>ERZ1370068.6732-contig-5698_pt1 | contig 60742 bp, 117 predicted proteins | sample MGYA00561227_ERZ1370068 | MGnify/ENA primary metagenome ERZ1370068 (study PRJEB38410, sample SAMEA6850437) | metagenome | study: Metagenomic assessment of the ecological functions of the soil: analysis of the soil microbiota associated with the... | reverse complement strand
TACGTATTGCTGAGCGCGATATTTATTTTTCGGCCCCCTGCTCGCACCCAAACTATCCCACTCAAATCTGTTTCACATAGATTCAACCAACTCATCTTGGTTCATCTAGCCTTGACTAGGCTAGGCGAGGCACATCGCCGCCTCGCTCGACTCCGCCTAGCTCGGTTCGCTTGCCTTCGCGTGCCATTGCTTGGCGCGAGGGCAGCAAGCTGGGCCTCGGCATCCCAGTTGCGCTGGGCAATGCGGGCCTTCCACGGGCGCCCACGCCAGCACAGGTAAGGGAGAGACGGCAGCGGATGAGTCCGGTGTCTTCATACACGCGCCGCAACCAACCCTTGGCCACCAACAGCTTCCAGGCTGCCAATGCCGTAGAATAGCCCATCGCATACTTCTTTGCCAGCCCATGCGCGCTATACGTGATGGTAATTCGCTGGCTGCACTTCAACAAAGAGGATCAGGAGCATCCGATAGGTCGAACGCTTGAAGCTCACATCCTGCACAATCTCCATGAGCGCATCCTGAAAGACGACCAGCGTTGGACCCTCAGCCATCAGCCTTCGCATGCCGCTCAAGGTAGAGGCTTTCCTCATACTCGCTGCGCCCTCGCTCATCTGCTGCTGTTCGATAGCGCGTCTCCAGGGGAGCTGCGACAGCGCCATGCGAGCTATCGGTGCCGTTGGAAGACGATACGCCCACCGACTCCTCTCTGCTGGATGTTCACGCAGCACAAGCCCCGCATCTAAGAGCGTGCGCATTGCTCGTGAAACATCCCCCTTCAGTAATGCCAAGCAGCCCTGCCATCTGTCGCTGCGAAATAAGGATAGCACCTCCCCATTCCAATGCAGTCGCCAACAGCAGCCACAGTCGCAGCTCGGTCTTGGTGAGCCTGTCAGACGCAACGATCTGTGCCCGCACTGACGCCAAGAACAATTGCGCATACGCTTCTCGTCGCTTGCCTGGCATAGTTCTTGCTTTCCAATGTCACGCTTTCACCCAAGCCAAGGGAATAGCTCCAAGTTCGGTTGGAGGATACTCCAAGTCGAAGAGGCCGGTCAACCAACAAAATAGCGGGTATGCGGAATTGATTATTTGGAGTCTTAGTCTCTTGCCGCAGCGTCTCGGCGCAAGGCCGCTATTTTGCTGGGGTTCCTGCGATTTTTTGCGCGCCGCACACACACACCAAATACAACTAACACCTGGGATCTGGGATCTGTGAAGAAGAGTTTCGGAATTGAAATGTTCCCCTGATTTCCGCCCGTATTCTCTGCTCTTCCAGCTGTAGTTCGGCGATGTGACCCGTGTGGAATGCTCAGGTAGACACGGAGTCAGGCTGCGCTCGCCCCTGACGAGTGGTGTGGACAAAGATCGCCCTCGAATGTGTCGCCGTACGAGCGCAGCCTCCGACGGAAGGCGCACGGTGATACGTGGGAGGAACCACGATGATCGGTAGGTGCGCCGGGGATGGCTCAACAAGGTGGGGACGATCTGGGGGAGTCAGAGGCAGCCCGTTGGGCTGCGACAACGGAGGGTTGCCGCGGCGCGCTCAGAGAGAGCCCTTGCCTCAAGAGGAGGGCAGCCAAAAAGAATCAAGAGTCTTCCGAGGTCGTCTCTTCTCGACTGGGAGTATTCTTTGTTCTGTGTGTGTGTGTGGCGCGAACAATCGTCGCGCCATAGGCCTGCTGCTCAGCGTCCTATCAGCCCTGTATGAGGGCATGTGTAAGGCCGCGTACCCTGTCAGCAAGAAGTTTTTTGCCTCTCTAACACCTTGATTAGCCTATCGTTACAGCATGTCTAATCGTCAATCTCGCTGCACAAAACCATTTAGCCCTTGCATGTCTACTTTTACAGTGCTATACTCCTCAACAGTTGATGCGCAACGAACACCACAGGAGGAGCACAGCCCATGAAAACCTCCGGCGTCCGTGACGTCCGGCCAATGACAAGCGTTCCCACGATTCCTCCTGCGTGCAGTGGTGCCAGAACAAGGCCAGCGCTGCACACCTCGCACCGCTCGTGACAGAAGAAGGCCAGTTGGCGACCACTCCAGGCTCGACCGTGCGGGCACGGAAACACGAACCAGACACCACAGAGGAGAGGCAACGATGGCCACCGACATGACCCAGTTCCCTGGCAATACGGCCCTGCAAACAGCAGCGTCTGGACCCTGGCCACGGCAGAAGCCAAAGCCGCCATCCCCTTGCTGAATACCACAGGGGGCAGCGACGGGGAGAGCCTATCTGCTGAAGCCCTAGTAGGCGGGCCGTGCGGGCCAAAGAAACCCACGGTCACCGTCTCGACGGCAGGAGGCAACACTGGAGCATGCAGTCACGTCGTATGGGCCAGTGGCGCCACGGGAGCCCAGGCCTCAACACCACCACCAACACGGAGCATAACGATGGAACGTTCTTACAGGATTCTACCAGGCCGCAAGGGTGACGAAAGAGGCTCCGGTGGTGACGAAGCGACTCAATGGGAGAGAAAAGCCCGTTGGTTGCCTCCAAGAGACCACGCAGAAGGCTCCCAGGCATGGCGCGAAAGCGCGCAAGAGACCGAACGCTCGCTGACTGTTGAGCACTTCGGAGGGTTGCAGAGCGAACACACCACGGGGCGAAGACATGGTGTCTGGCCCCCATCACCACAGGAGGAGAGGCAACGATGGCCACCCGCAACCCGTTCACCACCCTCGTTGATCCACGCAACCCTGCCCACCGCACCGGACACGGCTGGCTGGCCATGCAGCACCGGACCTGGCGCACCGCCGCCAAGGCGCTCGCCAGAATGACGGGCGAATCCACAACCCTCCTCGCCAATGGCTCCGTGCTCGCCTACCGCGTCGGGGCACAGGGCAGGATCACCCAGCGCACCTCTGACAAGGTCACCATGGTGGGTGACGCCTCAACCACCGCACACACGGGGCTGGACATGGTGTCTGGCCCCCACAGGAGAGCACCCATGTGCGACGAATGTACCAACAATGCCCTGGCTGAAGAGATGGACGACACCACCAACACCACACACACAGGAGACACCACCATGATGACCAAAGCCCAGGCCCACGCCGCCCTCGTCACCACCGCCGCCGAGCATTTCCTCACCCACCTCCACCTCTGTGCCACACAGGGCGTGAGCACGCCCGAGCAGGTCACCGCCTACACCGCACGCTTAGAACGTGCCCTGACGATCATTCGTGACCATCCAGCGCACATCCACACCCTGGACGAGGATGGCGTCTATCAGATGCTGTCCACTGGCAAGGCCCCCATCTCGCCTACACCGCAACGAGCCATGCCTGCACCTGCCCGGATGCCACCACGGGCCAGGCCCCCAGCGGGTGGTGCAAGCATCGCTTTGTGGCCCACCTCCTGCATACGGCTGACACGCAGATGCGCCAGCTCACCGAGCGTGCGACCGGCCTCGCCGTGCCACACCGACATGCCGCCGTCTGTGTCCATGGCCAGGGAGACGGCCAGTGTTGGGAGAGCGACTGCCACGAGCCCTCAACAGCGTGCTGGCTGCCGCGCTCTGCCCGGAGTGCACCCCGCGCCAGCCCCAGAGACCCCAGAGGCCCCAGAGACCCCAGAGGCCCCAGAAGCCCCCACGTACCAGGCCGAGCAGTATGAGCCAGCCCCCGTGCTGCCCAGAGAGCAGATCCCGCTTCCTGAAGCGGCCTGTAGCGTTAATCTGAAATTTAAAAGGGGACATATTGAAGTGATGTTGACGATGCGTGCCCATACCGATCAGGAGATTCTCGACAGGCTGCCGGCCATGGTGGCCGGGCTGGAGCGGGCATTAGGCACCAAGGCGTCAGCGTAGACAACACGACAACGGGCCTGGAGGGCAGCCTCACCACTGCCCTCCAGGCCCGGGCACGCAGAAACACCACAGCATGCAGAGGATAGCAAACCATGACACGACGCACAAGCCCTGATGGCCCAATGATGAACCAACACGCAGGGAGCACACCCATGCACCCACGACTGATGAAGCTCACCATCCCCAAATGCACGCTCGCTACACGCCAGCGTGTCCAGTCCTGGCTCAGTGCCCAGGGCAAAGACGCCCTCATGCCCACAGTGCGCGTGACCTCAGACGCCATGCGTGTCGCTACCTCCTACGTCCTGCGCGACTGGGCGCACTGGCAAGGCAAGGACGGCACCGTCTACAAAGCCACCTCCGTAGCGCTCACGCACCCCAAGGGGCTGTCCTGCATATTCACGTCCAAAGTCGCAGGACGTCAGGCGTGCAGTCCATCGAAACCCTCTGCACACTCTGGGCCCAGGATGGCGCCACCCCCAGCGTATTGCCCATAATACCAGCGCTGCCTTTCGTGACCTTTTCAGGGCGCTTGAGCCCCAGAAATTGCTGCGTCTAGGGGCAGGATCACCTCTGTGATGTGGACCTACGCATTCTGGCCGAAAGCCTGTTCGAGGGCAGTATCGACAAGCTCTGGCCGGGCGTGTGGCTCTGTCTCACGGATGCGCCAGCCCTGGAGGAGGTGCAGGCCCTGGGGACGATGCTGGTGGCAGGCTCGCTGTCGCTGAGTGTGCTCACCCTGGATACGAGTGCCTCGAATCTGGCCACGGTGGCGGACGAGCTGGCCAAGGAGTCTATCGGTCACCTGGAAGGGCTCACGCGGCGCCTAGAGCTGCCCAAGCCACGACTGGAGGGCATAGAGAACGCGAGTATAGGGCGCTGTGTCGCCGCATCCGCAACGCTGAGGAAAGGCTAGGGGTCCAGATTCCCTGTGTGCCAGAGCAAGTGACGTTTGAAGACAGGTTTGCCAGCGCACTGAGGTAGGAAGGCAGGTGGCACCCTCCGGGCTGCAATCAGGGGGTACCACCCGTCAACGTGATGCGAAGCGGAAAGACCAGAGAAGCCGTAGTATCGCATATCCTCATGCGAAAGGAAAGCCCAAAAGAGAGGCTTGAGACTGTCGTTCCCTTTTGCTATGCTAGGGGCATGGACACACCGAGAAGAAACCCACGCTGAGGCGTCTCACCCTGGCCGAGGCGGATACGTTCGGCAAGCGCCTGAAGTACTACCGGAATCGGGCCGGGCTCGACCTACAAGCTGGCGGCCATTCTGGGCCTGTCGCATAACACGATCACGCAGACGGAACTCGGCAGGCATATGCCCAACGTGCCGCGCATTCAGGAGTACGCCGAGGTGCTGGGAATTACGGCTGGCCAGCTCTTTCCTGAAGACTGGAAAGCCCCCAGGCGCAAGACGTATACGTACCAATACCACCGTGAACCACCTGCATACGAGGCTGGACACGGCTACGAGGATGCCCTATGTTAGTGGCGTAGTCTGTATGACTGTGCTACAATAGGAACGATGGGTGCGGCTAGGATGGCCGTCTGAAAGCTGGAAGCCCTACCAGTTGCCGCACCTCTTACCATCAAGGGCACGCAAAGGGCAGCGTATGGCAGTCAAGATGACCTCAGCTATTTGGGAGTATTCTCAGGCAAAGGGCAGCGAACTTCTCGTCATGCTGGCCATTGCCGACAATGCCGATGACCATGGCAAAGCCTACCCCTCCATTCAGTACATCGCCAAAAAACCCGACTCACCGCACGCAATGTTCAGCTCCTACTCCGCAAGCTCGAAAAGCTGGGAGAACTTTCTGTTGCTGTAGGCGATGGGCCACATGGGTGTAATCTCTACAGGGTGAAAACTTTTCAGGGGGTGAAATCTAGTGCGACAGAGGGGGTGAAATCCAGTGCAAGGGGGTGAAATCTAGTGCGTTATTGCAACCTCAGATTTCACCCGAACCATCATTAGAACCGTCAGAAGAAGAACCGATAAAAGAAAAGAGTAAGACTCCCCTCTTTCCCCCAAGGGGAGAGCGCCAGCTTCACAGCCTTTTATGAGCTCTACCCGAAGAAGAAGGCGAAGCAGGACGCCTATAAAGCCTGGCAAAAACTCAAGCTTGATCCCTATCAAGCTGTCATTATGCGAAGCGTTGAAGACCATATGGCCCGTGACGAGCACTGGCGCGATATCCAGTATATCCCTAACCCAGCGACCTTTCTCCGTGGCAAGCGCTGGGAAGATGACCTCACGCCGAGCTTTTTCCCATCCCAAGGTCTTTCCAAAGCAGGACTCTTCACGTTGCAAGAGTCTGAACGGTTACTTGCACAAGTAGAACAAGAAGACGAGGAGAGAATTCATGGAATTCATACAACAACGAGACTGCTCTCGGGTGCTGACGATCATGAGTGATTATTTTGGAGATCCCATGACTGGCGTGCGACAAAAACCTATTTTGACGCCGCCGTTGCCAATAACCTCACTACGGCCGAATGGATTTACGCGTGTGACCGTGCTACCCAGGAAGCGACCTTCAACAAGGTCCCCCCTTTGCCGTGCTGATGGGCTACGTGACGGAGCGGCGCAATGCCGCGCTTGCTGCCTCTGTCCAGCAGGCCCAGGCACAGGCTCAGGCACAAGAGATGAGTGAGGCAGACGCCAAACGTGTGCGTGACCGTCACAAGACCCATCTGGAACACAAGCGTACCCTCGGCGCACGGTACCGGCCACCTTGTCTCCATGGGGCTCAGGGACAATCCTGGTGGCCAAATGACCCCTGTGATTCCGAGCTGTGCGATACCCCATCTCCTGCTACAGAGGCCCGGCCGAACACCGGACAGATGACCCAGCGTGAAATGAAGGCCGCGATTGCGCACATTACCGAAACGCTCAGTCTGAAGATGGATATGCACCAACGGCCGCTGCGCGTTGCGGACTTCTACCCCGAAACCAATGACAAGCCTGGAATCTATAGCGGCATGTCCGCCGAGGAATACCAACGCCGCCGCGCCCACGCTCTTAACGCAGATACAGGCTGTCCCTGCTGATGATGGCACGGAGGGCCCGATGCTCAGTTACGAGGATGCGCAGCGTGTACGCAGACGCTACACCCACCCACAGGAGACACACGAATGCCACACCGCCCAGGTACCGACACCGACGAGATGACAAACGGTATTCCCAACACGGCCCTACTCTGTCGCCTCTGTGTGGCGCCTGATCCGCAGGACAGCGCCGCGCATCACCTCAAGATCGTCAAAGAGCGTGGGCTTGAGTTGTTACGTGTCCATCTCACCGAGCAGTACGTCACCTTACGTGACGCGGGCAAGAAGCGTCAAGACAGCGTGGAGAACGCCATGGCCCGGGCGGCTACCATCGTCGAACAATACCCGGCATGGCCCATCCTGAGACCGGCGCGCCTATGCCCTGGTGGCAAGCCCGCCAGTACATGATGGAGCACCGCGACCAGACCGCCGCCAGCGCCTACGCGCAAGCCCCGAGCGCTACCGTGCGCAGCAGGCCCCCATCCGGGGGCCGCTGGTGCCCACAGTAGCGGCGGTGACGCCACAGCCCCCTCTCCCAGCGGGAGAGGCACAGGAGATGCCCTAATGCCACGAGCCCGCCGCGCACCCGAGCAGGGGCACAACGCCCAGTGCCCTCCAGGAGAGTGGGGCTATGTACCACGGTCTCCTCCATTGTCTGGGCTGTAATGCTGTCGTGATCGAAGAAGTATGGGTTGGGGCGAAGCATGGCGTGCCTGGCCATCGTCGACGCTTGCCTGCGCCCGTAAGTCCTGTGTTCGGGATCGCACATGTGTGCCCTCCCTCTGCCATGTGAAGGAAATCCAATGCATGCCCCACTCAAGGCTCCGTTCGTGTGGTTTAGGGTTGAACCATTTTTCATGGTTTGCTATGCTTATCCATGGAAACGACACAAGAACGTTTTTGGAAAAAAGTCAATAAGGATGGCCCATTACATCCGTACAATCCTACTTTAGGTCGATGTTGGATTTGGATGGCTTCACGGCGCAATAAAGGCTATGGAGCTTTTTGTTATGCAGAAAATGACACTGTTGTTCAAGGGCGTGCCCATCGGTATTCGTGGCATATTCATTGTGGGCCAATTCCAGAAGGAACCTGTGTTCTCCACTCATGCGATATGCCAGCCTGCGTGAATCCCATGCATCTATGGTTAGGAACCAAAGCCGAAAACAACGCTGACATGGTGAAGAAAGGACGCCGTGTCAAAGGAGGAACCCATTCGCCAGGCAACTATCAACGCGGAGAAGCTCACCATGGGGCCAAGCTCACATGGCCTCAAGTCAGAAAGATACGCGCACAGAGAGAGCAAGGCATGTCATTTAACCAACTCGCCAAAGAACATCACCTTTCTGTTGGCTATGTTTTTCATCTCATACAAGGTGGCACATGGAAAGAGGAGTCACAGGGGAAGGGAGCATGTTAAAAGCTCCCTTCCCCTGAAGAAAATTTTGGTTTGGAGGCAAATCCCGTGCCGCGCCGCTTATCTGGGAGGCCCTGGGCGATGTCCCTAACCTGGTGGTGCCCTTCTTTGGCTCTGGGGCTGAGCTGTGGGGCAGACCCCACCCGCCCCAGCTTGAAACGGTAAACGACAAGGACGCCTTGCTGTGCAATGTCTTCCGGGCTCTTCAGGCTGATCCAAACGCGGTGGCACACTGGTGTGATTTTCCCGTCAACGAGAGCGCATCAGCACGCCGTCCATGCCTGGCTGGTCGGCCAGCGGGAGGCGTTTACGGCCCGCCTGATGGGTGACCCGGACTATTACGACGTCCAAGTCGCCGGGAGATGGCTCTACGGTATCGCCTGCTGGATCGGGAGTGGTTGGTGCTCGGGCGAGGGACCATGGCAGAGTGTTGGGGGCAGTTGGTGGATACGCGCCTGACGGGCGAGCGTGAAACCGGCCAGGGCGTGCAGCGCCAGCGCATCCATCTGGGGAATGCCGGCCAGGGCGTGCATCGCCAGTGCATCCATCTGAGTGGTGGCCAGGGCCAGGGCATCCACGCCGCACATGCCCGTAGTGACGGCCTCCTGGCGTGGTTTGAGGCCCTGCAAACCCGCCTACGGCACGTGCGCGTGTGCTGTGGCGACTGGACGCGCGTGCTGGGGCCGAGCGTGACGTGGGCGCATGGCCTGACGGGCATCATCTTTGACCCCCGTATGCCGAGGAGGAAGGCCGGGATATGGGTCTCTATGCCGAGGAAAGCGGCACCGTTGCGCATGACGTGCGGGCGTGGTGCCTCGAACATGGCCGGCATCCTCTGCTGCGTGTGGTGCTCTGTGGCTATGACACGACGCATGATGCCCTCCTGGCAGAGGGGTGGACCAAGGTCGCTTGGAAGGCAGGCGGCGGGTATTGCAACCTCGGCAACGGACGCGGCCGGGAGAATACCACACGCGAAATGATATGGCGCAGTCCCCACTGCCTCACGGCGCCGATGGCGCAGTTGGCGTTGTTTGAATAACGATAGAGGAGGTGTTCTTTACACACTTTTTTGTGCTTGACACGTACTCCATGCCTCGTATATAGTACCCTTATTGCGAGGCACCAACCCTCTAACGAGGATGCACACTGACGATGACAGAGCGGCGAGAAATCTTCTGCGAGCGGCTCAGGCGGCGGCGTATGGCCTTGGGATACAATCAACGCAAGCTGGCGCGTCTCCCTGGATTGGACCCCCAGCACCTTGAGTCATTATGAAAGGGGTCGTTATAATCAGAGCATGACGTTTGCACGATTGCGGCAGGTAGCCAGGACCCTCGCCACTTCGACCGATTACCTGCTGGGGTTGACGAATGATCCTGGCCCGATACCCGAGGAACACGCGCGCTCATAGAGGGGCACAGCTTGGACGGCACTACCCCCTACAAGGCACCACTCCCATGAAGGAGCATGGCTATGCCAAGTATACCACTCCACGCCCCTAAGTCCCAGATCACAGTATCGGCCTCTCCATATAGATTTTTGCCAGTTTACAGGGCTCATATGCGACCCATCTTTTTGCTGGGTGGAGCACGTAATGTGCGTCTCTTCAAAGACATAGCAACTCATCTTTGTGCTGGGTGCTTCCGGCTATGAGAGTCAGAAAGTATGGCGTTGCCATCTTCGCGCTTGCCCTCCTGGTCAGTACCCACTGGTTCACACTCAATATCTCGTCGAGTGTTCCTCTGGGGCTTTACTACCACGTGCCGGTAGAAGGGGCACTGCGGCGCGGCGATATGGTGTTAGTCCACGCGGTGTCCTTTGGCCGCTCGTGGCTGGCCTCGTGGCTGCCCTTGCTCAGCCGGTGGCGGGATATTCGGCGATATGGTTTGTGTGAAGCCGGAAGGGCTTCTTCGTGTGGAAGGATTGGGATCATGCTTCCCCTATAGACTATGGTCCTGTCTACCAAGAGCACCAAGGCAAGACCCTTCCTGTCTTTTGGGGCTGTCACGAGGTGGGAGCAGGGGAGGCCTTTGTGGCCAGCCACACGCCCAAAAGTATAGACGGCCGCTACTTTGGTATGACGCGGATAGCCGACGCACACCACGCAAGACCCCTTTGGACCTGGGGAGAGCCCTATGGAAATAGGTGAACTCGACGTACACCTTCGCAGGCGACAACACATTGAGCGCACCATGGGCTTACGCCCTCGCCTCCCCGGCAACCTCCGGCAGTTGGGCGCCGTTGGGGCGGTCACCAAGCCAGGCAGTTCTGGGAGCCAGCGAGCGATTGTCAAAGTCTTGCCTGTAGGGAGTGCGGGTACGCGGCAGCATCTCGCCTATCTGCAATACCAGAAAGGCCACAACCAGTCTGACGCACTCCTCTATGGCCCTGGGGTCCGGGATCTACTCGCGTTTGCCGCACGGGCGAAGCAGGACCCCCACCAATTCAGGATTATCGTCAGTCCCCAGGAGCAGCTTGGCGACCATCGCACCGCCTTTATTGCTGCACTCATGCGGCAGATGGAGCGAGACGTGGGTCGGTCCCTCGAATGGCTCGCCGCCGATCACTACGACACGGCTCATGCGCACACCCATATTGCGATACGTGGGTGGCCAATGGTCAGCCGCTCTATCTGGCTAAGAGCTATTTTGAGCATGGCATTCGGGACCGCGCTGAGGCACTCCTGACGCGCATGCTTGGCCCAACCCAGCAGGAGCGACAGGGCTACCAGCTCGCCCAGGCCGACACCCACGAGCGCATCACCCTTCCGAGCATGGCCTGGGAGCGCACCAGGTCGCACGCACTGGCGGGGCAACTGGGAAGCTATCGGCAGGAGGACGGGGTCGATGGGGTGCAGGCCGCGCTGGCGCAGATGCAGCAGCGGCTGCAGGGGCTGTCCCACCCGCACCAACGGCCATGGCACCAGGCGCAGCGGAGGGTCTCCTGATGGCAGAGACGCCTGACTGGCACCAGCAATTGCACACCTTCAGATACGCTTAGAGGTGCTTGCCCAGCAACAGATTCAATCCTGGCATGTTGAGCACGACAAACTCCTGCGCCGAGCTGAGGGCCGCTTTCAGGATGTGGGGGTGGATATTAATCACGTGTGGCAAGGCGTGGGCCAGCCGCTACGCGAGGTGCGGACCCCAGCGACCTGGACGGCATCACAGAGGATGATGGCCCGTGCCACCGCCATGACGAAAGAGGACCGGGAATGGCGCGCGATCGAACAGACCCCTGCGTATCAGGCCTGGGAGCGGGAACGGAACAGACCCATCCACGAGCCCGATGATGACGAGGTGGGGTGGCAAGCCGAACAGCGCTTCTATGCGGAGCAAGACCCCGCCAGCCAGTGGTACCGGGCAGATCTGTATCACGGACAGATGGGGCCAGACGTGCTCGCTTGATTTTCAACGGACGGCAGAAGAAGAGCCGATGAGTGCGGCAGATGTCGACAACTGGGAGCACCCATTCGAGTTTCCGACTGCGGCCGAGCAACGCGCCTATGAAGACCGCCCCTATGGCCAGATGGAGGAGCGAGCCCACTTTGGGGAGGAGGGACCGCTCGGTCTGCACGATGGTGATGTCGTAGTGGATACCTCTAATCCAGAGGTAGAAGAGGACTTCCGACGCTCCTTGCCCGGCTGGACCAACGGCTGGATGCCCTCAGCAGGGAGACAGCATCCGAGACGCAACAGATGCAGCATAAGCAGGGGATGGGCTACTGATGGCCGACACGGCGCAGATCAATCCCAAGATTCCGCTCGCCACCAAGGTACGGCTGCTGGAGTTCTGTAAAGCGCGCGGCCATGCGCAGGGCGAGGGTCGTCGCTGCCGCCCTGAGGCGTACTTGACCCCGCCGATGGGGATGCCCAGGCGCTGCTCTTCCAGAAGGTCCATGGGCTGGAGCAAGGCATGAAAGATGTCGCCACGTTACTGGAGACCGTGATTCAGCACCTGGAGCGGCACGCCAAGCCACTCCCGCCCAAGATGGCCACACGGGCGGAGCTGTATCCTGAGCTCGCACCGGCGGTGAAAGACCTGCAGGAGCTGCCAGCCGTCGAGAAGGAGCCCGTACCAGAGCCAAGGCGCCCTTGTGGCAGTTGCTCTTGCACGTACACAGGAGTAGTCAAGCATGATACCTCCCACGCCTCTCTGGGGCTATGTGACGCAGTTTCATCACTGGTTCCAGCACCATCAGTTCACAGCCTATGCCGGGCTGGGCGCCCTGTTTGCCATGGGGCTTGTCCTGAAGGCGCTCCAGCGACGGCGGGGCGGTGCGGACCTGACCACGCACGGCTCGGCCCGGTGGGCAACGCCGCGTGAGGTGCGGAAAGCGGGCTCTCGCGCAGTCATGGCGTAGTCCTAGGGGCGCACGGTTGGTGATGTCTGGATGGATGATCGGGAGACGCATACCCTCTTGCTGGCGCCCACGGGCAGTGGTAAAGACACCTTCCACCTCTGGCCGACCCTGCGCTGGGGCTGGACCCAGAGTACCGTCAATCTCGACCGTCAAAACGGCGAGATGTACGACGCCACCCATACGGCTCGCGCGCAATATGGCCACGTCGAAGCCTTTGCGCCCTACCGCAGTGCGATGGCCTGTTTCAATGTGGGTGATTCAATTCGCTTTGGCAAGCCCGAAGAGTTCCGCGATGCCGTCTTCATTGGCCGGAGCCTCACGGCGCCCGACAAAATACGGCACGAGTCATCCGCCGGTGCGCACTTCCGTGAGCTTGCCGCGGTCACGATTGCGGCAACCTTGCTGCATGTGGGCTATGCCACGTCGCACACGTCTCTTCCGGCCGTGTGGCACTTTCTGGCGCAACATGGCTCGTTCAGTGATGCCCTCAAAGAGATGGGCACGACCCAGCATACCAGCCATGGCGTCCACCAAGCCATTGCCGAGATGAGCGGGCTCCTCGGCAAAATGGGAAATGGGGACGAATTGGGCAGCGCCTGGAGTACCACGCTGCGCCCACTGCTCCTCTATCTCGATCCCTATGTCGCCGCGAGTACCGACCGCTCGGCCATCAGGATAGACGATTTGCAATATGGCGCACGGCCACCGTCCCTCTACCTTTCTAGCGGAGTCGTCTGACACGCTGACGACGATGTTCCAGGTCTACCGCGTTGTCCTGGACGTGCTTTTGCTGTTCTCATGCGCCATAAGCCCAACACGTATCAGCATCGGCTGCTTTTTGTGGCGAATGAGCTGCCGAGCTATGGCTATATGCAGGGCATCAATAAAAATGCGGCGACGATGCGCAAGTACGGCATAAAGGGGCTCTACGTGGCCCAGGACCCTGAAGCAACCTCGAAGACGTCTACGGGCAGGAGCCGGACATCTGGGCCAATACCGACTGCAAAATCTTCCATGCGACCGGCAATGATCGCACCGCCAAGCGCGTGACCGAGGGATACCTGGGCAGGAGACCGCCGAGTATCTCGTGGCCTCTCAGCAAGGGCGAGGGCGGCGCTCGGTATCGCCGCACCGGGTAGGACGGTCCTTACTCACGCCTGATGAATTCGGGCAACTGGACCCCTCGCACCTCATTGTCCTGCTCAGGGACAGCGGCCAATCCGTCTGGAGAAATATGGCTATGACCACCGCTTAGCGATGGCATAAGGGGGAAGCTGTGGCGGCTTCTCACAACAACGCGCTTCACAAGGAGGTATCTATGAAGCGTTGGGGCGTAGTAGTGGCACAACTGGGGATGCTCTCGTGAGCCCGCTCGCCCATGCGGGCGGACTGGGCGTGCAAGGCGACGGATTCTTGGCGCAGTTTGCAGCGTGGATTCCGACCATCTTGTTTATCGCCATGCTCGTGGGGATCGCCATCTGGTTGCAAGCGTCAAGTGATTACAACCAGGGCGTGCTCTCGGGCAGTGTCTCGCTTATCACACGTGGGGTGATCGGGGGCGGTGCGATTGCCATCCTGGCCGCGCTCGGGTTTAGCCAGGGCGCCCTCTTGCCCTGAAGGGAGGCGTACGTATGCGACGGGGCGTAGATCGTATCCCAGGCTATCAAGAAGATATCCATCCCGGCGTCTGGCACCGGCATGATGATGTGGGCGCCCCGCAGAAGTGGACCTATGCCTGGATCGCCATCTGTGGCTATGGCATGGCATATATCCTCTATGCCCTGTCGCTCCCACTCCTCATTCCCTGGCGTTCGTGTGGGGCGCTGGGACAGGGGGCTGGCCTTACTCACCAGGTACGATGCGCAGTGGGATGATGTCTTGCTAGCGAGCTGGAAGATACGGAGATACAAAAAGAGATATTTGTCTGGCTGACAGAGGGCAATAAAGTACTAAGGTCAATTTTGATAAATATTTAGCGAGAGGGGGAGGGTCGCAGTTCATGGAAATAACCGAGTTTGAGGAACGGCTGTACCATCTCATCAATTACTATGCCATAGACAGCGGCACTGATACCCCCGATTTTATCCTCGCACGCTACCTCAGTCGCTGTCTGGATAATTACACCGAGACGCTCAAAGAGCGTGACAGATGGCTGAATAGTGGCTTCAAGCTGCCCTCTGTGCTGAAGGATAAGGCGTGATGCCTTGGACCTATGCCCATCTCAAACCCAAAGGGAAGCCCGACGTGCTGAGCGATGAGGTCCCTGGCGGGCGATGATTGCGCCTGGGGTCGTTCTCCACAAGCAGGGCTATGCCCTCCAGCGCAGCTATCTCGTCCGGGGTCCTGACCTGGCCAATGAAAGTGATGAAGTGCAGGGCGCCGCCATGCTCCAAGCCAATGAAGTCTTTAAGCGCCTGGGTGGGGAATGGATGCTCCAGAGCGAAGCACAGCGCACGCGGGTCCTCACGTTACCGCCGGTCACGTGGGCGCATCCGATCCCGCGCCTACTGGATGAACGGCGGCGGCAGGACCTACTGGTCACGCGCGAAAGCCGGAGACAACCTACTATCTGACCCTCACCTGGACGCCGCCGCAGCCCCTTATCCGGCGCGGCCTCCGGTATTTCATCCAGGGGCCAGGCCATCCGGCGCGCCACACCGGGGACGATGACCTGAGCGTCACTGCGTATACGTTTATGCAGCACGCCGACTTCTTTGTCGAGTTGCTCAAAGGCGTGTTGGCCATCGGCGTACCCCTCACCAGTGCCCACACGGCCACCTATCTGCACAACTGTGTATCAGATCGTTGGTACAGCATTGGGGACCTGGATGACTGGAACAACCTCGATCACCAGCTCTGCGATACGCCGCTTGATCCTGCCGGGTGGTATCCGCAACTCGGCACCTGGCAGGTGCGTACCATGAGTGTGCAGGGCTATCCGGCTGAATCCACGGTGGGCATTATGCGCAAGCTGGACGCGCTCAACCTAGATTATCGCTGGGCTACACGCTGGCTCGGCATGGAGAAATACCTGCAACAGCAGTTTCTCAAGAAGACGGAAGCCCGCTGGCGCAACCAGGAGAAGTCGGTCTTCGACCGCAGCATGGAGAATTTCACCGGCCAGCACACCAGCGTCATTGATCCAGATGCCACCAACAAAGCGCTGGATGTCAACGCCGCGCGGCAAGAAATTGGCATGGACCTCACGGCCTACGGGCTCTTTACCAGTACAGTGACCGTGTGGGATGAAGACCCTTTGCGCGTCGACACCAAGCTGAGCGCTGTTATGCAAGCGTTCGCGGATGCCGGCTTTACCGTGCGCGCAGAAGACGAGCACCTCGTGGCGGCCTGGCTCTCCAGTCATCCAGGCAACCGGGTCGATAACGTGCGCCGCACCCCGCAGAGTGCCTTGACCCTGGCCCATCTGGCGCCAGGGCTCAGTGCCACCTGGCCCGGCCCAGAACGGGATGAGTACCTGAGCGCAGGCCCCTGGTTCTATGCGCAAACCGATGGGGCGAACCTCTTCCGCGTGGTCAATCACCTACGCGACCTGGGGCATTTTCTCGTGCTGGGCGCTACCCGCAGTGGCAAGAGTACGCTCGCCAATTTCATGCGTGTCATGTGGATGCAGTACACCGGGGCGCAGGCCAAGGTGTTTGACGTCGATGGGCATGCACGCCTCCTCACCTACCTCCTGGGGGCGACTGGTATGACCTGGGAGTCCCACCTTGCGGCTTCAGCCTCTGCGCCATGCCGACGATCCCCGGCGCTTTGGTTTGCTCCTCAACTGGCTCGTGGACTTGTGCGAAGAAGCGGGGCAGACGAACCTACTCCTCACCCAGCAGTATTTGGCTGGGGGTTTAAAAAGGCTGTCTTTCAACCCCCGGCAGCACGCACGTTTAGTGGTCTCTTGCGGGTCTTTGCGGAACCGCCACCGGGCCAGCTCTCGGCCTTCAACCGCAACCGGGTGAAGATTGACGGGAGTGGTGTGGCACATATGGATACCACGCTGAGTGAACTCGACCGCGTGCAGCAAGAAGTCCGGTGGGTGCTCAAGCGGTTTGCCGTAGGCGGCGAGTATCACGGCATCTTTGATGGTACCGAGGACCCCCTCACGGCCCATCCCGTGCAAACCTTTGAACTGCGGGACCTGGTCACGCAGGAACGGCTGCTTGGCCCGGTCATCCGCTACGTCATGATGGAGGTGCGCGAGCAGATGGCGACCACCAGACCGATGTTCCTGCTCCTGGATGACGCCGCTATTGCCTGGTTAGCGCGCAAGGAGGACGGGCGCCGCATCGACTGCCCTCCCACCAGGCCGCCAGACGATGGAAGAGCAGGCCGATGATTGGTTGCAGACAACTGCCAAGCGTGGGTAAGCCTGGGGATTTCCACGCATAGCGTCGAGAAAATCCTGCAAAGCCGCCTGGGACAGATCATTATCGAAAGCTGCAAGCATCGCTTCTATCTGCCCAACCCAGGCGCCATGGAGAAACACATCCACGCGGTCTATGCGGAGATGGGGCTCCCAGAGAACGCCATACGCACCATCGCCATGTCTAGGCCACAACGGGATGTGCTCTACGTCCATGAAGAGCTGGGGCGGCGGGCCTTCTCGCTGCCCTTTGGCCCATTTGAACTCGACTGCTTAGCCCGCAATAGTGCGGACGATCATGCCCTCATGGATGCGCTGCTCGCGCAGGAAGGGCGGGAAGGATTCACGGCCGCCTATTTACGACACCGAGGATGGGAGCACGAAGCCGATGTGGTACAGCATTCGTCTGGCAATGCGGGATGCGTGGGAAATGACCAAGATGCGCCCACGCTGGCAGGGGCGCACCGAGGATGACCTGGACGCCGCCTGGTGGCGTGGTTTCTGGTGGGGGTGGCTATGGCGAGGATAGTTGTGTGCTTGTTGCTTCTAAGTGTTATGACCAGTTGTACGGAGTATGGCTATCGTATGAATGAACTCTATGGTCTAAATTGCCGACCTGGCGCCCTGCAAGATGGGCACCGTGTAGCCGTAACGATTCCGCCACCTAAAGGTAGGCGGCTTTGTTTGGAACTTATCACTACCACGCTAATGCCATCTGGCCTACGCGGGGTGCGATTAAATCAAGGCGCGTTACTTCGCCTCTAGTGGCGAGATTCCTCGCCGCGTTCAGATCGGCATTGGCCGTATGCCCACAGCGCAAACAGGAGAAGTCGGCTTGACTCTTGCGATTCCTTTTGTCCACAAAGCCACAGCGGTGACACGTTCTGCTGGTGTTCCGTGGGTCCACGAACAGCAGAGGGACACCGGCTTGTCGCGCTTTGTAGACGAGAAACTCACGCAATTGCCGAAAACTCCAGTTGTGCTGCTTGCTGCGCTGCGCCTTGCGAACCGTGATCCTGTCGCGAATGTGCGTCAACTCTTCCAGCACAAGCGCGGCATTCGTGCCTTTCGCATACGCAACAAGGCGTTTGGCCAGGCCGTGATTGGTCCAGCGTTGGAAGCGAGCTTGCTTCCCGGCCATCTTCTTCAAGCGCCGCTTGGCACCCTTGGTATGGGTCGATTGGTAGGTCTGGCGAGCGGTGGCGCTGCGAGACCGTACTGCTTCGATGGCGTCTCCTGTGTAGGTGTGACCATCGGAGTCGGTGGCGATATTTACAATACCCAGGTCCACACCGAGAAAGCGTGTGGTTTCGATGGGGGTACCGTCAGGCACGTCAATCGTCGCATAGAGGTAGAAGGTACCATCTCGGTAGACGAGGTCCACTTGCCCTTTGAGACGCTGCATAAAGCCAGCTTGATACTCGCCGTAGACCATGGCAACCAGGGTACGACCTTGCAAGGTCAACAGCGAGACATGAGCAGGGCCTTTCCACCCAAGCAAAGCGCTCATCGTAGGTCATCGCGCCATCAGGGCGGAAGACGGGGCAGGCCTTTTTATCCCGTTTGAACGTCTCAACGGCCTTGCCGATAGCACGAACTGCCATTTGAGACGACAACCCAAAGCGATCCCGCAACTCGCGATAGCAGCGGACGTGTATAGACTGTTGCGTAAAAACATGGTCGTCAAACCCCACCTGTGCCGCATACGATGCAGCCGCATTGAAAGCGCGCATCGTCTCAAGCAAGGACGTGTGTTGCTCGGGAGTTGGGACCAATTTGAGTTGCAGTGTCAATTTCATAGGATTGATTATATCCTATGGTATAAGGATAGTCAACTGTCAACTACGTTGACACGAGGAATTGCCGTTGAGAAACGACAACATTTCTTTCCTCTGCTAGCTAAAGCAAGCAGTCTCCAGAAACGAGTTTTATGAAAAAGCCTTTGAAGCGATTCATGAGCACCTTGGAACCTTTATTGCTGATGGGGATATGTGCCCCTTTAATCCTCATTTTATGAAGGAAGAGACGGCTCCGCTGGCATCAAGTAATGGGAGAGAAATTTAATGATGAACCAGCGGTTCCTCGCCGCCGTCTTCGCCCTCTCTCTGAGTATCGCTCTGCCAACTCATGCACAGATTTTGGGCACAGGCGTTATGCCGGTGACAGAGATCGGGCCCAACCTGGCCCAAAATAGCATTACCGCCACGCAAAGCATTATCACCGCCGCCGAGTCCGTCCTGCAAACCGCCAATATGGTGCGGGAGTTGGTCCCCGTCGATGAGATTATCGTGGGGAAACAGATTGCCGAGGACCTCGCCACCCTGGGCGAAGTCCTCAGCAATGCGGAAGCCGTCTGGTACGACTTGAAAAGCCTGGATGCCCAGGTGACCGCGCTTTTGGGTTGGAGCATGCCCCGGATACGCGCGCGGGGCTCGGCGCACGCCTGGTTGAAATTAAGCAGTTCTACTACCGCACGCTCTCCTATGCCATGCGGACGCAAACCCTCATGACGGCGTTGATCTGCACCATTGAGCACGTCAGCCGCCTCATTGACAGTCTCGGGGACCTGCTGGGCAACATGCAGGGCAACCAAACGCTTGCCCAGACGGATGCCACGATCAGCAAAACGCTGGCCGTGATGGAAATCCAAACGGCTGCCTGGCAGCGCACCGATACGGTAGATCGGCTCTCCGAGAAAGTCGTCATGGAGAGCCTCACCAAGATCAATCTGAAGCGGCTTGAACGCCACCCGCGCTATTAGTAAGGGACAGAGCGCAGCATGAACACCACGCTCGTCGATGATATAACCACGGCGTTCCTGGCTGCACTGGCCGCTGGGGGCCAGCACCTGGGCATCTACTCGCTGGCCATTCTCTCGTTCTGCGCCACGATTGCCTATTACAAAGAGTATGCCATGGTCACCATGTACGGCACCGGCCTGGGCGATGCCCTGGCCGGGCTGCTCGTCTTTGCCCTGGGCGCCATGGGGTACCTGTACCTGATGAAAAACCTCGTGCCTATCGCCAATGCGGCCCTCGGAACCGCGATGCAGTGGGGACTTCTCGGCACGGGAGGGACCACGCTTTCTGTCGAGTTACTCACCAAGCCCTCCTTTATCATGGAGGCCGGACTCAAGGCGGCGTTTCCGCTGGCAGACCAGGCAGCCTGGTATCAGCGCGTCTGGACCACCCTCAAGTCGTTCGTCAACCCGTTTGAGGCGGCGGCGTATTGGCTGTGTCGTCTTTGCCTTCTTCGCCATTACGGCACATCACATGATGATGCTCATTGAGTATCACCTGGCCGTCATGTGTGCCGCCGTGCTCATTCCCTGGGGGCTCTGGAGTGCCACAGCCAGCGTCGGGGAATTTGCCGTGGGGTGGCTCACAGGGAGCTTTATCCGGGCGCTCGTCAGTACGGCCATGATTGGGATTGCCACCCACTCTTTGCCATCCTCAATAAGCCAGGGGAAGGTTTGATCGACCTCTACCATACGATCATGCTGGTGAGTGGGTCCTTTCTCTTTGCGGTCCTGGCCTGGGTGATTCCTGCCCGCGCGGCGAGTATCGCCAGTCGTGGCATGGCTCTGGGGCTGCACGGCGGGACGGTGACGGCTGCCGCCATGACGGTAACCAGGTTTGGCATGATGGCGCAGGGGCGGCCTCTGGGGCTGCACGGGCCACCTCGCGCATGATGGCCTCGCGGCAGGTGGGACCATAGCATGGACGTAACCGGCTACGACCGGGTAAACAGTGAAGTGTTGCGCCGAGATGGCCAGGCTGAGTGGCGTGAATGGCGGGCCTACCGGATCGCCGGAGGGCTCCTCCTTGCAGTGATCGCCCTCGCCGCCCTGGTCGTGTGGTTGGCCATCCGGGGCCAGCGGGTGCAAGTCGTGGTGCAGGTCGTGCAGCATGACGTAGACGGTCATCTGCTCAAGGTGGGCGTGCCGATGGACCTCCTGGGCTACCAGCCGCAAGAAGGCGCCGTGCGCAATATGCTGGCTGAGTGGGTGAGCAAACGTCACTGGCGGGGCGAGGAAGACTCGACGTGCGTGCCCGCTATGACTGGCGCTGGCTCTACCTGCATACCTGTGGCGCCGCACGCAAGCAACTGGCGGAGGCCGAAAAGCAGGATCGTCCCTTTCAGAAGAGCCCCAAGCGCATCCAGGTGGATATCGACAGTATCCCCAAGACGGTGGGCGGCTATCAGGTGCTCTGGAAGGCCACGGCGACCGAGAAATATAACCCCAGGCGCAAGAAGCCTGGTGGAATACGACCTTTACGGTGGGCCGTGTGGCCCCAAAGACGATTTCGGATGCGGCCCTCAATAGCCTGGGCCTCTGTGTCACGTGGTTTGACGGCGAAGAACGTCAGGACCTGAAACGCCACTAAGCCCACAAGGAACCCGTATGCATACCCGCTCCCTGACGCTCGTGGTGTGGATGCTCCTCGCCAGTGGCTGCCAGCAGGGCCCACCGCCTGAGCCGCCTGCTGGGCCTCCGGCAGAAGACCTCTCCTATTGGAGCATTCCGGCGCTGGTCCAGCCTGACGCCATGAAGGCAGGGGCACAGGGGCGAAGCCCCGCCAGGCCACCGCCGCAGAGAAAGTCTATGAGTATGTGCCTGGTGGGGTCTATAAAGTGACCGTCGCTCTGGATGCGCCGCTCGATCTACTCCTCGAACCCGGGGAGAAAGTGCAGGCCCTCATCGGTAGCGATCCCAGGCCGATCAAGCAAGACGCTGCCACCCAAGAGGGCGTGGCGCCATCGGTGCAGCTCAAAGAGCGCTGGGAATACAAAGAAGCCGTGCATGGTCTGGGGGAGCAGGCCACCCCGCATATCTTCTTGCGCGCTCTGGACGTAGGAGCCACCCTTGGCCTGACCGTCACGACCAGCAGGCGTGTCTATTATCTCGCCTGCCAGAGTGTCGCCAAAATCTCCCATCCGGGCCGTCTGGTGGGCCTATGCCTCAGACCCAGATGGCGGGCGTATCCCAGAGCAGCGACCCCTAGTCTTCTGCCACATCCTGACACACCGCGTTTGTATCATGTGGGCTATCAGGTGACAACGTCGAGTCCAGCACCCACCTGGACCCCGCGACATATTGTGGATGACGGCAAGAAGTTCTACCTCATCTATCCTGAAATCGTGCTCTTTGGCACTGTGCCACTCGTGCGAATCGTTGGCCCCAATGGTCCACAGGTCGTTAATAGCCACCAGTTCCTGAATGTCGTCATCCTGGACCTGGCTGATGTGCCGCGCGTGGAGTTGCGGGTTGGTACTGGGGAGCAGGCCGAACTCGTGACTATTCTGCGTGGGAGCCTACGGACCATTCAGTGTCCTGGGGATTTCAACTGTCCGCAGTGGCCAGAGGCGGCCTTGCACCTGGCAGGGAGGTAGCAATGAATGGCCACACGCGCGGGGCGCCTCCCAGTGTCCAGCAGGCCAGGCGGCCGCAACCCACGGGGCTCTCACGGCCTAAGATTCTTGGCGCACTTCTGGTGCTCGTTGCGCTGGGCTTCGTCCTGGCCAACGTCTTTATCCCGCGAGCGCAGAAGGCGTCAACGTCGGCGCCGATAGAGAATACGCTTGAGCCGATCTGGGGACGGCAGACCTTCCAGTACAAAGCCGAGGAACCCATCCTTCCTACGCCTCCGAAGCCTCCGGTAGACACGGTGACCCCAGAGTTGGCGAAACTCCGGGCGGAACTCGGCGGCATGAAGCAAGAGATAGAGACGCTCAAAAACCGGAAGATGACCACCGTGATTCAGCAGGGGGAGCCCAAGCGCCCAGCCCCGGTACGCCTCACGCCAACCCCCATGGTCTTTGTGGCGCATGACCTGGGGAAAGAGCCGCAGACGTCGGCAAGAAATACGATACCCGACTATATCTTGGCGCCCACAACTTTTCTTCCCTGCCAGGTAGAAACTGAAATGAATAGCGAAGTGGAGGGCTATTTCACCGCCAAGGTGAACCAGAACGTGTACGATTCTGCCACCCACCGCCATCTTCTGGTCCCCCAGGGGTCAACGATCCTGGGCCATGACAACAGTAGCCAGTTGGTCTATGGCAATGAACGCATGGATACCCTGAGCCTGAAACTCACGTTTCCTGATGGGCGCAGTGTTGAGCTGGGGAGTGCGCCGGTGACCGATCAGCAGGGGGTGGCTGGGCTGACGGGCGATGTGGACCAACATTACCTACGCCTGTTTGGCGCGGTCTTTATCGGCGGTGCCCTCAAAGGAGGGATGCAGGCCATGCAGATGGGCATCACCGAAGCGGCGGGAGTGGCCCCGTCGCCGCAGGAGTCGCCAGCTACGGCAATCAGGCCACCAGTCGTATCGTGGGACGAGCCCTGGATACCCGTCCGACGATCAAGGTGCATGCCGGGCAACTGTGCAACGTGCTCCTCACGAAAGAACTGAAACTCCAGGCCATGTGGCAATGAGGGGAGTGTGATGGTGTCCCGCGCGGCCCTTCTCTGGCTCCTCCTCTCCTCCCTCGCGTGGGGCGCCACGGTCGTCGTGAGTCCGAGCGACAATCTCGCCCATGCCCTCACCCAGCTCCATGCAGGGATACCCTCAGCATGGCTCCAGGCGTCTACAACCAGTCGCTATTCATTGGCCCGGCACTCTCAGGCGTGCGTATCGTCGGGCAGCCTGGAGCAGTGTTGCACCCACATGGATGTCATAGCGTTGACATTCTAGGCGCCACGCATGGCTTCACCATGAGCCATCTGACCATTGATGGGCGCGATATGGCATGCGGCCAACAGACCACCGATGGGGTGTACATTAATCCGTTAGCGTCCCATATTACCCTCGATACCGTGCAGGTGTTGGATGTCAGTAACAATGGCGGTCGCACCAGCCTGGGGATCATTTCGGGGGCGAGTGACGTGACGCTGCGCAATGTCACCGTCCAACGCACTCACCGCAACTTTGGGGATTTGGAGGGCGCTCATTGTGTGTACCTGGAGTCAAGCAGGGGGGATCGTAACAAGGTGATTGGTGGCATTTATGCGGACTGTGGCGGGTACGGGATTCAATTCAATGATAGCGCCGGAACCAAAGCAGGGGGAACACCGGGGGACTCATTCAGGGGGCGACAATCGTCAACAATGGCCAACGCACCAAAGGTGGCGGTGGTGGCATTGTGCTGAACAATCATATTGCGGACACGCTGGTGCAAGACAATACCATCGGGCAGCAGGCCAAAGGGCCTGGCATTTCGGTCGGTGGCGTAGGGAATCACAATAACCAGCTGGTGGGCAACCACATCCAGGGGCCAGCCTGCATTGATGTTGGGGTGTGGTCTGGGGCAACAGGCACCGTTCTTCAGGGCAATGTATGCGATACCGGGCTGGCAGGGATACATCTCTATCCCGGCGCCAAGGGCACACAAACCCCCACGGGACCACCACCCCCTGCACCGCCACCGACTGTCCCCCACCCACGGTGCCCTCACCCACGGTGCCCTCACCCCTGACGAGCCGCTTGACATCCTGTCGCTAAGGAGATACGTTCTTGGTAGGAAGTTTTAACGTGCCACTTTCTCAAAGGAGAACGCCATGAAAGCCCTGGATTGGCATGCCGCCCCAGCCAAAACCTGGCTGTGCTGTCGGCAGTGTCGGAGCTTTTATACACGAGAGCATCCCTGCGCGTGCAGGAGCGAGGAAGACGAGAGGGTGAAGGGCAAGAGAGAGGGGCATATGTTCGCCAGCTTCTGGGCGAAACTGAGCGGTTGTCTCAGGGGGTGGCGTGATGCCTCCTAAGCGCCGCACGCCCACCAAAGCCCTGCGAGTTGAGTCTTTCATATGTCCAGAGTGCAATCACATCGTTATTCCCGTTGAGACCGAGGGTCAGAAGTCGCTGACCCTTGATACCAAACTTGGCCAGACGTGGGTGTTAAGCGGCAGTGAACGCAACGGCGTCCCTATTGTTATACCCAGCAGAGGATATGTGGTTCATAAGGAGCCATGTCATGGAGCTTAAAGGCAAGAATGTGAAAGTAATAGATATAGAGACTCTACGTAGCGCCGAGGATTGCCGCCACTGCGGCGGTCCCAATGTGCCGATACGTCGCTGTGGCTGCTATCAGGCTATTGGATGGGAAAATAAGCTGGCCCTCGGTCTGTCCATTGGCTGCTGCTGGGCATACGATAATGACGGGCTCGGCTGGTTCGATAGACACATCCTGCAGGACTGCATGACCTCGTTTCGTGCGCCGCCAGCCCCTCCTGGTGAGCTTCAACGGAATCAGCTTTGACTTTGCACTTATGCGGGCGTTGTTGCGCGAGGAAGCCAAGCAACTTCAGGCAGACGCTGGCTATGTCACCGAGGAAGCGCTTGCGCTCACGCATCTCTGCGATCAGTTCAAATGCCTCTGCGCGCAGTCCTATGATATTCTGGTAGAAATCTGGAAAGCCTATCCTCAAGACAAAAAAGTGCGCGGCCTCAACTCGCTGGATGCCATTGCGCAAGCCAACGGCCTCGAAGCCAAGAAGATGGATGGGGCCACGGCCCCTCACCTGTGGGCCCAAGGGCGCCATGCCGAAGTCATAATGTATAACCTGGCGGACGTGATTAAGACCAGGCATCTCTTCAGCATGATTTGTGACGAGAGGCCCATTCTACGCGGCGATGGCAAACCCATCACGCTTCCTCTCCCCTCGGAGGCCCAATGTGCCTTGTTGAATAGTCTGTAAGACTGTGCTACACTTATGGGTAGTCTACCTCTTAATACTACTCACATGTAGGGGATGCTCATGGCTGACAAAGCCGTTACCAAAAGGTACCCGTCCTCCCGGACACGACCACGGACATGTTGCGGAGCCTAACGCCTCACCTCCCGGCCCTCCTGCCTCCTGACATTAGCACGGAACAATTTCGCGCAGCACTATGGCTCGAACTTTGTGGCCGGCCACAGCTCAGGGACTGTAGCGTGCAGAGTATTCGGGAGTGTGTGATCAAGAGCGCGAGCTACGGCTTACTCCCAGGCCGCGACTGTCACTTTTGCCCTTTAGCCAGAAGGGTGCGAGTCAGAAGCAAGCGACCTATGTACCCAATTACTTTGGGGTCCTTCTCTCTCTCGACCGCACCGGGAAAGTCGAGGATGCGTTTGCGCATCCCGTCTATGAGGGGATACCTTTGTGTGTGATCACTTAGCTGGCATCTACGCACATGTGCCAGCGATTACCTGCGATCCTCCCAGGCAGCAAGGCAAGGTACGTTTTTACTACGCCTGCATTCTCCTGCGGGACGTCAAGAAACCGCATGTGGAAATCATGTCGCTTGACGACATTAATGCAGTGCGCCGTCGGGCGCCAGCCCATGACAACGGCCCCTGGGTAACGGACTTTGACGAAATGGCCAAGAAGACGGTCTTGAAGCGTGCTAGCAAAAATGATTAAGGGCGCCCCAAAGCTCCATCAGATGCTTCAGGAAGATGACAAGCGCCTCTCTCAGGATATCCCAGAAGCGCGGCACCAGGACAACATGGCGGCCCTCTACAGCATGGAGCCGTGGACACCCACGGATCACGCCACACCCATTGTCGTAGATAGCAAGACTGGACAGATTCTTGACGATGGCAACCCCTCTTTGATCTCGACGCCTCTGCGGCCCTTGACCGTGAACTTGCTACCCAGGAGGGCTAGGATGCCTCCCCAGCTCCTGAATCACACCTGCGGCTTCTACTGTACGGGCACGAGCCATGTGATCGAAGCCATTGGTCTGCCCCATATTGCCCCACAAACCATCCTCGATAGGTTATAATGCGTATATCCAACGCTATGGCTGGCTCGCTACCGCTATTCGCGCCGCGCCGGAGGCCGATCCGGCTGCCTGGTTTCCCAAGATGGGATGGCACTGGAATACACAAAGCAACCGGCGGGGACCTGGCCCTGGCATCATACCGACAGAAGAGGTGTACTGCTGGCTCGTCACCATTGAATGGCAAGGGGAGAGCATGGGGAGTCTGAGTAATTGCTGCTGTCCCAAGAGTGGCGCCTGGTACTGCCCTTTTTGCCTGGCCATGGCCGAGCGCGTGGGGCTGGCGCTTCCTCAGTCCTCTGCGGCGCAGCCCTTGAGCCAGGCCATACCTGAAGGCGAGTTTGAAAGTACCCTCCGCCTCTATGCGATGCGCACGCTCAAGATGCTCTACTATCATACGCACAACTCGAAGCGGAGTGATCCTGGCTTTCCAGACTCCGCCATCCTTCATCCAGACGGCGGCACGCTGTTTTTGTGGGAACTCAAACGCGGCGGGAAAGAACCAGGCCCCGCACAGGTGCGATGGCTCAGGGCACTTGCGAACGTCACTGCAGTCGATGCGCGCGTCGTGCGCCCAAGCGACTGGCAGTCTATCCCCACATGGCTCACCACACCCAACCGAAAGGAAAATTTATGACACATGTGTATCGCATCCTTGTGACCATCCTCCTCATGGGGACCCTCGCGCAGGCACAGGAGGCCAGCTATCGCTTTCTCTCGCTGGACCTTCCGAACACCACGGGGCTCTCAGCTTTACCACGCTGGCTGATATCAGCGACACCGGAGTCCTCGTCGGCGGATTTACCAATAGTAGCGGGCCAGGCTACGTCCTGAGCCGGGCGTTTCAGGTAGACGATGTTATCTGTCCGGGGGATGGCCCTGGTGACCTCAGTGCTGAGCCACAGGCCATTAACGGTCGTGGGGTCAGTATTGGCTTTTGTACCACGGGAGGCAGGGAGCGCTCCTTTGTCCGCTTCCCCTCGGGGGAGATACGGCTGGTCGATGTGCCCGGGGTGCTCCTCACCGAGGCCAAAGGCATCAATCGGCGTGGGGTCATTGTGGGGAGCTACAGCGACCTGGCAGGCGCGGTTCACGGCTTTATCTTTGACGACCCCACTGTGGTCACGTTTGATGTCCCTGGCGCACAGCAAACACTCCTTATGGGCATCAATCAGCGGGAGCAGCTCATTGGGCTCTTTGAGGATGCAGACGGCGTGCGGCATGGATTCGTGACGCACTTTGGCGTGGCGCAACCGCTGGAGATGCCGGGGGCCTCGGTAACGATCCCCGTAGATATTAACGACGAAGGCCAGATTGTTGGCCTGTTTGTGCCGGAAAGGTGAAGAACAGGCCCGCAGCTTTGTCTTGACTGAGGGCGTCTTTACCGAGGTGACCGTCCCCTTTCCAGGGACGATCATTACCGAAGTGAGCGGCCTCAACAATCGTGGGCAACTCGTAGGGCGCTATGTGCAGCCCACCCCCGATGATCCGAGTAGTCCCTTTGCAAGCCATGGGTTTATTGCCACACCGGACACATCCACCGGATTAGCGATGGTGGCAACCACACCACCCGATGCGGAGACGGTGGCCCGCTGGCAGGCCCATGCCGCGGCGACGGAGAGCCACCGGGGAAATGGGCACGGCATAGGCGCTAGGAGATACGATGCTAGCGTGAGGGCAGAGGCCCACCATTTAACGGGAGCTGTTCCCCAATATCGCGGTGCAAATTGTAGTTCAGGGTATTCAGCTCCCGGTAGACCTTCTCGAATTTGACTTCCAGGTCCTTATCATGTTTCTCGAATTTCTCGTCTCTATCTCGGCTTTGCTCATCCACTTTGGACGTAAGCAGCGTTGTTTGCTGATGCAGCAAGGCATTTTGGGCCTGGATGCCGGCTTCCATCTGCTGGCGATTGGTATGGACGAGTTCGACCAACGTCGCTTGCAGCACCGCGATTTGTTGCGGCAGTGCGGCCAGGGCTTGCAGTCCGGTTTGCTGATTCGTCGTGACTTGCGTGCCGACAAAATACCCGAGGGCGCCGATCATGAGTATAAAGAGCAACACCACGGCATCTTTGCCGCTAATGCCGATACTCTTATCGCCGACCCGCACTTCCATCTTGCCGTTGCCGTTCCCTACCTCGGCCATGGCTCGCGTCTCCATCCTCTAGGAAAGGACCCTACTATGCTGTCCGCGCTACTCATCTCCCTCGTGCTCCTATGCCTCCACGTCATTCCTACGTGGGCCTTTGACCTCCAGCGGGTGAAGCCGAACCTGCATCCCAATCCCACCATCCCCAGTGCTTCGGGCTGGGTGGGCAGTGGAGCGGCGTTTAACGGCAGTGTCACGCGCACGGCTGGCACGGGCTCAATTAGCATCACCCAGGACCAACTAGCCTTTGGCCCGGCAATCCCGATTACCCCAGGCAAAACCTACACCTGTGGGGTCTACTTCATGGGCACCCACAGTCCGACTGACCTCATGCGCCTCACGTTAGCCCTGACGGATAGTGCGGGAAGCAGCCTGGGAATTCCGCTGGCGCCAGTGACTGGATGTATGTGACACCCAACGTCTGGCAAGAAGCCGTTGCTTTCCATACTGCCACAACTGGCCAAGCCTTCATGAAAATCCTCATCAGTCGGGATCATACTCATACCGTCGCTGGGACCGTCCCTATGTTCATTGATGACGTCTACTGCGGAGAAGACGTCTCGTTTGCGGAAGACGCCTCGCCCAAGGTGGCCTTCAATGGTGGCCTGGTCAAAGTCAGCTCCACGGGGACCATCTCGATCAATCGGGGGACGGCACGTTTCAACCAGAGATGATCCGCTGCATGTTCACGGTGACCAGTGACGATTTCAGCACCTATGCCCCCAATGGCTGGAACTGTAACATGTGGGCCATTAACAACGCCGCGATCAAGCGCAGCGTGGATGCCGGTCTCCCCTATGCCTTCTTTCAACTGGGGCAATTCATTGAACAAGGCAGCTCGCTCTTTGGGAACCTTGCCCAGCTGGAAACTGATCTTATGGGGATTATCAACTCCTCGTATGGACACAACCTGATTGGCTATTACTACGACAATGAATCCACCGATCAGTACCCTATGGCCGTAGCGGTCATGAACAAAGTTATGGACCTCGACACTCTTGCTGGGACCAGACAGAGGCCCATCTATATCCTCCAGGGCAATCCTGGAGTTGCCCCAGCCTATAGTGCTTATGCCAATCTGACGGGGACCTATCAGGTAACCGATGTGCCGATGGACAAGGCGTTTATTATCCTCAACCATATCGTGCATCAAACCGCTCCGGTGGTGTTTGGCCAGATTCAGGAAACCAACAAAACGGCGGCCCAGATGCGCGATCAAGTGCTGGCCGTCCTGGATGCGGGGGCGAAGCCGTGGGCTACTGGCACACCGGGCCCATCACAGGCGAACTCTGGTACAGCGCCATGCCCGGCATCTTTACGGGAAGCCCTGGGCATCCTAGGGTATCCTATCGTGTGTGCGCCCTGAGAGAGCAGTCTACTGCCGAATGCGGAGCCGATTCACGGGGCGGGTCATTGGCGGAGGAGTCGTCGCATTCGTCACCACAAAGGGGATGCTCGTCACCCCCGTTGCCCCAGTGGCCGAGGCAGACCAGCGTGTACGTATCCGGGGTATCAAGCACCAACGTGTTTAAAATGCACTGCCCGCCACTGGGCGTACAGGTCAGAGTACCCGTGAGGGCGCCTGCGCCGCTCGCTTTGGCGAGGGTCAGCGTATTGGTAAACGTCGTGACAGGTGTATTACTGTCATCGAGCACCTGAAGCGCGACACTGAAGAGACTATCTTCGGGAACCGTTGTGGGTTGCGTCAAAAAGGCCAGGTGCAGCGGCGTCCCCACCAGGGGAAAAGCAAAGGCGCCAATCTCCATCGGCACATTGTACGCCACCTGATCAAAGTCCGTGGGCACTGTGGCGGTGAGGTTTTGTCCTGCGTCAATCGCCGCGCTGCCCGGCATGAGGTGGTAATTCTGCGTGCTCACATTACTGAGCAGGGGATCACCCGTAATCGGCGCGCCAATGGTGCTACCTGTCCCGGTATTGCTTTGCGTGCCACTGTTGTGCAGCAAGTTATTTTGGACGATAGCGCCCGTGGAGCCAGACGTAATGGTCAGGCCTGCGGTGTTATTCTTGCACAGGTTATTCTTGGCGATGCTCCCCACCGATGTAGCGTTCCCGCCAATATTGAGGCAGCCTGGGTTGCCTACCACGGTATTGTTGTAAACCAGGTTGGCGCGCGGGTTGGTTCCAAAGACGTCAATCCCATCGCCCCTGAGCTGGTTATAGATGAGATTGCCGTAGACGCGCGTGTCGGTAATATTATTACTGAGCGCAATCCCGCCAGACGTGGATGTCGTGTTACGACCGTTATTAAAGATGCGATTCCACCGTATAACCCCGCAGCTCTGCCCACCCCCACTGTACAGGGTACTTGAGCTATTCACGCTGATCCCGAAATTGCCGCAGTCATGAAAGGACCCCGACTCAACCGTGACGTTATCGCCCCCGAGACTCCCCGTGCCTTGCGCGACCGCCAGACAATGCGAGCCCGCAAAGTCACCAAAGTTCTTATGGGTGCCGCTAACGGTGACACGGGTGAGGGTGGTATTAGGGGAGCCACTGGCCAGGCCAATACTGGCGGTGGAGGCCGTGCCGGCATTGTTCGAGACATCGCGGATTTCCAAATCCTGAAACGTCATGCCGCGCGAGTTGAAGCCCATGTTCACCCCGTAGGCCGTCGAGGCGCCACACGTCAGGTTCCTGCCATTAAAGTTGACCCGGCTGAAGGTCCAGAATTGCAGGGCCTGTGCCGCAGCAAAGCTGGAGGACGCTACAGCCGCCCGAGGGTTGAATCCAGACGGTTTCTCCGACGTGTCCTCGGAGAGTCTTGCGCTGATCAATGGTACCATTTATGAGGCCTTGCACGGGTATCGCTCAGGGTTCTCCACATACGTGCCGCCGCGCACATCGACGATATCGCCGGGCTGCGTGGCACAGACCCAGCCGCCACTCGTGCCCCCAATGGTTAACCTGGGCGTGGTAATGGTCTGGGCAGCGGTACAGGTATTCGCGGGTGATCCCATGGGCGTAGAGCCCTCCCCGCGTGAGACATAATACGTAAAGGCAGCGCTGTCGGAGGCAACAACCACCAGCAGAGCGACGAGACTACTGAGTATCCCGAACCACCTACGCACGAGGGGCCTCCTCTACCGCACGCGAAGGGGTTTGGACGTTGGTCACGATGGCCGGAGGAACCGCCGGACTGGTAACGGTAAAGGCGGTACTGGTGGCCCCGGCGGCGCCCGTGGCACTGACACTCAAGGTAAACGTGCCTGGGGTATCTAAGACGAGCGTACTGAAGGTACATGAGCCGCCACTGGGGGTACAGGTGGTCGTCCCGGTGAGTGTTCCGGTCCCACTGGCTTTGACAATGGTAACCGTATTGCTAAAACTGGTTTGGAGCAGGCCCGCGCTATCAAGAATCTGGACGACTACGGTAAAGGGAGATCTTCGAAGAGTACTCGACGGCTGCGTCAGGAAGGCGAGATGCAGTGGAGTAACCTGCGTCCCATAGTTGTACGCGCCAATTTCCATGGGAACCGTATAGGTAGTTTGCCCATAATCAAGAGGCACGGTGGCTGTCAAATTTTGCCCTGCATCAATCGCACTGCTGCCTGCCAGCAAATGGAAATCATGGGTGCCAATATTACTCAGCTTTGGATCGCCAGTAATGGCCGCGGTGAAGATGGTCCCTGATCCAGAGTTGGTGAAGGTGCCCCCGCCATGAATGATGTTATTCTGTACCGTGGCATTTGTTGAACCACTGTACACAGTAATAGCGCCGGAGTTGTTCTTACAGATGTTATTCTTAACGATCGCTCCTGATGCACCGTTGTTACTCCCAACACTGATGCAGCCAGGGCTGCCAACGATGGTATTGTTATAGACTTTCGTGCCCACATTGCCAGAACCAAACACGTCAACCCCAGGACCCTTGACGATGTCATAAAACAGATTGCTATGGATCAACAACCCGTTTTGAGCATTGTTACTGACCACGCCCCCGGTGCCACCACCGCTGCGCCTCCCCGTGTTATGCACCTTGTTATAGCGAAAGATATTGCCCGTCCAGCCCCTGCTGGGACGTTCGAATCATTAAACTGCACGCCGTACCCGCCGTTATCGTAAAACTCACTTTTTCAATGATGACATTGTGGCCTTTGCCAACATAGATCGAATAACTCCCTTGATAATCACCGAAATTCATGTGGGTTCCGTGCATTTTGACATTCGTAATCCTCACGTTATCCGCACTCACAGCGACAAAAAGGGGCGGTCCCTTGCGCGCCGTTGTTGCTGGAATCCTTCATTTCCAGATCTTCCAGGATGGTCCCGGTGGCATTGGAACCCATATAGAATTGATAGACGGTCTGCGTTCCACACGACGTATTCCTGCCGTCAACGTTAATGCGCAAGAACCGCCAGTACGTTGGCGCACCCGTCCCCAATCAAAAGCACCACAGCCCCTGATTGGATAAACCAGACTGCTTCCCCTACATGGCCCTGGACGGTAATAGGATTGCCGGAAGCCCCATTCACAAGCGTTTGGTTCCGCCCAACAAACTTCTCGGTGTAGGTACCCCCACGGAGATCAATAATATCACCTGGAGCGGTAGCGCAAACGGCGCCGCCACTGGAGCCACCCAGCGTTTGCTTAGGGGAAATTAATGTTTATCGAATCGTTGCAGGTATTGGCATTGCTTCCCGTGGTAGCAACATACCGTGTCACCGCCTGGCTGGGAACTGCGATCAACAGAAGTAGAAGCACTACGAGCATCATTGTTGCAATCCTCCTGTCCGCGCCAGCATGCACTTGATAACCCGTTGGAGAATGCCGTAGATATGCCCCTTCATGGTCGTCATGGAAGTCTTTGAAGTGGTATTCATGGTTGACATGGCTGTCTTCGCCGTCGCAATATTCGTCGCTGCATCAATACTTGCCTGTGACTGGGTGTATCCTGCATCAATATCTGCCTGGACCTGGGCGGCATCTTGTTGAAGAAACGTGGTAATCTGGGCAAAGGTTGCTTGACAGACACCATCATTGATGGCATCTTGGATAACCTGCTTTGCCGCGTTTTCAGCAGCAATAATGGTATCCACATCGGTTTTGTCCTGGCCCGTTTTCAAGGCAACTAAACCATTGTCCATTTTCAAGTAGCGCTTATCACTCACACTCTGCACAAGGGTTCTCTGTGCTTGTGTCTGATCTTCAGGGATGACAAAACACCCCGGAGTTACCTCGGAGGGATCACGGGTAGTGCCGTAACTCAGCACTTGCTGACTATCTCCACATGCAATGTCACTTGCGTGCGCAGCGCTTACCGTGAGTAGCATGATTGCAATGGTGATATAACGTGTCATTGTACCCACCCCATCCCCATAAGAATTGGTGAATTGCGACACACTGCGTTTCCAAGAACTGTCCCAGGAAACCCGCCTCCTGATCGATCCACAGAGAGAGTAAAATCGACGACAACAGTACCATTTGCACAATCATCCATGGGGTAATAGAAGGCTGGCCGACGTGACAGTAACCCGCCTCCCTTTATATTACTCTTACCCATGGTGAGTATCTCCAGCGCAGAGAATGCCGGGCTATCAATACGGATGTCATCCATCACCCCACTGAGGTAACTCCCATTATCCCGCAAGCCTATCCTAAAGTCGCTCGCGCCTGGAGAATAGACGAGTCCTGACGACGACAACGTTCCATTACTAAGCACGCCGTTCAGGTAGATATCGACGTTATTTGTGGCGGCAACAGTAGTACTTGTCGTCGTGACAATGCAAATATGGCGTTCAGTATCGTCGTTGATGTTGGCGGAGGAGGGTCGTGCCGCGGCCGCCCCGCTGGACGCATCATACACGGTCTGCTGGATTTTCCCCGCCGTCTGATTGATGCGTACTTGCCAACCAGGCCCTCCACCATTAGGGGCTTTGCTGAGGACACCCAAGGTTCCTGCAGAGGAGGTTTTTAGCCAGAAGCAGGCACTAAAACTCGTATTGGCAAAATCAGCGGGACTCTCCGCAGTTGTGGTAATGCGGTCATTCGACCCATCAAAGATGAATCCAGCATGGGCTGTGTCACAGCCAAAGAACAGCATGATGGCTGTCATCCAGATGATCCCTTGCAGAATGAACCACTGCATACATGACTCCTCAGCGCTTATTGCTTCCGATACGCTAAGCGCGCACGAATCACTTCCATCAACCCAGTCGCAGTGTCAGCAGCATCATTGCCCGCCCGACAGAATTTGAGCTTGGCGGCATCCCCCGCACCTAAGCCCACATTGTTCGTAAGCGCACAGTTCATAAACTTGGCGGCGCCCGCCGTGCTATTCACCGTGTCATCACAATTCACCACGGTTCCGTAGGGCTCGGCCGTCGCCAGCGTGGTCGTATTGGCAGCGAGTTTCATGAGGCTGGCTTGCGTGCGGACCACCAGGGTATTGCCACTGGACATGGTGTACCAGGTGCTCAGGGTGAGGCTATCACTGAAATCCATGGGCATCGTAAATTCCCACACGGCACATTGCGCAGTGGCGTTGTCAAAGACGAGCTTGGTATTCACACTGCTACTATCAATGTAGGGGGTGGCAGTGGTCGGGAGCTTCACGGCACTGACGGGTAACTGCACGGTCCCAAGCGACATCGCACTAATTTCTTCACAATACCACCCCCACTGATCCCACGTATCCAGCAGGTATACCCGGCAAATTGTCCAGTAATCCCAGGGGTAGGAATATTATTCCCATTGATGGTATCGGCGCCATCCGGCACAAGAGTTAAGGTGCCTGTGCCGGTATCGCTAATAATGATCTTAATATAGCCGGTCGCTAGGATATCCGTGGAGAGGGGCATGGTCAGCGTTGACCCGCCCGTGCCCACCGTGGCCGACACAAAGCTGGTAAGCCCGATAGTATTGACGCCCGAAAGCTCTTGCACATCATAGCGGATCGTTTGCACAGCCGTGCCGCCCGTAATGCGAATGGCCGTGCCCAGCGACGAGGGCGGGATGACCGGCTGGGGCATCACACAGGTCCAGCCCGTTCCCGTGCTATTGCAGCGCATCAGAGGGCAATCATCCGGGTCCAGGGTGATAATGCTTACCCAATCTTTATTCGCAACACAGGTGGTTGGCAGCGATGCCTGGTCGGCCACTTCGGCAAAGGGTCGCGTGACGCTTTTCGTGGAAAAATCCAGGGGGTCCTGAGTCAGTTGTGCCGCGGCCGTTGCCAGAATGACGCCGTTGGCGGTGGGGACCAGACTCGCCCCAGTCCCCACGACCATACTAGCAGTGGTGTTCGTGCCACTGGTTAGCGCCGCAAAGGCGCTACTCCCGCCTCCGCCTCCGCCTCCGCCCACGCTTGAGCCGCAGATATCGGTTGTAGACACGAGATGGCCTACGGCATCGGTCTCCACGCATTTGAGCGGGGTCAGGCCGGTACTGAGCGTATTGAGATTGGGGACCATGGCGTCAGGCACTGGGGAGGTAATCCCGGTTCCTGGCATGTCCGTGGCCGTAATCTGCCCCCTGACGGCGTGAGGCTCCCACCAGCCCCGACTACCATGGCGGCACTGACGTTCCCCCAGTCGTAATATTGCTAAAACTGACGGTGCCGACAGCCGCCACATTACAGGCGTTGGCAGAGGCCACGAGGAGACCCGCCGGGGCTCGTCTCGACACATTTAGAATTCGCAAGACCAGTAGAGAGCGTATTGAGATTGGGGATCATGGCATCCGGTACAGGCGTGGTAATCCCGGTCCCAGGCACGCTGGTAGCATTAATCTGGCCGGTGCCGGTCGCGCCAAAGAGACGCACCACTCCCAACCGTCATGGTAGCGGTCGTGTTGGTGCCCCCGGTTATATCGGTAAAGGCGCTACTGCCGCCCGTGCCGCCGGTAACGCCAGTAATCGTCATACAGGGAATCCCGGAGCAGCTTTGGAAGCTATAGGTTATCAGGTCGTTGAGATTCTTGGCGCCGGTCCATGGCCCAGTAGCGGCGGCATTCTTCACCGTCATACATGGAATCCCGGTGCAATTTTGAAACGAGTTTGTTAGCAAGTCCTGGCCACTTTGCGCGACGGCCTCGTGGGGACACAAAACATAGAATATCAGGAGGAGCAATATGCCTTTGACGGACCATTGTGTCATGCGATACCCCCTTAGGGCGCACCTACTCGTTGGGCTTGCTCCTGCTCTTGTGACAGGAGCCCTTCTTCGGCCAAGAGTCCCATAATCCCGCCAGCAATCTCCACCCGCCGCTGGAAGCTCGGAGAGGCTTTCGTGCCCTCCAGCATGGCCCGCGTGAGCTTTTGGCTGCTGAAGATCCGCGAGAGCACAAAGGGCGACAGCATAATAGTGATGGGCGCACCGAGCACATACGGCCAGGGAGAGCGACTCGGCTTGACTTCTCTTTCGTAACGCGCGTATTGGCCACTGGCCTGCTGATGCATGTGCTCGTATCCAAGGACCAGTGCTAATCCGCCGCCCCTGCTAACCTGCTGCACCACGCGATTCCAAGGCGCGGCTCCCCCACCGCGTTGAATCTGCGCTAAGGATTTCGCCAGCGTCAGGAGCGTGTCCCCATGCCCACCAGGGAAGAGCTCGCCTAACGCCCCTTCCTTATTAAACTTCGTGAGCCGGTCGAGCAATACCTTGCCATTCACTTTCTCCGTGAGCGTATCCTTAATGGCAGGGTCTTCCAGCGTCGTGCGCAGCCAGGATGATTGCACATCGCCCCAGATGACCGGGTTGTCAATGGCTTCCCTCGCCGCCCGTATATCGTAAGGGCTGGCAGGCTTGGCAATCGTGCCCATGATGTCGTCAGGGCCGGCCTGCATGATGCGCTGGACCACCTCGTTATCGAAACGCTCTGCCCATGCCTTATGTCCAGCATTGGCCTGGCGCCACTTGGTATAGACTTCGCCGCCGTGATCCATCGCGGTTCGTTGCATGGCGGCGTCAATGACAGGGATAAGACGGTCGGCGTACTGCCCTAGCTTTGTTAGGCATGATGTCTGCCGATTGCCGGGGAATGGCCAGCAAATCACTCCGCAAGCGCTGCGCATCCTGAAAGGACAGGCTGTCATTCTTGCTAATAATATCGGTGAGTATGCCAAGCCCACCCTCGGTAGAGAGTCCGGCACGTTTTGCCTCTGCCAGCATCTCGTGGGCATCAGCCTGTGCCTTGCTGATATTCACATACGGGGATGGCCTACCGGGAGCTGCGTCGGGCCGGGCACCAGCTATGAGTTCGTCCACTTCCTTAAAGGGCGTGTCTACGATCCGCTTCATGGCCACCCGCTTCGTTTCAATCTCGTTTTGGATGAGCTGGGCGGGATGGGGGACATCGCCTTCCACGGTATTGAGCCAGGCGGAGGTTCTTCCAGCCTCCTGCGGACCTGCCCCGCCTCAGCTATGCGTGGCTCCTGCGACAGGAGTTCTCCGCTAATGGCCTCCTCCCCTTCACGCTGGATTCTTCCAATGCGGCCCTCCCAGAGCCTGGGCCGCAACGAATCTTCCATGCGTTTGAGCGCTTCCGAGCCGGTCAATTCGCCCACGGTGGTCTCTTTGTCCGAGGGTCTCCAGGACATGGCCTGCCGTTTCTCCTTGTGGCGACATGGAGCGACTCAGCGCGTTGACGACTTTGGCCCGTCCTTCGTCAATCTTCCCCGCGCCGCCGCCGATCATCTCGCCCACCGCGGTATACAGGGCAGTTTGCACGGCCTCACTCATGGGCTTACCAAAGAGGAGTGGGACGGCGCCGGTGCCCAAGCCAATGACACCGTAACGCGCCAGGGGCTGCGCGACTTCTTTCAAGGCCCAGTAGGCGGTACGCATGGCAGGGGTCATGCTGGCATACCTGGAGGCAGCAACGGCCGCGCCGCCAGGAATATTTGAGCTAAGCAGCACGGTGGCAAGGAGTTCGGCAGCCATCGCTACCTGGGCCTTAGACTCCTTCACGTCGCGCTCCATCTTGCCAAACTGCTCTTCGCGTGTCTGAGCAGGCTTCGCCCCAGACGTCGGCATGATGGTAGCCCTGGCAGCAGACCTCTGAGCACTGGCTATGGAAGCAGAGTCTTCCAGCGTAAGGCGTGACGGATCGCGGATGTCTTCTCCCATGCCTATCAGGTCCGTCATGGAGACGTGCCAAGCCGGTGCTGGCGCGGGGGAGGCATCTGCGTAGGAGAGGGCGCCGTCACAGGGGCACGCTCTGGCGCAGGAATCTGTGTCGGTGGGACAGCGAGCGTGGGAGACTGCGGCGTGGGTTGCGTGCTCACACCTGTTAAGGGACCCGTGCCTTGCTCACCAGGAAGTGGACCAGGCGCAGGCGCGATACCCATCTTGCGCAAGCCTGACTGTTGCGTTGGCTTGAGGGTATTCCAGCGACTGAGAAGGTCCGCTTTTTCCTGGGCAGTAAATTCCCTGAGCTCTGCCATTACTGCTGCAACTCCCTCAGCCCCTCTTCTTCTTCTGGACTAAACGTCGTACCCTTTGGGGAGCGAAAGCGTCCCCGGGGCATCGCCGCTCGGGGCCGACGCTGGATAGGATGGCGCCAGTCCCTCCCCTGCAAGCTGCTTGGTAATTTCATCCCGGCGTTTCTGCACACGGGCTCTTTCCCCATGAAGGAATGTCTGGTTGGTATTGAGGAGATTGACCAGGGTGGCTGCGCTGTCCGCCTTGCTAAAGAGTTGATCGGCCCGCGTAATATCCTGCACCCGTAGGAGCCCAGCGCCCTTTTGGGCTTTGGCATGGGCATAGGCCAGCACGCCCTTGTAAAAAGCAATCTTATCCATCCGCGGGTCAAAGCGTCCCAGGAAGATAGCCCAGGCACTATTGTCTTGTGGTGTGGGGCCCAGCGTCCCATCCCTGGCCTCGGCAAGCCCCTGCTGGCGGAGATCCTCAAGCTGCTTCTCAGCAATGGGCGGCAGGAGGCCCAGGATGCTTTGTAGCCCTTGACGCGTCCTTCCCAGTGGCCCAACGGTATAGGGCGTAATCATGGGCAAGAGCGTATTGGTGAGAGCTTCGGAACGCTCAATAGCATCCAACTGCTCTTGCTGCGGTTTGGTTTGGGTCTGAATATGCAGGGCAAGCGCCCGCCGCTCGTGCAACGCATTGCGCTGCTCTTGAAATTTCTGCCGCGCCTCTGCGTTCGTAGCATTCCTCTCAGCGAGGTTCAAGCGATCGATGTCAAGATTGATTTTTGCACGTCGCGCAGGTCGCGCAGGCGGTCTTGCTCGGCCCGACGTTCCGCCTCGGGGTTGACAACCAGCGGCTTGGGCGTTCCAGGGGGAAAGGGTTCAACCTTTTTACAGCCCCAGCAGGCGTCCTCCAACGACTGCGATTGGCTTCAGTTGGATACTCCCCGTAAACACGTTTGAATGTGGTTGACGCAACGGCTTGCTGCCCCTGGGACATCTGCGGCCAATTACTTTTAAGTTCTTCAAATGCCGCGCCAGGCTCCATCTTTTTCGTAATGTTGACTCAGCTCGCCTTCCAGGGATACCAGCTCTTCAAAAGGAACCTCTGTCTTTCCAGCCGAAGCCTGCTGTGGCCTTGCAGTCGGAGACCTGCTGGGGAGCTGCTCCAAGCGTGGGCGGCTGCCCTGCCTCTGCGATGGGAGCCGTCCCACCCCTTGCAAGTCGCTCCGCCGATAGGGCCCAACCTGCGGGACAACGACGATATCGGAGCGCCCCCTTAAACATGGTGTCTACCACCTGTTGTAGGCGGGGATCTCTGAGCGCCTCGGCGGTGAGCCCCCGGGATACCACTGGCGAATCATGTTCCAGCCCTGCGCTTGCATTTGCTTGACCGCATCAGCACTCGGGAGTTCCTGAATCTTTTGATTCCCCGCAGCATCCGTAATGACGGCGTGGGTAGAGCCCAGGGCCTTGATGCTGCCAGCCTTGCCACCAAGCGTGCGCACCTCCACGGTGCCATCAGGATTGGTCACGGCGTAACTACCCTGGCCAAGGCTCTGCACTTTCGGTTGTTGGAGAGCGCGCCGTGATTGCTCCAGCCGCAGCCGGGCTTCTTCCAGCGTGAGCGGGCGCATCTGCCGCTTGAGTTCTAAATCCTCATCGCGGTCGATATATTGCGGAACGGCTTGCAGACCCTCAGCTACGCCCGTCAGCGCACCACCAAGAACTTTGAGGCCAGCGGGAAACGCCATAACACCTATCCTCACGTTTTCCTAGAAGGTCAGCTGGTCGAGATACGAGAAATCCTCTATGCCGCTACTGCCCAGGCCGCTTCCTGAGTAGAGATTATTGAAATAATTGGCGGCTCCACTGGGATCATAGCCTTGGGTCATGCCGGGAATCTCACTGCCGTAGGGGTCACCCCCACCTCCGCCGCCTCCCAATCCGCCTCGCATCGCCCCGGACAGGAGCATCCCCAGTTGGGCAATCTGGTTGGTCAGTTGAGCATACGCGCCAGATTGATTGGCTTGTGGCCCCCACTCGCGCCAGGGACATACTGTGAAGGTGTGGGCAGTTGGGCTGGTGGAGGCGGCGCGGGAGGCGCAGGCGTATGCGAGCCGGTGAGGGGATTATAGGCACTCAGCGCCGCCCCTTGCGAGGCGAGGTATTCCTGCATGGCTTGATGACGGCGTTGCCCCTCCTGGGCAGCATACGTTTCCGCATTGGCCCTGGCATCGGCACCCCGCCTCCAGCTCGCCCGTGGAGAGCAGCGTTGCGAGACTGAATGCGGGAGACTTGATCCATCTCGGCCTGGGTTTGCGGCTGATAAAGCGCGTTCGCGCCAGCGGCAACTTGCGCTGGATCACTCAGGCGGCTGGCCACCCCGCGCGGCCCGCATTGGCAGCAGCAAGGTTCGCCCGGTCTGTGGCGGTTTCGCCGACCTGAGCGGCATAGGCTTGCTGTTGTTGCTGCTGGTAGAGATTGAGGAGCCCTTGATACACCTGGGCGTACTGCGTCTGCTGCTGGTAATTGCCCTGGCTCTGGCTGTACAGCGTTTCGAGGCGCTTGAGAACTTCGGGCATGGAGGCCAGATTAATCCCAGAGCCCACCAGTCCTGGGACCACAGAGAGTAGTGGCAGGAGTGACTGTAACCAACTGGCACCCTGATCGCCTTCAGCCATCGTCCCCTCTCCTCCACTGCCTTGCAGTGCGCGTTGTCCAAGTCCTCCAAGAAAGGCCCCGACGGCCCCTAAGCCAGGGATCCCCCACCCCGCACTGGCGAGGGAGCCCAGCGCACCCCCACGCCGCCGCCAGACGGGGCTTGCGTGGCACGGACGGCGGCTTGCCCAGCCGCAACCGGGAGGGACCCGCCGGCATTGGCCCCGATCATCCCTCCAGCAAAGGCCGCGGGCAGCGTAAAGGCATTGCCAAAGACCTGGGAGGCGGGATCGTTAAACTCATCCCGTGTGGCATTGCCACTCTGGATCATCTGCTGCCAGATGGCGAGGTCTTGCGCATACTTAGGGTCGATCGCCACACTGCCGTAGCGCCCCCTGCATCAATACGCTCGGCGCCAGGGACTTGCCCCGCCGCCAGGGCCTGCGAGGTAATGGGGCTCTGGTCCTCAGTGGGCATGCCCCAAAACGACTGTCCTTGTTGGGCAAGGTAGGGCGTCTGCTTGGCAGCCGAGGCGGGGAAGGCATAGAGTCCCCCGTCATTTTCCGAGTACGCAAAATCCCACTGCGGCACATAGCCCTGTGGCAGGCTATTCCAGACGTTGAGGAAGGCATCGACGCCTGGGTCTATGGCCATTAGAGTGCGGCTCCAATGCTATAGACGACTTCAATCTGTGCGGTGCCATTCGCATCAAAGAGCCCGTTCACCCCTGAAAGCACCACTGCCGCCGCTGTCGGATAAATCGGCAGGTCGCCTGAGTGAAAATCGGCCTGATTGGTGACGACGCCTTGCAGGAGGGTATTCACGCCCCAGCGATCAACAGTCGTGCCGTCACCAACACTGTAGCCTGTAAGGCCCCTGCTCGAACCAAAGGCTACCGTGTTGGTGACGAACACCCCTGACACGCGTGCCCCTGCAGGGATCGCATCCGTTGCCAGAAGGAGGGATGCGCCAGGAATGGCCTGCACCATGACAATATGGCGCAGCAGGGGGGCACCAATCGTCCAGTTTGCGAGTTGTTCAAAGATATACCCATCTTTGGTAAAGTTGAGATCGTAGGTGCCTTCTTCGACATAGAAATCCACGGTGCCAAACGTGGCATTATTGAAGAAGGGATTGGCTTTGGGGAGCACGCCAACGACATCACTAAAGAGGTCCGCAAGCAGGGCCGTCCCGGCCACATAGACGCTGACGTCCACGCCCGTCACAATATCGCCCGTCAGCGTTTGAATGACGCGGTTAAAATGGCGAATGGACATAGCATCCTCTCACTATCGACAGGTCCACCCAACGGAATTTTTGATGCAAAGGCGCCAGGCCCGCCCGCATTGAGAATACAGGCAGGCGCCGCCGCCGACACAAAGCCACAATCCGGGCAATAGGCGGTACTGCCAGGCTGCAGAAGCGAACTGAGCGCCGCAAAAGGCAACGTAATGCCCTGCACGTATTCCGCACCAGCAATGCTATAGGGTGGCGTGAAGTCCGTCACGAGATTGTGATTAATCTCAATCGCGCCCGAGCCAGCGGTATTGGAAGAAATGCCCGTCGAACTCCCACTGCCATTGAGAAGGTTGTTCACGACAAGCCCCACCGCAGGATGCACAAGGCTGGGCGTCACCTCCGGGAAAATATGAATCCCAAACGACCCTGGTGTCCCATTAATGTGATTCTCACTAATGATAAAGCCCGCAACTCTCCCTTTGATGATAATGCCCTCCGGGACAGAAGGGAAAGGCGCCAGTGACCAGGGAACGATATGATTGGCGTTGACTTTGAGACTGATAACGCCAATCGTGCTTGGCGCAGGATTGCCCACCACGAAGACACCTGATTTCCAAAAGCCCGTCATGGCATTATGCGCAATGTTAAATTCCGAGATCGCAAAGGCCGTGCAGAGCGGATCAGGAGGCCCTATCTGTACGGTTTCTCCAAAACTCGTCAATTGATTGCCGGTCATAATGAGTCCAGAGCCCGCGAGCACCCAGAGACCGTGTGCATTCGTTGAGACCCCAATCCCAGGACCAAAGACAGTATTATCCGCATACACACCTATATTCGCATCGCAATTATTGGCCGTATTCTGGATCAAAAGCCCACGCCATTATCGGCCTTCACATACACAGTCACGTTATGCACATAGACCGAGCCGCCGTGCCGCTGCCAAATGCCTATGCCCGTATCCTGTATATGCACATTTTCGACCGTTTGATTGTAGGAACCACTCGCGCCAGGATTATTCATGAAGATACCGGCAGCTCCTCCCGTGCGCGTCACTCCAGTCGCCACATGGAGACTGAGATTGCGGATAATGACCGCCTGATTATCCGTTTGCAGCATGTGCGCTGTCGGGGAGTTCGTTTTGATAATGGTGGCACTAAATGGTCCATGTCCAGACCCCTGAAAACACCCACCGCCCCGGCTAAAGGTCAGCGTGCCTGAAATGAGAAAGGTGCGTGCGGGGAGTGTCAGGCACGAGAGACCATTTCCTGAGCCGTTCACCCAGGCTTGCAGGGCGGCTAAATCATCGGTGACGCCATCGCCTACAGCTCCGTAGAGAGGGTCAAGCGGATCATACGTCTGGCTCGTTGCCATAGAGCGCGGGAGACGAAAAATCTGTGACTTTGGTAATGACCCCACCTGCCACCTCGACACTGGCAAAGACCTGTCCCTGGGGGATTGGGGGCTTATCGAACACCTGACGAAAGAGGTAGTGCGTCCCAGCGCGACGGGTCCAGCCTGAGACGGTGCTCGTCGTATCGCCGGAGATGGCCAGCCAGAAGGCCCCGGTGGTATTGGGAACCGTCAGTGCCACGGGGTCTTGATCGACGTAGATAAGCTCACCAGTAGTCCCACGGACATAGCCCTTGCAGCCAAAGGCACCCAGCGTCAGCGAGGCGGCAGGAACTGTCGGAAGACACGAGGCGGCGATATAGGGGAGACGTCAGATCGCCCAGCCATGCCCCCATCTCTTTCATATCGTTGGGAGCGCCGTGCGTGTTGTCCCCAAATGAGACACGCACAAGCGCAAGCAATAGCGCGGTCAAAAACAGGAATCTTTTCACATCAGATCCTCATGGGCCTCGTGAGAGGCTTGCCTGACGCATGCCACTCCACGCCTCGTATACTCAGACAGCCTGCCCCGCGCAGCCTCTGTCCAGAGCACCTCGCCTATGTGCCCAATATCCCAGAATAACTCATCTTCTACTGCACCACTGAGCCCAGAGCCAGGGTAGGCATTGGCTGTGGAGGTGACCGTCTTTGTTCTGCATGACGCGCTGGGGCATACGGGCTGGCCCCATAACAAACTCTCCAAGCACAGCTTGCCCGGCATAGATATGAAAGAACTGTGCCAGGAAGCGGCGCAGATAAGCCCGCCGCATGGGTTGCGGCAGTGGCGGAAAGCGCACCTGCCAGGGATAGGCACCCCATCGTCCCGCTCATCACCGGCAAAGATACGCTGCACCGCGCCGCGGCCGTAGAGCCCTGCCTGGGTATAGGGCAGGATGCCGAGGCTCAAGCAACAAAGTTGCAGGTGGCCCAGGGCACCGGAAACTCACAGATGGTCCAGGCTTTTGGTGACATCGAAGATAAACACGCGGTTGAGCTCACACGGTCACTCGGCAGCGAGGGGCAGGCACAGATATAGAGCGGTGGATTCTGCGACTGGGTTGCTACCGAGAGGGAGACCACCTCATAGTTCAGCGGCAAAATATCGTCATGGCCAAAAATATAGGGGCGGATAGTGTCGGAAATAACTTGATCGTTCAAACCGTTAAATAAAGCAAACCCCTATGCGTCAAACGGACCATGCTCAAAGTTCGGGATAAACTGCATGGAGTACGCCCGGCAATGCAGCCCATGTCTGTTTTGACTCTGCACAATATCCGGAGGCTGGGTCGGGATACCAAAGGCCCCGATCACCTGATAGGTACTGAAGTCTTTAAAGAGGACCAGGATGTTATCAGGAGAAATGCCCGTCTCCGCAATGGTAAACACGCCCATGCCGGTGCCAGACTGGCCGTCATCTTTGGCCACAAACTCTTGAAGTCTACCGGCCGGGAGCCAAAATTCTCGACATCACTCTGGCGAATGGAGGAAGGCCCGTCATAGACCGACGTCTCAGGCGCGGTATTCCAGGCCCACACGGCGTTTTGATGCACCGCCATCCACTTCGCCCCAGGGATCATGCTCGGCGCCCACTTCAAACGGCTGAATCTGGGCAAAGGTGCCGCCATCGGTGACGTAGGGCACGCGCATAGCCATCGGTGATCAGCGTCTGATCCAGGAAGTTCACCGCGGTAGGCGTGTCATATTGCAAGGCAAAGGCGCCCAGCGCATGCCAGGGAGTGCCGCCGCGGTAGAGCTGTTGTGTGCCGTCCAGTTCACGGGTAATACGGAGACGATACACTCTGCCATCAGTGCGAGGCAGGGAGTGGATATTCAAGACAGAGGTCACGGTTGCGGGAATCTGGGGAGAGGTTTCGACGGTGACGACGCCATCACGGACATTGAGTGCTCCGGCATTGTCGAGAATAACGTTGGTTGCCCTCAGAAGCTCGTTAGGCTTTAAAGACCAAGGAGAATCAGTTACATTTATCCCACCACTGAAATCTACTTTGGTTATAGGTTTGAACTCTTGAGGCATAGCACCAGGTCTCTATGGTTTTTATGGGACTATAACACCAAATCCTGAAGAGCCGTAAAGAGGCCCACCGTGGTAACTTCCATACGCACGCACAGTCATCGTTGAATCTGGCATTTGCCACACAGGGTCCCCTGCTAATATCCTGGCATATTTGCTGAAAGTCTTTGCATCAAGCTCTTCGCTTCCCGCGACTCTGCTCAGCTTCCCGGACCTTACTGAGCACATAGTATTCCAGCCCAGCATGAAACGCCTCGGGGATTTCGAGAGTGGTCCGATACTGCTGAAACACGTTAAGGGGCTTCGTAGTCCCTTCACCCACACCGAGCAATGGACGACAGGGGCATGGATATTGTGTTGGGTAGCGCGGTCCCGGCCCGCCCACGCCTGAGAACGGAGAGCGTATTGGTTGCTGGGTCTTTGACACGGTACTCAATAAGCTCGCCTTCAACCTTGAGCCAGCCAAAGGAGAGAAACCCCTCGGTACTGGCGACATGCACGGCATTGCCCCTGGGGGTAAGTCACCGAGGAGGATCGTCTGCGGATCAGTCAGGATTGGGCGCCCCGTAGAGGGAGATGTCAAGCGCACCGGCGCGGCGGTGCAGCGCATACGTGAGTGGCTGTCCCACGTAGGCACTGGGATAAATACGCCACGCCTCGTCGAGATAGACGCACCGGAGTTGATTGACCCACAGGGCCTCAACATGGACCCACTTGGCATCTAGGTGTACGACTCCGCTCTATTTTCTGACGGGAGCGCGTACCAATCAGGAATGAGCCAGTTAGCACGTCTCGACATCTCCCGGATCGCATCGGAGAGCCAGCGATAGAGTGACTGCACCCGCAAGAAACTGCCGTCCACATCGGGCAGAGGATTGCCCGCATCATCGTACACGGGATCAGGCATCTGATCCCGAATGCTATTGATGATGGACCCCGCGGTCACTACTGGCGCATAGGGCGCAAGGAAACCAATAATGGCATCCGTACTGAGGGCAAGGATCTCACTCATGGCGACACAACTTTGCGCCCAGGGTCTGTCAATGCCAGAGCCTTCATGGCCCACATCATGGCTTCTTCCAAGGCCGTGAAGGCTAGCGACTTCTCGCGGCACTCAGGAATCTGGCCATCCAGGAATGAGACAAGCACCTGCCCACTCAAGCGCAATTCAGTCATGACAGCTTGCACACTGCCCGAAGGCGCATGATAGGCCAGAGCCTCTAGGCGGCGGTCGAGGTGTTCAGACATCAGGATTTCTTCTCTTCGGCTGGCGGAAGCAACGCCTCAAGGGTGGCGATATGTTTCTGCACGCGCTCGTCATCAGGATTGACCAGACGGGCAAGCGCAATCACTGTTTCAACAACAACCCTCAGTGCAGGATCAGTGACATGGAGCTGCGGAGGCGGCATATCCTCTAGGCGCTGACGCAGGAGCTGCTATCACGGGCGGTTCGTCCTCGTCGTCTTGGCGTCGGTGTCTCTCAGCCATAGCTATACCCCCGGAAGTAGGTCAATTAGGGCATCATAGACTACTGTATCGGTACCATTAGGCGTCACCTTCACCCGCACATACGGATTGGTCTGCACATCCGGCACGGGGCCTTCCAGGATCAGCGTCTGATTATCAGTGGTGCGCAGCCCAGCCTTAAAGCCGATGGAGCGTACCGACGTGGTAAAGGCCGCATCGGCAGCCACCTGGAGTTCGTAGACCGGGGGACGGTCCCGGTGCCTGCCGTAAAGGTCTTCTGACAGATGACCGCTCGCCCCCAACTAATCCCGGTGGGACACTGGCCAGGAATAGGTGTCGTCACCGTCTGGTCAGCCAGTTCGTAGTGATAGGACTGCGTCGGCGGCTGCGTCGAGCCCCCGCCGCCTAAGCCAACCAGAAAGGGCGTATTGTGGGCTTTGGCCCAGGCGCCGATGGTAAATGCCATAAGGGGCTCCTTCTACGCACTAGCAATGCCCGTAATCATGCCATGATGCCGCAAGCTCAGAAACTGGATGTTTAGCATCACGTATACCCTTGTAATAGCCACATATTGATTGGAAGGCTGGATGTAAGGGTCCATGCGGAAGTGCATATTCGGGTGGAAAATCGGGCGTACGTATTTCTCACTGTAGAATTGAAACTGTCCGGCTGGCACGAAGGGATCGCGCATGATAACGGCCCGGTTGAACATCAGGTTCCGGAACCCGCCACGTGTGGTTTCTTCATCCTCAATGAAGCGCTGATTATTGACCAACAGGCCCCAATAGGCATTCCATCCGGCCTGCGTGGTAAGACCAAGCGTCGGCTCTTCGTTGCCAAAGCTACACTCCCCATACACGTATTGCAGACCAGCAAGCGACATATTTGCCACTGCTGGGGAGCCTGCCAGGGTATTGAGGGCCGTCATGGTCTGCGGGCCCGCACCGCCGTTACACATCCACACAAACCCGGTGGAGGCATTATTCTGGATCGTCACCCCCGCATAGGAGCCTGAGCCCACCAGTGCCAAGGGCACACCATCGATGTCAATGGAGGTATTTTGCGGCGCCGTCCGCTGCGCCGCACGGTTGAGCTTCATGAGCAGGGAGCCAAAGGAAATCTCTTCTTTGACGCGCACCAAATTGACGACGCTATGCGGGCCCTGGTTGAGCACGGCGTCAATAATCGGGATGGCACATAATTGTTGATAGGCTCGCCACTGCAGCTCAGCAGGCTGAGCACTATCAGTAACGTCAGTGGGAAGCAGTTGTGTCCCCCAGAAAGCGCCCCCTGTTAACTCTTCTTGATTGATGAGGTTCCAAACCAGCGACCCACCATGGAATTTGCGACCGAGCCGGGTCAGACGCCACCAGAACGGCGAGGGCTTAAAGACGGCATCGACTAGTTGGGGCTGGAAGTACTTCTGTGTAACACCATTGGCGGTATTAATGAGACTAATTGGCGGTTGACTGAGCTGGGCGCCAATACCCCTGCTGCCATACGAGGCTCCTTTATGTGCGCTCTGGCTCAACTTGAGCGGAAAGGAGCCACTAAGCAGTCATGGTCTGTCGCTAGCGAACACCAGCATTATAGAGTAATCCAATAATGTCTGGATCACTCAGGGCTGCCGTCTCGGCCTGGTCCAACGTCGTAAACTGCGGAACGGGAAGAGGGACCGTCTGCGGGGGCCGTAAGCGGCATAGGGCACGGCAGGATTGAGCCGCAAGTCTTCTTGTGCTTGCTCCATCCCGGCGGTCTTCCCGCTTCGCGCGCCTGGGCGAGATTGCGGTCATAGGTCATGAGGCGGTACGCATCCGCCAGATCCGGCTGACGCATCCTCTGCTGATGGAATTCCAGCAGCCGCGCCGGGTCCAGATCGGGATCATGTTGCTCTCAGTTGCTCAATGCGCAGGGCCTGCGGAATTTGCGCCAGCGTCTGCATGAGCTGCTGCTGCATCTTCATAATCTCTTCGAGGCGCTTGTCGTTGGATTTGCCCATCTCAAGTGCCGCCTGGCCATCCCGATGTAAGGGACCAAGCAGCGGGTCAGCAGTATAGTCAATAGGATACGCGGGACGAGAGTTCTGGTCAGACACCACAGGATCAGGGCGTGCGGCAATGGCCTGCGCCAGTTGGTACTCAAGCGCCCGCTTTTCTTCGGCAAGGACGTCGGCACGCTGGGCCAGTCGAGCGGCCGTATCACGGGGCACCACCGTTTTGCGCAGGTCTACCAGTCGTTGTCCATATTCCCCCATGTCACGAATAAGCATGTCATCAGGGTAGGCATTGGGGTTGGTAATGACCTCGGTCCAATTCAGTTCCATACGCTACCCTCCTAACCCTGGCATGCCCGCCCCACCAAGATCAGACCCCATCATTGCCCCACCTGCCGGCATCCCGGGCGGCGGTGGGGCGACGGGCTCGGCTGGAAGGGTTGCCGATTGTTCCTGCGCCGCCTTGAGATGCACGAGCGCCGTGGCGAGTTCTTTGGCAAGCTTGGGCGAACGCATCGTGTAGCGATGCATCAGCGTGCCGAGAGCATCAATGGCCTGATTAAACAACATGCCTTCCTGACCAGGAGGCACTTCAGCCAATTTCTGTATCCCGCCTAGATCAGGCGGCGACCTCCTGGCGGAGCACCAGGAGGAGCCCCCGGAGGCCCACCGCCAGGACCTTGCATCCTTTGCAGGAGCTGAGCCAACATCCCTGGCGGGGAGGCATACCACCCATGACTAGGACCCTTTCTCACTGGGGAACGTCGGTTTCCAGTCGTTAACATCATCACCACTGCCGATGGTCACCTGACGGGCTTGGTTGCCCTGCGGGCTCAATACGCCAAGCGGATCAGCAGGCGTCCCAGGGGCAGGCGAACGCACGGTGGCATAATTCACCCCGGGTTCATAGAGCGGACTGACAATTTCTACCTCGGCCATACGAATCTTCCTTTCGAGACACAGGTTACATGCGCTTGCCCTTGCGACCTTTACTACGGCCGCGTAACTGCATCGTATGCTCGGGACGTTTCAGCATGACACACTCCCTGTCAGTAGGCACATTTTCAACTCGCAATGAGCATGAGAATGAGCATGAGAATGGGCATAAGAAAAATTAATGTCAAGTCAAATGTTATTGAAGTTTTCCTTGCGGCTTTGGAGGCTTGTCTCAATCTGGCGCTTGAGCGTCTCCTGCATCTCCTGTTTGCCCTTGGCTTCCAGCTCATGGAAGGCTTGTTTGGGGACAAAGAACGAGGTTTCCCCTTCCCCACGCTTGCCCCCGGTAATTTCATACCGCGTTGAGCCGTCCTGGCCTCGCACCTCCCGTATATTAGTCACCCCAATAGGCTCTGGCATACGCCACTCCTTTCGCCATCCTTAGCCTTTGCGTTTTACTCCCGCCCTCCTTGGCTTTCGCCTCGGCTTGCAACCTGAGAGCTTGCTGGTTGCGCTGCGCAATCCCTTGCCCCCAGGGAACTCCAGAATCTGGAACAAGTCTTCATCACTAGCAATGCGGCCCATTTGTGCGAGAGCCATGGTCAAACGTTTCACCATGGTTTTCGAGTTAATGGCGAAGGAGGCGGGATCGACAATGGAAGCGTACTGCTTCCAGTCGCGCACTGGCTCCCACAAGACCGGCTCCCATACTTCGCCTCTGGCAAAGGGCAGGACCCTCGGGGTAGTATAAAACTGCCCCATGCGCGCCAAAATCTTGCTCACCAGCTTATGGACTGACATGAAGAGATAGCGTGCCCGCAGCCTGGTAAGCCCCATCGCCTGGGAGATTTCCGTCTCGGTCAGTTCGGCAGAGACGTTGCCGCGGCCTTGCTGACCCGTCCTGGAGGGTTGGTGTCCCAACTGCTCGCGCATAATGGCCCGCAGACGTCCGCCGTGCTGGATCAGATCGGCTGGCAGGGGGGCGGACGCTCAAAATGCACATCAGACCCGGCGCGTTTGAGGACCACCTGTCCGGGCACGTCGGCAAAGGTGCGCGGTTAATCCCCGAGTTGGCATCAGCCAGCACGATAGCTTTTGCATGCGCAGGGCATTTTCGACGACGAGCGATTCCAGTTTATCACTGGCCCGTTGCAGCTCTAGCAGCTCACCAACAATCGACTTTTCCGGCCAGAAGCGATGTACCGTCGGCTGCAGCGTCACACGAATGAGATCAAAACCGTCACCGTAAGGCATCGGGCCGTCATAGAGAATAACGTTGCTGGTCGCCACGATATAGCGACCTTGCGGATACTTGTAGCGCACCGTGCGGCGCAAGCGCTTGACACCCTCGGCATCTGGCAGCAGCTCAGGAATAACTTCCAGCGTAGCGTCTTTAATGCGGGCAGTAATGACCGCAACGCGCGTATCCATGCCGTGCGTAGGCACTGGCGCATTGACCGGATAGAGGGGCGACAGCAAGCCTACTCCGGAGGGACGCTCCATGGGCATCGTCATGGGCATCGGGTCTGAGGGCCGGGAGGCGTCTGGCCTGACGCGCCAGCCCTGATCCGGCCAGCGCTGGCGCACTTCGTTAATGTCCAGGACGTCCTGGGTAATCACGTAGCGCCAATCCTCGTCATTGGTGGCATAGGAGTCAGGAAAGAGGGTTTGCGGCGGACGCACCCGGACTTTCACTTCGCCCTGCCCACCCAGTTCCAACGGGTCCCAGATGACTTCAAAGAAGGCACACGGCCAGATGGCCGCATCGGCGCAGGCTTCGAGCACCACCATATCGATAAAGTAGCGCTGCCAGTAGGCTTGCATGGCCTTTTCAATGGCTTCATCCCGCGTCCCTGTGACCGGATTGGAGGTAACGTAGACCGTGGGTGAATTGTCGGTGAGATCAGAGAGTTCGGTAAGAATGAGACGCTTCATCTCATTAATCTGCATGGGAGACTTCCAGGACGGGAAGCGCGTCAGGCCAATAGTCCGACCAGTACCCTCTCTCCCAATCTCTCCATACATTTTGAGGTATCGCTTTATTGCGAGCATTAAGCGCGTCGAGAAATAATCCGTTGACCCACTGGACTAAGAGTTCTTCGCCGTGCCGTTGCTCACCAACAGCGCGGTCAACCCGCCCCTGCTCCTGGCTAAAATCATGCTGGCCGTTGACGGTCACTTTGGGCGATGTTGTGGCCATTTATTTCACCCCTGATACGGCCAGTTGCTCAAGCGGGTGCCCTGCAAAATCTGTCGCAGAAGTGCCTGGTAGAGACTCGCCGCAGCAAGGCTTGACGAAGGAAGCTGACTCATCGGCACTTGCTGCGCATACTCGTCGAGTGACCCAGGCGCTTTGTCCCCGCCCAGAAGATACTTGATGAGTTCATGCTGCCCCTCCATGGTAAAGGCGTCATGAGCATCGCCCTTTCCAGGGAGGGGGACATGAATAGTCGCTGGAAAAAATTGGCGCTCTGGCGCTCAGGATAGGCAGCAGCCCCAGCCTTGAGCAGTTCTGGCGGCATGACCTTCATGAGAAAATGCATCAACTCGTGCGCCAGCGTTTCCTGTGGAGGCATCGACGTGGCTGGCGCTTTCGCATAGTACGTCGCGTCGGTACTCAGGGGACGAGGGCGCACACGGATTTCATCAGTATTGGGGTCAAAGTCTCCGACATGAGGCGTCTCCGTGCTATACGACACGCCCACCGTTTCAGGACGCGCCTGTGCGGTACGAAGGACCTGTTGGTAGATCTGCTTTTTCACCGGGTCAAAATTGCCACGCACAAGAGGATTGGTCTCACCAAAACTTGGTGGAAGCTGCCTTCCCTCTTGGACAGTGCTCACCAGGTCAGCGGCAAACGGATCTCTGGGCAATACTTTGGCTTCCGCACTCGTGGGCGAAACCTGATTGAGGAGGTTCGTAACAAGCTGCTGAATGATGCTGACGCCATCCGGCTCAGGCACTTAGCGTCTCCCCTAGGAGCTGCGAGTCCACCGCCTACCTGAGGCCGCGTGGGATACCAGCCGGGAATAGTCGCCCGTAAAAACGCATCCGTGAGCGGAGACGTCCCAGCCACCGTACCGGTGCGAAAACCCGGCATGGGCTCCGTGTTGGTCTTCGAGGGCATGCCTGGAAGGGGAGACAGGTCTCCCACTCCAGTCCCAGGCGCGCCGTGCTCTGCCCTAAAATCTTCCCAATAATGGCGTGCTGTGCCTCTAAGAGCTGCCTCTGCTGCGTTTGCTGCTCGTCCGTTCCCGCAACGCCACCCAATTGATGCGCCGCATACTCATGCATCAAAAAATGCAACAGCTCATGCGCCGCATTCTCGGAGAGTTCCGGGTCCTGCACCGCAGAGCGCACCGCCGATAACGTCACGGCGTGACGCTCCGGCTCATACGTCCCCGCACACGCGGTTCAGCAGGATAGGCGTTAGGCTGGGTCGTCATGGTCACGGGGGTAGGATGCACGTCCGCAGCGCGGTAAATGTCCTGCCACAGCGCCGGAAGCGTCCCCTGCGGTGCAGCAGGGCCAGTCATCTGGGCATGCAGCTCTCTGGTCTGGGGGTCCTGGGGCAGCACTTTGGCTTCCGCACTGGCCGGGGAGAACTGATCAAGAAGCCCTGACACGAGCTGCTGAATGATACTCACGCCATCCGGCTCAGGCACCTAAAACCTCCCGCTCAAAAGCACCACAACGAGAATAACCAACACAATGAGGGCAATCCCAGACGGCGCATAGCCATATGAATGCCACTGCCCGCTGATCTGCGGCAAGCCACCAAACACCAGGAGGAGCACGACGACCAGCACAACAAGACCCATACTCTACCTCGTGCTATAAAAGCCATACGGGTCATCATCGCCCCCGGCCACGGGAATCGCCCGGTCCTCGCCTGGCACCGTCATCGTGCCGTCGCCCATGCCTAAGCGCCGGCGGTATTCGAGGGCACACTCGTTGCTACACACCAGATGCACACAGCCCGCCACGCCCCCTGCCCGAGTTCTGTCCGCATCGTCCGCGGCCGATCGGCCACGAGCACCCATTCATGCGAGGAGTGGCAGATCATACAAATCCAGTGCCGCTGATTGTGGATGGTACACGCCTGACAGTGACAGGTAGACCCCACTTTCAGCCGTGCATCCCAGCGGGCATCTTGCTGGCCTGGCAAAACAAAGGAGCCATCGCCGCGTTGCTGAATCATCCCGGCATCACGGTAGGACTGCATGAGCTTAAGGAGCTGCGCCAGTTGTTCCTGGGGGTCAAACACGGGGGCCACCTGGCGCTCAAGGGTCAGGGAGGCGGGCGCGGGGAGCAGGGCGCCCGCCTCCTCGTCCGTCTGTTCAGGCGCACTAAACGCCCCTTCTTCATCACCGTACTGCGGTTTACGTGGCATAGGCCGTGTTTCCTTCTGGGCGCATCGCGCCGGGACTAGCGCACGACATGGCGGGACGTGCTGGTTCCTGGGCCGTACCCCGTGGACACCCCGCGCACGCCGTCACCTCTGGCGCCTGCACCCAAGGTGCCGCCAATGAGGGACTTCTGGTAAAAGCCGATTGAGCCGCAGGTGCGGCACTCAAAGGTATTGCCGGCGTCAAACTCTTTCAAGTGCCGCATACCCTTGGAGGCGCGGCCATGTTCACGACAGGAGGCACAGGTGGGGGTCATGGAAAGGTTTCCTCTGTAGAGAAAGGACTGAAGAGGACGCACCCCGCAGGAGGCCCTCTGCAAGGTTACTGCGGGATGCGCCCTTACCCCACGCCAGGTGTCAGGCCCGTGATCAGGGGGAAAGACATGGGCGCGGTGGCTACGAGAATAGCATACCTGTCAAGCGCTTACACCTGGGGCGTGTCTTCCACCCCACGCTGCACGCGGTCCATGGTCCGGGACAGGAGCCAGTCCATCGCCATCTTCACGCACTCTAAGGCGTCGGCATTTTCCTGACAGGCGTTGTTCCCAGACTGAAAGCCTTCCAGACGGTCCCGCACAATGGCCAGCAAGACCTCGTTAGACACCCCATTCACCCCGGATGCGTGCAGAAACCCCTCTTGAAATTGCACATGCCAGTTGGCAAAGAACGCCGAGGCGCCGCGCTGCATCTGCACCCGGTAATGGTGGCAGGCGCCGCCCGCGCCAGGCTCATCCATGGCGTGCAGCGTGAGCGCTTCATTTAACCCATCCACGCGGTGCGTAGTAATTTCTCGCATACTCGTCCCTCATGATTCACAAGGATAGAGCTCTGTCGTGCGCACGTCCCACCAGCCCTGGGGAGAGGAAACCACACGCTCACGCGCCCGTTTCACAAGGTATAACCTCCCACAGCACGACACTTCGACCGGCACGCGCCGCACCGTATGCCACTGACCACAACAGGCAATGAGTGGCCCAGGGTGCAACGCGAGGAGTGTCATTGTAGGCACAAGCGGCACCGAGCCATGCTGGGCATCCCAGTCTCCTACCACAGCAAGAAATCAATGGCGGGTTGCAGCCCGTCCTCGGGCACAGCCCCCACCTGCACGCCCATCACCCGAGCCAGCATCGCCGCATCTCTATCGTGAATCTCTTCCTGCGACGCCATGTTGGCTTGCTTAAACGGAAACTGGAGGGCGATCTGTGCCATGCTGGTGCGCGGGATGTGATTCTGGAACCGGCCCATAATGGCAATGCCCCAGGCCATAAGCAGATCGTCATGCCCAGCCAGGGCCTCAATCACGCCACTGTCTTTTTCCCCAAAGGTCCGCAGTTGCGTGAGCAGCGCCCTCGAATGGATGAGGGCCGAGCGCTCATCAATCACTTCTTGCATGCGGGCCAGCATCTGCGGCTTGGTGCGCGAGGTCGTTTCCCAGCCATACAGGGTCGGGGTGATGGCCCGAATGCGGTCGTTGGACCCCTTCCAGCCGCCCAGGGAGGGATAGCTGTAGGTATCGCGCAAATAGACAATCAGCTCCCGCCTGCCGCCGCCGCCGCTACTTTGCACTTCGGGAAAGAGCAGGGCCTCGTTATAGGCCCGCCCCAGCAGGGCTAAATCCCGGGCAAAGGTGTGCGGCGGCGAGGGCCCCTCATACTCGGCTACCTGCTCCAGCGTATCCATGTCCAGCACTTCCGCCGCCGAGCGACTAGTGGCGGCCATCGTTATAGCCCATGGCCGAATCCGCCCCGACAATATACTCATGCCCCGGCTCAGGGGCCCGAAAGACCGTGAGCAGCCCGGCGCTGTCGTCTTGAAACACCACGCGGGCGCCACGCTCGACGAGCCGCCCGCGCCGCCCACGCTGCACATGGGGTTCAAACCACAGCAAGTCCTGCACCGAAAAAAACGGCAGCCCCGACATGATAAAGGCCATCTCTGGCGTGGCCGGATATTCCTGATTAAACTTATCAGGCGAATCCTGGCACTCATCCACAATCACCCGGCGCCGCCAGCGCATCTGCCCCCAGGTGAGGCCCAGGTCCTGCTGGTACTGCGTCTCCTCGGTGGTCACATTGTCGAGCGGCCGCTCATCCCGGCTGGTATACTGCGGGAACAAATGCCACGGGAGAAAGAGCGGGACGAAACTCCCCTCGCCGCGCGCCGCCTTCTGCCACTCTTCATAAAACAGCGCCCCATCATCCGTCATGCCATTCGCCGTACTCTCAATAAAGGCCGCACTAAAGACGTCTTCTTCGCGTGGCAAACACTGGAGAATCGCCAGCATCGCCGCCGACTGCTTCCAGTACGCCACCTCCGAGAGGTGACAGGCGGTGAGATCCGCCCCGCGGGTGGCATTGGGACTCCCCGCCGCCGCCAGTTCAATCGCCGAGTGCCGAAACTGAATGCGGTGCCCCGTAATGCGCGCAATCGCTCGCAGCGGTGAGCCCTCCACAAAGCCCCGCGACATCTGCCAGATGCGCTCGGTGGCCGGTGCCTCATGCGCCACGACCATCACCTGCGAATAGTTCTGCAACACACAGAGACATGTCAGGAAATTCTCAATCCAGGTGCTCATGCCTAAGCGCCGCGCCTTCAGCACAATGCGCCGGATGGGCCGCCCGACGTCTAAGTCCGGGGCGATGGAAGCATGCAGCGCTTCCTGCGCCTCATTAAAGCGCATCGGCACCACCGTGCGTCTGGGCGTCCTGACCGGTAAGCGCTCCATCAAGCGCCGGTACACCATGGACGGCCGTACGGCCGCCCTAGCCGCCGTAGATGCCACCGCGCCTCCCCTGGGCCTCCAGAATCGTGCGCTCCACCTCCGCCTGCTGCGCATCCGTCACAATCCAGGTGCCGTAGTCCTCGGCAGCCGTGTCCGCCCCAGACACCGCTGGAGGCGATTCCAGGTCGTGCACGCGCGCCTCCAGCACCGCCGCCCTGTGTCCCAACTCCTGGATGGCCCTGGCCAAGGACACCTCCACCTGACGCAGACGCGCCAGCGACGTCGCCGGGGCGTGCAGAGAGCCACCCTGCCCCGGCGAGGGCAGCGGCACGGCGCGCGCCTCCCTTTCCCCCAAGAGCCGCAGCGCCTGCGGGATTAACTCGGCAAACGGCACCTCCAGGCCTTGAGACTGCAAGTACTCCTGGAGTGGCCGCAGCATGACCTGCATACCCCCGTCAACACCTGCTTTTGCTCCCCCATCTGGGCCCGGAGCTGACTACACGTCTCCCGCAAAAGTGCGACCTCCGCCTGCAAGACCGATTCTGCCGCCATGGAGCGCCTGAGCAGCTCCGCCTCCGCCTCCTCGTAGCCCCCTGGGGCGGTGGCACGACCGTCCGCGCCGGAGTCATCGCCTGCCGCAGCGCCGTGTCCCTCACCTCCCCGGGTGACGCCACCGGCGGAGGTGGCGGCGCGCGGGACAAACGCCTGCGACGGCATCCCATACCCACAATCCACACAGTACTGTCTTCCCGAATGCCACACCGCCCGACAGTGCGGACACGTCCAGGGCGTCACGCCCCTGCCCATTAGGTGCCATACCCACCCCCTCTGCCCCTGCCCCGCCCTCATCCCGGTACCACTTCACGACCTGACGGCCCCTCCGCGCAATCACCCACGACTGCATCTCGCCCTCCCGCCACACCCGCACATACACCGCATGCCTCGTATCGCCCCGCACCGTGCCACACAGAATCGACAACCCCGTCACCTCACGTAACTGTCTCGATCCGCTTCTCCCCAATCACGCACTCCATCTTCCCCTCCTCCCTCTCCCGCCTCCTCCCAAATATCCGCCATCAAACGCTGAAACTCCTCCAGCCGCCGCGTCTCCTCTTCCCCCACCCCGGTGCGCCGCGACACGAATCTTTAACACCGTCTCACAGGCCCGCGCAATCATCCCCATCGTCGAGAGCGGCGACTGATGCTGCGTAAACGAGCCCCACTGCGCCGCAATGAGGCGCGGAATCTCCTGCCACACCCGCTCTGAAGCCACGTCACTCGCGTCCTCCAGCAGACTCAGCAGGGCAGCGCCAAACGGGTCCGACAGGAGCAGCCGTCATCTGCGAGCGACGACCCGACTCATCGTAGGTCACGCCACGAGGCATAGTATGGGCACTCCTGTAATAGAGAAAAGTGACCTAGTAGGGTGGAGGGGTGGTAGGGGGATGGGGGAGAGCGCGATATTTATTTTTCGGCCCCCCTGCTCGCACCCAAACTATCCCACTCAAATCTGTTTCACATAGATTCAACCAACTCATCTTGGTTCATCTAGCCTTGACTAGGCTAGGCGAGGCACATCGCTGCCTCGCTCGACTCCGCCTAGCTCGGTTCGCTTGCCTTCGCGTGCCATTGCTTGGCGAGGGCAGCAAGCTGGGCCTCGGCATCCCAGTTGCGCTGGGCAATGCGGGCCTTCCACGGGCGCCCACGCCAGCACAGGTAAGGGGAGAGACGGCAGCGGATGAGTCCGGTGTCTTCATACACGCGCCGCAACCAACCCTTGGCCACCAACAGCTTCCAGGCTGCCAATGCCGTAGAATAGCCCATCGCATACTTCTTTGCCAGCCCATGCGCGCTATACGTGATGTAATTCGCTGGCTGCACTTCAACAAAGAGGATCAGGGAGCATCCGATAGGTCGAACGCTTGAAGCCCACATCCTGCACAATCTCCATGAGCGCATCCTGAAAGACGACCAGCGTTGGACCCTCAGCCATCAGCCTTCGCGCATGCCGCTCAAGGTAGAGGCTTTCCTCATACTCGCTGCGCCCTCGCTCATCTGCTGCTGTTCGATAGCGCGTCTCCAGGGAGCTGCGACAGCGCCATGCGAGCTATCAGTGCCGTTGGAAGACGATACGCCCACCGACTCCCCCTTGCTGGATGTTCACGCAGCACAAGCCCTGCATCTAAGAGCGTGCGCATTGCTCGTGAAACATCCCCTTCAGTAATGCCAAGCAGCCCTGCCATCTGTCGCTGCGAAATAAGGATAGCACCTCCCCATTCCAATGCAGTCGCCAACAGCAGCCACAGTCGCAGCTCGGTCTTGGTGAGCCTGTCAGGCGCAACGATCTGTGCCCGCACTGACGCCAAGAACAATTGCGCATACGCTTCTCGTCGCTTGCCTGGCATAGTTCTTGCTTTCCAATGTCACGCTTTCACCCAAGCCAAGGGAATAGCTCCAAGTTCGGTTGGAGGATACTCCAAGTCGAAGAGGCCGGTCAACCAACAAAATAGCGGGTATGCGGAATTGATTATTTGGAGTCTTAGTCTCTTGCCGCAGCGTCTCGGCGAGCAATACGTAACTGAACG
>ERZ1370068.9788-contig-854_pt1 | contig 60756 bp, 80 predicted proteins | sample MGYA00561227_ERZ1370068 | MGnify/ENA primary metagenome ERZ1370068 (study PRJEB38410, sample SAMEA6850437) | metagenome | study: Metagenomic assessment of the ecological functions of the soil: analysis of the soil microbiota associated with the... | reverse complement strand
AAAAGCAGGTTTTGCAACCTGCTTTTCATGATTAGCCAAGATCTTCTTTCAGGTTTGAAATTTTTTGCTCAGCAGCGGATTTCATACCGCGGGCTTTGTCCTTAAGATTTTCATACTCTGTACGGCCATTTTTGAAAAGGCCACTTACCTGGTCAGCCCAATCGCCGGTGGTTTTTGCTATGCGCTTACGGGTTTCGCTCCCTTTTCGGGCGCTATCAATAATCCAACGACTACCCCTGCGGCAGCAGCTCCAAGAATGCCAAGAAGTACTTTGGTTCCTAGTTGTCATAATACACAATATTTAAAGGTGAATAATTATTTTAGGTCTTTACACGAAAGAATCATACCAAATATTTACCATAAAGGAATATAAGGAATGGAGAAAATTATTCTACAAAGGTATATAAGCAGAGAAGATATAACCGACAATCAAATACTAATCACTCTCCCCAAATTTCGTCTTTTTCCTTCAATGCCATTTTTTAACCAGGTCAGTGGATACGGATTTAGGCCTCTCGATCGGCAGGCCAAGAGCCCTATCCCAGCAAAAGACTTGCAAGAACACCAGCGACCGGCTCACCGCAAACAAAACGGTGTAAAATTCATACTCGACCATTCCATAGTGCACTAGTAAAGCGCCGCTGTGGGCATCTACATTCGGCCATGGGTTCTTAATTTTCCCAGCGATTGCAGAACAGGCGGAACAGTTTCATAGATATTCCAAACAGTTTTCACCAACGGTCGTCGGGAATATGTTTTTTTGCAAACTCCATCTGTGCCGTAAAGCGTGGATCGGTCTGTCGAAGGACTGCATGACCATATCCAGGCACCACCTTTACCCTCATTCAGGGTTTTCTTACATAAGCAGCTATTTGTTCATTGGTTGGCAGTTCGGTCTTCAACTCATCTCTCATTTCAAATATCCACTTGATCTACTTCCTGGTTGGCCAATCCGTGCAAAGGGCCTGCCAGCCCATTCATTCCTGCGGCATAACTTAAATATGGATCTCCAAGAGCTGAGCCTACAAGATGCGTGGTATGCGCGGAGACATTTCCTCCTTCATGATCGGCATGAATGGTCATGTACAAACGCATCAACTCCATAAAACTTCGTGTCTTCATAACCAAGCATGTGAGCAAAATTACCCGCCCAATCAAGCAATCCGTTTGATTAATGTGTTGATTGTTTCATACTTGCGCCGGTAAATATAAGCTGCGATCCTCGGCAACCTTGCTATCAATAAAATAGTATCATCAAAAGTTGGGAGCCAATAATCTTCTTTGTTAATACCCTTCTGCGTAAGTGTCTTTGGCAAAATAACTTTCTGTTTGCAGCGCCATAACGCCAATGACAAACATGGTCATCGGGTGTGTGCTCAAGGGCAGAGCATCAATTGCAGCAGCATAGACATGATTTGGAACGCGGCTTCCTGCGCTGCAAAGCTTCTGTTACATGGGTTACGTCGGACTCTTTTGGCAATTCTCCCACAAGCATTAAATAAAACAAACCTTCAGGAAGAGGTTCGTCTCCATGAGGAGCTTTTGGCAATTTTTCCTTGACTCGGAATAGAATAACCACGGAAGCGAATTCCCCGTCCCGCGCGTCAAGTAATGAAGTTTCAGAAACCAATCCTGTAATGCCGCGCATGCCCGGTAAATTTGTGTTAGCCAGCACCTGGCCGTAATCACTCTTGTGCCCTGTTCCTCAAGCAAATTCTTTTTATTTCAATAGTCATCTCATCAGCCTTTGCTTTTTAAACCTGTTCCTTCAATACACCCATGATTATTTGATTTGAAAAATTTGATTGAGGTGATAAAGTTAACAAGAATCAGATGAACAGGCTTCCAACAGTTGTCATGGATCATTTCGGCGCCATTCGATACAATAGGTGTTAGCAACACCTCCGAAAAATTACACTCGGAAGCCAGGCGGCAATTAAGAGGAGGAAAGATCTCCCCCTTTGCTGGAAAGACAGTCGACAAGCGATCACAAAGAATAAAGACCACCGCGATGATGATGCCAATGGCAAGATGCAAACCACTGCCACCTCTCATTTTCCGGCTTGAGACCACTACGCCAATTACAGTTAACAACAACACAGTGAATGGTGTTGCCGTGCGCCGATATAACTCAACACGTAAAGTATTCAGGCCTTCTGAACCCCGGAGTTCTTCCATTTTTATAAAATTTCTCAGGTAGGGCGTGGTCAGTTTATCTTTTATATACTCGTCATTCTGCAGATCGCCAGGTTTTATATTTAAGTTCATATGCATTTCGTGATTTTGTACGCACTGTTTCCTGGAGTCCATTGATATACCGCCTGTTGCATTCGTTAGTTTCAATTTTTCTTTAGCTGTATCCCATTTCATCGTTTCTGCACGAAGATTATACACTACTTTATTATCTTTTACACGGTCAAGATAGAAGCCACTTGCCGACTTAGAAGTCGTATCATAATAACGAAACCCGACATAAGTATTTCGGATCGGCTCGTTTATAAATAGTAGAAGTGTGAAATGGATCTGATTTCACACCATACTTATCGACATAGTTGATTGAAAATTACTGCGTATTTCCTGCGCCTTTGGAATCACATAGCGACTCGCAAACCATAGCATCAACGCCAGTGTAAATCCACCCACTACGTAAGGGCGAAGAAAACGATTATAGCTTGGTGCCGCTGGCAATGATAGCTACCACTTCGGATCTCGCTGCCATCCGGCTTGTAAAAAATATCACGGCAATAAAAACAAATAACGGAAAAAGCAAACCCCAGATATAAGGATAAAACCAAAATAATATTGAGTGGATGATCTGGGATGTGGTAAGACCTGATTTTACAAAAATCATCTGTCTTCTCGCTGCTATCAACTGCAACCGCAATGATGGTAAACAGGAACATGCAGAAGAAAAAAGTAACAAAAAAGCTTTTTTCAGTATGTACCAGTCTATTTTTTCTATGAACGTCTCAAAAGTAAACTGAAAAATTGTTGAGGTATTGTGAAAGAGGTCGCTTATAACCCTGGCTTTTAGTCCTGGTATCATTTCATTTTTCCAGCTATGCAAAATCTCCTTGAAGTGATGTGTTGCCTCGCCTGCGTAATCCAGCCAGGTATAAAATGCAAGATTGTGTACACTGGGCAATAGTAAGACTCCAGTATTTCTCTTTTGACTTAATGAGATGCCCTCAGGTAAGCTTTGCTGTAATAGTGGCTGAATTCACAATCAATTCCATCGTCCAGAGGTGGAAAAATCTTTTTCCCCATTTTTTATTGTCAATATTGATAACTCCCCTGTCGAAGTGAACAGCATTGCGTTGCGACCTCATTGCGGGCAGGGCATTACAACAATCAAACATGCTCCACGCCCGAAGAAATACATTCTAAAAATATTCCACGGCGTCCCCACACCCATTAAATAGCGGGGTTTATCAACAGGTAAATTGTCACAGCACAGCTCCGTAAACTCCACATACATCACTTCTTCAGGTTCACCCATCGCACTTAACCCGCCGGGACGGCATTGCCTGCTGCATTTTTTGATGAAATATACTCGCATGATCGTTTGCGGAGATCGGCAAACGTACCACCCTGTACGATCGGGAAAAGATTTTGTGCATGTTCGTATTTTGATCCTGCCTCATTGAGTCGTCGAATGCATACTCTGTCCAGTCCACCGGTGCGTCAATTCCATACTTGTTCTTGCGTAAAAAAATGGATCGCTGGGATATGGAGGACATTCATCAAGCGCCAGCATGATATCGGCGCCTACGAGTACGTTGAATATCCATCACCGTCTCCGGTGTAAAGACGATGGCGACTGCCATCAATATGGCTTTGAAATGTGAGCACCGTCTTCATTGATCTCTCTCCTGTTTGTCAGCCAATGAAAAACCTGGTAGCCTCCGCTGCCCGTTAAAACCGCTCTGTTCCAACTCATGAATCGATGCAATCCGCCCGCCTGTTCAAGTTCCTCAACGCCCGGTCTCAGGTACAAATGATAAGTAGCTTACCAAGTATGATCTGGGCTTTTACATCATTGACCAGTTGTTGCTGCGAAACCGCTTTCACACCTGCCTGCTGTTCCAACAGGCATGAAGACGGGAGTATGAATTTCCCCGTGATCGGTTATGATCTTTCCGGCTCTTGCTTTGGAATTTTTTAGTCTGTAGTAAATAATTGAAATGATAGACCAGCCATAAAATGGCGTGCAAAGATAGGCACCGATGAATTCTGAAACAGGTCAAAGGCTATTAACTTCCTTGCAATCATCTTATATAATGCCGGAACAAACCTGCCAACTTGCCACATATTTCACTGACATTGTCGTGGTATACGGTTTAATGGGCAACGATGAACAAAAAGCATTTGATCTTCTTGACAAAACAGGCAAATTCAAAACCGATCATTGAACGGTGCAATGGAAGATGGATAAAGGAACTTGGTGACGGAGTAATGGCTAGTTTTAATACGGTTTCAGATGCTATAACTGCTGCACAAAATTCAACAAGTATGTCATTCATCAAACGATTTTCAATTGCGAATTGGCATTCATCTGGGTGAAAACTGTTTTTGAACAGGATGTTTTCGTGATGTAGTCAATATTGCGTCAAGAATACAGGCGATAGCAAACCTTCTGGCGGTATTTTTATTTCCGAGTCTGTTTATAAACAGCATCTCCACAAAAGAGTTCCAGGCAAAATTTTTAAAGGAAGTAAAAACTTAAGAATAAACAAGCCGGTAAAGATTTACCAGGTAATAGCAGACGGTGTGCAACGATTGCTCCCCGCTCGAATCTACTAAAGGATTAAACCGACAGGAAAAACTTGTCAGTATCCGTGATAATAGCAGTTCTTTTAATAGCGGGATTTTTTTAAAGAATTTTACAGATCGAGCCAGCCCCAGGTGAAGTATGAAACATCGGGGAAATCCATTGCTGTTCTTCCATTTGTAGACGTGGAATAGCGACAGCACGGAGGCATTTGGAGTTTCAGTGATGGAATGACAGAACTTCATCATTACTGAACTTGCCCAGGTTCCCGGTCTTTTAGTTATTGCGAGGAACAGCTCTTTCAAATACAAAGGGAAACGGTAAATCCTGTTCAAGTGGGTACTGAACTCAATGTGCGTTATATTTTGAAGGCAATGTACAACGCTCAGGAGATATTCTTTTTCGGGTGAATGCGCAGCTAATAGAAACAGAGAAAGGAGGACTTGTTTGGGCAACAAGCTCTTGATCGAAAAATGAAAGATATTTTTTCTTTTGCAAGATGATATCTCCGGCCTTATTATCGACTCATTGAAAATGGCCATTGCAAAGGTGAGCAGGCAAAGCTGAGACCACCTACTGAAAATCTCGAAGCGCAGATTATTATTTGCGCGGATATTATCTCTTCAGGAAAGGCAGCGGCACGGACCGTAACCTGATTGATAGCTCCATCGAAGCGTTTGAAAGCCACCTCCTGGATCGCGAACGTTTGTGTTGGCCTACGCCGCACTTGGCAAAGCCTATGCAGCAATTTTTTTATTTATGACCCCGATCCAAAATGGGAAACCAAAGCGTTTATCAATATTGAAAAGGCCATTGGTCTCTTCGATCCAAAACTCGCTGACTCGTATGTTGCGAAAGGAAATCTCATATGGACCTTATCAAATGGCTTTCCAGCGGAAAGGCAATAAAGGAATATGGGCACGCCATCGCGCTAAATCCAAACCTGGTCGAAGCACGAAAGCCTGGAGCCGTTTATTTTCATATTGAAATGCTTGATGAATCCCTTCGTGAACTTAGACAGCATTGACGCTCGATCCGCGAGCCGTTTTGCACTGCCAAGGATAGCCAGAGTTCACTGGTATCAGCAAAAATATGATTCCGCACTTTTCGGAATTTTCGAAGGTTAGTCAACCCACTTGGAAAAAGAGAACAGGCCCTTGTGCTTTTGGTATTTAGGTCGTAAAAGAAGCATTTAAAACGCTTGATCAATTGTCAACCACCTTTGCATAATCACAAGGCGAACTGGCCGATCTCGATCGCGACCTATGCCGGCTTGTCAAGCCGGCACGGGAAAACAGCAAGTTTAGAAGAAGAACTCTCGATTCAATACGGACAAGGAAGCCATTTTCATCACGCAGAGCATCTGATCGCTTCGGCTTATGCACTCATGGGAAATGCGGGCGAGGCGGCCGAATGGCTTCCAGGAAAGCTTCGACCACGAAGGTCTTGCCCCATTACCCGTTGTTCAATAAGGATCCCAATCTTAAAGGTATAAGAACCAACCCGGCATTTATTTCCTACTTGGAAAAGATGAAGAAACAATTGAAATTCTTATAAGTCAAGTTTATGAAGAAAGAATAAGTGAGTGTGGCTCAGAGCATTTTTATTAACTTCCTTTTGCAATTCCATATATACGAACAAACCCGCCAACTTGTTGCCATCATGTTCACTGACATTGTCGGGTATTGATACCTAATCCTTCAATATTTTAAACTCCACCCTTCTGTTCAACTGCCTGCCATCAGGGTTGTCGCTGCCATCAGGATTTGAATTGGGAGCTACAGGCATGGACTCTCCATATCCATGCGAAGTAATTCGGCTCGGCTCGATTCCCTTCGAAAGAATATATTCCATACAAGACCTTGCCTCTGTTGTCACTTAATTTAAAATTATATTCATCGGAACCATAGACTATCAGTATGAGCACTCATTTCAATTTCAACTGTTGGATTTTCTTTTAATAGCTTCACTACCCTATCCAACTCAACAAAAGACTCTGGTCGCAGGTCCCATTTATCAAAATCAAAGAATACATTGTTCAATCGTAACGATCTGCCCGATCTCAATAGGTACGAGGTACAGGTCTTTGTGTATTTGTTTGAAACCAGCTTTTACCAATGAATCCAAATTCAGGTTTTCAGAAATGGCAAAGAATTTATCTGCGGATGCCCTTATCAGGTAATTTTATCATAAGGCAAAACAATTTTAAATGAGCCATCAGCTGGACTGGAAATTCCATTGCCTGCTTCTGTTCCATCCGGCAGAGTTTCATAGATCAACGAAGCGCTGAGAGGTTGATTGGTTTTTTATTATAAACATTTCCACTCAACCATCACGACAGGATTTGGTTTCTCCTTTTCCAATAATTTCACTCTTACAATATCACTTTCTCCATAACCATTTTCACTGCTGGTCAGATAAGCATATTCACCGCCCGCATCCAATGTAAAAAATGCATCCCAGTCTGGCGTATTGATGGGTGCGCCGCAGAGTTAACAGGATCGCTCCATTTTTGCCATGTGCTATCAAGGCGTTTGGTCATCCAGATATCATTGTCACCCAACCCACCGGGCCGATCACTGCTGAAATATAAGGTTTCACCATCTGCCGCCAGGTAAGGTGTCATCTCGTTATAATCGGGTGAGATTAACTTTCTTTCCTAATGTTTTGGGTTCTGACCATGTACTGTCGCGTTGTAAAAACAAACGTAGATGTCGTTGTTGTAGCCGCCTTTTCAGGTGACATGTAAAGCAATAAAGTTTGTGCCATCATGAGCCATGGTGGCACCATACTGCCGCCCAAGGTCATACTTCTGATAATTTCTTAATTCTCAAAGCATTTGGCTTGCTCCATTTTCCGTTTTTGCCGGTAACTCATGCTCACTCCATTGCCCACATAATCTCCCTCAACAAAAGCATTTCTTATTAAGATCCTGTTATTGTCAGGCGAGATCCAAAACACTGCATTATAGAAATAGGTGTTTAAAGGATAACCTGCATGCCTGGCTTCGTCCCCAATGTCCAAAGCTATCTCTCTCAGCAAACCATATATCCTGTGAATTCGAAATGGAATTATAGCTGGTGTTCATCGGATCATTTTCCACAGATAAAGAACAAAAGATTTCCGTCAGCAGACACGGTGGGTCTTAATTCTGCCAGTGGAGTATTGATATTCGGCCCCGAGGTTTTCGGTCTTAACGATCGGTTGAAGCAGTAATGACATTCTCTTTTTGAGCCACCAGGCCTGCCTGTATCAACAGGAGATTGAGCCATTTGAGCCATTAAAGCATGGGCAAAAAAATGACAGGATGGAAAAAGATGATTGGCTTTTTCACAACATTGGATTTGCTGCCAAAATAATATAAAATATTGTAAGCTAATAGAGCAGTTTTACGAGTGCTGTGGTTACTGGCCGATTCAGTACTGATTTGATCCACCGGCAGAAACCAGAGTCCTGTCATTTATTGACAGTTTTGTAAATCATTTTTACAGCTAATACGGCGATTGTAGTTTATTTTCTCGCATCGGAACCTTATAATCGAGCCGCCAAACCACTTTTACTTATGAATTGGATAGTATTGAGAGATCATTTGTGGGAATTCATTTTCTACCTTTTTTGCTTTGCGAGCATTCGTCCAGATCTTTTACTATAGTTTCTTTTATAGTCGAGTGGCCTTTTACAGGGAGAAAAAAAGACAACAATCCCAGCAACATCCTGTTTCCGTGATTATCTGTGCTAAAGATGAAGATGAAAACATTGCCCGCTATCTTCCCGGCGTATTGGTACAAAAATACCCAAGTACACACGAGGTGATCGTCGTTAACGATAATTCCGTCGACGATTCCAAATATATTCTCGAGGAGCTGCAAAAAACATTCAAGCTCTTGCAGATCGTTGATCTGAAACAGGAAGCAAAACTGATCTCAGGAAAAAATATCCATTATCCATAGGAATCAAAGAGGCGAAAGCATGAAATTGTTTTATTGACCGATGCTGATTGCGTACCGGCGAGTGAATTCTGGATCCAGAAAATGCAGGATGCATACGTAAATGGTACCGAGATCGTGATCGGCTATGGCGCTTACAACAAACGACCCGGTTTACTGAATAAGATCATTCGCTTTGAAACTTTTCATTCCGCGCTGCAATATCTTTCATTTGCCCTGGCAGGTAACTGCCTTATATGGGAGTGGGCAGAAATTTATCGTATAAAAAGACGTTTTCCTCCGCAACAAGGGGTTTTCTGCCATAAACCACATTCCCGGTGGCGATGATGACCTCTTTATCAATAAGGTAGCTAACAAAGCACAATACGGCTGTGGTTATTGACAAAGATGCAATCACCGTTGAGCCAGCCAAAACAAAGTTTCGGCGATTCGGCACAGGCAAAAAACAAGACACTACTCCACCGCCCGTTCACTATAAGAAAGGAAATAAGTTCCTGTTGGCCACTTACTCTTTATCACAATTTCTTTTTACCCATTACTAGTCGCAAGCATTTTCCTTTATAGCTGGAAGCTTTCGCTGATAGTTTTCGCAGCTCGGTTATTGTTACAGGCGCTTCATATTTTTCAAAGCAATGAAAAAGCTCAATGAGGCTGACTTGTGGCCAATGTTCCTCTTTTTTGATATCTGGATGTTCTTTTTATTATATCATCTTTGCGCCAACACTATGGAAAAAGCCAAGAATTAACTGGGACTGAAAGAATTTTTATATAGCCAGCTTTTGCAATTCTCTTGAGCTGCTGTTGTGTCACTCTCATTGTACGTCCTTATGGCTATTGAGCAAATGGAAATAATCCTTAAATACTTTACCGACTTTACTGAACAGCAATTAAACCAATTCAAGGCCCTGAGCCTTTATATAAAGACTGGAATCAGCAAGATCAAATATCATTTCAAGAAAAGATATCGATAGTTTATACGAAAAGCATGTGCTACATTCCTTGAGTATTGCTGCGGCTTTTGATTTTGCTGATAGCTGCACGAGATCATTGATATTGGGACCGGGGGCGGATTTCCGGGATCCCACTTGCCATTTTTTTCCTAAGGTACGTTTTCATCTCTGTCGACAGCATTGCGAAAAAAATTAAAAGTGGTTGAAGCCGTAGCAAAGAGATTGACTTAAAAAACATAACTACCCAGCATACCAGAGCCGAAGAGATTAAAAGTCGGAAATTTGATTTTGCAGTTTCACGAGCCGTAGCTCCCTTAAAACGATCTTTGGAGATGGTCAAAACCCCTGCTTAAAAATCACAAATCCCAAATCCCAAATCCCAAATTGTCTCCTGGTCTCATTTGCCTCAAAGGCGAGTGACCTGGCCCAGGAAATTTCTGAAAGTGGTACCAGGCCACGTCATTATCGAGATCCGGGAGGTCTTTCCTGAGGAGTTTTTCAGGCGAAAAATATATTCCTTTACGTTCCGCACTCAATGCTCCAGAATTAGCATTTGTCTAACAACAATTACCTGAAAGTGGTATTGGCGGTTTCTAAGGTAAACACCACCTTTGCTTCATGAATGATATCAGTGTCTGTATCTGTTGATGATAATAACTGAGCTCAGAGCAGCATTAGAGGAAATCATTTCCATGTCTGATGGATATAAATGTGTGGGCACGATGAGTACGGCAGATGAAGCCAATCAGCAAATTGCCACCTAATAAAACCCGATGTTGTTCTGATGGATATTAATCTGGGCAGCGATGAAACCGGTATAGATTGTGTCAGGGAATTGAAACCATATAATGCCTTCTACAAATTTTATGATGTGCACCGTGTATACGAGGAAGATGAGAAGATCTTTGAAGCTCTGAATGCAGGTGCCAGTGGATATATCTTGAAGAAAACAGCTCCGGGAAAATTGCTTGAGGCCATCCGGGAATTATACCAGGGTGGTGCGCCCATGAGCAGCCAGATCGCAAGAAAAGTGGTGGCTGCTTTCCAAAAAACACACGACAGCTCCGGGAACAGGTGAAACATGATCTTGCCACTCTATCGAACAGGGAGAAAGAAATTCTTGAGCTTACTTTCCCGGGGATTAATGTATAAAGAAATTGCAGCGGCCTTGTTTATTAGCCAGGAAACAGTTCGTCAAACACGTTTATCATGTTTATGAAAAATTGCACGTTGGCAACAGGGTTGAAGCTGTAAACAAGTTTTATGGCCGTTAATGAAAAGTATAAAACAACCAAGTATAACCATTAACATTAATCTTCTTATCTAGTTTTTCTTGAGCGGGACCTAATCAAAACCAAGCCCTCCTGACCCGGAGGGCTTTACGATTTTACTGTGTCGAACATTACCATTTTAACTCTAACCTGTTATTTTTCCGGTCTGATGTCTAGCCATTCTTTGTGATGGGTCGATCCTCAGCAACGATGATATTCTGTCAGTTTTCGCGCCGTTTGTACAGTATAGGTCTGCAGTTGTCCAATGCCATGGTTCATATAATTTTCTTGAAATAGAGTCAGTTTCCATCGGCTTCGTTCCATACATCAGATCGAGTGGTATATAGTGCAACTCTTTCGTGCTGTCTTTAAAAGTTAGTTGCACATCAACCAGGCATAGGGATCAACCCGATATTTTTATCCTGATATTCGTTGTTCCATTTTCCTCCCCACAAACTGTCAATAGCATAATCAATGGTCTTTTGTAGGAGTTGATCCAAAATTCTTTATACCAGTCCAGTTTCATGTTGCTTACTCTCTCTGCTATGTTTTACAAAGTCTTGCGCATTTGGATGCTTATATCGCCACAGCCTGTAGTATTCCTAATAAAATCTTATCTCTTACCTGTTCACCAACGATGTAACCAAGTTGCTCCATAAAGACTGCTCCCTTTGAATAGACGGCAGAGCCATAAGCAAAATTTGTGTTGTAATGGTCAGCATGCGTAGTCATGGGTTCTTCCTTTCCACTCCTCGCCAAATTGAAATAGCCGACATACTCATCCTGGAATGGGAATGCAGTGGAGTTATTCAAATAAGCAGTCACTCTTGCTTCGGCATATTGGGTGAATCCTTCATCCATCCACGGATACATTGATTCGTTTGTACCAAGTAAACCATAATACCAGCTATGCATCCACTCATGAATAGCAGCACCCGGGCCAATGATCAATGTAGCTATTGGATATTCCATGCCACCATCGCCGCCATGAATAAATGAATATTGTTTATATGGGTAAGGACCGAATGTCTTTTCAATAAAAGGCAGGGCTTTTTGAGCCATAATCAAGCAGTGCCTCCCATTGTGCTGCAGTAGCGTTAGTAGGTTTTTATAAAAAACATGTACTGTAAGACTGTCCTTCATTTTTTCTTGAAACATGCACATATTCCGGATCGGCCGCCCAAACGAAATCATGCCGTTCGGCGCGATAAAATGCCAGGCTCAACTTTGCACTTGGTGGTCGACTGATGGTTTGCACCTTTGACTCATAACCGCAACCGATTTGATTCGGATTTTGCAGGTACCCCGTAGCAGCAAGAATGTAATTCTTATCAATAGTAATGGTCACATCAAAATCTCCCCATACGCCATAAAACTCGCGGGCAACATAAGGCGTAGGATGCCAACCTTCGCAGTCGTACTCGCAGATCTTCGGATACCACTGACTCATTGAGTAGCGAACCTTGTGGTTGGATTATCTCTGCCGCTTCTTCTAACCTGCAATGGAACCTGGGACTCGAAGTCCATTTCTAAAACTCACTCTGGATCCTGGGAGGAATGGGTTTATCAATTCAACTTCAAGAATGGTTTCCTCTAGTTTTAAACTTTTTGCAGTTCGTCCATTCATTTTCAGCGAAAGAATTTTTTTGATAACCATATTTCTTCGGGTTTTAAATTTTGAATACGGTCTGCCAACTCTTTGATCCCAATCCACAACATCATTTCCATTTCTTCCCTGGTGTACCAGTACGAACGATACCCTGCCGGCGGCTGCGGTTATCCATCATGCTATTGGGCTGAAAGGCGTTCCAGTATAAATGATAAAACACACTTTGCTAATGTATCAAGGTGAATTATTCCAATATTCCAATCTTTTGTTTTCCCGTGAACCGGTTCGTTTGCACATTCACATCAACATTCATTGTATGTTTTACTCTCTGCTGCCAACGATCGGGCTGTGCAAGGGATACAAGGAGCACAACACACAGGCCCCAGGACACAAGTATCAATTTTCTAATCATCTCAATTTTTTAAAGGCGCCTCGAAAATACGTAAAGAAAGCTCCTGAGCCTGACGAAGGAGGTGTGTGTCTTATAGAGTTTTCTTAAGATTTGAAAGCCTTTTGAAGCTCATTAATCTCGTTCATTATGAGTGCCTCTTTCTTTTTCTCTCGACCAGCCTCTTAATTCTTTTCTCAAACCAGGTGGCTTCGTTGTGATTTTCGGTAAGCCCTTACTCCAGAGCAATTCTGGCCAGGGCGACGGCGGTAAAGTATAACAATCGGGAAAAATCCGGCTCCCTCAGTGTTGCCCAGGAACTGATAATCTAGATCTTCAGCAACACCCGTATAGTATGAATTCATCAGCACAAAGCAATATGTATACTTTTAGAGCCATAGTATATCTGGACTCTTCGTCAAGCGCAGAGTCCCGCAACTATAATCACAATTTCACCCTCGTGGATTTTTTTTCGTTGAAATGATCGCAGACCCAAGCTGTAATGTTCCTCTTCTGTTCTCTTCAAATAATTTGGTCAATTCACGACTAACGCAACAAAGCCTGTCCGCTCCAAAATATTGAATAAACTCCTGCAAAGTTTTTACCTAACCTCGACAGGAGATTCATAAAAGATCATCGTGCGATCCTCAGCTGCTAAATTTTTAATAAAGTTTGTCGTCCCTTTTTAAGAGGTAAAAATCCCTTCAAATACAAAGCGGTTTGACGGGATGCCACTGTTCACGAGCGCAGGCACAAATGCGGTAGCCCCCGGGAGACATTCCACTTTAATGCCTGCTTTTATGCATTCCCGTACCAACAAAAAGCAGGATCAGAAATTCCCGGTGTACCGGCATCGGTAACCAGGGCCATTTCTTGCCTTGTGATAATTGATCAATTAAATGCTGCACATACTTTATGCTCATTGTAGCTGATGATAAGGTGAAAGCGGTTTTATGATTTGATAATGATTCAGCCAAGTTTGACGTGGTCACGGGTGTCTTCTGCGAGAATAAGTTCAACTTCTTTCAAAGCATCCAGTGCTCGCAAAGTAATATCTTTAAATTACCAATGGGCGTAGGAACAATGTATAAGCTCCCCATTAAATGCGAGTTGTCGAGCTTATTCATGAGACTATTTATACTCAGCGTAGCTCAAAGCTGCTCACAGCCTCGTTAGGATTGGAGCTCTCGTATCTCGAAATACTCCATCACAGGATTTGCGAGTAATTTTTTGCTGGCTTCTTCAGCAATTTGTTTGGCTTTTTCCCTGGGAATCGGCGTCAATTTGTAAAGAAATGCTTTTACCGATCCGTACGTCCTCAACATTACCTCAAACCAAGATTTTTGCAGGCCGCTCATAACCGCCTTTCCCTGCGGATCCAACAATTCTTTCAGTGGCATCACTTTTATCTGCACTGTGTACATCATGTAACTTTATTTTTAAAGGTCAAAGATATGATAAACATAAAGGACTAAAGATGACCGGGATGGCAAAACCACTTCAAACTAATTGCTGCAACTAATTCCAAGGAATAAGCAAAATATATCTTGCCCTATTATTTTTTATATCAGATCCTTTATTTTCATGCTCATTAACGGCAGATCGCTATATCATAAGAAAGCTCAGCAAAAAAATAATTGCGTATAACAGCCACCTGTTAATAAAAAGCAAACTGAAGATTTAAAGTTTGGAAATGGATGATCAAAGGAAAAGAGGCGATGATACTAAATCCAACGGCAGGAATAGGAACACCCTTAAAAAAACCTGCTGTTTATCATCTAAATTAAATTTTGCAGATCGCCAGGCACCAGCGGCAGGAATTAAAAAAGCGGGAAGCAAATAGATCATTGAGGTATCAAGACCATTTCTCATCCTGTGCATAGCTGATGCGAAGCAACTGGTAAGAATTAAACCGGGTGCTACTACCAAAACTGACCAGGTCGGCCAACGAATCCAACTGCTGGCCCATGCCTGATGTGCTCTTAAAAGACGGGCAACAAATCCATCCAGAAAATCAACAGCCGCGGCCGCGAAAATGAAAAACAACCCCAGGTTATTTTTCTGGAAGATTTACGTCAGTAAAACCCTCCTGTTGAAGCAATACAATGCTTTCGCCGGTCTGAAGGACAAAGACGATCGCCAGGCAACCAAAAATGAGATTGAGAAGTGTAAACAAGTTAGGAATGCCCTCTAACCCCTAAAAGGGGGAACCGTTTGCCATTATTTTATTTTGATCAAAAATAAAATGAATTGCTGATTCAGGAATAAACAAGTCGTCCCTTTGGGAGGATCTAGGAGGGTTTCATTAAAGACTCGATCTCCTCAACAGTTATCGGAATGTTTTTCATCAGATCCTTATTTCCACTCCTGGTGATCCACGACGTTATTTTCGATCCTTACTCCCATCTGCTCCTGTTCAATGTAAATACCTGGTTCCTACTGTAAATACCATTCCTGCTTTTATCGGTTCAGTCCTTGTACCAAGGTCATGAACATCAATACCCAGGTGATGTGAAATGCCGTGATACAAATACTTTCTAGTAAGCCCTGTTCTCAGGATCTTCATTTTTTACATCTGATTTTTTTCAATAATCCTATCTTTAAAAATAGCTGTGTGGCTTCTTCACCCACCTTTTCAGTATAATCCATTATTGTAATTCCCGGCTTTAATAAACTTTTGGCAAAGTCATGTAGATGCAAGGCATGCATTGTAAACTGTTTTTGCCTGGCGTGTGAACTTTCCATTTACAGGGACTGTTCTTGTAAGATCGGCATTATAACCTCCATACTCAGCACCAAAATCCATCAATATCAATTCTCCGATCTTTACATTCCTGGTCATTGCTTACATAATGTAAAGTGTTCTTGCCCTGTCCCCGCTTGCAATAATGCTTCCATAGGCCGGTCCGGTTGCACCGCTGACTTAAAAATGAATGCCAAGATCTCTGCCTCTATTTCATATTCCATCACACCGGGTTTAATAAATTTTAGTAAGCGACGAAAAGTACCATCAGTTATATCAATCGCCTTTTGCAATACTTCGATCTCCAATGCTGTTTTTATTCCTCTCAACTCTTTCATGATCTTCGCAGCTCTTTCAAACTTGTGCAAGTGGATAACGGGCCTTTAATTTCATCCGCATACCGATAATCCCTCGTTCTTAATAAACTCGCCTTCCGGTCGTTTTCATTAGTGTCGAGATAAATTGTATCAGCTAAATGTATCCAGGGCTGCAAGTAAGCCATCGAGACTATCCAGCCAGACAATATTCTTTATCCCACTTATCTTTTGAGCTTCTTGTATTCGTAATCTTTTTCCATCCCATTTTTCTTTTAATTCATTTGGACGAACAAGCACCAAAACTTCACGATACTTCGGATCAGGGTTATCAGGAAACAGGATCACCATTGTATCTTCCTGAACAATTCCGCTTAACCAAAACAGGTCGCTGTTTTGCTTAAAAGGATACAAAGCATCACCGTTTACACGGGCACCTCATCATTGCTTACAAATATGGCAATTGAACCAGGGTTCATCTCTTTGATAAATCTTTCCCTGTTTTTAATAAATATTTCCGGATTCAGCGGCAAATACTTCATATTGTTGTTTTTTGAAGATTAAAGATAGGGAGGCTTCATCGCACTAGTTATAGAACAAATTTCAGTGAAGAATCTGTATCACCTACTCTTGCACTGGAATCACCAGAACTCTGTTCACACTGTCGTGTTTAATCATATCATTTTTGTCCAGCATGCTGAAATTTGAGTTCTTTTCAACAAAAACAGATATTCTTCAAACCTTTTCAAGGTAATGTTCATATTACAGAACTTGAACATAGACTTAGTGAAAAAATGTTTGATAGCTACACACTAATTACGCTAACGATTGTTCGTTTTTTATTTTACTTTGTTCCTGAAACACATGCTTTTATGCCAGTTGAAACTACCTCATTCCAAACCGGAAAATTGTTTGAAGAATTTGTTTAGTGCAGTGGTTACAATCATATGCAAGAGTGCACTACCAACTAACACCCTAACGAGGTTATTAGCTGGATTCTTTAAACAAGAGGTCAGGGCATCCTGAATGATTCAGGCGCACTGGTTATAAATACAGGAGAGTTTACCGGGAGTGTCTCCAAAGATAGGTTCATATTTCAAGGGATGAGACCACATGGGATGCAATAAACTGGAATGGATTCAATATATCTATCGAACCAAAATACTTTGACATCATTTATAAAAAGTAATAGTAAGATTACTTGGATGACGCTGACCGGAAGTATGGGTTCGATGATTGTCACGCCTGTGCAGATCCCAACTATCCGCTTAAACGTTAGTGTGATCAACGAACAGCCATGGAGTATTTGTTTGCATATAACATGCTTCTGCGTCCTTCTGAAAGAAGTTGAAAATTTCTTGCCGGAATGGTGTGTGATAAGTGTACCCGGGACTAAACTCAGACCCAGAAGAGTGCGGTATCCAGTCGTTCTAATGTTTCATTGATCTCATTCAAACATAAATTGATACTGGTTGCCGGCACTGGTTACACTGGCGAGGATCAAGAAGGGAATTTTCACGATCCTCAATACATCTTGCCTCATGAAAAGAAGAGTACTTGAGCATGCATTGCAGTGCCAATCGTGGAGTAAAGACGGCGATACTGCTATTTTTTTGGGTTGAGTGGCACTGGCAAAAACAACACTCAGTGCTGATCCCAAACGCGAAATTGATTGGGTGATGATGAACATGGATGGACTGGAAGAAAATGTTTTTCAATTTCGAGAGGTGGCTGTTATGCAAAATGCATAAATCTGAGTGAAGAAAAAGAACCCGAGATCTTTCACGCTATTCGTACAGGAGCCTCTCGTTGAAAATGTTGTTTTCTTCCCTGGCACGAATAAAATAGATTTTGAAGACAGCTTCTATTACGGAAAATACAAGAGTTTCATATCCTCTTCATTATCATCTGTAACGCACAGGAGCCATCCATTGGAAGTTTGCCGAAAAATATTTTCTTTTTGACCTGTGATGCGTTTGGCATTCTTCCACCCATTTCAAAACTGACAGCCGAGCCAGGGCTATGTATCAATTTATCTCAGGTTATACCGCAAAAGTAGCCGGAACTGGAAACCGGCATCACCGAACCTAAGCCAACGTTCGAGTGCTGCGTTTCAGATTGCACCATTCATGCCTTTGCATCCAGGGTGATATATGCTCCATATGCTCGGTGATAAAATGCTAAAGCATAAAGCAAATGTATAGCTCATCAATACCGGCTGGACTGCAGGTCCCTACGGTGCTTGGCCAACGCATAAAGTATGTCGTATACGCGAGCAATGATCACTGCTGCATTAGAGAACAAGTTTGACAAAATAGAGATTTTATAACGATCCCTGTGTTTGGAATACCATCATTAAAGAATGTCCTATGTACTGTACCATGGATATATTAAACCCCGGAATACCTGGGCTAATAAAGAGGCTTATGATGGAAAGGCAAAATACCTCTGCACCCTGTTTGTAAGAAATTTTTGAAAAAATATGCCAGCGGCGTAAATAAAGAAGTGATTGCCGCAGCGCCAAATTTATGATGGACGGTTTTGACGGATTGTTTGCTCATAAACCCCGTGAACACTCTCGGCAGGAGGTTTTTAATTTTTCTTTAACCTATCACCATAATGATTTTAAAAATAGTTTAATTCAACTTCGCCGTTGACATTAATGCATATGAGGTCCATTTTAAAAATAGTAGTCGTCTCTTTTTTTCTTTTCACCATTATCAGGCTTAGCACAAAATGACGCAGTTCATTGAATGAGTCGCCTGTTAAAGAGGTTGACCTGGGATGATTACCTGGCCAAACCTTCTTCGTCGTCAACGGACGCCGCTGCTATTACCGAGTACAGCACTTGGCGTTGAATACCATTTAAAAAACAACGCTCTTACCTACACGATAACCTGTCGCTTTTCAAAAAACCAATTCAATGGGAGCAGGCACAAAACCGGATTATATTCTTCGGCACGAACAGGGGACATTTTCGATATCACCGCAAATTATTTGCCCGCAAGCTGGCAAAGAGTTGAGAGGAATATAAATTTAGATCACTGCGTAAATACCAGGATGAGGTCAGCAAGATCTACAAAGACTTAATGGATGAAAAAGAAGAATACCAGAACAAAATATGACAAGGAAAGCAGATTTTAGCCGCGTAATAAAGAACAACAGGCGGAGTGGTTGGAAAAGATCAAAGATGAACTGGATGAATTAGACGAATATGCCAACTATGGTTACTTCGATCAAAAGTTTTAATCCTCCGGTAGCAGAATATCATTTCTTAACGATGGTTATACTCTGTATTTGCACTTCAGCTTATGTGGTTGACCATCGCTATAGATCGGCGACGATAAGACAGGAGCTCTTTTCATTAACTCAGTCACCTGTTCAACTAAAAATCATTAGGAGGCGTACAGCGTAACACCCTGTAGTCGTTACTCTTCCGTTTAAACCTGATCTCGTATTCTATATCAACTGCTGTCACTCACCCTTTTGACCTTTCTTGTATCGTCAGCCTGTTTGTGCAATGATAGGGAGTGTTTACATCAATAAAACGCTTCCACTAATTTTTGCTTCTGATAAAATGTTTTATTCAGTGAATCAGGCATTGATGCGTCTAGGCTTGGCTATCACAAGCTTTTGTCAGGATTCGTTGATGAGGTTGTTGTTGGCTGTCGTGGCTGAAGAAGGGATGTACCTGCATCATAGACTTTTGGAGCCACATATTTTCCTGTGTCTTTTGAAACAAATGTTTTACCGGTATGCTACGCCTTAAGTCTTCCTCAGAATAATGAATCTCTCAGTCTTTGAGCCATTACCGAAGAAGTGATAAACATCAAACTAACTAAAAATATGTTTTCGTCCATCTTAAAATAATCCATATAACTCACTGTCAACTTTCTGATGATCTCTCAAGATGTCTCTTCGTTTTCGGAGAATTTATTTTTATCTACATCAATTACTAATAAGGATCCTTCTTTATAATTTTCTATCCATTTGTTGTAATATTCATTCAGTCTCTTCAGGTAATCCAATCGTATGTTTTCTTCATATTCCCTTCCCCGTTTCTGGATCTGACCTACCAGCGTCGGGACTGATGCTTTTAAATAGATCAAAAAGATCCGGTGGCTGTATCATGCCTTTCAGGGTTTGAAAAAAGATAATAATTATCAAAATCTCTTTTGCTCATCAACCCCATCTCATGCAAGTTCGGTGCAAAAATGTTAGCATCTTCATAAATAGTTCTGTCCTGTATCACGGTTTCGGTGCCTTTTTGTATTTCCACCAGTTGTTGAAGGCGGCTATTCAGAAAATAGATCTGCAGGTTAAAACTCCACCGCGGCATATCCTCATAAAGTCCATCAGGTAGGGATTATGATCAACGTCTTCAAAATGAGGGATCCATTTATAATGTTTACTCAATAATTCAGTGAGCGTGGTTTGCCGGCACCAATATTTCCAGCAACTGCAATATGCTTTGGTTTTTTGTTTTAGCCATTTCTACTAATCAGATTTCTATTTTCTCCCAGGAATGTTCTTCACGGACAATTCTCAATTTAAAGATATAGGAATGATCCGACAATTAACCGATATACAATATTCAGAATTAAAAATAATTCAATCCCATCGCTTCTCTCACAAGTTTCATCGGTGGCATTGGCGCTTATCCTTGCTTTTTCGCACCTTTCTCCATTACTTCTTTCAAATATTTCTCATTTGAAAGTATAGATTCTACCTTTTCCCGGATCGGTGAGATAAATCTTACCATATCTTCTGCCAACTGCTTTTTCATATCCCCATAACGAATCGTGCAATTATTAAAATCCTCGTCAAACTTTTTCACATGTCTTCTGGTGCCCACCAGTTTCATTAATAAAAAAGATTTTCAATATAGTCAGGTTTTGCTGAATTCGTTGCCGTTGGGCCACTATCCGTTTTGCCCTCATTACTTTCTTGCGGATCAAGTCATCATCGTCATTTAAATACAAAGTAGCAAATTGATTTTCGCTCTTACTCATTTTGCCAGAGCCATCGAGACTCGGCACTTTCACAAGTTTTTCTCCGAAATTGTAAGCAGCCAGGTTCGGGAAAAACTTCGCCGTACCACGATGATTGAAACGATTCACAAAATTCCTTGCCATCTCTAAATGTTGTTCCTGGTCCTTTCCACCGGCACGTACAAGGCCCGGTGAATAATGATATCGGCTGTTTGCAAAACCGGGTGCGTCAATAAGTCCTGCATTGACATTATCAGGTTGCTGTCTCACTTTATCTTTGAATGTAGCTGGTTTTTTCAAGTTCACCTTTATAGGCAAGCATGTTCAGATAAAGGTAAAGTTCACAGGTCTCGCGCAGAGTGACTTTGACAATATAATGCTACTTTATCAGGATCGAGACCGCAGGCAATATTCTCTGCCAGCACCCGGTGAACATTTTGTTTTTAGCTCCTTCGTGTCAGGATGAGTAGTTAAAGAATGAAGATCAGCAACCATGAAATAGCATTCATATTCCTCCTGCATACGAACGTAATTACGCATCGCTCCGAAATAATTTCCGAGATGAAGGAAACCCGTTGGCCTGATACCGCTCATTACTATCTGTTTCTTCTTTTCCATGAGGCGGCGAAGATAATGAAATAGGCAATTGGCAGTGATCAATTAGCAATGGTAGAGTCTACGATTTACCAGTCCATTCTTTCAAGAACTCGTTTGCTATCGCCTAGTTGCCCATTGGTTGCTGCTTCATATTTGTTCGATGGAAGTAAATGACGCATTGGTTGATAAACTGTCTCACCTGGCGAGGCTGAAATTCGACGCCTCCGAAAAGAAGAAATAAAAAAGACCTTCAGAAAATGATCGCTTTTGTGGAAAAGCTGAATGAACTCGACACAACAGGCGTAGAACCTCTGCTACACATGAGTGATGAAGTCAATGTATTGAGAGAGGATGAAGTGAGAGGGTCTGATCAGTCGCGAGGATGCATTAAAAGCGCCCCGCTGCATGATGAACAGTTTTTAAAAGTACCGAAGGTGATCAAGAAAGTGAGTAGAGATGATAGTAGTGAGTAGAAAGGCACACTATATAAAAACATACAAGAATCAAATAAAAAGAAATAAAATTTTTAAGACTTATGCAAGAGCATTATACATCTTGAAGGAATCCGGAAAAGCTATTATTACATGGAGCAAGCAGGTGCTTGAGGTATTGAGAGGTGTGTCACTTGATATTTTTAAAAATGAATACGTAGCGCTGATGGGGCCATCGGGTTCGGGAAAGAGTACGCTGATGAATATTCTCGGTTGCCTTGGATACGCCCACCGCCGGTAAATATATTTTAAACAGATCAGGATGTAAGCCAGATGGAAGACAATGCACTTGCTGATATCGGGAATAAAGAAATCGGTTTCGTTTTTCAACAGTTTAATTTACCTGCCCCGTCTTACTGCACTTGAAAATGTTGCACTGCCGTTGATCTATGCAGGACTTAGCAAAAACAACGAACTGAAAAAGCAAAAACATGTTCTTGAGCTGGTAAGTCTCACTGATCGCAGCTCATCATAAACCAAATGAATTAAGTGGTGGATCAATCTCAGCGGTGTGGCCATAGCAAGAGGCGTTAGTGAAATGATCCGGCTATAATTCTGGCCGATGAACCAACAGGAAATCTCGATACAAAAACTTCTTACGAGATCATGGATATTTTTGAAAAGATCAACTCGGCAGGCAATACTGTCGTTTTTAGTAACTCACGAAGAAGACATTGCTCACCGTGCTAGAAGGGTGATCCGGCTGAAGAGATGGCCTTATCGAAAGTGACGCCCCGAAATCTCAAAGGAGACCTTGTCGCGGTGTGAAAAGACAAGTTCATTGTTCACAGTTCATAAATGATTCGCATGAACAATGAACCACGAACCATGAACTATGAATGAATATGTCTCTGAAAATCTATACAAAAGTTGGCGACAAAGGAACTACTTCCCTGATAGGAGGAACGAAAGTATTAAAGTCGGACCTGCGTATTGAGGCTTACGGAACAGTAGATGAATTGAATTCTGTATATAGGTCTGTGCAATGATCTTCTAACGGATGAACGTTCCAAAAAGATCTTAAAGAAGTACAAGACCGGTTATTCACCATTGGTTCATCCCTGGCATGCGATCCTGAAAAAGAACCAAAGATGAAGATCCCTGATCTGAAAGAAGAAGATGTGAGCTTACTGGAAAAGAAATTGACAAGATGAATGAAGTGTTACCTCAAATGAAAAGCTTTATCCTACCGGGCGGTCATGTTACCGTTTCTCATATTCATATCGCACGATGCGTTTGTCGCAGAGCAGAACGTTGTTGTGTACGATTAAACCAGCAAGCCGCTGAAGATCTGCTTATTTTAAAATATCTCAACCGGCTTAGTGATTATCTTTTTGTTCTTGCACGTTATGCATCGCATTTATTGAATGCAGAAGAAATTGCGTGGAAGCCGAGAGTCTAACATCTTATAGTTTCTTAATTTTAACAATGACTGCATGCAATTTTCGTAAGATCATTCTTGCTTTTCTTTTAATCCCTGTATTTACCATTTTTGTTGTTTGCACATGTATTGCGCTGATTAGCTGTAGCTGCCCAATCATTTCCTCTTTGCCAAAATAGCTACCGCCCACGCCGTAAAGGATCAGCTTGTAAAAATGGGAGTGGATGCATCCAGATTAACAGCCAAAGGCTTCGGAGACTCAAAACCTATCAGTGATAATACGAGTCTTGAGGGCAAAGCCAACAATCGAAGAGTTGAGTTCGTAAAAATATAAGTATGTCTATTCTTCAATCGGGGTCTAAACGATCTTTCCCGTCTTTCATGTGCAATACCCTGTCACTTAGTTGAGCCAGTTCTTCGTTGTGCGTAACGATCAGGAAAGTTTGATTGAATTTGTTTCTGAGGTGAAAAAATAAGTGATGCAATTCTTTTGCATTGGTTGAATCAAGATTTCCTGTTGGCTCATCTGCGAAAACAATTGCAGGGCTATTGATAAGTGCTCTTGCAACAGCTACTCTCTGTTGCTCACCACCACTCAACTGATTCGGCTTATTTTCTAATCGTTCACTGAGGCCTAACAAGTTCAACAATTCCTTTGCCTTATTTTCTACCTCTTTCCTTTTTCTGCCGGCCAACCAACCAGGAATACAAACATTCTCCAGGGCAGTAAATTCGGGCAGCAAATGATGAAACTGGAAAACAAAACCTATGTTCCTGTTACGGAAGTCAGCCAGTTTTTTGCCTTGCAGTGAATTCACTTCAGCTTCATTTAATCTCACAGCTCCCTTATCGGCTTTATCCAGGGTCCCCAGTATATGAAGCAAAGTACTTTTTCCTGCGCCTGACGAACCTACAATACTTACGATCTCTCCTCTCTTTATATCTATATCTACCCCCTGAGAACCTCTACCGTTCCGTATCGCTTGTAAATATTCTTCCCGATTAACATGCTGGAAATGTATTTAAACTATTACAAACCTAACCCATTATCCATAATACTATGATGGATGGCTTTTTGTTTTTAAGAAATTATTCAAAATGAGTGGACAACTACGGATTTGGAAAATTCGTTAATAAAGCTACATTTGCGAAAAATTTGGCGATGGCGTTCACCATTAACTTAAATTAAACCCTTCGAAAATGTTCTGGACACTTGAACTAGCCTCATACCTTGAAGATGCTCCGTGGCCGGCCACGAAAGACGAGTTGATCGATTATTCCATCCGCTCAGGTGCCCCTATTGAGGTAGTTGAAAACTTGCAGGAACTGGAAGATGAAGGAGAAGTATACGAAAGCATTGAAGACATCTGGCCCGATTATCCCTCGCAGGAAGACTTCCTTTTTAATGAAGATGAATATTGAGCCGCTGATTACGTTGATTTTAATGATTAGACGTGCCGTAGAACAGTCTATTTTAATCTTTACCAGCTATTTACAAGGAGTTCCATCGCTAATTGAATTTAGTCCATCTCCAATTCAACTCGCCTCTGACCATTTACCATTACCATTTACCTATTTCTCCATTTGTTCGATCACAGCACCTGTAACTCCTGTAAAACTAAATCCGCCATCATGGAAGAGATTTTGCATGGTTACAAACCGTGTAAGATCGCTGAACATCATGACACAGTAATTCGCACAATCTTCTGCTGTGGCATTGCCCAGCGGACTCATTTTTTCGGCGTATGATATAAATCCATCAAATCCTTTTACACCACTGCCTGCAGTTGTTCTTGTGGGTGATTGAGAAATCGTATTCACTCTTACTTTTTCTTCTGGCCATAATAATAACCGAACATTCTTGTCACGCTTTCCAGCAAGGCTTTGGCATCAGCCATCTCATTGTAATCAGGAAATACTCTTTGCGCCGCTATGTAAGTGAGAGCTACAACGCTACCCCATTCATTCAGGGCATCCATGTCCCACGCAGTGCGCAGAACCTTATGCAAACTTATCGCTGATATATCCAGGGTCTTCTGATTCCATTCATAATTCATTTCAGTGTAATGCTTTGCCTTTCCGTACATTCAAACTCATACCAATTGAGTGGAGAATAAAATCGAAACTGCCACCAAAATGTTCCAGGGATTTTTGAAAAAGATTTTTCAGGTCGTCCATATTGGTCACATCGGCACCAACTACCGGGGCATTGCCACATTGCTCTGACCAGCTTATTGATCTCTGCCCATACGCAAGCGCAACGGGGCATTGGTCAATACGATCTGTGCGCCTTCTTCAAAACATTTCAGTGCTGTTTTCCAGGCAATGGATTTTTCATCCAGGGCTCCAAAGATGATCCCCTTTTTCCCTTTCAAAAGATTATTTCCCATAGTATTTAATTTAGTTATGGCTATCAGGGGCGTAAAAATAAGAAGTAAATTTTTAAGCGTTGGGAAAGATCAGCTTTATCAAAAACAAGCAATAGCAGTATATACAAAGACCAGTAACATTCCACTTAATAAATAAGAGAATAGTCTGCTGAGAGATTGTCTTGGTCTTATGATCTTCTGCAAATATTTATTAAGGCTGTATGCAGGAATGAGAGAAGCAAGGATAACGAGTAATATGATAATTGCCCTTAGTTTCAATTAAGATCTTTCCTGATTTTCGGATCGAAAAATTAAAAGTTAATTCATCACCATCTCCCGCGCATTTTCCATAGCGGCAATTGTTGGTTTTCTCCACTCAACATTTTGGCGATAGCGGTTATACGTTCTTCTTTGGTTAATTGCCGGATATTTGTTTTTACCATGTCGTCCACAACGTCTTTATAAACAAAAAAATGAGCATCTGCTTTGCCGGCGATCTGCGGTTGATGAGTTATGCAAATGATCTGTCGTTTAGAAGCCAAGCCCTTTCATAATGATCCCCACCTGTCTTGCTGCTTCTCCGGATATGCCGGTATCGATCTCGTCGAACATCATCGTCGGCAGATCAACAGACTGGGCTACCAGTGATTTTATACAAAGCATCAAACGATTCAGTTCACCACCGCTTGCCACTTTCCTGATAGGTTGAAATTGCCCACTCTTATTTGCATCAAATAAAAATTCGATCTTGTCTGATCCATAAAAATTCAATCCCTCATTATTTCTAAGCTCCACCTTCAATTTTGCATTGGGCATTCCAACCTGTACTAATAACTCATTTACTTTTCTTCCAGCGGTTTTATTTGTTTTTTTCTGCCCTCCGAAATCTTTGCAGCCCTTTGTTCAGCCTCTGCAAATAATTTCTCTGTTTCTTTCTCCTTTAACTCTATTTGTTCGCCGACATTTAATACTGCATGGAGTTTCCTTTCCAATTGTTGTTTTATTTCCAATAACTCATTCGTAGTTTTTACGCCATGTTTCTTCAATAACTTATACCCGGCAGATAACCTGCTGTCGATCTCCTCAATTTTTGAGGGATCATAATTAATACGATCATTTATATGATCAACTTCATCCGAAATATCCTGTAATTCGATCTGTAGCGATTGTAAGCGCTGTAAAAGTGAAGGCAGATCAGGATGATAGGATGAATAAGTTTGCAATTGATTGATTAAAGACTTTTAATTGAGAGACCAGGGGTTTTCACCTTCTGCCAGATCATTTTGAACTTTGGACAACACAGTTTTAATTCCTTCGGAATTACTGAGAAGTTTTAGCTCTTTGTCCAGCTCTCTCCAATTCATTTTCCTTAAAGTCTGCCTCATCCAGTTCATTGTACTGAAACTGGTTGTAATCAAACTCCTTTTCAAATTGTTTCCTTTGCTCACTTAGTGTTTCCAGTTCCTTTTTGAAGTTTGCCACTTTTTAAAAACCTGCTGATAAGCATTCACCAGTTCACTTTGAGAGGCTATTGCATCCAACACTTCTCTTTGAAAATCGCCCTGCTCCAATTGCAGTGAGTCAAACTGCCGGTGAAGATCAACAAGCAGGGAGCTGAGGTCATTCAATTGCGAAAGCGTAACAGGAGTATCATTTACAAAAGCTCTCGATTTCCCATTAGTCGAGATCTCACGGCGTATGATCAATTGATCGCCCTCATCAAAATCATTTTCCTCTAAAAATTTCTCACTTCCTTCTTACTGCGCACGTCAAAAACACCTTCCACAAAACACTTCTTCTCCTTATTTACAAGCGCTGTGCTGTCTGCCCTTTCTCCAAGTATCAAACCTAAAGCCCCGACAATAATTGATTTTCCTGCACCCGTTTCCCCGGTAATGATATTTAACTTATTTGAAAAATCAATTTCAAGTTCATCAATGATCGCATAGTTCTGTATGAAAAGTTTTTGTATCACGTACCCGGATTACACTGATTAAATGATTTGTTGGCAAATTAGGAAATTACCCACTGATTATCGCTGACTAGACGATGAAATCCTTAACGACAATCGGCGATAAAAAACCCCTAACCGAAACGTCAGGGAAAATAAAAAAGAAAAAATCTATTCTTATCTAATCGTTGGATCAACGCAAATCAATGGTCTATTTTATTTCAACTTTGGTGTTCAGATCTTCATCAACCAATATTCGGCCGCAGTTCTCGCACACCATTACCTTTTTGTGCTGTTTTATCTCACTTTGTTTTTGAGGAGGGATCGCATAAAAACAACCGCCGCAGGCATCACGTTCTACCGGAACAACTGCAAGACCATTGCGATAGCTCTTACGGATCTTATCATAACTGGTAAGCAGGCGATCGTCTACATGCTCTCTTGCTTCGGCAGCCATTTTATTAAAATGTCTTTCTTCTTTTCAGTAGCTGCGATGATCTTTTCCAGTTCTCCTTTCTTGGTATTCAAAACACCTTCTTTAGCAGCAATGGCTTTTTAGCCTTTTCCAGCAATACTGCTTTTTCAGCTATCTCTTCATTGGCATCTTTAATGTGTTTTTCGCAAAGTTTTACTTCCAGCTGCTGCATTTCTATTTCCTTATTGATCGCTTCAAATTCACGATTGTTCTTTACATTGTCACTTTGCTTCTCGTATTTTTTATCAATGCCTGGGCTTCCTTTAATCGCTTCCTTCTTTTGTTCAATAAATTCTGTGATACCATTGATCTCTTCTTCAATGCGTGTCTGACGGGAATGAAGTCCAGTTATTTCATCTTCAAGGTCAGCTACCTCCATCGGCAATTCACCTTTTAAAATATGAATTTCATCAAGTTTACTTTCAATCTTCTGAAGAGTGACCAGTGCTGAAAGTTTTTCTTCAACTGAAAATTCTTTTACCTGTGCCATTTATTGTTTATAGTTTTGTTTTAATTTATCTACCGGTTCACACTCACCATTTACTACTCTCCTAGTAAAATACCTTACCGGGTTGGTCTTTACCTCTGTTTTAAGGACGGCAAAGTTAGGGAATTTTTGCTCCAAAATCTCAGCTAAAAGGTCTATAGTGAACTGTTCGCTTTCATAATGACCAATATCGGCGATAACCATACGGCCATTGGCATCAAAAAATTCGTGATACTTCATATCGGCTGTAATGTACATATCCGCGCCAGCAGCCAGGCGCCAAAGGCACCAGGAAACTCCTGCCCCGCCGCAGATAGCGACCTTTTTGATGGGTTTGTTCAATAAAGAGGTGTGCCGGATGACCTTAAGGTTGAAGATTCTTTTTTATATCATTCAAAAATTAATTTCATTGGACAGGTTCCGGTAACTCTCCTATTATGCCACTGCCAATTCCTGGATGCTTATTTGCCAGGCTAATAACATCATAAGCAACTTCTTCGTAAGGATGAGCCGCCTTCAGGGCCGTCACAATATTATTTTCAAGCCAGGCGGGAAATATGACCTCGATCTTTATCTCCTCTTTCCTGGTGTTGTTTACCAACTTCGCCTACATACGGATCTGCTCCTTCCTGGCCTTTAAACGTTCCGATACCCTCAGCATTAAAACTGCATTCACTATAATTTCCGATATTTCCGCCACCTGCTTTAAAAATGGCATCACGGACTTGTTCTGCTTTGTCGACGGGAGCAAAAGTGAAAAGCTTTTTAAAAATGGCATCTTTTGGTGAAAGAACTAAGATTATTCCGAGTCCAAGCAAAGAAGCTATTTTTCCATTCACACCTTCCAGAACATTGTCAAGATTTGTATGAATAGCGTAAATAGCAATATCATTTTTGATAGCAGCTATCACAGCTTTTTCAACATAATTCTTTCCGTTGATCTTTTTCAACCCTCCAAAAATGATCGGGTGGTGAGCCACCAAAAGATTACAATTCTTTGCGATGGCTTCTTTGATCACTTCTTCGGTTGCATCAAGGGAACAAATGACCCCACTGCATTCCCAATTTTTATCACCTATTATCAAACCCGCGTTATCATAATTTTCCTGTAATGAGGGATGAGCTAAAGATTCTAAAAATGAGATGACATCCGAAACTTTCATTTCGGAAAGTTAAGAATTGTTTATTCGCATTTCTTTTAACACCCGGTTTACTGCAGAGTTCCCTGTTGAAATAAAAAAATTTGCAAAAACAAAATCTTTCGTACTTTTCGGCATCCATCCGCCACCCCTGCGATAACTTCCGGCCTCATTTCACCATTAAAACCCTTGATATGCGAAGAAGTAAATATGGTTATTTGCTGCTTGCATTGTTGGTGATAACAGGATTAGCAGGCACAATAACTTCAACAAGCATTACAAGTAAAGAGAGAAAATTAGTTGCCAGTTATCTGAAGGATACGAAAAATGATGTACTGAAAAGCACCAAAAGGACTTTCAAAGTCACAACTCAATTTCAAAGCCCTCAGGAGATAAATGCTCGATAAAAGAGTGCATTTATCATGCTGCTGTTTCTAGAAAAAAATTATGGGACCTGATGCAATGTACTCTGAAACAGCCGGCAAATCCCGAAAAGCGCCTGGAAATAAAATGGACAGATGAGAGATTGCTCAGGCAGCAGACAACTGCATCCCGGAACAAGTTTGAATTAAAGAAAAATTCCTTTAAGACCATTGAAGAAGCCCTGGAAAGTTTTAAAATTACAAGGGCAGAACATTTTAAGTATATGAAAGGCACAACCGAAGACCTGAGAAATCATATAGCTCAAACGGCATTTGGGTGGCTTGATTGCTACCAGATTTGTCTTTTGATATCATCATACAGTAAACATTATCTGCAACAAATAGAAGAAATAAAAAGCTGATCCAAATTTTCCATCCCGATAGTAGCGGGGTATATACCAAAACTAACTCAAGGTTGAAAAACCTCGGCCCCAAAGTTCCTGTAAGAATGCGGGGCTTTTAGTTTAGATGCAAGGCCCAGACAATTTAATCATCAACTGAATTCCAATTCGCGTTTCTTTTGTAAACTTCAGGGTCATGTTTCTGCATCCATCGTTCGGGCTTATCAAAGGAGTGAAACCAAATTGGGCATAAAGACCATGAGCGTCTCTTGTAGCCAGGGTAAATCTTCGCAAGCCGCGCAATTGTGGATGATCCATGATGATCTCCATTAACCATTTTGACAAACCTTTTCCTCTTTCTTCAGGTAAAATGAAAATATCGGCGAGATAGGCAAATGTGGCAAAATCACTGATCGCTCTTGCAAAGCCTATTAGTCTTTGTTGATGATATACTGCAAAACAAAGTGAATTATCAATACTTTTCTGCACCACCTTGAGGGAATATTCTCTGCCCAATAGGAGTGAGAAAGGAAGCGATGTACTGCTTCGACATCAATTTTTGACTTGTCCGTTGATAACAGGTAGCCATCTTTTCTCCATTCTGTTTCCATGTTTATTATTTTTTAAAACGAAATTTAAAAAATAGCAATTTTTAAAGACCTTTGCGTATACCCCGAATTGTAAATACTGTCATTTTCTCAGGTAATTTATCTATTGTATATGCGACGGTGGATTTATATTTTGTCAATCCAATTTCTATGAAACCGCTTCTGATCATATTAAGTCTGATTTGCTTAGTCGGCTGTAAAAACGATCGAGAAAAAAGCTGAAAACGCCATTATGAAGGCTATGACAGACGGCCAGTGGGCCATCACTAGCTTTATTTCCGACGGCTCAGACATTACCAGCGATTTCTCCACCTATCATTTTCAATATTTTAGCAATTACACCGTAAATGCCATAAAAAATGGCACAGTAGAGGCCACCGGCAATTGGGATGGCGATGCCTCTGCAATGAACATTATTGCCAACTTTCCCAATGCCACAAATCCTTGCTGCTATTAAACGGAACCTGGCACATTACCGATAACAGCTGGACTTACGTAGAAGCAACGATGACCGTTGGAAATACGATAAGGTCATTGAGGCTCGATAAGCAGTAGAGCCGACCGCCTCTCATTAAACAATTTGCCTCAAATCTGGTCTTAAACTTGTATCTTACTGAACCCCGGTATTCCCGAAAAACTTAATCAAAATTCCTCGTAGTCCGCTGAAAAAGATGCGCTCATGATATACAAAAATTATCACCATCAAATAATTTTTAAGGCTAAATTCGCCCTTTTCCAAGCCCTTTAAAAACTGTTTGAATGCCAAAACCCGGGAATGCCTTTTTAAAATTGTTTTTGCTATATCCTGCTGCATGGCGAAGTATATCTATCCAGGCACAGGATCCGGTGGCGAATTTTACTGCAAACAACACATCAGGTTGCGGACCACTGCGCGTAACTTTCACCGATCAATCAGCCGGCGCTCCCGATTCCTGGAGCTGGGATTTTGGAAACGGACAGTTGTCCATCCTTCAAAATCCTACGATCACTTATTCGCAGCCCGGAACATATACTGTGAGAGTTGATAGTAAAAAATGCTTCTGGCATTGATGATGAAATCAAAACAGACTATATCACGGTATTTGCTTCGCCATCACCTTCTTTTAAAGGCAGACCTAACAACCGCATGTGTGCCGGCGGCGGTACAATTTACCGATCACTCAACTTCTCCACCCGGAAGTTCAGTAACAAGCTGGCAATGGGATTTTGGCGACGGCGGTACCTCTACTCAACAAAATCCCTCTCATACTTATACCAATACTAGGATTTTATACGGTAACCTTGCAAATTACCAACAGTAATGGTTGTAAAGGACAGCATCCATTGGCAGATACATCCGGATCGTAAGTGGAATCAATGCTGATTTTGCATTTTTACAACCTCCAACCTGTCAGCCTCCTTTTCTTATCAATTTCCAGGATCAATCAAGTGGACCGGGAACATTATCGTATTCATGGAATTTTGGAAATGGGACCACGTCAACTATTCAAAATCCATCCACCACCTACAATGTGGCGAGGAACTATACTCTGTCAAACTTTCCGTACAAAGCGATCTTGGTTGTAGCGGCACATACTACTAAGGACATTGTGATCGCGGGTAAAACGACTGACTTTACCTCTCCCCCAATATTTGTGTTGGTCAAACGATCAACTTTCAAAATAATTCAAATCCTGCGCCTCTTGCATCTTCATGGAGCTTTAGCGACGGTACAACATCTTCTCAAATCAACCCTGTAAAAACATTTTTGAGTGGTGGAACATACCTGGTCAGGCTTATCAATAATTACGGGAACTGCAAAGACTCGATCACCAAAAATGTGACGGTCATTAGTTCACCATCAATAGATTTTTCAAGTGATGACAGTATTTCTTGTGATGCACCCTTTACAGTTCAATTCACAGACAAAAGCCCTGTCGCTTCCGCCTGGTTTTGGGACTTTGGTGATGGCATTACTTCCACTGACCAAAATCCAAATCATACGTATACAAATCCGGGTTTTTATGATGTTAGTTTGACCATTACACTTGCTGGTGGATGCAGTAATGTTATTACTAAAAGCCAGTACATCAAAAATAAAAGCCGATCATCGCATCTATTTCAAATGCTCCTGCCGGAGGCTGTGCACCATTTACCTTTAGCCCGATTCCATCCATTCAATCGATCGATAGTGTAATAAGCTATTCCTGGGATCTGGGAGAACCCGGCGCTATTTATAATACCCAATTCCCTACCCATACTTATAACTCTACAGGTAGTTATACAATTTCTCTTACAGTAACTACCCAGGGAGGTTGTGTAAAAACAATTACTATTCCTAAAGGTGTAATTACAGGAACAAAACCAACTGCTGATTTTACTTTTACTCCTGATAATAGCTGCGCAAGCACTCCTATTCAGTTCACAGATAATTCATCAACAACACCCGGAGCCGATGTGGAATGGAGTTGGAATTTTGGAGACGGTGGAACTTCCACTGAACAGAACCCTACATATATTTTTCACGGCACAGGAACATTAAATGTGAAATTAACTGTCTTAAACAACGGATGCCCGGATGTCGTGACCAAACCAATAACGGTTCTTCCACCTGTGGCAAATTTTGGGTATACTGTGAACTGCAGTAATCATTTGGATGTCGCATTTATCGACAGTTCTCTTCACTGACATCGCCTATGGACCTATAACCTATCAGTGGGATTTCGGAGACGGTGCTACGTCATCATCACACATCACCATCGCATAGTTATTCTTCTTTAGGGAACATATAATGTAACCCTCACTGTGACAAATGGATCCTGTTCCTATATCCGCATCGAAAACCCTAGTATTGGCTAATGAACCAGCTGATTTTACGATCAGTAAAAGTCCCGTTTTGCAAAAACGAGACCTTCACATTGAATGCAGTTTCGGGCAATCCGCTAACATAAAGAATTATACATGGACCATTGGGGGACTACATTGACAAATACAACCCGGAAGCATCGATCATAGCATTGACACCTATGGTAGCTACGATGTGAGCTTAACTGTTGAAGACATTAATGGGTGCACAAGCTCAAAAACAATGGCAAATTACATTACAGTGAACGGCCCCGTTGCTAAGTTTTCAAGTGGTCCCGGAAACTGTATAAATAAACAGGTGGATTTTTACTGATTCCTCCTGCAACAAATGGTGTTCCGATCACCGAATGGAGCTGGGATTTTGGTGATGGCACTCAGCAGACCTATACATCACCTCCTTTTTCACATACCTACTCGCAAACGGGAAGTTACAGTATAAAGTCTTACCGTAAAAATACTGCAAACTGTACAGATAAATATTCAATCAGCAATGCAATTTTTGATAACGAGTCCTGTTGCAGGATTTAAGGCAGATACTTTGTATTGCCCCTTAGCTCCTCTGCAGTTTGTTGATACTTCAACAGGTTTGCTATTATCATACAACTGGGATTTTGGAGACGGCGGAACTTCGACTCTCCAGAATCCAACCCATTCTTACGCATCAGGAAATAATTCTTACACAATAAAACTGGTAATTACAGACACAGTAGGCTGCCGGGATTCCGTAACTAAATCCAGTTATGCAAGTATTCGGCCTCCCACTGCAGCCCTTCGATATCGTAGACAGTTCGGAATATGCCTTCCCTACTTACAAATTTTGTATTCAAAGGCTCCGATTACAAAGAGTTTTTATTGGGATTTTGGAGATGGAACGTCGACTACCGCTCAAAAGCCCATCTCATTTTTACAATGACTATGGGACATTTACGCCTAAATTATTTCTTACAGGTCCCGGTGGATGTGTTGATTCTGCACAGGCAACAGTCAACGTACTATGATCGCGCGGGCAAGCACCAAATAGTCATTGATCCTACTACAGCCTGTAACTCGCTTACGGCTAATTTTAATGTTACAGCTCCGCCGGATTTAAGTATGACTTCGATTTTGATGACGGATCAAATGATACAACGGGACAGGCAAACTTCACCCATTTTTACCCGGCACCAGGAAATTTTTCGCCTACTCTGACCATTGTAAGATGAATTCGGATGTCAGTTCGAGGGATTGATTCCGGAGATCATTCACGTTTATGGAGCGATTCCTCTTTTTGGTAAGGATAAAAAGAATTCTGTGATACAGGATTGGTAACATTTAAGAATTTTACGCTGAGCAATGATTCGATCGATCTCAACAATATGGAATCTTGACGATGGAGGCTCGAGTACTAATGATTTCGCCAACACATTTTTTGGAGACCCAGGATTACATAGCGTAGTCTTAACAGTAACCACCCAAAACCAATGCACCAGCTCCTATCCGAGACACTATTCGTGTATACAGAACCCCTGTTATTTCGATCACAGGGAAGAGACACCATTTGCATTAACAGCAGCGAAACGTTTGCAGGAATCACTTGCTGTGCCCGACTCAACCATCCAATGGCAGTGGACGTTTGGAAACGGATCTACTTCTCCCAAGTACAAAATCCGTCTGGTTGTTTATTCATCTGCCGGAGACTACAATATTCAATTGATAGCTGCGAATAAATTGGGATGTTCCTGATTCGGCAAGTCATGCAGTCAATGTAGTTCCGTTACCTACCGCAACTCCCGTGACCAATCCAATTACAATTATCTCCGGAGGGTCTGCACAGATCAATATGAATTACACGGAGTCCTATTGTTAGTTACAACTGGTTGCCCGCACAGCGTCTTGAATTGCACAGATTGTCCTCAGCCCACGGCCAACCCACCACGTACAACAGATTACACTGTCCAGGTGCAAAGACAGGTTATGGATGTAAAAATTCTGGCAATGTCACAGTGAAAGTGGTTTGCGGTGACCAAAACTTTTATTCCAAATACTTTTTTCACCTAATGGCGACAGGAGTGAACGACATATTCTACTTACGAGGCTCAGGTTTGTTCAGGATTAACAGTTTGATGATCTTCAATCGCTGGGGCGAAATGTGTTTTTGAAAAAAGAATTTATCAATAAATGACCCCTTAGGTGGCTGGGATGGATCCTATAAAGGGAAAAAGCGAAACCCGATGTATATATTTTTACCAGATTGAGATCGTGTGCGGCAATGGAGAAATTATAAAATATGCAGGTAATGTCGCTTTAATACAATGAGGTAAAGTAAATGAGACAGAAACTTAAAATATTATTTGTCATTTGCCAATTGTTGTTCACTTCATTTGCCAACGCGCAGGATATCCATTTTTCACAGTTCTTCCAGGCTCCGCTGCTGCGCAATCCTTCGCTTGCCGGAATATATACCGGGGATATACGGGTGCAAGCTGTTTATCGATGATCAATGGAACAGCGTAGCAAATGCTTACAAAAACAGCTTCACTCGATGGCGAATATAAAAATGCCGGTTGGAAAGTTAAATGACTTCGTCACTGTCGGTATGCAATTATTGTATGACAGGGCTGGTACCATTGCGTGGACTATCAACCTATGTTTATCCCGCAATAAATTATCATAAGTCTTTGAGTGCTGAAAAAAACCGTTACTTGTCCCTGGATTTATGGGAGGCGTTGTACAACGCAGGATTGACAGGTCGAAGGTGACTACCAACTCAACTTATAACAATGGATCAGATGGTGAATATTTTAACGATGCTTCTTATCTGTATGCTGACGGAAGTGTGGGTATGAGTTATAATTCAAATCTCAACGATAATCCCAACAACAATTATTTTTTGGGAGTAGCTTATCATCATTTTAACCGCCCAAATGAATCTTTCTATCGAAATGCAAATATTGAACTTTTTCCAAAATGGGTCTTCTCAGGAGGTATTCGTTTTTGGTATTTCTGATTATGGATATATTACTGTACAGGCAGATCACTCAGAGCAGGGAACATACAAAGAAACGGTGGCCGGTGCGATGTATGGTTTTGAAAATTGGAGCGGATCATGATCATCCCGATTATACCATTCACGCCGGGAGTTTTCTGCGCTGGAATGATGCGATCATTACCCGCATTAAAGCTGGATTATAATCCTTTCTCCGTTACCATCAGTTATGATGTAAGCATTTCAAAACTTAAGCCTTCAAGTTATGGACGCGGCGGTTATGAAATTTCAATATCGTATGTTGGCTTCAGAGAAAATAACTCAAGCCTTGATGCCGTGCGTTGCCCGAGATTTTAAATATCAACCCTTCGATAAAGGTGGCACCGCGCTTATCTTCTTCGTTATTAAAATTAAAGACTAGAGCTGCAAGAAAACCCACACCGCCGAAACAGGCGATCAAATAGATCCAGATATTTTTAAAGCAAAGGCTCCGACAACTGTAGCACCTGTTGCGCACGGCAGGATTAAAAGCACCGACCGGAAACGGACCGAAAGCTGTAGCCATTGCAAATACCGTAAAACCGATCGCAAGACCATAAAAACTATTGCCTGTAGTTCCTTTTGAGGTTGCCAACATTTAGCTACAACATAAGCAAGAGCTAAATGTTCCAATCAATTCACCAATAAAAACCTTCAATACCTTACCACTTAGATCCATGGTTGCTACACCCATATCCACCCATATACCATTTTGCTATAAGTGCGGCGACGATCGCTCCAATTATTTGAACCACCATGTAGGCAATTGCATCCTGGGCAGTAACCTTTCCTCTTATCAACACAGCCAGGGTTACTGCAGGGATTATAATGCGCACCCGAAATATGACCACCCGCAAAAATCATTACCATTAATGTGGCGCCAATGGCAAGAGCATTACCCGTCAATGCAACTACAAGTACAAGGAAAAAGGTTCCGATAAATTCAGTGATGTACTTTCTCATAACAAAAGTTTTAGTAGAGAAAATTAAATCAAATAAATTTAATCCAGTAATTAAACTTGCACATGAAAATCAAACCAGGTCAGCAAGCTCCCAGTTTCTCTTTGTATGATTCAGATAAAAATAAGATCACCCTTTCTGATTTAAAAGGTCATAATGTACTGTTACTCTCTTTTCCTGCCGCCTTTACGGGCACGTACAAAAGAACTTTGTTCTGTAAGAGATAACATCAATGTGTATAATAATGTCAGTGCAAAAGTGTTCGGCATTTCCAGTAGATATGGTCCTATTCTCTTTCAAAATATAAAGAGGAGCAACAACTTAATTTTCTTTGCTAAGTGATTTTAATAAGGAAGTTTCAGCAGCATATGGTTGTTCTATACGATGCTTTTTCTTATGAAATGAAGGGCGTTTCAAACGGGCCGCATTCATAATTGATAGAAAATGGTATTGTTCGTTATGCGGAAGTGCTTGAAAAGGCTACGGACCTTCCAAATTTTGAAGCGATCCAAAAAACCCTGCAATCATTAAACTAAGTAGTAATAATTAAAACTCTTTCGTCTTAAGTAATTGAATTAGAAAGTTTTGACTAGTAGTAGAAATACGTTGCAGAAATCAAAAAAGCGGCCTATTATTGGGAGATTAAATGTAAATTTGTTTTGTTGAAAAGACTTTTACCTATAATATCTTTTATTCTATTATTAACCATCCGAATGCAGGGGCAATCAACAGTCCCACAGGATGGTGGTGAGCATATTATCAAATTCTATCCCAACCCAGCTATTTCGTTTATCACTTTCGATCTTCAGAAAAATTCCGATAAGGGCTACGACATGCAGATCTTTAATTTTCTTGGAAAGAATGGTATTCGAACAGAAAAATATTGCTACAAAAACCACGATCAATCTCAACGAGTATAGCCGGGGCGTTTATATCTATCAATTGAGAGACCATGACGGAAAAATTCTTGATTCCGGCAAATTCCAGATCTCCAAGTAACAAATTTCAATCTCTGATTATTTATTGCACCTCCACAATTAAAAACTTCAGGTATTGTGTATTCTCGATCCCACGGATAATAGGATGATCGGAACCGATTGCGTCTGGAAAACAACCTGCCTGATCTTTCTTTCTTGCATCTTTTGCGGCCATATCAATGATCTGCAAAATAATTCGGGTGACACCAGGCTGGTGCAGGATGAAGTAACCAAAAAACCTCCTGGCCTTAATAGTTTCATTCCCGCAGGTTGATCTCTTTATATCCAGTTATAGCTTTTTGGATCGTTTCGCGGCTTTTAGTGAACAGCTAGGTGGATCAAGCATTACCACATCATATAGCCTTCGATCCCGCGACCATTGTTTTAGTACATCAAATGCGTTCGCCGTTTCAAATCTCACAATATCCTGCAAACCGTTCAGTTTTGCATTTCGGTTGGCCTGCTCTATCGCGTTCTCCGAAATATCGATCCCTAAAACTGATCTTGCACCATAATGTGCAGCATGTATCTCAAAGGTGCCCGTGTATGTAAAAGCGCCAATCACGTCCGCATCTTTCACAATATTCTGAACAGCCCGACGATTATCCTGTTGGTCTAAAAAATACCCGGTTTTTTGTCCGTTTTCCAAATCGACATTAAATTTCAATCCATTCTCATTAATAATGATCCTTGTATCAAATGGCTCCGATAAAAAACCTTTTGTTGCGGAAGACCTTCAAGTTCCCTGAACAGGAAACATCATTGCGTTCATAAATTCCTTTAGGCTTAAATATTTGATTGATGGCTTTTACAAATGCCGGCTTCCAAAGATCAATTCCCAGCGCCAATGTTTGAATTACAAAATAGTCATTGAACTTATCAATGATCAATTGCGGCAACTCATCGGCTTCTCCAAAAACAAGAGCGACAGTTTTCGATATAACCCGTTTTTCTTCTGTATTTCCAGCATTCCGCAATCTTATCTATAAAAAACTGCTCATTGATCTCAATCTCCTTGTCCCTCGGTCAATAATCGAACAATTATCTGAGATTTCGGATTAATATATCCCTTGCCTGCACAAATTTTCCATTGCCGAAATACACTTCAATAATATCGCCCATACATTAACGCCGTCATCTACCTTCCTGAACTTCATTTGCAAATATCCAGGGATGTCCATTGGCGATGCGATTTGAGATCTTTTTCTTCAGATAAACTCTCTTCATAATCCGCAAGGTAAATAACAAGAAGAAACAAAGGGATATTAAGCAAGCACTGAGTTTTGAGCGCTGATCCTTGTGCCTTGATCCCTTCTCCCCTGCCTTTCACCTTCTCTGCCACTTGTTCCCTTGTGCCTTGTATCTTTAACCTTTTTAAAGGTCATTTTGTCCCTAAAACTTGCTTGGCAATATTATTGACGAGACTTACTTTACACTCAATTTGTAAAAATGCACAGAAAAAATACCGATAAGGAACAAAGTTTAATCCCGTTGAAAACCAGGAAAATGTGCGGAAATATTGACATTAATACCGATGAAAGTTTGAGCGGAACGTCTCATTTAAACGAACCGGTGGAGGAGGAGTCAGGATTGGAGAAATTGAAAGCTGAACTGGAAGATCAGAAGGATAAGTTTGTAAGAAAGGTGGCCGAATTCGAAAATTTCAGGAGAAGAAGTGCAAAAGAAAGAGTGGAGCTGATACAGACAGCCGGAAAAGAAGTCATTACTGATCTGTTGGATGTTTTAGATGATTGTGACAGGGCACAAAAACAAATTGAAAAAAGCGAAGACAATAAAGGAAATAAAGGATGGCGTTTTACTTGTGTTTAATAAACTGCGTAATATTTTATCTGGCAAAGGTCTAAAACCGATGCAAACATTTCATGAAGAGTTTAATCCGGATCTGCATGAGGCGATTACTGAGATTTCCGCCCCGGCTCGCGAATTAAAAGGAAAAATTCGTAGATGAAATTGATGAAAGGGTATTATCTTAATGACAAGATTATCCGCCATGCCAAAGTGGTGGTTGGAAAATAGTTGAACAGAATTGCCGGAGTAAAAGAGTGTGAACTAATCCCGTCCGCATGGAATAATTAGAACTTCAAGCCGGTCTCAAAGAGATGTCTTGGGATAACATAAAATAAATTTGTATAAGGGTGATATGAGTAAAAGAGATTATTACGAAATATTAGGTGTCTCAAAAGGATGCTACTGCCGATGAGATCAAAAAGTCATACCGCAAAGTAGCCATGCAATTTCATCCTGACCGCAACCCGGGCGATAAAGCTGCCGAAGAAAAATTCAAGGAAGCCGCAGAAGCTTATGAGATCTTAAGTGACACGGATAAAAAAGCCCAGTATGATCGCTATGGGCATGCTGGCGTAAGCAGCAATGGCCGAGGCGGATATCCCGGCGGTGAGTATGAATATGGAAGATATCTTCAGCCAGTTTGGAGATATTTTCGGTGATGATATTTTGGAAGCTTTTTCGGAGGACAGCAGCGCAGGGTAGCGGACAGCGTATGTAGAGGTGTGAGAGGCAGTAATCTTCGTATCAAGCTAAAATTGACCTATGAGGAGATCGCAAAAGGAGTTACCAAGAACATCCGGGTAAAAAATATGTTTCTTGTCAAACCTGCCATGGTAGCGGAGCAAAGGATAAAGGAAGCGTTCAAACTTGCGGAACATGCGGGGGAAGTGGCCAGGTTCGCCGCGTTACGAGCACTTTTCTTGGACAAATGCAAACAGTAACCACTTGCCCAACCTGTAATGGTGAGGGAAGTACGATAACTGCAAAGTGCGGAACTTGTAAAGGAGAAGGTAGAGTATACGCCGAAGAAACGGTTAGCATTGAAGTACCGGCCGGTGTACAGGAAGGAATGCAGCTAAATATCAGTGGCAAGGGAAATGCCGGTGAAAGGAGAGACCTGCTGGTGACCTGATCATTTTGAGTCAAGAGAAACGCATAAAGAACTCCATCGCGAAGGCCTCAATAGTAATTTATGACCTCCATGCATCTCATTCCCTGATGCAGTTTTCGGAGACACAAGTGGAAGTGCCCACCATTGATGGTGAGCTAAAATTAAGATCCTCCTGGTACACAGGGCGGAGAAGTATTCAGACTGAAAGGCAAGGATTTCCCGGGTGTGAAATTCTAGAAGGGGGACCTGCTCAGTTCATATAAACGTATGGACACCCCAAGACAGTCAACACGGAAGAAAGAAGCGTGATGCTGGAGAAATTTAATCACTCTCCCAATTTCAAACCTCACCCGGACAAAAGTGAAAAAGCTTTTTGATAAGGTGAGAGAAATGTTTTCCTGATAAAGTTTTATTGTTGATCTCTGAAGGACACATTCCCTCGTAATCCGAGAAGACGTGCACGGTCCCCTGTCCTTGTTGTATCACAGGATTCTTTACAAACTGGTAATCGAAACTAAGCCATAGAAATTTTAAAAGTTTTGCATTGTAATAACTTTTCAGATGATCGTCTCATGGCCATAATTCGGTTTTCCATCTCCAATGATGAATCCATAGCCCCCTTTCTGCAAAAAAAACTTCTGTGACCGCGAAATTCCATTGTTTGCTATAGCAATTCCAAAATATCATCATCGCGCTTCCACCAGTTTCCCTTTATCTGATAATCCTGCTGTAAAAGTTTGATCAATTTCTGTGAATGCCCATGACGCGTGTTCCCATCGTTCCAGCCGATGCGGCTAAAAATCCGATCTCATCGGTTAGCTCCTGTTCTAGTGTTTAAACCCAATCCGATTTTTTTCCCGCCGTATGAATTGTTTTCTGCATCGCCTGAGATCACATCCAGTAAAAATTATCGTTTGTTGCTAAAAAGCATTTATTCCGTCTTTATAAGAAGGTGCTTTGGAACGTGTATGTACTAAGCAATGAGTCGAAGATCACCTCCTCTTTTATTGATAGAAATTTTATGTTCAAACTCCATTGTTTCGGGTGAGCTTTGGGAAGTTTATATTCCAGCAAATGATAGTTTCGCGATACGCGGAACAGCAACACTTGAAAGTCGTATGGACCAGGAAGGCTTGATCAATTCAGTAACCATTCCGTATGTGCAACCCCTTGTATCAGCCGGGTAATCCCAGGCTCCATTTGCCCAAATACTCCAATTAAAAAACTGTGTTCGCGGGATCTTTACCGTAGCTGTTATAATCAAAAAAATCGCTGATCGCAAACTTTCCAATACTAATCGTTACCCGATCAGTTGGGATACGACCTGCTAATTGGTTCAAGTCATCGGGGACATAGGTTCATACTCCGTATTGCGAAGAGGAATGTACTGCTGCAAATAAGCTCTCGCAATAAAGAACCTGGGGTTCCGTAGCTCCTACCGGTATGTTTCGCATTCAATGCCCCCGCTACACCGGTGGCAGAAACTCAGTCCTTTTCCACCGCGCAACTTCGGGATCAACATAAATTGCAGCTCTTTCCACAATCTTCTTCCCAGAAACAAAGTGGAGGTGCAGGCTAACCAGCTACCGGGTTCTACTGAATCTGCGAGACTATTCTCTCCTTTATGGGGAGATGGAAAGCCTGAATGCTTTTGGCCTATTACAGTAAGCTGAAATGACTTGTCCAATTGCTTGTTAGCTTACTGTCCGGATCGGTTGCGCAGTAAAACTATTTGGATCGTAAGCAACGGCCAGAACGATAATTCCAATTCGCCTCTTCTAAATTCTCTTCTGGTTTCATTTATACCGCAGTTCGTTTGGCCCTAGATGCTACAGCAATGTTCCTTTCAGAATAATGGCAGCAATCGTAAAATATATAACAGGGCCTGTTACGTCAACAAGCGTTGCGACAAACGGTGCAGAGGAAGTAGCAGGATCGACTTTGAGCCGTTTCGACATAATCGGGATCATCGAACCGCTCAAAGTTCCCCACAACACGATCCCGATCAACGACAAGAAAACAGTAATGGCGACAAGATACCAGTAATGGCCGCCATGCTTCGGATCATAATTTGCCCAATGAAATTCCTGCCAGATCGTAATTCTGATCAAGCCGATGGTTCCAAGAATGACTCAAGTGTGAGCCCGGAAAAGATCTCACGACGCATGACATACCACCAGCGTCTTGGCGTAAGTTCATTCAGGGCCATGGCACGAATGATAAGCGTTGCAGCCTGAGCCGGCTATTACCACCGCTTGATATAATAAGCGGAACAAACAACGACAGCACTAATGCCGCATCGAGCTCCGATTGAAAATGTCCCATGGCTGTTGCTGTCAGCATTTCGCTCAAGAAAGGATGATAAGCCATCCGGCTCTTTTTCTTATCAGGCTAAAGGGAGTTTTTACATAGGGATAATCAATGATTCAAGACCCCGAATCTCTGCATTTCTTTTGTATTTTTTCCTCCTCGACATCTGATAACATCGTCAACGGTAATTACTCCGAGTAAACACATTGTGATCATTTGTTACAGGTAATGCAGCCCCGGTCATATTGTTTAAAAATATCGACTGCATGTTTCGCTTTGCTATCGCCGATATTCAGTTTTACATAAAACCCATCCATAATGTCTTCTATTTTTTCCAGGTTCATTTAAAACAAGCCTTCTGATCGGCATATCATCTACTAACTTTCCTTCATTGTCCACTACATAAACAATGTTGGCAGTCTCCGTGTCCTGGTGGTATCTTCTTAAATGAACCATGGCCTGTTCAATTGTCATTTCTTTTGTAAGAGTTGCAAATTCAGTATTGATAAGCCGCGCGACGCTTTCTTTCGGATAACCTAACAGATTATGAGCGGCCTTTTTATTTTTTTCATTCAGGTAATCGAGTGTTTCAGAGAGCTCAACACCTTTCAAGCGGGATAAGAATATGACCAGATCATCAGAATTTATACTGTTCAGTATTTTAGAAGCTCTCTTCTTTTGTTATCTCACTGATGATTTGTTTTTGAACAAGATCATCCAAATAAGGAAATAACATGATTCTTGTTCTTTTCAGGAAACGACTGAAATGCCTTGATCGCAGAAGAGGCCTAGGCAAATTCAAAAATATCTTGGCTACCTCAGAGGGTTGCATTGTTTTTCATCCTTCCCCAAAACGGAAAAGGCCAATAAGATCCCCTTTCAGGATCTTTTTCCAGATTTCTTTTAAAGTCATCATCATAGTTGTTTTTAGATGAGTGATGGTGTACAGAAGTAGTTGACAACAAAATTAACCCTGCTTAAAACTATTCGAAATAATTTATTTCAGACCTGGCTAAAAAATCAAAATAAATGCTTATGTGCCCTTAAGCCGATGCTGGAGCTCGAGTCAAGAATAATTTTCTTCTTTTCTTTTGCTTTGAGTATAAAATTTTGGCTTCTTTCACTAATGAAACAAATTCTTTCTGAATGGGGTCATTGTCATCTGATGCCTGTGGAAGCTAATAAAGATAGTATCATTCCAGTTGATCTCTTTTGTAACCGGGGATGAACGAAGAAGAGAACCAAACATGATCACCGCCGTTGAAAATCTCAAGTTCTATCGATCGAATTAAAATCTTTATAACTCAGGGGTATAGAGCCAGGGAATTGTTTTTCCATGGTATCGTTAGGAAGCTTGTAGTGAATTTTAATATCAGCAATATTGCCGGGAGAAAAATCTCTTTCAACAGCGTCCTTGTTAAAGCCGGTTGGAATGATCTCAAATGCAGCAATTATGGAATGACCCGAACCAACTTCGCCACCCTCGATGACGGATAAAAGAATCATTCAGTGCCCCCACCTTATTATCAAAACCGATCAGTCTGTATTCCTTTACATAATTGGGATCAAAGTTCACATTCATATAAACATTATCTGCAACTGCATATAAAGTTTGTGTAAACTCAGTCAGTAAAACTTTTTCTGCCTCAGGAAAATTATCGAGATAAGCAAAATTGCCATTTCCTTTTTTGCCAGTGTCTGAATTTTAGAATCTTTATAATTTCCCATACCCACACCCAAGACAAGTGAAGTAAATACCTGACTGCCTTTTTGCGAGATCAACTCATCCAGTTCATCTTCCGTTTTTGCTCCTACGTTAAAATCTCCATCAGTTGCAAGTATGACGCGATTGTTACCTCCTTTAATGAAATGGTTTTGTGCAACATTATAAGCCAACTTTATTCCTGATTCACCCGGCGTTGAACCTCCTGGCACTAATTCGTCAATTGCTTTTAATATTTTCTCTTATCAGCTCCGCTTGTGGCATGTGTAGCTGAATCCCCACTGCACCTCCGTACACTAACGATGCTGACGCTGTCTTTAGGTCTTAGGTTGTTTACTAATAATTCGAAATGACGATTGATAGTAATGGAAGCCTGTTGGGCATATCCATTGATCCCGAGATATCAATCAGGAAAACAAGGTTGCAGGGTGGCAGCGCATCGAGATTAAGTTTCCTGGAGTTAACATTGATAAATACATAATTGATTTTCCTGGTTCACAGGGACAAGCCGGTTAATACAGATCTTTATTTTGAACAGCTTTGTCTGGGATCCGGAGTTCGGAGTATGTCTCATTGAAATAGTTCAACATCTCTTCAATCCTCACCGCATCCGGAGGAACGAGAGTGCTTGTGTTAATGAACCGGCGAATATTGCTGTAGGAGGCTTTATCTATATTCAATGACAAGCCCGTCACCGGATATTCATGTGCATTTACAAAGTGGTTTTCAATTAAGCTTGGCATAGGTTTCATCACCCAGGAACCATTGCCTTTGTAATATCCTTATTCAGACCCTTTGTAAAAGAAGCCAGTTTACTTCTGGTGGATATTGCTGCTGGAAGCTGCAGCCAGTTTCATTCTCACGGTTACATAATTGTCAGCATTGACAGCTTTTTTTTCTGTCTGATAACCATCCAGCCAACAAGTAAGTGTATCAGTATTTTGATTGGTCAAGAATTCCAAACGAACCGTAAGTCCCGGTATGATAAACATAACCTGTAGTATGGAGAAGAATATTTACATTCTGCAAAGGATTGCCTGATTCATCCTTTTACTTCTCCGCGTATATAAAATTGTTGGCCGTAGAGAGATGAACCGAAAAATAAAAAGAGCAATATATAGCAAGCGGTTCTCATGGATTTTCCTGGATATTAAGTGCAAAGCAACGGCTTTCTAAGTGATTATACAACCTGGTAAATTTCTTTAAGATTACGCCCCAGGCCATCATAATCAAGGCCATAACCTACAACAAATTTATCGGGAATGGAAAAACCAACATAATCAAGGTTCAATGGAAACCGGGTAGCCTCCGGTTTATGCAGCAAGGCTGCTATTTTTAATGATGACGGATGATGGTCTTTTAATTTAGGCAAAAAATTATACAGTGTTTTTCCGGTATCGACAATGTCTTCTATTATGATCAGGTCTTTTCCAAAAAGATCGGCGTCCAGGCCAATCGATGTGATCACATTCCCGGTCGATTTCATTCCTCTATATGAAGCAAGCTTTATAAAAGAAATCTCACTGTTAATGGTAAGGTATTTGAAAAGATCGGCAGCAAACATAAATGAGCCATTTAAAATAGCAATGAACAATGGCTGTTTGTCCTTGTATTCTTCGTTAATTGAATCCGCGATATTTTTACTCCTTTCTTGTATGGCGGTTTCAGAAAGATAAATCTCGAAGGTTTTATCATGAATCCTGATGGTGGACATCATCTGTAAATTTTCAGCGATTGACCAATCTTCAGATCATAGTCCTGTAATTGGTTCCAACTGATAAGATCATCCGCACTCACGTTATACTTCTTTGCAATTGAATACACAGTTTCTTTGGTTGTACCGTATGAAAGATAAAATTATTTTTGACGAACTTTTTTCTCTGTCCCATCATTATTCATAACAACAGCCGAAGCATCTGGATTAAATTTTTCGGTCACTGAATTTTTAGTGGCCAGCTTTGGTGCAGCAGATCGATTTTGAACGGAGATATAAGATCTCCCCCGGCTGCAGGCTGCATATTCGCGGTTATATTATTGTATTCCAGCAGGCTTTCCAATCGTAAAGCTTCGGATTGCGCTATATCATTCACCGTTTCGCCGGGTTGCACCGTATGAAATTCATGCTCGCCTGTTTTTCTTTTGCGCTGAATAAAAACCAATTGATCATTGGCCGTCACTTCCTGTTGTTTTAGATCATTGAATTCAAAAGTCGTGCCAGCGGAATTTCATATTGCTGGGCGATCGTGAGATAAGATGTACCCTTTTTACATAAATAACTCTTGTGTCATTGATCTTAAATTCACCCGAAGGGTAATTTACCTCGCTTACATTAGAATGTGCATCTTGTTCCATTTTGTTATTCGCATTGCCGGTTTCTGTGCCTTTTTCATCATTGTTATTTTTACCAGCAGGACAGATGAATTTTTGTCAGTGATGACTTCATTTTTTGCAAGACCATCTTCTTCTTTCATTTTACCCATTGCGATCAATGTGTAAATCTTCAAGATTGTAATCCTGGATCTAGTTTGATCAGTACCTGTGCGTATTTCGGATTGGTGGCATACCCAGCTTTTTTAATCCGTATGCCCATCCCTCGGTAATCGGTAGGATCAAGCGTAAACAATGAAGCATAATTCGGACGGGTTTTTAAAAATCGGAATGGTCCCTGTACGAATCTTCGGCAGCGGAGTATTTACGGAAACATTCACCCTCTGGCGTCATCGTCATGTGAGACTGATTGACCTCTCCATTCGTCTTTACATTTGATCCCAAAATGATTATTTGATTTTTTACAAGAACACTGGTGCCCGCTTCGGTTTCATGGATACCCTGCGCTAAAGTAATAGCAGCAGGAACCCCGGTACGCTTCATCTCAGCAATAGCAAGATCTTTATACCTGGTTATGTATGCAAGTATCGCATCAGCAGATTGTCCATGTGAAAATGTAAAAGAAAAACTCAGTACAACTGCAAGAAGGATGGCGAATTTTTTGTTTTGCATGGAGTATTACAATTTTCTGATCAGGAACAGGCCGTCGCGCAGGGTAAGGATCACTTTTTCTATGTCGTTTCTCTTTGAATGTATTCGTTAAATTCCTTTATTGCTTTTGCATTTTTCCCTTTTACCTCCTCTTCCAGCACCTGCCCGTGAAAAATATATTGTCTGCGAAAATAAACCCGTTTTTCCTCAGTTTAGGTAAAACAAGGTTAAAATATTCAATATACGCCGGCTTATCAGCATCGATAAACACAAGATCCCAGGTTTCATTAAGCGCCGGAATAATATCTAACGCCAGAACCAAGGTGTAAAATTATCTTAGAATGATAGGCTGACCTGGAAAAAACTCTTTTGCTTTTACAGCCTCTTCTTCTCTTATTTCTATTGTATGTAGCTGTCCGTCTTCCGTTAGCCCTTTTGCCAGGCAAAGAGCGCTATAACCCGTAAAGGTTCCAATCTCCAAAATTCTCCTGGGTCTTATCATGCAGCTTAACATCTCAAGAACCTTACCCTGTAAATGACCACTAAGCATTTGCGATTCCGGATGCTTTTGAGTGAACACATTGATCTCTTTCAATAGACTCATCTTCGGGAGAGGAATATTGTTCAGCATATGACTGAACCTGGGGATTAATTAATTCCAAGACAAAATTTTTGCAAAGATAATTAGTAGTATTTAGCAGGGGATGGACGAATATTAAGAGTTGTTGGTCAAAGATGCTACCCTATTGACTCAATGACAAACGACCTATTAAAAATTCGGTTGAAGAGCATGCTGGGAATAGAAATCCAGCACATGCTTTGCCACTTCATCGGCTGTATCGGCCAATTTTACAAGCTCAAAATCCTTGGGTGAGATATTGTTTTCCTTTTCCATCATCACTTCTTTCACCCATTGCAGCAAACCACTCCAAAATTCATTGCCAACCAGTATCAATGGCACCTGCAACATTTTTCCGGTTTGTGTCAATGTGAGTACTTCAAAAATTCGTCCATCGTCCCAAACCCACCGGGCATCATGATAAAAGCTTGCGAATATTTTACAAACATTACTTTGCGAACAAAGAAATAGTCAAAATTCATACTGTGCTCCTTTATCGATGAATGAATTTGAATACTGCTCAAATGGCAATTCAATATTTAACCCTACTGATTTGCCGCCACCCAATTGTGCCCCTTTGTTGGATGCCTCCATCATACCCGGCCCACCGCCGCTGATAATTCCAAATCCTTCCTCGGCCAGCCGTTTCCCGATATCAACCAGCTAAATCATAATAGCGATTTCCAGGCCTCACCCTGGCTGATCCAAATATGCAACAACAGGGACCAATTTTTGCCAGCGCTTCAAAACCATCCACAAACTCGGCCATGATCTTAAATATCTGCCAGCTTGAATGGGCCTTTGATTCTGTCCAGTTACGTTGACGTGATTTTCGTATTCGTTCGTTCCAGCGTTCTTCCAATGTTTTAAAATTTTTGCTTGTTGCAGCCTGTGCCACCCGACTTCGTTACGGCTGTCAGCGAACTTTTCGAATGTTTTCGTTTTATTTCTACTCAGCAAATTAAGAGAGAAAATCATCTCAAAAGTAGAGTATTTACAAACGAAAGACCTCTGCCAGATATTGTCAGGCTTTCTTTTTGAGATCAATAATAACCCAAGAAAGGTCAGAAGACCATTATAGATCAGCAATTCATAGCCGATCTTAAACTTACCAAAAACAGACTGCGAGAAACTCTTTATTGAATCGACAGAATTACCACTTAAATGAAATTGCTTTTGATACCATTCTATATTATTGACAAAATCAACTCCCCAAATAAGCAAGGGAGCTGCAATACAAACATAGATCGACAGCCTGTCGTTGATAGATCGTTGTGTTGTTATCCCAAACGCAAACAAACCAAGCAGGGGGCCGTAAGTAAACCCTGCCACTTTCAGAATGACATCAATGATGGATTTGTTATCCACCCATTTAAAGCCCATCACCATCAAAAAAGATGATCGCAAAAATGAAATGCACGGTCATCCTCCTGCGACGTTTCATTTTTTCATCCCAGTCAGACCGGCGTTTCATGCCAAGGATATCAATACAGAATGAAGAAGTAAGTGCTGTCAATGCTCCATCAGCACTGGGAAAAAGAGCAGATATCAAACCAATTACAAAAATGATGGGAATGACCTTTCCCATAAAATGCAGGGCCACTGTAGGAAAGATATCATCTGGAGGCGTGTTGATCCCCTTAGTGGACGCAAATAAATAAAGCAAGCCGCCCATCAACAGGAACAAAAAATTTACAATTAAAATGATAAAACTAAAGGTGAGTACATTTTTTTAGAATCATAAAGCGTTCTGACACTGATATTCTTTTGCATCATTTCCTGGTCAAGACCGGTCATGGTCACTGTAATAAACAATCCGCCGATCAATTGTTTCAAAAAAATCCTGAACTGTTGACATCAGTATTGAAAATTTTTGTGAGACCCTTTTCATTCAGTTCATGCAATGTCGAACCAAGTGAATGTCCCATGCTATTCATGATATAAATGATACAAACAATCAAACCCAGCAGCATGAACGTTGTTTGCAGTGTATCCGTAAATACAATAGTTTTTACACCCACCTTCAAATGTATAAAGCAGGATCATCAGCAAGATCACAAACGCCGTGAGCCGCAAATGGGATATGCATATCCTTCAGGATAAAGATCTGCGAGTACATTGATCACAAGATAGAGACCGTGCAGTAGCGCCAAGTATTCTTGATAAAATAAAGAACATCGCACCTGTTTTGTATGAGACCATTCCGAACCTGTGTTCAAGATAATTATAAATTGAGGTCGAGGTTCATCCGGTAAAAAAGCGGTAACAAGACAAAGGCGATAATGAAATAACCCAAAAAAATAACCAAGTACTACCTGGTAATAAGGCAAAACCTGCCGGTCCGACTGTTCCCGGTACTGATACAAAGGTTACTCCGGATAAAGAAGTGCCGATCATCCCAAACGCAACAAGCATCCAGTTTGAATTGCGGTTACCGATAAAAAGGATTCATTATTTGCATTGCGTGAAGTGTACCAGGCAACAATGAGCAAGCAAAATAAAGTATCCGATTACAAAAGCAAACAATAATCCCGCGGACATAAATTAATTTTTGTTCAAAAGCAGAATGAAATTTTCATTATTATGTCTGCAAATATGAAGCAATGAATTTTGAAGATAAAGAAATTTGTTTTCCTTTAGACAAGTAATATTGTGAAACTATGCCGATCACTTCACTGGCTGTTTTTGCGGATCAAAAGATGGAATAGATGAGTGTGTATGTAAATCATGCACGACAATTAGGTAAACTCATGGCTGAGCATAATATCAAAATGATCTATGGCGGCGGTAGCTCTGGTCTCATGGGAACAGTTGCTGATTCGGTGATGCAACACACGGGGAAATGTAGCAGGCATCATACCTCATGTTCTTGTTGAATGGGAGCGACAGCATCATGGCATTACTGAACTGATCATTGCGGATGATATGCATGAACGAAAGAAAAAATGTATGAGCTCTGTGATGCGGCCGTAATTTTGCCCGGCGGTTTTGGCACCCTTGATGAATTGTTCGAAATGCTGACATGGAACCAGCTATCCATTCATGACAAGGAAATTTTTATTTTAAACTCCAATGGATTTTATGATCATTTGCTGGCGCATATTGAACAGTTAGACAAAAATGGATTTCTTTATGAAACAGCAAAGAGGATCACTGTACTTAGTGATCCTTCAGAGCTCGTTCAATATCTTTTATAAACTACTATAGTTCTCTGGGTTGCTTGTGACCACTTCCCCCTTGCTCGTTCTCATTGCTTTTATTTTTCCCTGGAATAAGGCAATGTTTATACCTGCTCTGAAGATAGGAATCAGCATCAGTTCTTGCAACCGAACCTGATGGATCGTAGACATTATTAACGTAAGGAGAATATCTATTTTTAAGAACATCCCATAAAATTTCCAAATAAAAAAGGTATTGGAACCCTTTTGCCTGCCCTGTGCCCAGCCTCCTCCCAAGCAAGGAGTTTGCATCTGTTACATCATTTTGTTTATAACTCCCGTCTGCACTTGAATATGTTACCAATTGTTGAAATTATGTTCATGCCTGGGCATGGAAAAGCAAAGAAAGGAACCGGGTATATTCTTGTGAACGCACCGAGACCAAACACGTGTTGGCGAATCTTGTCATTGATCTCATAATTGTCACGGGAACCCTGGTAAGTGTAGTTAAAGGCGAGACCGCCGTCCAGCCAGTTCGTGAGCTTGTAACCAAAGACAGGGTTCGCTCCCAGGATAGTTCCACCTGAATAAAACGAGGCAGTAATGGAACCACCTGTAAAAAGATTTTGCTTTTTAAATCCTTTCTGTTGTTCCTCATCCTGTGCAAACAGAAAACCAAATGACACACTCAACAAAAGCACAGATAAAATTATTTTTTCATACAGATAGATTATTTATTAGCTTAGATCAAAAATTTTTCCCGCGTTTAAAATATTATTGGGATCAAATATCTTTTTGATCTCCCTCATCAATCGCATTTGCGTATCGTCAAAAATGATATTCATATACTCTTTTTGTACAAGCCCGATACCATGCTCACCACTGATAGTACCTCCCAAACGTTTTACCAATTCAAATATTTCGCGAATCCCCTCTTTTAACGAGCCATTCCATTGCTCCTCCGTAAGATCCCCGCGAATAATATTCACGTGCAGGTTGCCATCTCCTGCATGGCCATAGCATACGGAATGAAAGCCATATTTTCTCCCGATCTCTTTTACACCTTTTAAAAGGTACAGGCAGTTCTGCCCTTGGAACGACCGTGTCTTCTTCTTTATAAATTGAATGCGCCTTTACTGCTTCCCCTACTCTCCTGCGCATTTTCCACAACTCGGCTTTTTGTTGTTCATTTTCGGCAAATAAAAATTTCACCACAACCAAATTCTGTTGCAAGAACTGAAATGCCTTCCATCTCCTGCATCAATACATCCAGTATTATTTCCGTCTACTTCGATCAGCAAATGTGCCTGTACATCAGCGTCAATTTTTAACAGAGCTCTCCACAAATTGACTTACCCATTCCAATGCATCTCGTGTCCATAAATTCCAAACCACTCGGCATGTACCCACGCAGTGGAAAATAGCAGCAACTACCGCACACGCATTTTCCGCCGAACGAGAAAGGAACTAACATCAGCAGATCATGTTTTGGCAACGAGCTAATTTCAAAACAATTTTCGTCACAATACCCAGCGTCCCCTCACTGCCTACAATTAACTGGTAAGATTATAACCAGTTGCATTCTTTAAAACATTCGCTCCTGTCCAGATAATTTCACCCGTGGGCAAAACCACTTCAAGATTCAATACATAATCTTTGACGACTACCATATTTCACGGGCTTTCGGCCCGCCACTATTTTCCGAAATATTTCCACCGATAAAACAAGAACCCCTGCTGCTCGGATCGGGCGGATAAAACAATCCCTTTTCTCTCAATTCCATTTGAAGTACCTCCGTAATGATCCCTGGCTCCGTTGTTACCTGGAGGTTTCTCTCATCGATAGCAAGGATCTTGTTCATTCTTTCCGTCGTAAGCAACACTCCACCTAGGTGAGGAAGTGCCCCTCCGCTTAAGCCTGTACCGGCACCGCGCGGTGTAACGGGGATCTTATGCTGATTGCAAATTTTAAGAATAGCGCTGATCTCTTCAGCAGTTCGCGGTTTAAGAACAACATCCGGCAAAAAATGAAAATCTTCTGTTTCATCATGAGAGTAGTTATATAATGAGTCCCCGTCAATAAATACATATTTTTCACCGAGAATTTTTGAACTCGTCAATATGCTGTGATGCAAGACTAAATGGTGAGGCGGTTGCCATCATAAGATTTATGCTTAATGCTGTAAAAATCGTATAATTCAGCAATATGCTGAATTCAGACAATAATCAGTAGCTGCTTTTAAAATTGGGGCAAAGTGATTGCCGGTCAGAATGACCCGCAGAAAAGAAGCCATTTTTAACGAGAGAAAATTCAAAAGCTCCCGCGTGTGTTATTGTAATTTTTCAGTGTTGACATTGTAACATCATAAGTGAATGTGAAAGTATAGTCTTTGTAAACAAGCCCAAGCATCGGAATGATGGCATCTTTATAGCGATAATACAGGCCGCCGATCAGTTCACTTTCTCCGGCGCCGTCTAAGTTGTAATGAGCATTCAGACCACCGACAATTTCAGATGCTTTTGCCTGCTCCGAAAAATAGATATTAGGGATTGATTATCCACTGATCGTCGACTTTAAAACTTCCATTCAAAAATCCGGTGTAGCGAATGGGAATGCGATTATCGGCATTAGATGATTCACCAAAAAAGACTCCCTTAGGCGGTTTACATGCATGGCAGAGAATCCCGCGTTTACATACACCTTATCCGACGGGAAATAGGCGTAGTTAAGACCAGCCTGCAGATCGAGATAATTGATATTATTGTCAGCTAATGCTACTCCTGTCGGTAAATGATTATCAAAAATCTTCCATCATACTGATCAGGAAATTTCAGATTCGTGACATTGATCTGTTTATTGGCCCAGCCAATATTAAAGCCTGCGCTGAGCTAAACTTCCTGCATTGATCATTTGATGATAGGCCACCGAACCATATAGCTTAGTTGAGGTAAGATTACCACTTCCGGCAACGTCATGCAATATCACTCCGCCTAATCCCAGCCAACCTGTTTCGATCCTTGTTTCTGAACACCTGGACATCTCCATAAGCACTCATGGTTTTATAAGGAACAGTCATGATAGACGACCACTGGTTGCGATAATTCATTCCCAGCCTGTAATCTGCAGCTGGAATAAAACCAGTATTGGCCAGGGTTTGTCAATAGAGGGGAGTTCATGAATTGAGAAAAATGAAGATCCTGGGTAAAGACACAGAGGAACATGGATCAAGAAACAAATGACGAATGATCCGGAAGCCCTGTATAATATTTTCAATGTCTTTTTCATTTCACATCATTTCAAAAAATTCCAAATACCTGGTTCTGCACACTATTTATCTTATTAGCGTGATGTCACCTTTCTCTGGTTGCTTTTTCCCATCAAAAAATTCCACACTTCAAAGTATATGCATACACATCCATAGGCTGCACCACGCCCTTAAATTTTCCATCCCATCCAATGTTCACATCATTTGTTTCAAACACTTTTGTCCCCAGCGGTTCCAAATAATAAATTGCAATTTGGTAATTCCGAATCCCTTTACAAAAACTCTGTTATTTATGTCACTACTCAGCGGAGTAAATGCATTGGGCACATCCACGGCGTCTATAATCAGGCACTTACCTGCTGACATGTAGTATCAGAACATCCTGCTGCATTAATTGCAATAAGACAAAGCATTGTAAGTACCCGTTGCATTATACTGGTGCGATACGGTCCAACCTTGAGGTTGTTTGAAAAGTGGCACCATCGCCAAAATTCCAGATAAAATTTACTGCATCAGGTGAGGACTGATTTGTGAACGAAGTTGGCGTATTCTCGATCGGCGTAGCGGGTGAAAAACTAAAATTCGCCGTTGGATTATTTGCTACGGTAATGGTCTGCCTGGTTGTATCAGTAAGATTACATGTACCGGGATCATTTGCTATGAGCGTAATGGTATAAGTTCCTGCAACGGAATACAAATGAGTCGGGTTGATGTCTGTTGATGTACTTCCATCCCCGAAGTCCCATTGAAAAGTTTGTCCGGCCAGCGAAGTATTTGTAAACTCAGCATTATAAGATGCGCAACCCGTCGGGGGCGTTGTAAATTGTGCCTTTACTAAGGCTGCCACTCTTACTTGTATGGTAATTGAATCAGGAGCATTACAATAAGCCGTATCCGTAAGCACCAGGTTTACGTTATAAGTTCCGGAGCAGCATAATTGTGAAATACACTTGCTGTACCTGCCGTAATTCTCGGAGAACCGTCGCCAAAATCCCAGGTGAATGAAGTGTTATTAAGAGGAACAGGCGCCGTTGACAAATTATCAAACCTGTATTTAAAAGAATCACACGGGTTTAATTTTACGGGATTAAAATTTATTGTCGCCTGTATATCTCCTACGCGTATGTGTACATAAGCCGTATCCCTGATGTTGCAGGTTGTTGAATCCACTGCCACCAGCCTGACGAGATAGGTGCCTATTGAATTAAAAACATGTGATGTATTGGGGTCAGTAGTTATAACTGTTGGTGATCCGTCCCCGAAATTCCACTCATAGCTTTTTGCGTTGTGGACAGTATCAGCAAAATCAACAGTTAGCGGAACACAACCTGCTGAATCACGAGGTACTCCGTTGATAAGTGATTCTATCCCTGCTTTGACGCCCAGCCAGGTTAAAGCAATTTTTACAAGAGCAAGATTACATCTTGCTCCGATTGCTGGATGCATTATGGTCTCTCCATGAACCGGGTGTGGCAGGAAATACGGCGGTTGGATCCAGCTCTTTACAATTTGCACAAATTGCCTCATAAATAACTCCATTCTGATCAAAGCGGCTGGTACCACCATCCACATGATCACAACCAGCACCGACGTTATTTTCTCCAAAGAAACTACCGAAAAGCTGGGAAGTGGCATCTTTTTTAGAACAAAAAAATAAAAATCTTTCCCATCCGTGGTGCTTTTCCCGGCGTTAGCAGCATCAGGTGGTTACGGGCATTCCGCCAGTTCCGGCATTAGGATAACTCGATAAGGGAGGAGAAGGGCAATTAAAACAACCTCCCCATCCTGCCACATATACATTTTCACAACGGTCCACTAAAAATGCCGTGGGTGAAATATTAGGTAGAGAAGAAGCGGAACCAAAAGTTGTTGAGTAAACAAATCCGGAAAGATCAGGCTGAAGTTTTGAAATAAATTGTTTTGCCCCGTTGTTAAAATAAGTGGCATTAATATGTGGCCATGCACCCGTTGTTTGCCCAGTTACATAAGGAAATCCATTTTTGTCAAAATCGATGCCATAGATCTGGTCAGTACCCCCGGTGCCGAGATAGGTGGAGCGGACAAGAGAATTGCCTGATATTTCAGCAATAAAACCATCTATTCCTCCAAATGAAGCAGGACCTATCACCCCGGTATGATCACCGGGAAAGTCTGTACTGCTTGTTCCTCCGCAACATACAAATTCCCGGTGAGCGGACTTATCGCTAAAACATAGGCCGCGTCGTCACCAGAGCCTCCGAGGTAAGAACTGAAAAGAAGGTTCAGAAACATCAGACGATATTTTTAAAACCACTCCATCCTGGACGCCGGAAATTGCTCCCTGGAAGGTAATACTTTCGGAAAGTCATCTGACTTGGTACAAGACGCTAAATAGATATTACCCGCATTATCAAGGTTCACCTCACTTCTTGCCTCGTCGCCATAATTGCGAAGAAGTGAACCGGCACCGCTTCGGATAATCGTCAATATTTGCGCCGTCACTCTTAGTTCCTCCAATCCTCATTGAGCCCACAAGTCCACCTCCAGCAAGCATTTAGTTTTGTAACGATAATATCAAATCCACCTCTGTGTCCCTGCAGGTTGTTGCAGGCTTGACCGGATAATTTAATGAATTGCTGCGGCCGGCGACGATCAAATTTCCTGGGGATCACAAATTATACTTTAGCGGCATTTCGTTGCCATTACCGCCAAGATAAGTTGCATATATTCTACTACTACCATTTGAACTAAGTTTGATGATTCCTATATCAAACGCGCCCCATCGATGAACCTCCATTATCGCCACCTCCAAAATTTGTTTGAAAAGCACCAGGCGATACCGGGAAACTACCTTCTGAAAAACTATCCCGCTCCAAACATGCTTCCATCAGGTCCATAGGTTGCGGTAAATCCCCAATTGTCGGCTATCGCTTCCGCTAAAGAACAAAAAACCAGTGAAGGATCTATGATAAGCGTTGATGACTTGTCGTAATCCTTGACATCGAACGTAACGATATTATTCTTTAAAATATACTTACAATTGATCTCGCTTCTTCCTTTTTCATCAAATCTGATAGGTGTAAGGACTCAACTCTTTCAGATTACCTACCGAAGTCCTAATGACCAACTCCTTATTCTTTAATTCCAATTTATCGGCACCGTCGATATTTTAATGCGATGCGCGAAATGATCTGCGCCGGGTTTTACAATAAGATCATATTGAACAGCGCCCGCATTTGAATAATAGCGAACATCAACGTTCGGATATAATATCTTTTACAGTGATCCCCTGATACACTTTGCAACCACTCGCCCATTTAGAAGTGATCATTGCCGATAAAATAATTAATATATACCTGGCTAAGGTTTGTCGGGAAGAATTTCAGGCGTCTTATTGCCATTTAAAAACCCGACGCGGTAAGCATGGGAATGAATTGTAAACGCGTTTTTGCTAGTTGAGAATTTCCATGGTTGTGAGCCAGTTCGCCGACTTTTGCCCAATCTTCCGGTTTATGCTGCACAACCATAAAAACCGTTTTGCTCTACATAGAATCATGCCTCGGCAGCAACCTGACCTGAGAATTTGAATATGATTATCCCACTGGCCCTTGTTTTCTAACAAATTCAATATTAGCTGTACTGGGCTTTGACTGCGGTGGCTGGGATCAGAAATAAAAAGAAAAATTATATAAGGCGTGCGGTTCAATATTCTTTTTACCAATTTAATCAAAATCACCGACAAATATTTTAAAATCTTGTGTTAAGAAATATGACTCCAGGATAGTTTTACCCTTCATGTGAGGACAGGAAATTCTTCAATGGTAAATTTTCGATTGAAACAAGGTCCGGATCCTCATCTAAAATCTTTATGGCTACATTTTTTGCAGTCTCCAAAATTGGCCTGTCTTTGACTATGCTTGCCAGCTTAAAGTTTAATTCACCGCTTTGCCTTGTTCCTTCAATATCACCTGAGGCCCACGCAACTCGAGGTCTTTTTTCAGCAATCACAAAACCATCATTTGTTGAGGTCATGGTTTTCATTCTTTCACGGGCATCATTGCCAATGTCATTTGCCGTTAATAGCACACAATAACTTTTCTCCTTTCCCCTGCCTACCCTTCCTCTTACTGCTGATGCAATTGTGAAAGCCCAAAGCGTTCCGCACTTTCAATGATCATTACGGTTGCATTTGGCACATTTACGCCAACCTCGATCACCGTTGTCGAAACCATAATTTGTGTATCGGCAGTTACAAATCGCTTCATATTGGTTTGCTTTTGCACAGACGTTTGCTTGCCATGCACCATGCTGATCCAATATTTGGGTTCGGGAAATATGCTCGCACATTTTCATATCCCTTCATCAGGTTCTCATAATCCAGTTTCGAGCTTTCTTCAATCAGGGGGAAAATAATATAGACCTGCCTTCCTTTTGCTATTTCACTTCGTACAAAATCCATTACCTGCGGCCGTCTTGTTCTCATAACGGTGAACAGTACTGATAAGTTGTCTTCCAGGTGGCATTTCATCCATTATGCTATAATCCAGATCGCCATAAGCAGTCATTGCCAGCGTCCTGGGAATGGGCGTGGCAGTCATCACCAGGATATGAGGGAGGAATTTCAGACTTCTCCCATAATCATCGATCTCTGGGCAACTACCAAATCGGTGCTGCTCATCAATAATTGCCAACCCGAGATTTTTAAACCGAACTGTTTCTTCGATCATTGCATGCGTACCAACAAGAATATGAAGGCTACCGTCTGCAAGGCCA
>ERZ1370068.7033-contig-5975_pt1 | contig 60773 bp, 84 predicted proteins | sample MGYA00561227_ERZ1370068 | MGnify/ENA primary metagenome ERZ1370068 (study PRJEB38410, sample SAMEA6850437) | metagenome | study: Metagenomic assessment of the ecological functions of the soil: analysis of the soil microbiota associated with the... | reverse complement strand
TTTTGCCGCTTCACGTTCAGTTACGTATTGCTAAGTATCCGCCGCCGGTTGCGGCTGCCAGCATTTGCCAGGCCGCTCGTCCGGACCATCGTCCATGCGGACGACCTCCGCCATGCCACCGCGCCCCTGCCGCCCGGCCGCCAACCAGCCACGCCCATGCCGCCGCCGCCCACCGCCTGCGCCCCCTGCCGCCCCGCCCCATGCCGCCCCGGCCCATGCCGCCGAAGCCGCCGTGCGCCGCCGGTCCGCTCTCGGCCCGCGAGCCCGATGGCGTAGACCATGACGTCCTCTTCCTCGGCGCGCTTCATCACGTCCTTCAGCGAGCTGTTGTTGTTGCTGAAGTTCATCGGCATGTCCACGCCGTCGGTGAATACGAGGACCACGCGCCGTCCGTGCTGATGCAGCAGCGCCGTGATGCCGACGTTCACCGCGTTCCAGAGCGGCGTCGGTCCCTCCGGACTGCAGCTCGTGCGCGAGGATTCGACGAGCTCCTCGTGGTTCGACGTGAACTCGCGCGGATCGATCTGAATGCGGTCGCAGAAGCTGCCGATGCGCGCCTTGTCGGCCGGCAGCATCGCGCGACGAACTCCTCGGCCGCCTGCTCGACCAGCTCGAAGTTGCGCGCGCATGCTGCCGCTGCGATCGAGCAGCATCACGACGGTGATCGGCTGGATATCGTTGGCGAACAGCGTCAGCGTCCTGCCGCTGCCGTTGCTCGTCGGCACCATGGCACGCATCGCGCGCAAGGTTACAGGCACGAGCCGGCCACTCCCGTCACTGCGTTGCGTACACTGCGCGACGGTGCGGTCGGCACCTCGAACGACGGCTCTCGGAGCGCGGCCGGCGCTTAGGCGGCGCTGCGACCGCGACGCCCGCAATCGTCAAGCGAACGCGAATTCCACTCATCGAAACTCCTCGGTGCGGAGTTGGCTTCACCGAGTGCTGAGTCGGTACGGCGGCGACCGAACGAACACCTGACATGTCGTTGATTGGACGACGGCGAATGCGTGGTCGCGGTGGCATCGCGATGAAAGAAATGCGACAGGTGCGGAAGCGGTCGTGCCGAGGGGGAACCGCGTACTGCCCCGATTTCATGTCGCGCATCGCGCTCCGTTGAAGACACGCGCTCGATGGATGACAACACGAAAGTGCGACGGTTGTCGGCCCGTATCTCGCCGTAACTCACGCAACCGGGACATCCGATGTGGATCCGGAGTTGCTGATTGATTGCGTGGCGCGCCACGCTGCACTCGCGCAAAACATCGCGCCGTTCCAACCCGCATGTCGCCCGGGACCTCACGCTGGCGGCCACGGAAGGTGCTATATGACCAGTCGACGAACCTATGGGATCGCGCTCAGCAATCAACGACGATGTTCGCGGTTGTCCGGTGGCACCCCGCCGGCCGTCGCCCGCCGGCAGCGCCAGCCAGCGTGACGGCAACTTATCAATCCGTCACCGGCGCCGATGCGATCACCATCGCGTCAGCGCAATCGCCCGCCCGTGGGGTGCGCCAGCGGCGCTTCGCCGCAGGTCGCCGGCCGGTTCTTCGCTGTTCCGAGAGGATAGAAAGTGTTTCGGCTCTCCGGCACTTCGTCGAAACCGCGGGACCGTTCCCTCCTCGACCAACAGGGTAGATGAGGCGCCAGCCCGGGTGGAGTTCTCGATGCCCGTCGACTCTTCGACGACTGGCTGCGTGGCCGCGGCCGCGCTCGCCGTCGCGCACGCGCAGCAGCAGCCTCCGACGTTCGGCACCACGACGCGCACGGTCGCCGTCTACGCGACGGTCACGGACCCGCAGGGCCGCCTCGCGCCCGACCTCACGCGCGACAACTTCGAAGTCGACGACAACGGCGTCAAGCAGGAGCTGACCGTTTTCTCGAACGACGTCCAGCCGATCACCGGCATCATGCTGCTCGACCGCAGCGGCAGCATGAAGCCGAACCTCGAGCTGGAGGTCCGCGCCGCCGAAACGTTCATCCACGGCATGCTCGCGGAGGATCGGCTCCGCATCGGCAACTTCGGCAAAGACATCGTCATCGAGCCGGACGACTTCACGTCGGACCGCGATGCGCTGTTCAAGGTGCTGCACGGCGATTTGCAGAGGATGGGCCGACGCCGCTGTGGAACGCGATCGACCGCGCGATCGACAAGCTCCTGCTCGAGAAGAGCCGCCGCGTCGTCCTCGCGTTGAGTGATGGCGTCGACGAGCCGCTCGACTTCAGCGGCCACGCCAAGTCGATGAAGGACGAGATGAAGCGCGCCGAGGACAACGACATCATGATCTACGCCGTCGGCATGGAAGGCCTGGCGCCGACGCGCAGCAGCGCGCGACGCAAGGCTTCGGCGGACGCGGGATCATGCCGCAGCGGCGCAACGAGCCCTCGATGCAGAAGCCCGACGAGGGAATGGCGAAGATCGCGGCGGCGACCGGCGGCGGCTACTTCGAGCTGACCTCGCCGGGCGATCTGCTCGGCAAGTTCGATCGCGTCATCGACGAACTGCACCACCAGTACGCGCTCGGCTTCGTGCCGCAGAAGCTCGACGGCAAGCTGCACGACCTGACCGTGAAGGTGAACAAGCCGGGCTACACCGTCCGCGCACGCAAACGCTATCTCCGCGCCGCGCGGCTGACGGTCAGATGCTCAGGGGCCATGTCGCGCTGAAACCCTACTTGTTGGCGTCGCGGATTTGGGCCGCGAACTGTTCGAGCGTATTGCGTGATCCCCTGCAGGACACCCGCCGCATGTTGACTCGCGCTGCCGCCCGAGAATCCGCCTTTGTGCAGCAGCGCCACCTGCACGAGCGACGGCTTCGATTGATAGCGAGCGTCGCCGTGGTGTGGGTGAAGAGCGATACGTCGTGCGCGACGCGCAGAACCCGGTTGCCATCGTCGTCGTCATGACGTTGACGCGTAGATGTAGGTGTCTTCGTCGGCATTCACCGCAACCTTCAGACCGGCATTCGACAACGCCTTCGAGACCGCGGATTCGATCGCCGCGCGGTTCAACCCGCACGCCGCGGCTGTTCCCGTCGAGGTCCTCGACGACGACGCCCACGCCCGAGAGGCCCTTCAGCTCGGAGCCTGGCGGCTGAATGGCCGTCGCTCCGCCAGCCGCCGCGGGCACTGAACCTGACGGCGGCGGTGGCGCGCGCCGGGTCGGACGCCGCCCGCGTTGCCCGTTGTCGGCGTCGGCTCGGTCGCGGGGTCGTAGATGCGCACGACCGAGATCGCCGCCGCCGCGTTCGACGAACTGGACGTCGATGCGCAGCCGACGCGGGTCGGCGGTGGGGAGTACGTGATAGCGAAGCTGATGCCCTTCCTCGGCGTCGTAGACGACGATCAGTCGGTCTTCTTCCCACCGCGCGGTGACGCTGACGGGCAGATCGCCGAAATGGAGCGCTTCCCGGCCGCGGCCGGGATGAAACGTCCGCGTCTCTCCCGGGTCGCTCGTGAACGTGATCGCGCCGCCGCTGTCGGCGATCGTGAGGAATGCGGGCGGATTGCGCACCTCCGCGGTCAGCAGCTGCACGCGTTTGGCGTCGTCGGCGCTTTGCCGTTGCGGCGTGAATGGACGCGACGAACCGCCGCTGGATCGCCACTGCCCCCGCGCCGGCCGCCGCCGCGTCCGCCACCGCCGCCTGCGCGCGCCGCCGCTCGCTCGCGGTCCTGCCCGGTGTCGAAGCCCGCCCGGACCCAGTTCGGGTTGAATCCGATCTCTTTGGGGAACTCGCTGAGGCTCCGATTGAGTGACCATGTCCCGGCGAGCCGCGTTGGCGTTTGCGCCGACACGGCCGGAGGATTCGATTGTGCGAGAAAACTGCAGCTGCGATCGCCGCGGCGACAATGCGCGTCATGTGCGACCCGTTTCATGCCGCACAGGCGACTCATGAAACCATTGCGCGAAAAGCCGTTTGGCCACTTTGCCGCGACAAGCGCACGCGGCCGGCATCGTGCGCCAGCAGGAGCTCGTCATCGTTCGCGCACGCTCCGATAGCCGCGCGCCGGAGTGACGGTGACAGGCTTGCGAGAGAGGCACCAACCCGCTCGGCGCGTCGAGGGGCGCGGATGATCGCCGATCGTGACTCGTGGTCACCGGCGGCGGTGACCGCACCTCGAGCGTGTCAGATGTCGCTCCCGCTGAAACCGCGAGGCGATCCGGGAGCGGGCCTGCATCGATCGTAATCGTAAACAGTGCACCAGCAGGATCTGCCATCCGCCAGAAGCGAGGCTGGATCGCTCAGCGTCACCGTGCACGCCGCCGACGTCCCAGGCTCTGGCTGTGTCGACGTGCAGCTCCGGCGATGCAATTGTCGGAGAACGCGATCGCCGTCAGGCTGGCGGATTGCGTCGTGCCCGCGTAAGCCCGCGGTGATCGTCACCCGTCCGCGTTGGCGGCGCGTTGACCGTGCTGATGTCGAACGTCCCGGTCAGGTTTGTGCCGGCCGGAATCGTGACGCTGTCGGGCACGCGCCACGATCGAAGGCATCGCTGCTGGAGAGCGTCGCCGGTGTATCGGTCGGCGGCGCCGCGGCGAGAGAACGGTGCCGCTCAGCGGCAATCCCCCTGGCGCGGCGCTGATCCCCAGCCAGACCTGCTGAATCGGGACGGCGCTAATCGTCAGCGTCGCGTCTCGACTGCTTTTTCGGAAAACGGGATCGTTGCTGTGATCGTGGCGACGATAGGTGACGCAGTGTCCGTGGTGGCAACCGTGAAGATCTGCGACGACTCGCCGGCTGGAATCGTCGTGCGCCGGCACGATGGCCGCGGCGTTGCTGCTCGTGAGCGTGACAGCGAGACCGCCCGCTCCGGCGCCGAGAGAGTCACGGTGCTGATTACACGTGATCCGGCGACTATCGACGCCGACGACAGCGACGGCAGCTTCTGCAGTGTCAGACGCCCAACCGTGCGCCTCGCGGTGCTCGTGGCATCGGTGTACGTCGCCGTGATAACTGCGACGCCGGTCACTGAGGTCGCGGCGGTTTGGACGTCGAACGTCCCAGAGGTTGATCCCGAAGCGATCGTGATGGACGCAGGCACCGTCGCGAGCGAGGGTGTCGCTGCTCGACAGCGTGACGACTGCCTCGGAAGGCGCCGCAGCGGTCAATGCGATCGTACCCGTTACGGTGTTTCCACCAGCAACCGCTGTTGAAGACGAGTGAGATGCTGGAGAGTGCGGCGGCTGTTGATGAGGGCGAAGACGGAGACTTGCCGCATGCTGCGTGAAGCAGTGCGAGGAACAGCAACAAGAAAAGCCGGTCACGCAACGCGGGCGGCGGACGCAAGGGCAGACGCCAGCTCATCACTGCGAGAGGGCCGATGATGTTGCATCGCTGCAACCGACATGGCGATGCTAATCGAGGGACACCGCGACCTCTGCGGGCGACACGCAGCATCATTTTTCGAGGAATCGCCTTCATCGTCCTTGCCGAACCGAAGCCCCTTGATTGTCATCGTGATTTCTTAGTTCGGTCTCAGGGTCGCGACAATTGCTCGCCATCATGGTGCGGTGCACAGACTTGTCACGAGTTCTGATCGTTCTCGCCACCGCGTTCGCATGCACGAGCGGTGGAGGCTCACTCGTCGTCAACCAGTAGCGCGACCTCGCCACCGACGAGTGTTACCACGGAGAATGTCGGCGGCAAGGACGTTCATCCGTTCACGGTCGCACTGTCAGGCGGACAGCTGAACGTGATTCTCACGGCCGCGGGTCCTCCCTCGACGATCTTCATGGGGCTCGGCGTGGGCACGTTACGCTGGCGGCACATGTGCTCCTTTCGAACAGATATCTCGTCACCCAGGCGGGCGCGACGGCGCAACTCTTCGGGCACGGTTAACGCCGGGTCGTATTGCGTGATGGTCTACGACGCCGGCAATCAAACCGCGTCGATCACGTATGCCGTGACGGTGAATCACTACTGATCGCCCCCGCCGCCGCTCCGTCCGGCCGCGTGACGATGCCTTCGCGCTGAACCCGTCTCTCGACGTCAGCCAATACGCGCACACCGCGTGGAAAACCGTCGAAGGGTTTTCTAAAGGCTTCATTCGTTCAATCGCACAGACGCCCGACGGGTATCTCTGGCTGGGCACCGAATTCGGCTTGCTTCGGTTCGATGGCGTGCGGGCCGTCCCGCTGGGAGCCGCCAGCGGGGCAGCATCTCCCCAGCAGCGATATCAGAAGCTTGCAAGGCGCGCGCGACGGACGGCTTTGGATTGGCACCTTCAGCGGGCTCGCCAGCTGGAAGGACGGCAAGCTGACTCACTACCCGGAACTGGACGGGCAGATTATTGAAGCGCTTGCTCGAGGATCGTGAAGGAACGATATGGGTCGCCGGGTGGGCGCCTTCGGTCGGGAGACTCTGTCGGATTCAGAGCGGCAACACCGAGTGCTATGGACAGGACGGCCGTTTCGGCTCTGGAGTAACCCCTTATATGAGGATAGCGGAGGCAATCTCTGGGCGGGAGGGATGAATGGCCTGTGGCGATGGAAGCCTGGTCCACCCACGCTCTATCCCATGCCGGATCCGGCGCAGCGAATCTACGCGCTGCTCGAAAGCGATGACGGCGGACTCTTGATTGCCCAGCACACCGGAATCACAAAGCTGAGGAACGGGAAGTTCGAGGCGTATCCGCTTCCTGCCGGGTTCCAGCCCCACAGGCTGCTGCGGGATCGCGATGGCGGCCTGTGGATCGGCGCCCTGGTGGACAAGGGGCTGTTGCATATCCACGAGGGAAGAACGGATCTGTTTACCCCAGCCGAAGGCCTGTCGGGCGAATCCGTTGACGCTCTCTTTGAAGATCGGGAAGGCAATATTTGGGTGGCGACCGACGATGGCCTCGATCGGTTTCGCGACTTCGCCGTCCCCACGATTTCCATCCAGCAAGGTTTGTCGAGCCGAGGGGTTTCTTCCATTCTGATCGCGAGGGATGGCAGTCTTTGGGTGGGCGCATCTGATGGGCTGAATAGATGGATGAACGGCCAGATCACGGTTTATCGCTATCGAGGCCAAGCTGGCGTGCGCGGTGGATCCCCGGTCACGACTCGAGAGATCTCGAGACAGCGGGTTGCCGGACAAGGCGCATGCCCTGTTTCAGGACGCTCGCGGGCAAGTGTGGGTCGGGACGCAAAGCGGGGTTGCCTTTCTCAAGTCCGACCGGTTTGTTCCCGTAGCATCCGTACCGTACGGAATCGTCTATTCCTTCACCGACGACAGTGCAGGGAACGTCTGGGTGGGTCATCAGAAGGGGCTTCTCCATCTGTTCGGAGCGCGTGTGGTAGAACTCATCCCCTGGGCCAGGCTCGGGCGCACGGAACCGGCTTTCGCTCTACTGCATGATGCTGTGCAGGGTGGTGTATGGCTTGGATTTCGTGACGGTGGCGTAGCGTATTTCAGGGACGGCCAGATCCGCGCCTCGTACGCAAGCGCCGAGGGGCTGGGCCAGGGAATGGTCCGCGATTTCTACATCGATGGGAACGGGACCCTCTGGACTGCAACTGACGGCGGTCTGAGCCGAATCGAAGACGGCCGCGTTCTGACGCTCACCAGCCAAAACGGACTGCCCTGCGATACGGTTCACTGGATGAGGGAGGACGACTCTCATTCGGTCTGGCTGTATCTCGCCTGTGGCTTGGTGCGTATTGGCCGGTCCGAGTTGGACTCCTGGGCCTCCCATCCAAAGCAGACGATCCATGCGACCGTTTTCGACAGTTCCGACGGAGTGAGCAGCCATCGGTTCACGGGCGGCTACAACTCGGTTGTCGCAAAATCCGCGGATGGCAAGCTGTGGTTTGTGCGTGATGTCGGCGTCAGCGTCATCGATCCGCATCATCTTTCGTTCAACGACACTTCCGCCACCGGTGCACATTGAGCGACTCACTGCCGACGACAAGATCTTACGACGCGACGAACGGGCTGCGGCTGCCACCGCGCACCGGAATCTCGCGATCGATTACACAGCGCTGAGCTTTGTCGCGCCGGAGAGGGTGCGCTTCCGGTATCATGCTGGAAGGTCAGAATCGGAACTGGCACGAGGTCATCAACGATCGCCGCGTACAGTATACGAACCTCGCGCCGGGCCCCTACCGCTTCCGCGTGATGGCGAGCAACAACAGCGGTGTCTGGAATGAAACCGGCGACACACTCAGCTTTTCGATTGCTCCCGCCTATTACCAGACGCGGTGGTTCGCCGCGCTTCTCGTCATCGCCACGGCGGCCCTGCTGTGGGAGGCCCACCGGCTGCGCATCGCCCACATCGCGCGGCAGTTCAATCGCACACGCTCGACGCGCGGGCGAGCGAGCGGACGCGCATCGCGCGCGACCTGCACGACACGCTGTTGCAGAGCCTTCGAGGGGCTGTTGCTGCGATTCCAGTCAGCGATGAACCTGCTGCCCGTCGCGTCCCGAGGAAGCGAAAGACCGGCTGGAGAAGGCGCTCGATCAGGCAGAAGCGGCGATTACCGAGGGGCGCAATGCCGTGCAGGGACTACGTGCCTCGGCGACGACGATGAATGACCTCGCGAACGGCATCGCCGCCATCGGCGTCGAGCTCACCACCGCTCCCGCGGCCATCGACCCGCCAACCGTTGATATCGCGGTGGAGGGCGCATCGCGCGATCTCAATCCCATCGTGCGCGACGAAGCCTACCGCATCACCGGCGAGGCGCTGCGCAATGCCGTCAAGCACGCGCAGGCGCGGCACGTCACCGTCACGATCCACTACGAGCCGCGGCAGCTGCGCCGCTGGTGATTCGCGACGACGGGAAGGGATCGACGCCCAGACGATTCACCGGCAGCAGCCGACGGGTCATTTCGGCCTGCCCGGGATGCGCGAGCGGGCTGCGATCGTGCGAGGGCGGCTCGAAGTCCGCAGCAGCCTCGGTTCCGGCACGGAGATCGAGCTGCGGGTGCCGGGCGCCACGGCGTGCCCGGTTGACCGCGGCAGTCTCGATGGTCGCGCCTGTTTGGCGCCACACCCCGGGTGGACGCCGATGAAGGCGAGGACGTGATCGCCAGCGCGACCCTGGCCGGGAGGTTATCGAAAATCCTGAGAAACCGTGACTTCGCCGTTGAGGTCCGCGATTCCGCAGCCCATCTCGCGATACGTGCCGCGCATGTTGACGTAGTGATGGCCGCCCGGACCCTCTTCCCCATCACGTGAGACCTTTGCGGACGACGGTGCTGGATGGAGCCGTAGTCGGATACCTTCCACTACGGAATTAGGTTTTCGGCGAGCGCCGTACCTGCCGCCATTGGTGGCGAGGAAGTGCTATGGGCCTGGTGCGCCTCGCCATCCACATTGGCCGCTTCGGCCGAAAACGCATCGATGCGGTCCGCCCGGTTGAGCGGTGGGTCGCCCACTGACGCGCGCAGCGCGTTGACGTCGACGCACGCGGTGACGGCGAGCGGCAATCACCGCCGAATATGGGCGAGTGGCATTACCCTTGCCTTCGGCTGTAGCGAGCGCAGTGGTAATGCGCGATCGGTCACACACTCACAGGCGAAGGTCGGAGACATGCGCAACGCTCGCGATCAACCTCGGCCGTGCGTGCAACAGCGTGCAGAGCGCCACGGCAACGCTGGCATTCCCGGCAATGACGGGATTGTGGAATCTGTAACTTGCAGAATCTACGGATCCTGTCGGGTTCAGATCCCACCCTCTCCGCCAACCAGCAAGCCTTTGTTTTTCAATGTGCCGGGGCGACGTGGACTGGCTGCAATTTGCAGATTCCAAAGAACCGTCGGGTTGCCTACGAGGTAGGTCGCGCGATTCGACTAATACGGCATCTGCCGCTTTCGTGGTACCGCCCGCCCCCTTGTTCCGTGAGCTCGACGCCCGTGCCGTGCGTCGCCATGATCCCGGCCTTCGATCCGGCTGCTCGAGATTTGTCGATGCTCGCCGAGTGCAGCGGAAAAATATGATGCGCCTTCATCGCCGCCGTGATGCGCGCGCGCGCCACGCGATCGCAGCTTCCGGCTCGCCGATACGCGGCAGTCCCTCGGGGAGTCAGGCCGCCGGTGCCCGCGTGCGCCTCGTCAGGCCGCAACTTTCTTCAGGTATTCGAGACCCATGAGTGGCAGCATGGACTGATCGCCGGAAGGACCCCATTCGCCCCCACGCGATGCCCGGCACGCCGGTGATCTGGTCGACGTTTTCCAGCGCATGCTTGTCCTCCATCTTCACCGACAGAATGAGCTCGCCCTTGGGGTTCATCGGCCGCGGATCCGCACGTTCCATGTGCTCGGTCGCCGAGATGCCCCCGATTCTGCCAGCGGGCCTGACCGCCGGATCCACGCAACCCTTCCGGCGGCCACTGTCAGCGCCTTTGAAGCTCCACCGGCGATCGAAGGGATAGCGCGTCACCGCAGCGACGAACGCGCGAACGGCCTCGCGTTTCGCGCGTGGCGCAGCATGAGGCCGTGCACACCGTCGTCGTGAGTATCTGTTCGACCGCCCACGTATTCGCGCGAACGGAGGCGGCGTCAGCCCGGGAAAGGGCAGGGTGACGATGACGGTCGTAAGCGTCCGGTGGCCGCTTGTGTCGGATCCTCCGTCCACGAGTCCACCTGCATGAAAGTCGCGCAGGCGCTGCGGCTCGAACGGGCCATGTTCCGTTTCGTACTGGATCAGATCATTGGTCGTTTGCGCCGGTGACTTCTTGCACGCCCTCTTCTGTAGCCGGCGCCGGTGACACAGCGGAGTCGTAGACCGGCTGCCCTGCTCATCGAGCAGCTCGATCATCTTGTTGAGACGCTTCGGCTTGCCGTAGCTTGCAGTGCCACCCTGTCCGGACACCAGTGTCGACAACGCGAATCCGACGACTGTCAGCGCCAGCGAAGTGATTTCAGCTCGCAACCTCACATTCGTGAACGCCGACCTTGCGCCACTCTCCGCTGATGACGATCAAACAGCGGTCGCTCGCGCTGTGCGCCGATCGCCTTCGGGTGGTCGGTGCCGATCGTTCGGCCAGGCCGTGAACGCGCTGAGCGCGCAGGAGCGCGCGGCGGGCAGGAACTGCTTTTCGACGGCAAGACGCTGGCAGGCTGGCACGTGTCGCGCCGCCTCCGGCGGCCGGCCGCGTGGCCGAGGCGCAGCCGCCGCAGCCCGGCCAGGTGGGAACGCCGCAGCCGTGCGTCGCCGCGCAATCATTCCGGCCGACGGTAGCGGGCGGCTCGCATTGGGAAATCGTCGACGGCGTCTTGACCGCGTGCGGCGAGCCGACCGGCTTACCTGACATCGGATCGCAGCTACAGAACTTCGTCCTGTCGATCGAATTTCAACTGCGGCGAGGACACGAACAGCGGCGTGTTCGTGCGCTCACCCCAGGAGAGCGGCGGCTACGAGGGTGCAGATCTGGCGGCAGCAACCGGCCGGGGCTCAACACCGGCGCCATTGTCGGCACGGCGAGACCGCGCGCGCGTGCACGTTCAAGGCCGAACCAATGGAATCGCTATCAGATCACCGCGGACGGCGATCATCTCGTCTGTCGGAGCTGAACAGCGGAGACGACGCTCGACGTTCATGACGCGAGGATTTTCGGAGGGACAGCTGCGGCTGCAATACCAGCAGTTCCCGATTGCCTTTCAGGAACATCAAGATCCGTTTGCTGCCCTGAGCTGGTCTGCGTCGCCTCGACCCAACTCCACTGTCAGTATGTGCGCCTGCGCACGTCGTGAAGCGGATCAGTAGGCTCCCGAAGGATAGGAGGCATGACGTACGCGATCGATCACTGATGGCCGCGGTCGCGATCGTGTTCCCGGCCTCGGCGGCTGGCTCGTTGCGAACGCACAGAATCGGCCGGCCCCGCCGCTGACCCCGTCCCGCGAAGAACCCGCTCGAAGGCAACGCCGCAGGCAATCAGCAACAGCAAGGCCATGTTCCGGACGCGTTGCGCGAGGCTGCCACGGACCCGACGCCCGCGGCTATCTCGGCCCGGACCTCACCGGCGTACTGGGCCGCCGGCGGCTACCGACGATCGGATGTTCGACATCGTTCGGCGCGGCGTGCCCGGAACCGGAGATGACCGGCGCGGATCCGCTGCGCGTGCTGGACAAGGACATCTGGCAAACCCTCGCCTACGTGCGCACGTTGACGCGGAGCCCCGGCCGGGCCGCCGACCGGCGACGCGGTCAACGGCGAGCGGATCTTCCGCGCCAATTGCAGCAGCTGCCACAGAGTGAATGGACGCGGCGGGCAGCTGGGTCCCGATCTCTCGCGGATCGGATCGGGCCGGCCGCGCGGCGGGACTCGCAACGGCAAGCTGCGCGGCTCCGCCGATTTCATGAGGCCGGGATACGAGCCGGTGACGATCGTCACGCGCGAGGGCGAGCGGATTCGCGGCATCAAGAAGAACGAAGACGAGTTCTCGATTCAGATCATGGACACGCGCGAGCGCCTGCAGGGCTACCTGAAGGCCAACCTCTCCGAAGTCACCGTCGAGAAGCAGTCGCTGATGCCGGTGTACGGTCCCGATCGGCTGAACGATCGCGACCTCGATGATCTCCTGCGCATATCTGACCGGCCTCCGCGGCGCGGAGCGACCGAACGTCGGCGCGATAGGAGCGGAACATGCGCCGCCTGTCAGGCGGACTACGCGATCATGCAGGTGACGGTCTGGCGAGCCACGCAGGCATGGTGGATGGACATGCGTGTTGCGATCATTCGGATTACGCAGCCACGGTCGTCGTCAGGGTGCCTCGCTCCGCTGCAGTTGCGGCACGGAGCCGGCGTGCGTTGCAGATCACGGCGCAGGATCTGCGCGAAGGGTTGGAGAATCCGACGCGCTGGCTGACCTACGGCGGCGACTACGCCAACCACCGCCACAGTCCGCTCGACGCAGATTACGCCGGCGAACGTGAATCGCCTGACCGCCGCAGTGGCAGTTCCAGACCGATACGCTCGGGAAGTTCGAGGCGGCGCCGCTCGTCCTCGACGGCGTCATCTACGTGACCGGACCGCTCGACACCGGCTGGGCGATCGACGCGCGCGACCGGGCCGGCAGATCTGGCGCTACCGGCGCGATCTTCCGCGCGGTCTCATCGCCTGCTGCGGACTCGTCAACCGCGGCTTCGGCGTGCTCGGCGATCGCCTCTTCAAGACAACGCTCGACGCGCACGTCGTCGCGATCAGTCGAAAGACCGGCGACGCTCGAGTGGGACACCGCGATGGCGAACTATCGCCACGGCTACAGCGGGACGACCGCGCCGCTCGTGGTGAAGGACAAAGTGCTCGTCGGCGTCGCCGGCGCCGAGTACGGCGTTCGCGGCTTCATCGACGCCTACGATGCGCAGACCGGCAAGCAGGTCTGGCGGTTCTACACGACCGCGGGCCCGGAGGATCCCGGCCACGGCACGTGGCGCGGCACCGATGCGAAGGCGTGGGAGCACGGCGGCGGATCGATCTGGGTGCCCGGCGCCTACGATCCCGAGCTCAATCTCGTCTGCTGGGGCACCGGCAACGCGGGGCCCGATTACAACGGCCTCGAGCGCGAAGGCGACAACCTCTACACCGCGTCGATCGTGGCGCTCGACGCCGACACCGGCAAGCTGCGCTGGCACTATCAGTTCACGCCGCACGACATCTGGGACTACGACTCGACGCAGATGCCGGTGCTGGCCGACCTCACGCTCGGCGGCGAGCTGCGAAAGGTCGTGCTGTTCGCGAACCGCAACGGGTTCTTCTACGTGCTCGATCGCGCGACCGGCAAACTGATCCGCGGCAAGCCGTTCATCCAGACGACGTGGGCGAAGGAGATTCGGCCCGACGGCCGGCCGATGCTGCTGCCCAACAGCGTCCCGAGCGAGGAGGGCACGAAGGTCTGCCCGGATCAATCCGGCGGAACCAACTGGATGCCGCCGTCGTTCGATCCCGGCGCTCGGTCTCTTCTTCGTGACCGCGCGCGAGTCGTGCGGCATCTTCTTTTCGTGGAAAGACGACTACAACGCCCGGCGACGCGTTTCGCGGCGGCGCGGTCCAGCGCCTCGGCGAGACGCAGTTCAGCGCGCTGCGCGCCATCGACGTCGCGACCGGCGAGCGGCGCTGGGAGTTTCCGTACACCAGCGCAGTCATGGGCCGGCGTGCTGTCCGACCGCGTCGGGCCTGGTGTTCGCCGGCGGATCGGGCAACCTGATGGCGTTCGACGCGAAGACCGGCAAGAACCTCTGGCATTTCCAGACCGGCTCGTCGCTCTACGCGGGCGCGATCACCTACATGGTTGACGGCCGCCAGCACGTGCTGATGCCGGCCGGCACGACGCTGACGGCCTTCGCACTCGCGGAGTTCTGAGGCACAGTGTCAGATCGATTCACGCCTGCGCGCCTGCTCCCGGCGTTCGTCGTGGCGGCAGGATTGGGCTCGGCCGTGCTGACGGGGAGCGCCGCGGCTCCTGTCGCCGGCACGCGCGACGTCCTCGATCGGTACTTGTGTGACCTGCCACAACGCGCGGCTGAAAACGGCGGGCCTGCAGCTCGACAGCGCTCGACGCGCACACGCGTCGGCGACCACGCGCAGCTGTGGGAAAAGATCGTCACGAAGCTTGCGAACCGGCGAGATGCCGCCTCCGGGCCGGCCGCGGCCGGATGCCGCCACGTATCACGCGGTCGCGGCGGCGCTCTGGAACGCGCACTGGATGCGGCGGCCGCGGCGAAACCCATCCGGGCCGCGTTCCTGTTCACCGCCTGAACCGCGTCGAATACGCCAACGCCATCCGCGATCTGCTCGGGCCTCGAGATCGACGGACGCGCCGTGCTGTCGTCGGACGAAGCGGACCAGGAAGGCTTCGACAACGTCGCGAGCGTGCTGTCGGTCTCGCCGGCGCTGCTCGAGAACTACCTGTCGGCCGCGCGAACGTCAGCCGGCCTGGCGGTCGGCGATCCCGCGCTGCCGTCCGGTCATCGACACCTTCAAGATCTCCAAGGCCCTGGTGCAGGACGAACGGCTCGGCGACGACCTGCCGTTCGGATCGCAGGGCGGCGCGCTGATCCGCTACTCTCTTTCCGCTCGACGCGCGAGTGCACGATCAAGGTCCTGCTGCGCCGGCAGGAGTACGACTACATCATCGGCATGGGCGAGCCGCACCAGCTCGACGTCCGCCTCGACGGCGTGCGTCTGAAGCGGTTCACCGTCGGCGGCGAGGCGAAGGGCATGACGACGCCGGAGAACTTCGCCGGGAACACCCAGGGCGATCCGGAATTCGAAGAATACATGCACACACGCCGACGCGCATCTCGGAGGTGCGCGTCCCCGTGAAGGCGGGCCTGCACGAGGTCAGCGTGTCCTTCGTCAGGCGATTCTGGGAACCGGAAGGCATCCTGCAGCCGCCGCAGACCGGCTTCGGCACGGACGACCAACGAGTATTATCACGGCAATCCCGCGGTGGAGATCGTGTCGATTGGCGGTCCGTATGCGCGGCAGCCTGCCGCGGCCGGAGACTCGCCGAAGCCGCGCGGCAGGATGTTCACCTGCCGCCCGAAGGACGGCCGCCGGCAGAAGAGCCGTGCGCGAGGACAGATCCTGTCGACGCTCGCGGCGCGCGCCTATCGGCGGCCGGTGACGCGATCAGCGACGTCCAGACCGCTGCTCGGCTTCTACACGGCAGGCCAGCGCCGATGGCGGCTTCGATGCCGGCATCCAGCGCGGCGATCGAGCGCATCCCTGGCGGCTCCGAGCTTTCTCTTCCGCATCGAACGAGAACCCGCCGGCGCTGGCGGCCGGCTCCGCGTATCGGCTCAGCGATCTGGACCTGGCCTCGCGGCTGTCGTTTTTTCTGTGGAGCAGCATTCCGGACGACGAGCTGCGAGACGGCGGCGGCTCGCGGGACGCTGAGCGATCCGGCGGCGCTGGAGCGGCAGGTGCAGCGCATGCTTCGCGATCCGCGGTCGAAGCGCGCTGGTCGACAACTTCGCCAGCCGGTGGCTCGAGCTGAGCAAGACTCCCGGGCGTCGTGCCCGACACCGGAGCTGTATCCGGAGTTCGACGAGAACCTGCGCGACGCGATGCGAGCAGGAGACCCGGCTGTTTGTCGGCAGCCAGATGCGCGACAACCGCAGCGTCGTGGAATTGCTGACGGCCGACTATTCGTTCCTGAACGAGCGGCTGGCGGCGCACTACGGGATCCGGAACATCTACGGCAGTCATTTCCGGCGCGTCACGTTCGCCGACCGCAACACGCGGCGGGCTGCTCGGCCAGGCGAGCGTCCTGACGGTCACCTCTGTCCCAACCGCACGTCGGTGACGATGCGCGGACGATGGCTGCTGGCGAACCTCCTCGGCGCGCCGCCACCGCCGCCGCCGGCCGACATTCCGGCGCTCAAGGAAGCTGGACGCTGACGGGCAGCCGCGGTCGCTCCGCGAGCGGATGGAGATGCACCGCAGGAATCCCGCGTGCGCGTCGTGCCATCAGCGGATGGATCCGCTCGGCTTCGCGCTCGAGAACTTCGACGCGCTCGGAAAATGGCGCACCTCAGCGACGGCGCGCCGATCGATCCGTCGGCATCGTTCCCGGACGGCACCCGCTTCGAGGGCGTGGCGGGTCTGCGGGCGCTGCTGGTCAGCCACAAGGAGGATTTCGTCCGCACGCTCAGCGGCAAGCTGCTCGCGTATGCGATCGGCCGCGGCCTCGACTATCACGACATGCCCGCCGATCCGCGGGATCGCGCGCGACGCCGGCAGCCGGCCGATTATTCCTGGTCATCGATCATCACCGGCATCGTCACGAGCACGCCGTTCAGCATGGCGGTCGCGAGCGGAGAAGCGGAACCGGAGCAGGAGGGGCCGCAATGATCATCGCGAAGAAAGCGATACCGCGGCGCACCGTCTTGCGCGGGCTGGGCTCGATGCTGGCGCTGCCGCTGCTCGACAGCATGGTGCCCGCGCTCTCCGCGCTGCAGAAGTCGCCGGCCAAGACCGATCAGCCGGTTCGGCGTCGATGCGTGCCCAACGGCATGATCATGAAGAACTACCTGCCGTTGACCGAAGGCGCGGCCTACGAGCTCACGCCGACGCTGAGCGCGCTGGCGCCGTTCCGCGAGCACGTGCTCGTGCTGAGCGGCCTGGAGTGCATTCCGACTCCCGGACGGCCGGGCGGCGCGCACGCGAAAGCCAGCACGCGGTTTCTGACCGACGTCTCGCCGCCGTACGAGCGAGACGTGGCTCGATGCCGGCATCTCGACTGGATCAGATCCTCGCGCAGGAGACCGGCAAGCAGACGCAGCTGGCCGTCGCTCGAGCTCGCGATCGAGTCCGGCGAGACGGCCGGCGCGTGCGACACCGGATTCGCGTGCCCCTACACGAACACGATCAGCTGGAAGAGCCAGAACACGCCGCTGCCGACGCAGAACAACCCGCGCGTCGATCTTCGAGCGGCTGTTCGGCGACACGCACCAGCACCGATCCGAAGGCGCGCGCTCGCGCGGCTGCGGCAGCAGCGGAGCGTGCTCGATTCGGTCAGCGAGGAGGTCGCGCACCTGCAGGGCGCGCTGCCGGCAGAGCGATCGGACGAAGCTGACCGAGTATCTCGACGCGATTCGCGACGTGGAGCAGCGCATCGCAGATTGCCGAGGCGGCAAAGCGATCGGGAGCTGCCGCTCGTCGATCATCCGCGCCGGCATTCCGGCCAGCTGGGAAGATCACGTGAATCTGATGCTCGACCTGCAGGTGCTGGCGTTTCAGTGCGATCTCACCCGCGTCATCACGCTGATGCTGGGGCACGAGCACAGCGGCATGACCTATCCGCAGATCGGCGTGCCCGACGCGCATCATCCGATCTCGCACCACCAGCAGGAGCCCGACAAGGTCGCGAAGGTCGCGAAGATCAACGCGTATCACGTGCAGATGTTCGCCCGCCTGCTCGGCAAGCTCCAGGCGACGCCCGACGGCGACGGCACGCTGCTCGATCACGTGACGATGATGTATGGCGCTGGGATCGCGGACAGCAACAGCCACTCGCCGATCGACATCCCGATGATCCTGGCCGGAGGCGGCGCGGGTCACCTGAAGGGCGGACGGCATATCCGCTTCAAGAACATGCCGTTGGCGAATCTGCACCTGACGCTGCTGGATCAGTTCGGCGTGCACCGGGATCGGATCGGGGACAGCACGGGACGCAGTCGATGCGCGGATCCTTTCTCTGTAAGGCGCTGCGGCGCTGCTGCTGTTCGCCGTCGCGGCCGCATCGACGGCCCGCGGCACCCGATGCAGACGTCACGCGCCTGATCGCAGGCGGTCAAGAACAAGGACGTCGACGTCGGTTCGCGCGCTGCTGAACGCAGCGACGTCAGAGTCGATGTCAACGCGACGCAGGGCGACGGCGCGACCGCGCTCCATTGGGCCGCGCATCGTGACGACCTCGCCATCGCCGACCTGCTGATCCGTGCCGGGGCGCGCGCGAGCGTCGCCAACGACCTGGGCGTCGACGCCGTTGCATCTCGCGTGCACGAACCGCAGCGCGCCCATGGTCGAGCGGCTGCTGGCGGCGGGCGCTGACGCGGCGCGCGGCGCTGCCGAGCGGCGAGACCGTGCTGATGACCTGCGCCCGCGCGGGCGACGCCAGCGCCGTGAAGGCGCTGCTGGCTCGCGGCGCCGACGTGAACGCCAGGGAGCACGAGCACGATCAGACGGCGCTGATGTGGGCCGCGGCGCAACGCCATCCGGACGTCGTGCAGCTGCTCGATCGACGCCCGCGCCGATCATTCGCGCCCGCTCCGCCATCTACGCGCAGACCGTCGTCGGCGAGCAGACGCAGCGAGCGGGGCGCGAGGAGCTGAACTACACCGTGCTGCCGCGGCGGCGCCACGCCGCTGCTGTTCGCCGCCCGGGTCGGCGACGTCGAGTCCGCGAGGCTGCTGCTGAAGGCGGGCGCCGATCGCGAATGATGCGCAGCCGGACGGCGTCAGCGCGCTGGTCCTCGCGGCCCACAGCGGCAACTGGCGCGGTCGCCGCGCTGCTGCTGGAACACGGCGCCGATCCCAATGCGTCCGGCGGCGGCTACTCGGCGCTGCACGCGGCGATCCTGAGAAGCGATCTGCATCTGGTCGAAGGCGCTCCTCGCGCGCGGCGCCGATCCGAATCTCCGGATCGACGAAAGGCACGCCGATGCGGCGCGACACGACCGACTGGAATCTGCCGGCGACGCTCGTCGGAGCGACGCCGTATCTGCTGGCGGCTCGGTTCCTCGAGCCGAGATCATGTCGGTGCTTGTCGCGCGGCGGCGCCGATCCGCGCCTCACGATGCCGAACGGCGCGGACGCCGTGATGCTGGCGGCGGGGATGGGATCGAGTCAGGACGGCGAGCCGGCGGGGCATCGAGACGATCGACTTCGGCAAGGTCGAGACCGGAGAGCCGCGTGCGAAGACGGCGTCGCGGCCGCCGTCCGCCTGCGGCGGCGACGTCAGCGCCGCGAACCCGGCGGGCGATACCGCCGTGCACGTCGCGGCCGCGCTCGGCTACGACACCGTCGTCCAGCTCCTCGTGGATCGCGGCGCCAGCGTCAGCGTGAAGAACGCGGCGTGGGATCACGCCGCTGGCGGCGGCGATGTTCAGGTCCACCGCCGGCAGAGGGCGAGCCGCGGCACCCGCAGGCGCCGATTCGCTGGGCTTCGAGCGTCCGATCGAGATGGCGCATCCGAGGCACCGTCACGCTGCTCACAGAAACTGGGCGCGTCGGAGGCTGAGATTCCTCGGTTGGGCCGCGGTGGTCGTCACGCGCTCGCGGCACCGCCGCCGCGCAGCGAGACGTTCACGGGCCGCCTCTCCGACAGCCAAATGCGGCGCCTCGCATCCGGCGAGGCGAGTCGGCGGAGTCGAAGGACCGATCGCCAGTGCGCTGCTCGCCTGCATCACGGCGCTGCGCAGAGTATGTGCTCGTCGATCATGAGAACAAGGTCGATGCCGATTGCGAATCAGGATGCGATGGGCCTGCCGTTGTACGCCGGCCGGCCGGTTCGGATCACCGGCGACATGGCGCGGCGACGCGGTGTTCGTCGCGAAAGTCGAGGCGATTCCCGCGCATCTGCACATCGGTCACGTGATGACGAACTGGCGCGACACGCCCGGGCACGCGCGGCTTTCTGCCCGGTCGCCGTCGACGAGGCCGGGTGGCCGTCCTCCACGCGCAGGCTCGCGGCCAGAAGCGCACGTGCTCGAGGACGTCCAGCTTCACGCCGGCCACGTGCTGCACGCGCTCGATCCCGGCCGTCGAACCGAAGCGTCCCGGCGCCGCGGGCTATCGGCGTCAAGAAGGCCGTGGCGGGCGCCGCGGCAGCACCTCGGCTTCGCCGCCGACGGCCGAGGGCGCGACAGCCGAGCGTGGCGACGCACGGCGAGCGACGGTGCTCGGCGCTGCTCGCGAGACGTGACTGCAGCGGGTGGATCAGGCGATCGCCACGGCGCAAAGAGTGCGATCGGCGACAGACATGGCCACCGCTTCGAGCGCGGCGGCCGACCTCGTCGCCAGTGACCGAACGAATCGCGGTCGAAGGTCCCGAGCCGGCCCGGACGCACATGCACCAACTGCTGAAGGCCGAAGGCCTCCTCGGCGCGCCGCGTTAGGTCTGGTCTGCGGAACGACACTTACATCTCCAGGTTGTACGCTTCCTCGCCGTGCTCGGTGAGATCGAGCCTGACCGTCTCCTGATCTCTCGCGCACGCGGACGCCGACGAGCAGGTCGGTGACCTTCAGGAGGATGATGGTGCCCGCCAACGCGAACGCCCAGGCGACCGCGATGCCGACGAGCTGGTAGCCGATCTGCGACGCATTGCCCTCGAGCAGGCCGACCGGCGCGCGTCGCGAAAGACCGGATTGATCGCGCGCGTCGCGAATACGCCCGTCAGCAGCGCGCCAATCGTGCCGCCGGCGCCGTGAATGCCGAAGGCGTCCAGCGCATCGTCGTAGCCCCGAACCAGCTCTTCACGGACGTCACCATCAGGAAGCAGCCGGCGCCGGCGACGAGGCCGATCAGGATCGCCGGCATCGGCGCTGACGAATCCCGACGCCGGCGTGATCGCGACGAGCCCGGCGACGGCGCCGGAGATCGCACCGAGCGCGCTCGGGTCGGCGGCGCGTCGATCCATTCGGCGGCGAGCCAGGCGAGCGTTGCGGCGGCGGCGGCGAAAGTGCGTCGCGACGAAGGCGCTGGTCGGCGAGGCCGCCGGCGGCGAGCGCACTGCCGGCGTTGAACCCGAACCAGCCCACCCACAACAGGCGGGCTCCGATGAAGCTGAGGACGAGGCTGTGCGGCGGCATCGGCTCCTTCAGGAAAGCCGGCGCCGTTTGCCGAGATACAGCGCGCACACCAGCGCCGAGACGCCCGACGTGATGTGGACCACCGTGCCGCCGGCGAAATCGAGCGTCGGGAACCGGCCGCCGAGCGTCGCGTTGAGCAGACCCGCCCTTGCCCCAGCACCATGTGCGCGAGCGGCGCGTAGCACGCAGATGTGACCAGAGCGTCATGAACGACGACCGTGCCGCCGAACGTCATGCCGCTCGGCCGTCGCCCCGGTGATCGAGCGCCGGCGTGATGATCGCGAACATCAGCCTGATAGATCATGAAGGTCAGCTGCGGAATCGTCCCACCGTAGTCGGCGTTCGGCTCGACGCCGACGCCGCGCAGCAACGCGTGGCGGAACCCGCCGATGATCGGCGTCCCCTCGGCGAAGCAGAGGCTGTAGCCGACCGACCGCCCAGAGCACCGTGATCAGAGCCATCAGCGCGAAGCTCTGCATCATGATCGCGAGCGTGTTCTTCTGACGGACGAGGCCGCCGTAGAACAGCGCGAGGCCCGGGGCCGGTCATCATCAGGACCAGCGCCGCGCAGACGAGCATCCAGGCGTTGTCGGCGGCGTTCACATCTCGCTCCGTTCGCCGGTGCGGATGCGATAGCTCTGCTCGACTGGAATCACGAAGACGCGGCCGTCGCCGATCTCGCCGGTCCGCGCGGCCGTGATGATCGCGGCGACGGCGCATCGTCGACGAGGTTGTCGGGCACGACGACTTCGATTTCCATCTTGGGCAGCAGGCTGACGTCGTATTCCTTGCCGCGATAGATCGCGGTGTGGCCTTTCTGCTTCCCGTGGCCGCGGACTCTCGGTCACGGTCATGCCCGGGAGGCTGACGCGTCCCGAGGCGCGTCTTTCACGTCGTCGACCTTGTTGGGCCGCACGATGGCCTTGATCAACTTCATCTCATGCCTCCAGCGTCCGGTGGAGATCCGCCGGTGACCTCGGCGATCGCGGCGTCCGCTCAGCTTGCTGACCGGCCTTGGTGATGTGGAACACGTCGATCGCCTTGTCGCCCTCCGTGGAAATCAGCACGAGCGTCGACGTCGCAGCCGTGCAGCGAGATGACGCGGCTGACGCGGTGCAGCAAGCCCGAGCGCGTTGGTCGCAACGATGTCGAGGATCGTGTAGCGCGCGCGACGACTGGTTATCGGCGTGGATCATCGGCGGCGTGGCGGTGACGCCGGTGCGGCGCCGGTAGATGACGCTCTGCTCGCGGACGCGCAGCCGCTCGGTGACGTCGGTGGCGCCCGAGATCGACCGCGGCCGAGCACGGCCAGGAACTGATCCTTACCGGTCGCGTTCAGCTCGAGGAACCGTTCCTGATCGGCGAATTGCACGACGTCGAGCACCAGGCCGTTCGGGTTGGTCATCGCGTGGCCGCGCGCGATGTCCATGCCGAACGACGACAGCGTCGCCGCAGATGTTCGAGAACAGGAACGGCTTGTCGAGCGTCACCACGGTCAGCTCCCACAACGGTCCCTTCCGCTCGAGATCGCGCGTGCACGTCGTTGGGGCGGATGTCGCGCGACAGGCGGACGTGACGGTAGATGGCGGTCGTGCGGGAAGAGCCGCAGATAGCGGCGGGGCAAGCCCTCGACGAACCGGGCGATCTCGGCTTCGGACACGTCATCGGGACCGGCCGGCGACGAGCGCGCGCAGGCCCGACTCGTGGTGCTCGATGCGCTCGTCGGCGTATTCGAGCGTCAGGTGGTTGTAGGTGTCGACGTAGAGCCGCCACAGCAGCTCTTCGCGCCACGGCGTCAGCGTGTCCGGGTTGACCGCCTCGACGTCGACGAGGGTGAGCAGACACAACATCTTCAGCCGCTCTTCCATCGCCGACGAGATCGGCAAGCTGGCGGACGATCTCCGGATCCTCGGTATCGCGGCGGAACGCGATCAGCGACATTCGAGTATGGTGGCGGATCAGGAATTCGACGAGCGCGATCGACTCGTCCGGCGAGCTGGAGGCGCCGCACAGCGCTCGAGCGCCATCCGCACGCTCTCGTCGACGTGGTCGTCGTCGCGCCACTTGCCGACGTCGTGGAACAGCAGCGGCGAGCACCAGCAGCTCCGGCTGCGCCGAGATCGGCAACGCAGTGCGCTGAAGCGGTCGCGGCTCTTGACGGCAGCGCGTCGCGAGGCGCTCGAGGTTTCTGATCGGTCAGCAGCGTGTGCTCGTCGACGAGTAATGCTTGTGATAGAAGTCGCGCACCACGCGGCAGGAAGATCGCCTGGAATTCCGGGAACATCCGCCCGAGCAGTCCGCAGTCGTGCATCTCCGACAGCCGCGCGTAGAGGCCGCTGCGCGGTTTGAGAAACGCCAGCAGCGCGGCGCGCTCGGCGTCGGCCGGAAAGAAATCCTCCGGCTGCGACGCGATCGAGCCGCTGATGAATCCAGGTGAGCGCGTCGTCGGCGACCGGCGCGCCCGCGTCGATGGCCGCCTGAAACAGCGACAGCCACGATTCCGGGTGGGCGGCGGCGCGATCGGCGTCGACGAAAGCGGATGCCGTCGCGCGGCGCGCGACGACGTTCGCGCCGATCGGCACCGGCGCGCTCTGCCGGACCCACGCCAGCGTTCGGCTGACGGCGCGCGCGTGACGGAAGTAGTCGCTCATCAGGCGCTCGACCTGCTGCCGGGCGCGCGCCGTCGTATCCCATCGTCTGCGCCGCCCGCTCCTGCACCTCGTGGCCGAGCACGTTGTTGTTGCGCTGGTGCTCCACGTGCAGGATCGATCGAAGGCGCAACAGGAATTCCTCGGCGTCGTCGAGACGGGCGCGATCGGCCGGACCGCGGTCGAGGAGCGTCGGATCGGTGAGCGCGGCGACGGTGCGTGCCGCCCAGAGATCGCGGAGCGCGCCCGGTGCGTCCTTGATGTCGGGCTCCAGCTGATACAAGCGTGTCGTTGAAGCGCGCGTGCCGCTCGTCGATCAGGCGATTCAAGGCGTCGAGGATCCGAACGCAGGCGCCCGGCGTGTGGACGCGTGCGGCGATCCGCTCGAGCAGCGACGCGTCGCCGGCAACCGCCCGCCCGTCGATCAGGGCGAGCAGGAATTCGGGGTTGTCGATCTCGAGCTCGGGCGAAGTCGTCCATCTGCCGGATCTGATGGCCGACGGCGAAGCGCAGGTCCCACAGCGGGTGCAGGATGGCGCGCACGCGGCCCTCTTCGGCAGGCTCCGATCTGGCCGTCGAAGGCGAGGAGGACGTCGACGTCCGACTGCGAGGCATAGCTGCCGGCGTCCGTAGCCGCCGAGCGCGACGATCGACGCTGCGCGCTTTCGGCGGCGGGCGCGTCGGCAAACAAGCGGCGCAGGAGGTCGTCGACGCAGTCCGAGAAGCGCCGCAGCGCCGCGCGCCCGCCTGCGCCGCGCGCGCGCCGCCGCTGACAACTCTCGCGCGCGTTTCCACGCCGGACGGCGACGTCGGCTGCATCGGCCACCACGGGCGCGCGGCAGCGACGAGCTGCCCATCAGGTACGCGTCGACGCCGCGCGCGCAAGCTCCGGCCGTCGGCGATCGCCCAGACGATCAGCGACTGGCCGCGCTGCATGTCGCCGGCGGCGAGCACGCCGGCAGCACGTTGGTCATCCAGTCGGCATCGCGCGCAACCGTGCCACGCGCGGTCAGCGCGACGCCGAGCGCGTCGATGAGCCCGTGGCGCTCCGGGCCGAGGAACCCCATCGCGAGCAGCACGAGATCGGCCTCGAACTCGATCGGCCGCCTTGCGTGTCGACGTCGCTGGCGTGGAGCCGTGCGACGCGGCCGTCGCGGTGCCGGAGAATCGATCCGGTCGCGATCGCGTAGTGCGCGCTCGCCGCCTTCCTCGTGCGCGGACGAGACGCGGAGAGATGTTCGGCCACGTCGGCCACGGATTGTGCGGCGCGCGCGCGTCGGGCGGGCGCTCGAGCAGTTCGAGCTGCCGCACGCTGCGCGCGCCCTGACGGTGCGCGCCGTGCCGAGGCAGTCCGCGCCCGTATCGCCGCCGCCGATGATGATCGTACGTGCTTGTCGCGCGCTGATCGGCCTCGACGCGATCACCCTCGCACGCGCGATTCTGCGCCGTCAGGTATCCATCGCGAAGTGGATGCCGCCGAGCTCGCGGCCCGGCACGCGCAGATCGCGCGGCATCGTCGATCCGCCGGCGAGGACGAGCGCGTCGAAGTCGCGTCGTCAGCTCCAGCGGATCCGCGTGTCGACGCCGGCGTGGCAGCCGGTCCGGAACGTCACGCCCTCTCGTCGCGCATCAGCGCGAGCCGGCGCTCGAGCCAGCGCTTCTCGAGCTTGAACTCCGGAATGCCGGTAGCGGAGCAGGCCGCCGATGCGATCGGCGCGCTCGAACACGGTCACCGCAGTGGCCGGCGCGATTCAACTGGTCGGCGGCCGCGAGGCCTGCCGGTCCCGATCCGACGACGGCGACGCGCTTGCCCGTCCGGGCCGACGACGGCGGCTGCGCGACGATCCACCCTTCGGCGAATGCGCGCTCGACGATCGCCGCTCTCGGCCGACTTTGATCGTCACCGGCGGCGCTGTTGATGCCCGAGCACGCACGACCCTCGCACGGCGCCGGGCACAGCCGCCCGGTGAATTCCGGGAAAGTTGTTCGTCGCGTGCAGCCGATCGATCGCCGCGCGCCAGTCGATCGCGATAGACGAGATCGTTCCAGTCGGGAATCAGGTTGCCGAGCGGGCAGCCCTGATGGCAGAACGGAATCCCGCAGTCCATGCAGCGCGCCGTCTGATCTCGCTGCCGCGGCCGTCGTATGGCAGCGGGACCTCGCGCCAGTCGCGGCACGCCGCTCGTCGACCGGACGGGACGGCGGCTTCTGCCGCTGGATCTCGATGAAGCCGGTGGCCTTACCCATGAGCCACCTCCGTGGTCGTGTGGCGCTCCGGCAGCGCAGCGGCGACCGCTGGCGCCGCGCAGCGCGCGCTTGTAGTCGCGCGGCATGACCTTCGTCGAACTGCGGCGACGTGGTCGTCCACGCGCGAGGAGACTGCGCGCCGAGGTGGCTGCCGGTCAGCGCCGCGTGGCGCGCGATCAGATCGTGCAACGACACGTCGAGGTCCTCGCGGTCGAGCGGCTCGAGATCCACCAGTCCGCATTGCAGCGCCGCTCGAACTCGCGCCGTCGCGTTCGAGCACGTAGGCGATGCCGCCGCTCATGCCCGCGGCGAAGTTGCGGCCCGTCCGGCCGAGCACGACGACGCGTCCGCCGGTCATGTACTCGCAGCCGTGATCGCCGACGCCCTCGACCACCGCGGTCGCGCCGCGAGTTTCTGCACGGCGAAGCGCTCGCCCACGACGCCGCGGATGAACGCCTCGCCGCTCGTCGCGCCGTAGAGCGCCACGTTGCCGGCGATGACGTTGTCCTCGGCGGCGAAGGTCGCGCCGCGCGGCGGCTGCGACGATCGATGCCGGCCGCCGGAGAGCCCTTTGCCGACGTAGTCGTTGGCGTCGCCTTCGAGCGCCAGCGTGATGCCGCGCGGCACGAACGCGCCGAAGCTCTGGCCGGCCGATCCGGTGAACGCGGACGCGTGATCGTGTCGTCGGGCAGGCCCGGCGCCGCCCCAGCGCCGCGTCACCTCGTAGCCGAGCATCGTGCCGACCGCGCGGTGCACGTTGCGGATCGGCCGGTCGCAGCGCCACCGGCCGCGCGGTCGCTCGAGCGCGCCGGCGCATGCGCGATCAGCTCGTTGTCGAGCGCCTGCTCCAGCGCCGTGATCCTGCGGCCTGCATCTTCCGCCGGGCGGCCGCTCGGCCGCCATCGGCGGCTGGTGCAGGATCGCGGAGTAGTCGAGCCCCTTGGCCTTCCAGTGGTCGATGGCGGCGCGCACCTTCAGGCGATCGACCCGCCCGATCATCTCGTCCATCGTCCGGAAGCCGAGCGCGGCCATGTACTCGCGCACTTCCTCGGCGATGAACCGGAAGAAGTTGATCGACGAACTCCGGCTTGCCGGAGAACTTCGCGCGCAGCGCCGGATCCTGCGTCGCGATGCCGACCGGGCAGGTGTTGAGGTGGCAGACGCGCATCATGACGCAGCCCGACACGACGAGCGGCGCGGTGGCGAAGCCGAACTCCTCGGCGCCCATCAGCGCGGCGACCACGACGTCGCGGCCGGTCTTGATCTGGCCGTCGACCTGCACGATGATGCGATCGCGCAGCTTGTTCATCAACAGCACCTGCTGCGTCTCGGCGAGGCCGAGCTCCCACGGCACGCCGCCGTGCTTGATGCTGGTCAGCGGCGAGGCGCCGGTGCCGCCGTCGTGGCCGGAGATCAGGATCGACGTCGGCGTGCGCCTTCGCGACGCCGGCGGCGATCGTGCCGACGCCGGACACGGCGACGAGCTTGACGCGAGATGCGCGCCTGCGGGTTCGCGTTCTTCAGGTCGTAGATCAGCTCGCGCGAGATCCTCGATCGAGTAGATGTCGTGATGCGGCGGCGGCGAGATCAGCCTGACGCCGGGCGTCGCGTAGCGGACCTTCGGCAATCCACGGATAGACCTTGTGGCCGGGCAGCTGGCCGCCTTCGCCGGGCTTGGCGCCCTGCGCCATCTTGATCTGCAGATCGTCGGCGTTGACGAGGTACTCGCTGGTGACGCCGAAGCGCGCCGACGCGACCTGTTTGATCGGCGCTCCGGCGCCAGTCGCCGTTGGCGTCGCGCATCTGGCGCGCCGGATCCTCGCCGCCCTCGCCGGTGTTCGACTTGCCGCCGATCCGGTTCATCGCAATCGCCAGCGTTTCGTGCGCCTCCTGGCTGATCGATCCGTAGGACATCGCGCCGGTGGCGAAGCGCTTCGACGATGCGCTCGACCGGCTCGACCTCGTCGATCGGGATCGCGCGGTCCGTCCGACTCGAGCTCGAGCAGGCCGCGCAGCGTCGCGCATGCCGCCGGCTCTGATCGTCGACCAGCCGCGTGTATTCCTTGAAGACCGCGTACTGGCCGCTGCGGGTCGCGTGCTGCAGCTTGAAGACCGTGTCCGGGTTGAAGAGGTGGTACTCGCCGTCGCGCCGCCACTGGTACTCGCCGCCGCTGTCGAGCTCCCGCGCGCTGCCGCTGCCGCGTCGGGAACGCGTGCGCGTGGCGCCGCTGCACTTCCTCGCGCGACGACGTCGATGCCGACGCCGCCGATCCGCGACGCGGTCCACGGTGAAGTAGCTGATCGACGAACGCGCGATCGAGGCCGACCGCTTCGAAGATCTGCGCGCCGCAGTAGCTCTGCAGCGTCGAGATGCCCATCTTGGACATCACCTTCAGGATGCCCTTGTTGAGCGCGTGGATGTAGTGGATGACCGCCTCGTCGTGCGTGACGCCGACCGAGCTGCCGCTGCCGGATCATGTCGTCGAGCGTCTCGAACGCCAGATACGGATTGACGACGCCGGCGCCGTAGCCGAGCAGCAGCGCGCAGTGATGCACTTCGCGCGCGTCGCCCGATTCGACCACCAGCGCCGCACTGCGTCCGCGTGCCCTGGCGCACGAGATGGTGGTGCACGCCGGCCGTCGCGAGCAGGCTCGGAATCGGCGCCTGATCGCGGTCGGCGCCGCGGTCCGACAGGATGACGATCGTGTAGCCGGCGGCGACGGCGTCGCTCGCGCTGCTTCTTCAGCCGCTCCATCGCGGCGCGCGAGGCCGCGGCCGCCCTTGCGCGGCGTCGAACAGCATCGGCAGCGTGATCGACTTGAACGCCGGCTCGTAGACGTAGCGCAGCTTCGCGAGCTGATCGTTGTCGATGATCGGGTACTTGATCTTGATCTGCCGGCACGACTCGGGCCGCGGATCGAGCAGGTTGCCCTCCGGCCCGACCGTCGATCTCCATCGTCGTCACCAGCTCCTCGCGGATCGCGTCGAGCGGCGGGTTGGTGACCTGCGCGAAGAGCTGCTTGAAGTAGTCGTAGAGCAGCCGCGGGCGATCCGACAGCACCGCCAGCGACGTGTCGGTGCCCATCGAGCCGATCGGCTCTTCGCCGTTCGTCGCCATCGGCGCGAGCAGGATCGCGCAGATCCTCCTGCGTGTAGCCGAACAGCTGCTGGCGCTGCACGATCCGCTCGTGGCTGCGGCGGCGGCAGATGCGGCGCCGCCGGCAGGTCCTCGATGTCGACCAGATGGTCGGCGAGCCACGCGCCGTACGGGCTGCGCGGCGCGCGAGCTCGCGCTTGATCTCGTCGTCCGAGCACGATGCGTCCCTGCACGGTGTCCACGAGGAACATGCGGCCGGGATGCAGCCGCTCCTTGAGCAGGATGTCTTCGGCGGGATGTCGAGCACGCCGACCTCCGACGCCATGATCACGAGGTCGTCCTTCGTGACGTAGTAGCGCGACGGACGCAGGCCGTTGCGATCGAGCACCGCGCCGATCACGCGTGCCGTCGGTGAACGCGATCGACGCCGGGCCGTCCCACGGCTCCATCAGCGACGAGTGGAATTCGTAGAACGCCTTCAGCTCGGGCGTCATGCGTCTCGTGGCTCGACCACGGCTCCGGAATCATCATCAGGATCGCGTGCGGCAGCGACCGGCCCGACATCACCAGAAACTCGAGGACGTTGTCGAACGTCGCCGTGTCGCTGCCGCCTTCGCGGATGATCGGCAGAATCTTCTTCAGATCGTCGCCGAGCAGCGTCGATCTGCAGCAGTCCCTCGCGCGCGCGCATCCAGTTGATGTTGCCGCGCAGCGTGTTGATCTCGCCGTTGTGCGCGATGTAGCGGTACGGGTGGGCGAGCGGCCACGACGGGAACGTGTTCGTGCTGAAGCGCTGGTGCACGAGCGCGAGCGCCGATTCGACGTCGGGATCCGGTCAGGTCGGGAAGCGTCGGCGCGATCTGATCGGCCGTCAGCATGCCCTTGTAGATCAGCGTGTTCGCCGACAGGCCGACGATGTAGAACGCGTGCGCGCTCGGACGAGGGCCAGCGCGATCGGCCGCGTGCTCGATCTGCTTGCGGATGACGTAGAGCGCGCGCTCGAGCGCTGCCGCGCCGCGCGTCGTCGTCGGCGACGCGTTCCGGCGTCGGCGATGAAGACCTGTTCGATGACCGGCTTGCGTCCGCGCCAGCCGCGCGCCGAGGCGTCGCGTCGTCGCTCGGCACGTCGCGCCAGCCGAGCACCTGCGTGGCCCTCCTGCGGACAACGGTCCGTTCGATCGGCGTCGCACGCTGCTCGCGCTCGGCCGCTGCCCGTCGGCAGGAAGACGAGGCCGGCGTCGCATGCCGCCGCCGGCGGCAGGCGTGAATCCCGAGGCCGTGCCGTCGCCTTGCGCAGGAACCGGTCGGGCATCTGGATGAGGATGCCCGCGCCGTCGCCTGTGTTCGCCTCGCAGCCGCAGGCGCCGCGGTGCAGCAGGTTCGAGCAGGATCTGCAGGCCCCTGCTCGACGACGGCGTGCGACCGGCGCCCCTTGACGTCGACCACGAAGCCGACGCCGCAGGCGTCGTGCTCGTGGCGCGGGTCGCAGAGGCCTCTGGCGGAGGGTGGCAGAGCGTGTGGCACAAGCATTTATGAGCCAAGGGGAGCCAGAAGAAAAAACGGATTCTACTCATCGCGGCCATGCGTTCTGCTTGTGGGAACGATATGCATGCACCGCGCATGGCCGCCATCGTGCCGGCGCGCTAGCGGCCGTGCCAGCCCACCTTGACACCCATGGGCTCGGCCGTGCTACGTTTGTTCCGTTCATGGCATCTGCACCCTCGCCCCCCGTTGTCGCCGCCTCCATACGCGTCCGAGCACGTGCTGCTGCTCGTGCGGTGCCCGGCGACCGGCCGGTGAGAAGCCTAGAACAGCCCCATATCTGGTTTACGCACCAGCTTCTTATCCCGCTGGAGCCCGGCCTTCCCCAACAAGCTGACTCGATCCTGAAGTCCGCGCGCATCGCCGCGCACTCGGACAAGAAGTCACAGCCGCGTCCCAACGAAAGAACGCGGCGCTCTTCGAGCGACCTTTCGAGCCCGTGGGAACTGGCATGCTGACATCGACGATGGTTGACTCGACGGAAATTGCCAAGCCGCCCGCCCGGCGGCTCGACCACCTTCGCGCGTCCTCGAGGCCGAGAGCATCCACATCATCCGCGGAGGTGGTGGCCGAGTTCGAGCGGCCGGTGATGCTCTACTCGATCGGCAAGGACTCGTCGGTGCTGCTGCGGCTGGCGCAGAAGGCGTTCCATCCCGGGCCGATTCCGTTCCCGCTGCTGCACATCGACACGACCTACAAGTTCCGCGAGATGATCGAGTTCCGCGATCGCTACGCGACGGAAATCGGCGCGCGGCTGATCGTCCACACCAACGACGAGGCGATCGCCGACGGCACGCAGCCGTTCACTGGTCGGCACGCAGCGCTGCTGCGGCGCTGCTCAAGACCAAGTCGCTGCTCGACGCGCTCGAGGCCGGCAGGCTACGACGCCGCGTTCGGCGGCGCGCGGCGCGACGAAGAGCGGTCGCGCGCGCAAGGAGCGGATCTTCTCGCTGCGCGACGCGCAACGGCCAGTGGGATCCGAAGAACCAGCGGCCCGAGCTGTGGCATCTCGCTGAACGGCCGCGTCCGGCCCGGCGAGAGCATCCGCGTGTTCCCGCTGTCCAACTGGACCGAGCTCGACGTCTGGAACTACATCCAGCGTCGAGAACATTCCCGATCGTCCCGCTCTACTTCGCGCAGGAGCGCGAGGTCATCGTCCGCGGCGAACTCGCTGCTCATGCTCGAACAGCCGTTCGTGCCGCTGCTGCCGGGCGAGAAGCCGCAGCGCGTCATGTGCCGCATGCGGTCGCTCGGCTGCTCGCCGTGCACCGGCGCCGTGCGATCCGACGCCGACACCGTCGCCAAGATCATCGCCGAGCTGATCGCGGCCAAGCACTCCGAGCGCCAGCTCCGCGTCATCGACCACGACCAGGACGGCTCGATGGAGCTGAAGAAGCGCGAGGGCTACTTCTGATGTCGGGCCTGCTCCGCATCTGCACGGCCGGCAGCGTGGACGATGGGAAGAGCACGCTGATCGGGCGCCTGCTGTACGACTCGCGCTCGGTCTACGAAGACCAGGTGCAGCTCGGTCGAGAAGGCGTCGAAGAACCTGCACCGCCGGGCCGATCGATTTCTCGCTGTTCACCGACGGCCTGAAGGCCGAGCGCGAGCAGGGCATCACGATCGACGTCGCGTACCGCTATTTCGCGACCGCGCGGCGGAAGTTCATCCTCGCCGACACGCCGGGCCACGAGCAGTACACGCGCAACATGGCGACCGGCGCGTCGACGGCGGACGTCGCCATCCTCCTCGTCGACGCGCGCAACGGCGTCCGCGCGCAGACGCGGCGGCACGCGCAGATCGCGCAGCTGCTCGGCATCACCGATTTCGTGCTGGCGGTCAACAAGATGGACCTGGTCGACTTCGACCGGAGCGTGTTCCGACGACATCTGCCGACGACTTCGACCAGACTCCTGCCGAGCGCGAACCATGCACCCGATCCCGCTGAGCGCGCTGCACGGCGACAACGTCATCGGGCCGAGCGCGCGCACGCCCTGGTTCGAGGGACAGGCGCTCCTGCCGTATCTGGAAACCGTCGAAGTGGAACGCGAGCGCGCCTGGTGCCGTTTCGGATGCCCGGTGCAGCTCGTGAGCCGGCCCGATCACTCGTTCCGAGGCTATGCGGGGCAGATCGTCTCAGGCCGCGTCGCGCATCGGCGACCCGCTGACGATCTTCCCCTCCGGCGTCACCGCGTCTGGCCACAGCGGATCAGTGACTCTTCGATGGCGACCCGGACGCGTGAGGCGTTTGCGCCGATGTCCGGCGACGCTCGTGCTCGACCGGGAAGTCGACGTCAGCCGGGGCGACGCGCGGGCCGGTGGCCGCGGTTCAGTGGTCGCCAACCGCATCGAGGCGGACGTCGTGTGGATGGACGAACGGCCCCTCAATCCGAGCCGGATGTATCTGATCAGCACAACGCCCGAACGGTCGCGGCGGAGGTGGACCGCGGGCTCACGCTGAACGGGATCGGCAGAGCCGTGTCCTACACGACGAACCCAGCCCGCTGCTCTTCGATCCGTACGCCGGACAGAACCGCGAGACCGGGCAGCTTCACATCCTGATAGATTCGGCGACAAACTTCACGGCAGGCGCCGGGATGATCATCGGGGCCGCCCGCGAGATGCCGCGGCATGGTGCGCGACCGGCAGCCGCCGAACACATTGCCAGCCGCTGCGCGGAGCTGCCCGGAACGAGGCGAGATGCCGTGGAGGCCGTGCGACGGGTGCTCGAGGAGGTTCTGGTATGACGCAGGCGCTCAGTCTCTCGGAGTCCGACGCGCTCGAGCTGGTCGCGGCTGAAGTCGAGTCCGCTGCCGCCCCCTGTGTGACGAGCAGCTTCAGGCCGAGTGTGTCGTGCTGGTCCACATGCTTCAACAGGTGCGCCCGAGGATCCCGGTCCTGTTCCTGGACACCGTGCATCATTTCCGCAGACGCTCGCCTATCGCGACGAGATCGCCAGCAAGTGGGGACTGAACCTGATCACGCTTCGCGCCGCCGAACCGGCGCCTCGGTCTCTGGCAGCAGGACCTCAAGGCTGCTGCGGCAAGCACAAAGTGCAGCCGCTGTTCGGCGCGCTCGAGCACCACGATACCTGGTTCACCGGACTTCGCCGCGACCAGTCCCCGACCCGCGCGATGCTCGAGCCCATCGAGTCGTTCACGCTCCCGACCGGCAAGGCGCTTCGCAAGGTCAGCCCGCTGGCGCACTGGCGCACGAAGGACGTTCTGGACGTACGCCAAGGCGCATCAGATCCCTCTCCTGCCGCTCTACGAACTGGGCTACACCAGCATCGGCTGCGAGCCGTGCACGTCGCTCCCGCTGGACCCGTCCAACGATCGCTCAGGTCGTTGGGGTGGACAGAAACTGGAGTGCGGCATTCACTTGGCGGGGCTAAATGAGATCAGTCGGCGGCCGCCGCCAAAAACCTTTACAGAGGATGGGAGGAGGGAGGAGCAAAACCAGAGGAGCAACACTAACCAAAAAGATTTCTTGAAGCTCCAGTAAGTGGTCGATCACGGGCGGGCAGGTGCGCAAGAACGTTCGTGAACCTGAGAAATTAGCCGGAAGCCCAAACCGAGCAACGGCCCAATTATTCATATCCTCTGGTGTGTTTCCTCCTTCCTCCTCTCCTCCCTGTGAAGGTTTTGTGGCGTCGGCGTCGCCGCTAACCGTCCGAGACGCTCTTCGCCAGCTGGTGCAAGAACAGCCCGACATCTGTGACGAGCCCGATTGTCTGTGACGATCCTCGATCAGCGAGCTTCGTGACGACGGCCGGATTGATGTCGACGCAGACCACGGGCACCCAGGCCGGCAGCATGTTGCCGACGCCGATCCCGTGCAGCATCGTGCGACAGCACGATCACCAGGCCGCACGTCGCGCGAGCGCCTCCGCATACCGGTCCTGCGCGGCGACCATGTCCGTGACCGTATCGACAATGGGACCGTCGTCGCGGATGCTGCCTGCAAGGACGTAGCGGACGCCGCTTCGAACGCACTCGACCATCGACGCCGCTTGTGCAGGACGCCTGCCTCGACGGCCGGCGCCGATGCCGCCGGCCGCGGTTGATGGCATTGATGGCGCGCATATGATGGCGGTGACCGCCCTGAACCGGCGTGCCCGCCTCGAGATCCACGCCGAGCGACGTGCCGAACAGCGATTGCTCCGCGTCGTGCACCGCCAGGGCGTTGCCAGCGAGCAGGACGTCCACGTAGCCGCGCCGGATCAGCTCGCATGAAGTACGCGCCGCCCGCCGGTGTGGACGACGACCGGTCCTGCGACGAAGGCAATCTTTCAGCCCACGCTGACGGATGTCGCCGCATCATCGCGGCGATGCGGCCGACGCTCGCTTCGACGCGCCGCTCGGAGGAGATCTCGTTCGTCATGAACCCGAAATCGGCCCGCGTCGCGGTCCCGGAACTCGGGCCGGACGCGGATGCCTTCGAGGCCGCACACGACGCGATCGCCTGCGCGGACTTCGCGCAGTTTCCGGCACATCGCGCGGCCCGACACCAGCACGACGACCGGCATCCATGCGCTGACGCTCGACCTCGAGCCAGGCACCACCGACCCGGACGTCGGTGCGCTGGTTGGTCGTGGAGTAGAAGTCGTCCGGCACGCAGCCGTCCTTCTCCGTCACGCGCACGGTGGCATCCTGCACGTCGACCGCATGGCAGCCGAATGGCAGGAGCTCCTCGAGGAGATCCTCCAGCGCGGGAGCACTCGGCGCCTCCACCTTCAGCGTGAGCCGCGAGTACTCGTCGTTCGTGCGACCGAGCTGGAAGTGCTGAACCTCGAACGCGCCGCCGCGCTCGATGACGCTTGTCGAAGATCGCCTTGAGCTGCTGCGAGTCGACGAGGTGCCCTTCAGCGGACAACGGCGGAGTGAGTGTCGGTCATGATGGTTTTGGGGAACTACCACCTTCAAGACCTTCACAGGAGGAAGGGAGGACAGGGAGGAACTCAGATGACTATAGCTGCCGACCGCTGGCTCGCATCGCCCGCCGGGTGGGCGAGAGACGGGTGGGAAGGTCCGGGCTCGCAAGCACCCGGCGCAGTATTGTGGTGTTTGCGAGTCCGGACCGTTCCTGCCCCGTCCGACCGCGCTCGCGCGGCGCGAGCCAGTTGATCAGCGCGAAGAAGTCAGCTGAACCTCCTACCTCTCCTCCTCCTGTGAAGGTTTTTGGGCAGTCGGACATGCCCCGCCCGCTCGAATTATAGCCGGGAGATGCCCTCCGAAGTCGATAACGCTCGCTTATTATATTCGTGAATTAATTGATTTCACTTATCCAGCCGCCCTGAGACACAATATCGTGTGCCCCGCGTCACGGACAGGCGCGGCTCGTCCCGGAGACTCTCGATCGATGTCGACTCACCCGCTGAAATGGCGCAGCGGCGCTCTGATCGACGGTACCAGCCGCGCGCCCGCGCGCGCGATGCTGCGCGCGGTCGGCCTGACGGACGACGACTTCAATCGCCCGCTGGTGGGGGTCGCCAACACCTGGATCGAGATCGGCCCCTGCAACTATCACCTCCGCGATCTCGCGGCGGACGTCAAGCGAGGGATCCGCGACGCCGGCGGCACGCCGCTCGAGTTCAACACCGTCTCCATCTCCGACGGCATCACGATGGGCTCGGAAGGCATGCGCGCCTCGCTGGTGAGCCGCGAGGTCATCGCGGACTCGATCGAGCTCGTCGCCGCGCGGCAACCTGCTTCGACGCGCGTCGTCGTCCTTGTCGGCTGCGACAAGACCATCCCCGCGCGGCGTCGATGGCGCTTGCGCGGCTCGACATCCCCGGGCGTCGTCCTCTACGGCGGCTCGATCGCGCCCGGACGCTTCAAGGACCGCGACGTCACCATCCAGGACGTGTTCGAGGCGGTCGGCGCGCGCGATGCGGCGGACGATGTCCGACGCCGATCTGCGACGATCTCGAGACGCCATGCGTGCCCGGGCGCCGGCGCCTGCGGCGGTCAGGTTCACCGCGAACACCATGGCCACCGTCTGCGAGTCGCTCGGCATTTCGCCGTTCGGCAGCGCGAGCGTGCCGGCCACCGACGTCGACAAGCGCGGACGTGGCGGCAGCCGCGGGGGCCCTGGTCATCGACGTGCTCCGCGCGGACCTCCGGCCGCGCCAGATCATCACGCGCGCCGCGCTCGAGAACGCGATCGCCGCCGTCGCGGCGACCGGCGGCTCGACCAACGCGGTGCTGCACCTGCTCGCGATCGCCAACGAAGCGGGCGTGCCTCTGGACATCGACGATTTCGACCGCATCAGCGCGAAGGTCCCGCTGCTGGCGGATCTGAAGCCCGGCGGCACGCTTCGTCGCGACCGACCTGCATCGTGCGGGTGGCATCCGGCTCGTCGTGCAGCGCCTGGCCGACGCCGGCATGCTCCACGGGAGACGCCATCACCGTGACCGGCCGGACCATCGGTGACGACGCGCGCGACGCGGTCGAAACATCCGGGCAGCAGGTCGTGCGCCCGCTCGCGAACCCGATCAAGCCGACCGGCGGCCTGGTGATCCTCAAAGGCAACCTCGCGCCCGACGGGGCGGTCGTCAAAGCTGGCCGGGTACGACCGTCAGACAGTTCGCGGGTCCGCGCGCGCGTCTTCGACAGCGAGGAGGCCGCGTCGGCGGCCGTCCGCTCAGGCACCGATCCGATCCGGCGACGTCGCTGGCGATCCGCTACGAGGGCCCGCGCGGCGGGCCCGGCATGCGCGAGATGCTCGCCGTGACGGCGGCACTGATGGGCGCCGGCCTCGGCGACACGCGTGGCGCTCATCACGGACGGCCGTTTCTCCGGCGCCACGCGCGGGCTGATGGCCGGACACGTCGCGCCCGAAGCGGCGCGCGGCGGCCCGATCGCCGCCCTACGTGAAGGCGACGTCGTTCGGTTCGATATACCGGACCAGGACACTCAGCGTGGACCTGAGCGATGAAGAGCTCGCCGACGGCTGAGCGCCCTCGCGCCCGTGCCGCCGCGCGTATGCCTCCGGAGTCATGGGAAATACGCCCGGCTCGTCTCGTCCGCGGCAAGGGGGCGATAACGGCGTAACGAAGAGCGCTAGGGCTAGGATCGGCGCTCGGGATCGAGGATCGGGATCGACGGGATCAGGGATCGGGACTGGGATCCGTTCTGCTCGCGCTGAGACGCGGCAGCTCGGTGCGGAGGTCGTTCAGGACCGGGGCTCGGAGGTCTGAGGTCAGAGTCCGGATCCGCGATCGATCCGCGATCCCGGATCCTGATCGGATCGGACCCGACAGTATTCACTATGAGGAATCGCTATGAAGACGGACCGGACGCGCAGATCCTGTGGGAATGCCTGGTGCGCGAAGGGGTGTCGACCGTGTTCGGCTACCCCGGCGGCGCCATCCTTCCTGCCTACGATGCGATGCTCGACTATCCGATCCGGCACGTGCTCGTGCGCCACGAGCAGGGCGCCACGCACATGGCCGACGGCTACGCGCGCGCGAGCGGCAAGGTCGGCGTCGCGATCGCGACGTCCGGGCCCCGGCGCGACCAACATGGTCACCGGCATCGCCACCGCGATGATGGACTCCTCGCCGATCGTCTGCATCACCGGCCAGGTCGGCAGCAAGCTGATCGGCAGCGACGGCTTCCAGGAAACCGACATCACCGGCGTCACGCTGCCGGTCACGAAGCACAACTACCTGGTCACGCGCGCGGACGATCGTCGCGCCGGCGGTCCGCGAAGCGTTCGCGATCGCCGCGAGTCGGCCGTCCGGGCCCGGTGCTCATCGACATCACGAAGGACGCGCAGCAGACGCTCGTGCGAGTTCGACTGGGACGCCGCGACGCCCCAGCCGCACGCCCGGCCGGAGCGGGTGCCGATCAGGCGGCCGCTCTCGGCGGCGCTCGAGCTGATCAACAGCCGCCGAACGGCCGATCGATTCTGGCGGGCCACGGCATCATCCTCGTCGAGCGCCACCGACAGTCGTTCGTTGCGTTCGCCGAGCGGGCGCAGATCCCGATCGCGATGACGCTCCTCGGCATCGGCGGCATTCCCGGCGTCGCATCCGCTGAACCTCGGCATGATGGGCATGCACGGCGAGGCGTGGGTCAACACCGCGATTCAGGAAGCCGACCTGCTGCTGGCGTTCGGCATGCGGTTCGACGACCGCGTCACGGGCAACCTCAAGACCTACGCGCCGAATGCGAAGAAGATCCACATCGACATCGACCCGGCGGAGATCGGCAAGAACGTCAAAGTGGACGTCGGCGCTTGTCGGCGACCTGCGGACGATGCTGGAAACGCTGCTGCCCGGCGTGGTCGCGGCGGCATCGTCGCGAATGGCTGGATCACATCACGCGATCTCAAGGGAGACTCCGCGGTCCGCGACATCCAGAATCTTCCAGACGACGGGCACCTGTATGCGGCGCACGTCATCAACGACATCTGGCGCACGACGCAGGGTCGACGCGATTGTCGTGACCGACGTCGGCCAGCATCAGATGTGGGAGGCGCAGCATGTACCACCACGACGAGCCGCGATCGCTGATCACGTCGGGCGGCCTGGGCACGATGGGCTTCGCGCTGCCGGCCGCGATCGGCGCGAAGATGGCGCGCCCGGACGCGGAAGTCTGGGTCGTCGCCGGCGACGGCGGCTTCCAGATGACGATGTGCCGAGCTGGCGACGATTGCTGCAGGAAACGGCTGGACATCAAGGTCGCCATCATCAACAACGGCTACCTCGGGATGGTGCGGCAGTGGCAGGAGTTCTTCTACGAGCGCCGCTATGCCGCCACGCCGCTGCTACAGCCCGGACTTCGTCAAGATCGCCGAGGCGTGCGGCCTGGCGGGGCAGGCGATCTCCAGCCGCTCCGACGTCGTGCCGGCCAGTGCTGGCCGCGCGCGCGCACCAGCGGCACGTCGGTGCTGGAATTCCGCGTGTGAACAGGAAGACACCGTCTACCCGATGGTGCCGGCCGGAGCCGACCTCGCACGCGATGATCCGCCGGCCGAGCCCCATCGTGGAAACAGCGGAGGACGCCTAACATGACGCCTCACACATTCGTGGTGACCGTCGAGGACGAGCCGGGAGTGCTCAACCGGGTCGCGCTCGCCTTTCCGCCGGCGCAACTACAACATCGAGTCGCTCGACCGTCGGGCGCACCGGAACAGTCCGGCATCTCGCGCATGACGATCGTCGTGCCGACCGACGACGCGGAGGCCAAGCGGATCGCGGCGAATCTCTACAAGCTCGTGAACGTGATCTCGGTCACCGACATCACGCTCGTCGCCCGCCGTGTATCGCGATCTCGCCATGATCAAGGTGGCGGCCACGCCGGAGTGCCGGCCCGGGCTGGTCCATCTGGTCGACGTGTTCAGGGCGCGCATCATCGACCTCGCGCCCGATTCGCTGACGATCGAGATCACCGGCGCTGAGGATAAGATCGATGGCTTGCTCGAGGTGCTGAAGCCGTACGGCGTGCTGGAGATGGCGCGGACCGGGCCGCGTCGCAATGGCGCGCGGCGTGCAAGTCGGCGAACGGGACGAGGCCGTCGGCCGGGCGTCCAGAACGCCATCCGATTCCAGCGTTTCCTACTCGGTCTGAAGGAGCGGGACGCGGCTCCGGCGTCGAGCAGGCCCGCGGGGCTCGCTGCGCAGACGCTGAAGCCCGCGCTCTACCTGCGCTCAAGCCAACTGAGAATTCCGGTCCAACTAAGGTCGGCTCGCTGACAGCGAGAGGTAATGCACGACGATGTTCTACGACAAGGACGCCGACCTCTCGCGCTCATTCGCGCGAAGAAGGTGGCCGTGCTCGGCTACGGATCGCAGGGTCACGCGCACGCGCTGAACCTGAAGGACAGCGGCGTGGACGTTCGCGGTTGGGCCTGCGCCGCTGGCAGCCGCTCGCTGCACGAAGGCGGCCGCGGCCTCGACCGTGCACCTCTGTTGCCGATGCGGCGCGCTGGGCCGACGTGTCATCGTGATCCTCGTGCCCGACACGACGCAGGCGAGCTATGCCAGACCGACATCGCGCCGGCCTGACGACGCGGCAAGACGCTGATGTTCGCGCACGGCTTCAACATCCGCTTCGGCTGGATCACGCCGCCGGCTGACGTCGACGTCACGATGATCGCGCCCGAAGGCGCCCGGGCCACCGCGTCCGCGAGCTCTATCGTCGGAAGGCGGCGGCACGCCGCGCGCTGCTGGCCGTCGCACCAGGACGCGCACGGGGCAGGCGCCGGCGCTCGGCGCTGCTCGCTGCGGCAAGGCGATCGGCGTCACGCGCGCGCCGGCGTGATCGAGACGACGTTCGCGGAGGAGACCGGAGACCGACCTGTTCGGCGAGCAGGCCGTGCTCTGCGGCGGCGTCAGCGCGCTCGTCAAGGCCGGGTTCGAGACGCTGGCGCAGGCCGGCTACCAGCCCGAGGTGGCCTACTTCGAGTGCCTCCACGAGCTGAAGCTCGATCGTCGACCTGATCTACCGCGGCGGCCTCGAACTACATGCGGCTACTCGGTCAGCGACACCGCCGAGCAGCGGCGACTACACCGCCGGCCCGCGGATCATCACCGAGGAGACCCGGCGCGAGATGAAGCGCATCCTCGCCGAAATCCAGGACGGCACGTTCGCCAAGGCCTGGATCGCCGAACACGAAGCCGGGCGTCCCAATTTCAACGCGACTCGGATCAAGGAACAGGACCAGCCGCTCGAAGCAGGTCGGCGCGAAGCTGCGCTCGATGATGCCATTCCTGGATCCACGTGACCGTGCGCCCGGATGGCGTGACTGTTATCTAGCGGCGGATCCGAACGACAGATAGACAGGAGTTCAGGAGATCACGAGTTCAAAGGCTCAGGCGATCTTTGACTGTGTCTGATCTCCTGATCTCCTGTAAGACGACTCCGCTTCAACCCATCGCGCGCGCGCCAAGTTGAGCGGAGTCTCAGGCGAGTCGTCCCCTACGTTCCCCCTCCACGCGCAACACCGCCTCGGCAATCTCGTTCATCCCGACACCCTTGGTGACCTGCGCGAATACGATCGGTCCCTCGCCTCTCATTTCTTCGCATCGCGTTCCATCGCCCGAGATCCGCGCCGACCAATGGCGCGAGGTCGGTTTGTTGATGACGAGGAGGAGGTCCGACTGCGTGATCCCGGGGCGCACCTTCATCTCGGGATCTTGTCGCCGCCAGAGACGTCGATCACGTAGATCGTGAAGTCGGCTAGCTCGCGGCTGAACTGCGCCGCGAGGTTGTCTCCGCCGCTCTCCACGAACAGCAATTCGGGATGGAAGGCGTCGCATCAGCCGGTCGAGCGCCTCCAGGTTGCGTGGCTGACATCGTCGCGAACGGCGGTGTGAGGGCAGCCGCCGGTCTCCGACGGCGGCAAGCTACGCTCGGCGGGCAGCGCGTGATGGCGTGTCAGGAACTCGGCGTCTTCCTTCGTGAAGATATCGTTCGTCACGACCGCAATCTCTAGCGGCGATCGCGAAGCAGCCGGCACAGCTCGAGGAGCAGCGCGGTCTTGCCGCTGCCAACCGGTCCACCGATGCCAATCGTGAAGGCCCGGCGTGCGAAGTCGCGGGTGAGCAGGCGCCGCGCGATCGGAAACGCGCCCGGCCCGGCGGGGACCATGAGTGTGCGGGGTGATTCGGATCGTGGTGAAAACGGGGTCGGGACATGGGTCGCTCCTGTCGGGACTCTAGGGATCGGGCGATCTGGCAGCGTCAGTCGCGTCGGCGCTCGGCAGTCGTCGGTGCCAACTGTCCGTCGACTCCGGGATTTCGGATCACCCCGAACCGTCGGATCCTGATCTCGATCCCGACCAGTGTTGCGCACGTCACGATTGGAACAACCGGCTGTAGAGCCGATCGTGCCCGGCCTGAAGCAGATCGAGAATCGGCGCTGTCTGGGCGATGTCCGTATCCCGGAGGACGCTCGCAGCGCTCTCGAACCAGATCGAGCTCGCCGGCACACTCGACCTGCAGTCGCTGGGCGGCTATGCACCGACGATCCCCAGCCGGACGGCGGCCGAGGCCAGACCGCGCAGCGACGTATACAGGAAGAGCTGCTGCATCGTCTCGAGCGGGCACGCCGAGCAGCGACAGTGCGGCGCCGAAAACCGGAGCGTGGTGGCCGTTCAGGGCGTTCCCACGCGATCCTCGAGCGCGGTCATCGACTCTCCGGGCCAGATCCTGGCGCACGTCGCTGCAAGTGCGCGGCCTTGCACGCAGCTCGCGCGGCTCGAGACGACGTTGGTCAGAGAAGACGTGGCAGGCGTGGTCGAGCTCCTCGAGACGATGCGGATCGATGCATGCCGCGGATGCGAGCGGAAGGAGTCCACGCCCGGCCTGCCAGAGCGCGAGCGCAACGAACAGCGCCGAGGCCTCGGGCGACGCCACTTCCCCGACTGCCAGGCAGCCTCCAGCCCGCTGGAGTGCGCGAAGCCGCCTGTCGGGAACGCCGAGTCAGCGAGCTGCCAGCACGTGTCAGACGTAGTATTCGGAGACACGAAGACCCTTCCTATGCGAGACGGTCTGAAGACCTCTCACAACTCGAGCAGGTACAGCTACGAGCTATCTCGTAGCTTGAGCCACGTAACAGCGCGAGCGAGCTGGCGCAGCCAGGCGAGCGAGCGGCGCGATGAGGGCGCGTCCGAGGGGCGAAGCCCCTCGGATGAGACTAGAACAACCAATACCTCTGCGCGAGCGGGAGGACGCGCGCGGGCTCCGCTCTCAGGACTTCCCCATCCGCGGTGACCGTGTACATCTCCGGGATCCACGCTCATGCTGGGCAGCGCGTCGTTCAACTTCATGTCGCGCTTGCCGATCCCTCGGCACCCGCGCACGGCCGCGAGCCGCTTGGTGAGCCCGTAGCGTTGCACCGTCGAAGCGTCGAGGGACGCCTGCGAGACGAAAGCCAGTGAGGTGCTCCCGCGTCGCCCGGCCGTACGCACCGAACATCGGCCGCATCATCAGCGGCTGCGGCGTTGGAATCGACGCGTTCGCGTCGCCCATCTGGGCCCAGGCGATGAAGCCGCCTTTGATCACCATCTCGGCTTTGACGCCGAAGAAGGCCGGCTTCCAGAGCACCAGATCGGCAAGTTTGCCAGCCTCTACGGAGCCGACCTCGTGCGCGATGCCATGGGCTATCGCCGGATTGATCGTGTATGCTCGCCACGTAGCGGCGGATGCGGAGGTTGTCGTTGTCGCCCTGCTCCTCCGGCAGCCGCCCGCGCTGATCTCGCATCTTGTGAGCCGTCTGCCAGGTCCGGCAGATGACCTCGCCCACGCGGCCCATCGCCTGGCTGTCGCTCGACATCATGCTGATCGCGCCGAGGTCGTGGAGGACGTCTTCGGCGGCCATCGTCTCGCCGCGGATCCGGCTCTCGGCGAACGCGACATCCTCGGGGATGTTGCTGGTCGAGGTGATGACACACCATCAGCATGTCGAGGTGCTCGTCGAGCGTGTTCACGGTGTAGGGTCGCGTGGGATTGGTCGAGCTCGGCAGCACGTTCGGCTCGCCGCACACGCGAATGATGTCGGGCGCGTGCCCGCCGCCAGCGCCTTCGGTGTGATACGTGTGAATCGTCCGGCCCTTGAAGGCCGCGATCGAGTCGTCGACGTAGCCCGATTCGTTCAACGTGTCGGTGTGGAGCGCGATCTGCACGTCGTAGAGGTCGGCGATCGACAGGCTCGTATCGATGGCCGACGGGCGTCGTGCCCCAGTCCTCGTGGAGCTTGAGGCCTATCGCGCCGGCGCGCAATCTGCTCGCCCAGGCCCTCCGGCCGTGAGCTGTTGCCTTTGCCGAGGAAGCCCGAAGTTCATCGGCAACGCGTCGGTCGCCTGCAGCATCAGCTCGATGTGACGCGAACCTGGCGTGCACGTCGTGGCGTTGGTTCCGGTCGCCGGTCCGGTGCCGCCGCCGATGAACGTCGTGATTCCGCTCGCGAGCGCCTCGAACACCTGCTGCGGGCAGATGAAGTGAATGTGCGAGTCGATGCCTCCGGCGGTGAGGATCAGTCCCTCGCCCGCGATGGCCTCGGTCGTGACACCCACGACCATGTTCTCGGATCACACCTGCCATCACGTCAGGATTGCCGGCCTTGCCGATCCCGGCGATGCGCCCGCCCTTGATCCCGACGTCCGCCTTCCGGATGCCGGTCCAGTCGACGATGAGCGCGTTCGTGATCACGCAATCGAGGGCGGCCTCGTCCGAGACGCCGCTCGCCTGCCCCAGGCCGTCGCGCAGCACCTTGCCGCCACCGAACTTGCACTCGTCGCCGTAGACCGGCGGCGTCGTGACTCGACCTCCGCGAAGAGATTCGGTGTCGCCCAGCCGCACGCGGTCGCCGGTCGCTCGGACCGTAGATGTCTGCGTAGTGGCGTCGATCGATTCGATGACTCATTCATTAACCGGGGGGCTTCGCCCGCCGGACCCCCATCCGCCAGTCGCTCGCGGGGCCCCATCGCCATCCGATCGCTGGGCGCGCCTGCGCGCGCGCTCGTGACCGGCGGGCCTCGCGCCGGCCATCGCCAACTCACGCGCGCGTGAGCAGATCCTGTCGCGCCAATCGCGCCCGCGCTACCCGTATACTGTCCCCGAATTTGACGATCGCGGACGGCGATCCGCGCGCGCTCTCGCCCTTCTTCCGTGACCGGTCCATCCGCGAGGCTGTTGCCTCCATGGATCACGCGCCGTCCTGCGATGGAGACAAGGCCGACGGTCCTGGTCTCGCCGGGTTCGAAGCGCACGGCGGTACCCGGCCGGGATGTCGAGGCGCATGCCGTAGGCAGCGGAGCGATCGAACTCGAGGGCGCGATTGACCTCGATGAAGTGGTAGTGGCTGCCGACTAGAATCGGACGGTCGCCGCGATTGGTCACCGTCAGGCGCTCCGTCTCCCGCCCCTCGTTGAGCGTGACGTGCCTGGCTGGACGACCACCGCGCCGGCCGCAGACTCCAATTCCGTCGTCCGGTCACCGAGTTGGCTGGACGGAAGCGGGAGAAAGCTTCCGTAGAGCGCGAGAGACATGTCGCCGCGCTCGGTCACGATCGGGTCGTGGACGCGGTGACGAGCTTCGTTCCGTCGGGAAACGTCCCTTCGACCTGGACTTCGTCAATCATCTCCGGGCACGCCGTCCAGCACGTCACCGACCGAGGAACCGGCGGCCGAGATCCATCAACTCGGCAACCGAGCGGCCGTCGCGGATGAACTCGAGGACCTGCGTGCGCGATGAGAGGCGACCGCCTCGTGGATAGCAAGCTCAGTCGTAGGCCCCGCGCGAGAACGCTTCTGCGCGAGGAATCCGGCCTGGTGGAGCGTCAGCTTGTCAATCTCGTTCGGGGTCAGATGCATTTGCTCACCATTTGCGGGCCCGGGGATCGTCACCCAGGAGACCGGGACGAAATGCAACCACGTGCGCGCCGCGCGTCCGACTTCTTCCACCGATACGCCGGCCATGCGAATCACGCAGCCGGCCTCGCCGTTCGGGCCGAGCGGAGCCGCCGCCATCAGGAGGTCTGCACGCCTGCTGAGTCTCGATGGAGCCCAGCGCATGCCCGTTGCAGGCGGACGCCGCATGCACTCGTAACGCGACGCCAACCAGCACGATCAGACAGACGCAGTCGAAGCGACCCATCCGCTCCGCCAGCGGACCCTCAGATGGGCTGAGCAGCAGCGCATCGTGGAACACCACTCGTCCGTCGTAGCGGATCGTCAACCGGCTGGCATATCGATCGAAGACCCAGCGCTCGCCCGATGCCCGGCGACCCGCAGTCATCCAGTCCATGAGCACGATGCTTCCGCTGCGCCGGTCGTCCACTGATTGCGTCTGCTCGAAGGACGCTCCGCGGAAACACACACGGTGGGATCCGGCAGCACCAGGAGCCGTGCACGTTCCCCGACGCGCGCGTCGAGAGTGGACGACGCGCCTCGTGGGGGCGATGGACCTTCGTCGACGCCTGCGTCTGGAAGAAGAAGAGCCGCCTCGTCTTCGAGCGTCAATCTGAAGGCGAACAGCATCTCCGCCGAGGAGGCCGCCGCCGTATGTGCTGGTGAAGACCCACGCGGCGTCACCGTGATTGGATGGCGTGAGGAACCGCAGCGGGGCTGCCCCGCGAGCGCCCGCGAGGCGACGCTCCGACTGCCGTGCCGGACGACCCGGAGCGTGCCGCTGCCGGCCGCAATGTCCGAACGTGGAATCGTCGCATCCGCGACCGCCGCGCCGCTCACTCCTGCCCATCGTATCCTCGCGTTCGAGCGGTTGGATCAAGAAGTGAACGAAGGAGCGCGCGTCCGACAAAAGCGTACTCGTCCTTCACTTCTGGCGGTGCGTGGCCCATGTACTGGCATCCTCTACGACTATCAATTCGGTTAATGGGTTGACGCCCGAGATAGCGCCTACTTATACTGGCCTTTCGATGCAGACGCGCATGTCCACCGCGACCATTACCATGGGGGAACCGGATGGTGATCCGGGCCCCGGGGTCGCTGGCGTTCGCGCTCGGGCTTGACAGGCACGACAGAGTCACGAGCTTTTGCAGAACCCGCCGGCGCCTTCGGGAGCCGGCGGGTTTTTATTTTCAGGAGGACGCTCGCCACCGCGCGGCGTCCGTCAGGGACGAGTGGATGCCGCTATTCCGACGACGCTTCGCTGGCAGGTGACGCTTCGCTGACCGGGTAGTCCGCGTGAGCAGCGCTGCTGGATCGGTCGACGGGTTGCGAGCTGCGCGTTCCCGGGTCCATCAGCAATCTGGGCCCCGGCTCGACTCGCTCCTCCGTGGCCGTGCAGATCTACCTGGACCTCCGGGTCACCGAGAGTGCGATCCGGATGCGCCCGACACGATCGAGACGCACTTCGCCGACGGCGGACCTCCAGGCGAGAATCGGATCGAAACGGCGTTTCGCCACGCGCGGGCCCGGATCGGCACGCCGGCGCCGGGCGTCAGGATCCGAGGTCCGGAGCGACATCCCCACGCGCGCGGGACTGGGGGGCAACGGCGCGGCGACCTGGCCGGTCTGCAGCTCTATCAGCAGCTCACCGCGCCCATCTCGTCCGCAGATCTGCTCGCGCTGGCGGCGGACGTTGAGAGGCCACCCCGACAACGCGGCCGCTTCGCTCCTGGGTGGGCTGACCGTGAGCTGTCAACGAGACGACGGCCGGGTGACGGCATCGCGCATGGCGCTGGCCGTCCGACGTCCAGATCGTCGATCGCGACTCCGGAAGCCGAGCTCGAGACGCCGCATGCCGCGCCGGGTGCTGCCCTCGACGATCTCGATGCGTGATGCCGTCTTCAACCTGCCAGCACTGCTGCTGCTGCTGGTCCATGCGCTCGCCGCTTCGGAACGCACGGCGATCTCCGCGAGGCGCTCCGGGATCATGGTGGCACCAGCCGGCGCGGGCGGCGCTCGTGCCAGGGCTGGCCGAAGCGCTGGCGCTCGATGACGAGAGCGATTCTTGGCGCGTGTCTCAGCGGTGCAGGCGCCGATCGATCGCGTGGTGTTCACACGAACGGCCGCGCCGCGGAGGCAGCAGGCTCGACTGAGCGACGTCTACCGCGAGCTCGGCATGCCGAGGCCGATCAGACTGCTTGCCGTGCACCAACCCGTGTGATTCCGTGTGAGTGACAGTCAGGATTCATCTATGCATTTCTCGCTTCGCTGTCATCTGTGCCAGACCGTCTTACCCTGCCGAGGCCCTCTGGGTGTGCAGCCAGTGCCTCCGGACCGCTGGAGGTGCACGCTACGACTACGCCGCCATCGCCCGCGCTCGTCTCGCGGGAGCTGATCGGAAGTCGGCCGCGGAACCTCTGGCGCTATCGCGAGCTCCTGCCGATTGCGGGTGAACCCACGCACCGGCCTCCACTCCGGTTTCACTCCGCTCGTCCGAGCGGAGCGCCTCGCCGCACAGGCTTCGGTGTTCGCGAGCTCTACGTGAAGGACGATTCGGTGAACCACCCGACGTGCTCCTACAAGGATCGTGTCGTCTCGGTTGCCGCGACGCGCGCCGGTCGAGCTCGGGTTCACGATATTCGCGTGCGCCTCGACGGGCAATCTCGCCGGCAGCGTCGCGTCGCACGCGCGCACGCCTCGGCCTGTCGTGCGCCGTGTTCATCCCGGACGACCTCGGAGCCCGCCAAGGTCACGCGGCGCGAGCGTCTACCGCCCGCAGATCATCGCGGTTCGCGGCAACTACGACGACGTGAACCGGCTGTGCACGCAGGTGGCCGACCGACTACGGCTGGGGATTCGCGAACATCAACCTGCGCGCGCTACGCCGAAGGCGCGAAGACCTACGGGTTCGAGATTGCGGAGCAGCTCGGTTGGCGTTTTCCGCGCACGCGTGGTGTCGCTGGTGGCCGGCGGCACTGCTGCTGCCGCGGGATCCTCGAAGGGCTTCGAGGAGCTGCGGACGGTCGGCCTCGTCTCGGGCGAGCTGCCGTCGATCTACGCGGCGCAGGCGGCGGGCTGCGCGCCGGTCATGCGGGCGCTCGACGCGGGGCTGGAGTTCCCGGATCCGGTCAAGCCGCAGACGATCGCCAAGTCTGATGGCGATCGGCAATCCGGCGGACGGCTTCCAGGTGCTCCGCGCCGTGCGCCAGACGGGTGGCGGCGGCGCGATGGTCACCGACGACGAGATCATCGCCGGCATCCAGCTGCTTGCCGAGACGGAAGGCATCTTCACCGAGCCCGCCGGCGGCGTGACCGTCGCGGCAACGAAGCCAGCTGATCGAGCGCGGGTCGCTTCCACGAGACGAGTCGATTGTCATCTGCATCACCGGCAACGGCTACAAGACGGCGGAAGTCCTGAACGGCCGCGGCGTTGACGCCCGTGCCACATCGGCCGATCGCTCGCCGACTTCGAGGCGAGCGCCGCCGCGCCAGCCGCAGTCGGTGTAGAGACGCAGACGACCGGGTCAGCAGGAGGATGGGAGGAGGGGATCGCAGATCCGAACAGGCTCCTCTCCGCCCCACCTCCCTGTTGACAGAATTCCGGCGCGACCGGTTATTGAATGCGCTACTAGCATCATGAGCACCTATCACGCCGCCTTCCGCTGCGCCGCCGGCTGCCCCGGCGAGCACTCGATCTGGCAGCCGATCTATCACTGCCCGACTTGCGGCGGCCTGCTGCAGGTCGTGCACGACCTCGACGCGCTGCGCGCACCGGAGCGCCGGCGGCGTGGATGCGCACGTTCGACGACCGCTACAAGCGCGACGGCGTGGCCCTACGGCTCCGGTGTCTGGGGCAAGAAGGAATGGGTCTGCCCCGAGATTCGCAACGAGAACATCGTGTCGATGGACGAGGGCGGCACGAACATGTTCTGGGCCGAACGCGTTCGGCGCGTGAGATCGGGCTCGAGGATCTGCTGGGTCAAGCAGTGCGGCAACTCGCACACCGGATCGTTCAAGGATCTCGGCATGACGGTGCTCGTCTCGGTCGTCAAGCAGATGATCGCCGACGGCGCGGGCGTGCGCGCGGTCGCCTGCGCGTCGACGGGCGACACCTCCGCGGCGCTCGCGGCATACGCGGCCGCGGCCGGCCTGCCGGCCGTCGTGATCCTGCCCGCGAGCAAGAGTCTCGGCGGCGCAGCTCGTTCAGCCGCTCGCCAACGGCGCGCGCGTGCCTCGCGCTCGACACGGACTTCGACGGCTGCATGGCGATCGTCAAGCGGCTCGTCGAGGAGGACGGCGTCTACCTCGCGAACTCGATGAACAGCCTGCGGCATCGAGGGTCAGAAGACGCTGTCGATCGAGATCGTGCGAGCAGTTCGACTGGGAGGTGCCCGACGTCGATCGTCATCCCCGGCGGCAATCTCGGGCAACGTCAGCGCGCTCGGCGCCGGCTTCGACATGATGCTGCGACCTCGGGCTGATCGCCAAGCGCCCGCGGCATCGTCGTCGCGCAGGCCGGCAGCTGCGAACCCTCTCTATCGCGCGTTCATGAACAACTGGGAGTTCGAGCCGATCACGGCGCAGCCGACGATCGCGTCGGCCGATTCAGATCGGCAACCCGGTGTCGCATCGACAAGGCGCGATCCGGACGCTGCAGAGCGCTACAACGGCGTCGTCGAGCAGGCGACCGAAAACGAGCTCGCCGACGCGGCGGCCGCGCGCGGATCGCACCGGCATGTTCAACTGCCCGCACACCGGCGTGGCGCTCGCGGCGCTCGAGAAGCTCGTCGCCCGCGGCGAGGTGCAGCGAGACCGGATCGTGTCATCGTGATCTCGACCGCCAACGGCCTGAAGTTCACGGAGTTCAAGATCGCGTATCACACGCGCTCGCTCGCGCGGCGTGACGCCGCGCTATCCCAACCCTCCGGTCGAATTGCCCAACAGCTACGACGCCGTGCGTCGAGCGATCGATGAACTCGCGCGCGCCGGTGGCGCGGGTCTAGTGGAATGTAACGCCTGAATCACGTAGCAGCCGCTCCGTTGTCACGGCTGCGGACATCGGGCGAAACAGACGACTGGCGCGCTACCGAATCAGCGGATACGAGGCCACTAGGTGGAGTGTAACGCCCGAATCAGCAGCAGCCGTTCCGTTGTCACGGCTGCGGATTCTGGGCCGAACAGCGCGGAAAGGACGGCGTGAGCGCCGTGCAACGTCCGGTCTCGAAGTGTGGAAGTTCGGCGGAGCCTCGCTGGCCGATGCGCGCGCGGATTCAGCGCGCCGCGGGACTCATCGCCAGACATCCCGGGCCAGCTGGTCGTCGTCGCACGTCAGCGCCTGGCCGGGCGTCACCGATCAGCTCCTCGAGGGTGCGCGGCCCGCCGCGGCGGCGAAGCGAACCGAAGCCACGCGCATCGCCGCTGCCGTCGCTCCTGCGCAGACACCGCGAGATCGCCGCGAGATCTCCTGCCGCCGGGTGCCGGCCCGGCGCGCGCTGCACGGCATCGATCGACGCCGCCGCGCGCGAGTACCGCGAGCTGTGCGGCGCGATCGCGGTGCTGGGACACATTCGCGCCACGCGCCAGCGATCATTCTGCGTCTCTCGCGGCGAGCGCATGTCGGCAGCCCTCCTCGCCGCCGTGCTGTCCGAGATCAGGACGCCGGGCGCAGCTACGTCGATGCCGGCAAGCATCGTGGCGCACCGACGCACAGCACGGCGGCGCCGCGCCGAACCTCTCCGGAGACCGGACGACGCGCCCGGCGTGCGCTGAGGCCGCTCCTGGCCGCAGGCACGACGCCCGGTCGTCCCCGGCTTCATCGGGCAGGCTCCCGACGGCAGCGTGACGACGCTCGGACGCGGCGGATCCGATCTGACGGCGACGCTTCTGGCCGGCCCGCTTGGCGCGCGAGCGCGTGGTGCTCTGGAAGGACGTCCCGGGATCCTCACCGCCGATCCGCGCCTGGTGCCGGACGCGCGGCTGATCCCGCAGCTGCATCATCGCGAGGCCGCGGAGGTCGCGCACTACGGCGCGAAGGTCACTCCATCCCGCGCGCGCTCATCCCGATCGCGGGCACCCGCATCGTGCTGCACGTGCGATCGTTCCTCGATCCCGGAGCGCCGGGCACCGAAGTCTCCGCGCGCCGATCGCTGGCGAGCTATCCGGTCAAGGCGCTCGCGATCGTGCGCGGGACAGGCGATCGTCACGGTCGCCGGCAAGGGCATGGTCGGCGTGCACGGCATCGCGGCGCGGACGTTCGCGCGCGATCGAGGCCGAGCGGCTGTCGGTCTCGACGATCTTCCAGGCGCTCGTCCGAGAGCTCGATCGGGTTCACGCGTCGCCGAGTCGGAAGCGCGCGCGCGCGGTCGAGCAGCTTGCGGCGCGCGTTCCGCGAGGAGCTCGCGAGCGGGCCTGATCGACAACGTGACCGCGCGGCCCGGCATGGCCGTGATCGCGGTCGTCGGCGACGGCATGGCCGGCAGCGCCGGGCATTGCCGCGCGCGTGTTCTCGGCGCTCGCGACAGGCGGCATCAACGTCGTCGCGATCGCGCAGGGATCGTCGGAGCGGAACATCTCGTTCGCGGTGACGGCGCGACCAGGCGCGCGGAGGCGGCGCGCCGCGTCCACGCCGCGTTTCAGCTGTCGAAGATCGGCGGCGGCCGGCCGCCCGCGGCGCCGCGCACCGACGTCGTGCTCCTCGGGGTTCGGCCGCGTCGGGCGCGCGCTGGCCGACCAGATCGCGGCGCCGGCCAACGGCCATCCGCTGGTACGCGTCGTAGGCCTGCTCGATCGATCCGGGATACGTCTTCGAGCCGCGCGGCATCTCGCGACGCCGCCTGCTGCAGCTGACGCGCGAGAAGGACGGCGGCGCGCTTCGCTCGGCGCTCGGCGGCCGGCCGGCGTCACGCCGCCGATGCGCTGACGTTCGATGGCCGGCCACGCGGTGTCGCGGCCGATCGTGGTCGACGTGACGAGCGACGAGACCGGACGACCTGCTGCGCGCGGCCGTCGGCCACGGCTTCGACATCGTGCTCGCCAACAAGAAGCCGCTCGCCGGCTCGTGGGAGAGCTACGACCGCCTGCTCGTGCAGCACTCGACGAGCGCCGGGCCGGCAGATGCGCTACGAAGCGCACCGTCGGCGCCGGCCTGCCCGATCATCGACACGTTCCACAAGCTCGGTCGGAGACCGGCGATCGCGTCCTGAGCATCGAAGGGTCGCGTCAGCGGCACGCTGATGTTCGTCATGTCGGCGGTCTCGGCCGGGCAAGCCGTTCTCGCAGGCGGTGCGCGAGGCCGTGGAGCTCGGGCTACGCCGAGCCCGATCCACGCGACGATCTGTCCGGCCGCGATGCGGCGCGCAAGGCGCTGATCCTGGCGCGGCTGCTCGGCTATCGCGGGCCGGCGCCGGTGGCGCAGGATCTGGTGCCGCGCGCGCTGAAGCGCGTGCCGCGCGCTGCGGACTTCCTGGACCGGTTGCAGGCGTTCGACGACGAGTGGGCGGCGCGGGCGGCGGCGGAAGCCAGACGTGGCCGCGTGCTGCGGTATCGTGGTGACCGCGACGCCGCGCGACGGTGTCGGCGAAGCTTGCGGCGGTGCCGGCGTCGAGCCCGGCGGGCGCGCTCGAGGGCACGCGCAACCTCGTCGCCTTCACGACGCCGGCGGTATCGCACCGAGCCGCTCGTGATCAGCGGGCCGGGCGCCGGCGCCGAAGTCACGCGCGGCGGGCATCCTGAACGACATCTACTCGCTGTCGGCGCGGTGAGTGATGCTGGACAGAAAGCGCGGTGGCCGCACGATGACCAATGTCGTCACGAGTCCCGAGACGATGCTGCGGCTGATCCTCAACAGCCGCGTCTACGACGTGGCGCACGAGACGCCGCTCGAGCCGGCGGCGCGGCTGTCGCGGCGGCTCGGCAACGACGATCCTGCTCAAGCGCGAGGATCTGCAGCCGGTCTTCAGCTACAAGCTGCGCGGCGCCTACAACCGCATCGCGCACCTCACCGAGGCGGAGCGCGCGCCGCGGCGTCATCGCCGCCAGCGCCGGCAATCACGCGCAGGGCGTCGCGTTCGCCGCGCGCCACCTCGGGCTGCGCGCGCCTCATCGTCATGCCGCAGACGACGCCCGAGATCAAGGTCGACGCGGTGCGCGACATGGGCGCCGAAGTGATCGCTCATCGGCGACAGCTACGCCGACGCGAAGACGCACGCTGCGACGAGCTCGCCGCCGACGACCGGCATGACGTTCGTGCATCCGTTCGACGATCCGCTCGTCATCGCCGGTCAGGGCACCGATCGGCGACGAGATCCTGCGCCACAAGCTCGGGCGACGTCGCGGCGATCTTCGTGCCCGGTCGGCGGCGGCGGCCTGATCGCCGGCATCGCCAGCTACGTCAAGGCGCTGCGGCCCGACGTCGCGGATCATCGGCGTCGAGCCGTACGAGGCCGACGCGATGTATCAATCGCTCGCCGGCCGGCCGCCGCGTCACGCTCGATCGCGTCGGCATCTTCGCCGACGGCGTCGCCGTGCGCGAAGTCGGCGAGCTCACCTTCCCGATCGTCCAGCGCGACGGTCGACGAAATCGTGCGCGTGTCGAACGACGAGATCTGCGCGGCGATCAAGGACATCTTCGACGACACGCGATCGATCATGGAGCCGGCGGGCGCGCTCGGCGGTCGCCGGCCTGCGGACGTGGGTCGAGCGCACCGGCGTCAGCGGCGAGCGGCTGGTCGCGGTGCTGAGCGGCGCGAACATGAACTTCGATCGCCTGCGCTTCGTCGCCGAGCGCGCCGAGGTCGGCGAAGCGCGCGAGGCGCTGTTCGGCGTCACGATCCCCGAGCGGCCGGGCGCGTTCCGCGAGTTCTGCGCCGACCATCGGCCGGCGCGTCGTGACCGAGTTCAACTACCGGCTGAGCGGCCGCGACCGGGCGCACATCTTCGTCGGCATCGCCACCGAGTCGCGCGCAGGACGCCGCCGAGCTCGGCGACGACGCTGAGCGGCAGCGGGCTACGAGACCGTCGAGCTGACCGACAACGAAGTCGCCGAAGCTGCACGTGCGGCACATGGTCGGCGGCCGAGCCCGGACGTGCGCGCACGAGCAGCTCTGCCGCTTCGAGTTCCCGAGCGTCCCGGCGCGCTGATGGACGTTTCTCGAGACGCTCGGCGGCCGCTGGAACATCAGCCTGTTCCACTACCGCAACCACGGGGCGGACTTCGGGTCGGCGTCACTCGCGGGCTTCGAGGTCCCGCCCGACGAGATGGAAGGATTCGAAGTTTCTCAGGCGCTCAGCTATGCAGCACCAGCGGGAGGACTCGAATCACGCGTATCGGATGTTCCTGACGTAGACGGCGCTCGGCGCTCGGCGCTCGGCGCTCAGCTCGGCGCTCAGCGCTCGGAAGAGGGAGTACGGAACTGGAGCTGAGGGAAGCCGGAAGCGTCGGGAAGCTGCCTTACCCCACGTCAACCCAGTTCGAGCGTCCGCTCCACCGCCTTCTGCCAGCCGCGATAGCTCGATTCGTCGCTGGTCGAGCGTCGATCGCGGCTCCCACTGGCGATCGGCCATTCCAGTTCTGGCGCAGTTGATCGAGATCCTTCCAGAAGCCCGACGGCAAGGCCGGCGGCGTAGGCGGCGCCGAGCGCCGTGGTTTCCGCGACGACCGGGCGGACGACCGGGACGCCGAGGACGTCGGCCTGCAGCTGCATGCAGCGTGTCGTTCACCGTCGCGCCGCCGTCGACCTTCGAGCAGCTCGAGGCGGACGCCCGAGTCCTGCACCATCGCGTCGAGGACGGCGCGCGTCTGGAAGCAGATCGCTTCGAGCGTCGCGCGCGCGAGGTGCGCCTGGTGTTGAAGCGCGACAGCCCGACGATCGCGCCGCGGGCGTCGGACCGCCAGTAGGGCGCGAAGAGGCCGGAGAACGCCGGCACGAAGTAGATGCCGCCGTTGTCCGGCACCGAGTTCGCGAGCGCCTCGATCTCGGCGCCGACGCGATGATGCCGAGCTGATCGCGCAGCCACTGCACCGCCGAACCGGTCACGGCGATCGAGCCTTCGAGCGCGTAGATCGTCTCCGCCGCCCATCCGGTAGCACACCGTCGTCAGCAGCCCGGCCTTCGACGGCACGATCTGCGTGCCGGTGTTGAGCAGCATGAAGTTGCCGGTGCCGTAGGTGTTCTTGGCTTCGCCGGGCGCGATGCACACCTGGCCCACGGTCGCGGCCTGCTGATCGCCGAGGTCGCCGGCTGACCGGCACTTCGCCGCCGGCCGGCCCGTCGCGCCGCGTGCACGCCGAACGCCGAGCGGTCGGACGAGGAGCGGATCGACGGCAGCATCGCCGCGGGATGTCGAAGATGCCGCAGCAGCTCGTCGTCCCACTCGAGCGTCCGCAGATCCATCAGCATCGTCCGGCTCGCGTTGGTGACGTCGGTGACGTGGACGCCGCCGTCCGCGCCGCCGGTCAGGTTCCAGATGACCCACGTGTCGATGGTTGCCGAACACGCGCTTCGCCGCGCGCGGCCGCGGCTCGCGCACGCCGTCGACGTTGTCGAGGATCCACTGCAGCTTCGCGCCGGAGAAATAGCGTGGCGGGCGGCAGGCCGGTGCGCTCGCGGATCAGTCTGGCCCCTGCGACCTCTGTCAGCGCGCTGACGATCCGATCGGTCCGCGTGTCCTGCCAGACGATGGCGTTGTACCAGGGCTGACCGGTCTTCGGGTTCCAGACGACCGTGGTCTCGCGCTGATTGGTGACGCCGATGGCGGCGAGATCCGCCGCGTCGATGCTCGCCGTTGCGCAGCGCGCCGGCGATCGACCTCGTTGGTGCGCGCCGGCGATCTCGCAGCGGATCGTGCTCGACCCAGCCGGGCTGCGGCATGATCTGCTGGTGCTCGAGCTGGTGGCGCGCGACTCTCGTTGCCGCCCTTGGTCGAACACCATGAACCGCGTGCTCGTCGTCCCCTGATCGACGGCGCCTACGAACTGGGACACTGGGGGCTCCACGACGGTTCCAGGGTTCTGGGTTCCACTGGTTCGATGGTTCAGGGGTTCCAGGGTTCCGGTTCGAGTTCAATGGCGCAGGCGCGAACCGCCGAACTCGCATCGAACCGAACCCTGGAACCCTGCTCAGAACCGACGATGTCGCGATACAGGCCCGGCTCCCACGATCCCGCCAATGATTGGGCGCGACGACTGGAATCCAGCAGGCGACCAGTCGGACGGTCCCTTGCCGGGAATCGGCAGGATGGCGTGCGCGATGCGCGGGCCGAGATCGCGCGCCGGATTGATGGCGTAGCCGGTCGGGCCGCCGAGCGAGGCCGACGCCGCAGCACGAGCATCGCCGACGAGCAGCGGCTGCAGACCGCGGCTGAAGACGGCGGACAGGTTCAGGTCGCCTCGGCTTCATCAGCGGTCTGCGCGTTGCCGGCGATCGCCAGTATGCCGAAGAGCGAGCGCCGCGGTCCCGATGATCTCGGCCGCCGCGGTTCGCCGCCGGTGCTGCGAGATGCGCGGGCCCGGTCGCGAAGCACCGCCAGCTTGCTGCCCGGGATCGGTGCGTCACGCGCCAGTGCGGAAGGTAGGCGATCAGCCAGACCATGACCGCGCCGAGCGAATGGCGCCGATCATCTGCGCGGCGATGTAGCCCGGGCACCTCGGCCCACGGAAAGCTGCCGATGGTCGCCAGCGCGATCGTCACCGCGGGATTCAGGTGCGCGCCGCTGATTCGGCCGACAGCGTAGACGGCCATCGCAGCCGCCACGCCCCAGCCCGTAGTGATCACGATCCATCCGGACTTCTCCCCTTGGTCCCTGTCAGCACCACGTTGGCCACGACACCATCACCGAGCACGACGAGCATCATCGTCCCGATGGCTTCCGGGCCGAGAAGCGTCTCGCATCCACGCCTCCGCCGCGTTATGCGCGCACGGGATGCCATCACTGCGCGCGGGCGTTAACGGCGTTCGGCGCTCGGCGTTTGGTGCTCGGCGTTCGACGGAGAAATAGCGGAAGCGGCAAGCAGCGGGAAGCGGGAAGCGGACAGCGGGAAGCGGGCAGCAGGTAAAGGGAAGCGGGCAGCGGAAGCCCCTTTTTGCATGCAGCCCAGGCCATAGAGACCGACCCCTATCAGGGTCGCCTGGCGAAGGGGCTCTGGGCCAGCGATTATGCGCTCCGATTCGCGTTTGCTGGCGCCTGCAAACGCAGGCGATACCCCGGGGCTGTAATCAATTGCACGCCTACGGAACCGGGCTGTATACAGCTTGACAGCGCCACAAGATTAGTGCGCCGCCCGCCAGGAAATCGGATACACTTCCGGGCCGCCGGGTAATACAAACAGACTAGCTTGTCAGGCAGGAGGTAAGGCCTCTCGTCTGGACTCCAGGCGCAAGCTTCATCGCCGGTGGAGGGAAGCCTTGATTGGTGGAGGAACTTTGAAGTCGACCCCGGTCCAGAAGAGGAGGATGCTGTGAGCCAGTCCGTAGGACTATCACGCAATCGGTGCAGATCGATCGCAGGAGCCTCTACTACCTTACTGACCGTTGCGGGCCTCGCGCTCGTCTCGGTCCCCGCACACGCGCAGATTCTTTACGGCAGCCTCACGGGCGTTGTGAAGGATGCGCAGGGCGCGACGGTGCCCGGCGCGACGGTCACGCGCCGTCAACAAGGAAACGAACCTGACGCGCGACACGGTGACGAATGCCGAAGGCGCAGTACATCGCTCACGAACGTCCTGCCCGGGCCGCATGACGTCAAGGTCTCGCTGCCCGGCTTCCGAGAAGCCGTCCGCACCGCCGTGCCCGGTCACGATCGGTCAGATCTCCCGCGTCGACATGACGCTCGAGATCGGCGCGGTCGACCGAGACCGATGACCGTCGCGTCCGAAGCGCAGCTGCTGCAGACCGACAAGGCGGACGTGCACACCGAGCTGAAGTCGGCCGAGATCACGTCGATGCCGCTCAACCGGTTCCGCAACTACCAGGCGCTGATGAACCTGGTGCCCGGCACGACGCCGATGGCGTTCGGCAACGCTGAAACCGACACGCCGGCGCGCTCGCTGGCGACCAACGTCAACGGCCAGGTCAACACGAACAACACGACGCGGACCGACGGCGCCACGAACATGAACATCTGGCTGCCGAACCACAACATGACATCTCGCCGGCCGAGACGGTCGACACGGTGAACATCTCGACGAGCAGCTTCGACGCCGAGCAGGGCAACGCCGGCGGCGCGGCGGTCACGGTCATCACCAAGTCGGGCACGAACCAGTTCCAGGGCTCCGGCGTTCGAGTTCTACAACGGCGACAAGCTGAACGCGACGCCGCAAGCTACTTCAGCGCCGGCGCCGTCCCCGACGAAGCTGCCGATCAAGGCGAACACCTACGGCGGCACGCTCGGCGGCCCGATCGACGAAGAACAAGCGTGTTCTTCTTCGGATCGCTTCGAAGGCTTCAAGCGCGACCAGAGCACTGTTCACGTTCTTCAACGTGCCGGACGCGAGGCTGCGCGCGGGCGACTTCAGCCAGGCGCTGAACGCCGACGGCAGCGCTCCAGCAGATCATCTACGACCCGACGACCGGCGACGCGCAACGGCGTCGGCCGCACGCAGTTCCCGGGCAACGTGATCCCGAGCGAACATGATCAGATCCGATCGCGCTGAAGGTGCTGAACCTCTTCCCGGCGCCCGAACAGTCCGGGCACCGGGCGCCGGCGGGCTGACGAACAACTACCGGCGCCAGGAAGACCGCACGTTCGCCCGCGACAACTGCGACGGCAAGGTCAACTGGAACCGCACCGTCGGCGCATCAGATCTGGGGCAAGTTCAGCTACATGAACGCGGTCGTTGACGACCTGACGAACTACCTCGGCCCCGATCCGAACGCCATCAGGCGACGGCGGGTTCACGAAGGTGTATCAGGCGACCGCCGGCCAGACATGGACGCTCATCGCCGACGATGCTGATGGACATGACGTTCGGCTTCGGCCGCCAGGATCAGCACGTCTACGGGCCCGACTTCCAGGCCGGCAACTACGGCCTCGACGACGCTCGGAATTCCCGGCACGAACGACCAGGGCACCGGCGACTCGCGCTACGCCGGCTATCCGGTGTTCAACACCGGCTTCAGCGCCGTCGGCAACCGCGACGGCTGGAACCCGATCTTCCGCGACGAGCGGACCTACTCGCTGTCGACGAACCTCAGCGAAGATGAAGGGACGTCACGATCTGCGCGGCGGCTACCTGATGAACTTCTTCTATCTCGATCACTGGCAGCCCGAAACCGGCAACCCGCGCGGGCCAGTTCGACTTCAACGGCCGCGGTCGACCGCGCCTGCAACGCGCGGCGCGCAGAACGCGCAACTTCTACAAACCAGTACGCGTCGTTCCTGCTCGGCCTACGTCGGCACGCCGTCCAAGAGCGTGCAGAACGAGCTGATGACGGCGCGCGAGTGGCAGCACTCGCTGTTCGTCCGCGACCGCTGGACGCCCAGCCAGCAAGCTGACGCTCGACCTCGGCATGCGCTGCGAGCTCTACCCGATCATGCACCGCGCCGACGGACGCGGCGTCGATCGGCTCGACCTGCAACCTCGACGTGCTCATCGCCGGCAAAACCCGCAACAACGAGCAATACGTAATTGAACGAAGTACAAC
>ERZ1370068.11368-contig-9988_pt1 | contig 60777 bp, 100 predicted proteins | sample MGYA00561227_ERZ1370068 | MGnify/ENA primary metagenome ERZ1370068 (study PRJEB38410, sample SAMEA6850437) | metagenome | study: Metagenomic assessment of the ecological functions of the soil: analysis of the soil microbiota associated with the... | reverse complement strand
ATGTACTTCGTTCAGTTACGTATTGCTATCTAGTGGCGCAACTGGCACGACGTCACGTCACTGTGCCTTGTCTGGCGACCGGCGGCGACGACCTGGAAGCTGTTTTTGGTGGCTACGTTCACGCTATCTGCGCACGGATGCGACAGTGGTACGGGCGCGTGAGCCATGCCCGCCTGGATTTGCGCGCAGCCTGCTGGCGCACAGCTGCCCCGCGCGCGTACGCACGCCGTAGCCGCACCTCGTCGGCTCGGCTGGAAGGCTGGCCGGTTGGCGCTTTACCTCTCCACGCGAAACCGCCGACCAGAGGTGTTATGCGGCCAAGTCGCGGCGTAACCAATACGAGGCGGCGCACACAGCGCTCCGGCTACTCGGTTCCGGGGGTCAATGAGTCTTCAGTGCCTGGGCGGACCGGTGGGAGCAGGACTGTCCGAAAGGAGGCATCTTCGATCGGATGATGCATGCGGACATGGCATGAAGCGTATCTTGCCGGATGCAACATTCTCACCAAGGTTGATCGCGCTCCGATGGCCGTGAGCCTCGAGTCGCGCGTGCCGATGCTGGATCATCGGTCATCGAACTGGCGTGGCGCATCGCCATTGCGCACATGATTGCCGTAACGGCAGGCAAGTGGCTGCTGAAGCAGGTCCTGTATCGGTACCTGCCGCCCGCCGTGATGGATCGGCCGAAGCGGGGTTTCGGCATTCCCGTCGGCGAATGGCTGCGTGGACCATTGCGTGCGTGGGCAGAAGACCGCCTGCTTTCAGAGGCTCGAGTGCGTAGCGACGGACTGTTGAACCACAGGCTGGGCGCGTGAACAGTGGGCGCGGCGTCTCGCCGGTATATCTGCAGACGGCGACAGCCTTTTGGCAGGTCTTGATGTTCCAGGCATGGGCCCGCAGCCGCCGCCAGCTCCCAGGCGCGGTACGCCAGTCGTGTCGCGTAAGCGGGCTAAGAGCAATGTGGCGTGCTGGGAGTTGCGCTGGGTCGCGTCTAGATGATGCGCGCCTGGCCGAGTTGTTCCCGGCAGCGCTTGCCAAGCTCCACCATCGCGGCCCCGATGCACGCGGTCACTTCCAGGACAGGAATGTCTTCCTCGGCCACACTCGCCTCCAGCATTCTCGACCTTACCGACGCTGGAAGGTGCCGATGCCGAACGGCCGATCGGCGCGCTGCGCGATCAGCTACAAATTCGGCGAGGTCTCGCCACCTCCGCGAACTCGCGCGGCGAATACGCCCTCGCTGGCCTGCGCTCTGCATCCGATACCGAAGTGGTCCTGCGCCCGTTCGCTGAGTTGGGCGCTGCGCCGTTCAACAAGCTCCAATTCGGCATGTTTTGCTTTTGCGTATACGACGGGCTCGCTCGCAAGCTCTGGCTGGTACGCGATCGGCCCGGCATCAAGCCGGGCTGTATTTCGAGCTGCGCATCCTGACCTGGCCCAGTTTCGCCTCGGAGATCAAGGCGATTCTTGCGCTTGGGGAGAGCGCACCGCATGGCGATGTTTCGGCGCTGCACGAGTGGGTCTACTACGGCAATCCGCTCGGCGGCCGCACTCTCTATAAAGGCATTCGGCAATTGCTGCCAGGTCATTTCTCGAGATCGACCTTGAGTCTTTCAGTACTCCATTCCGGGGTACTGGTCACTCGAGGAACAGTCCAGGGATGGCATCGGGCGCCGCGCGATGCGCAGGAAGTTGCCGATTGAGCGGACCCGGCTGCTCCTCGAACAGGCCGTGCATCGGCAACTGGTCAGCGACGTGCCGGTCGGGCTATTCCGCTTTCGGGCGGAGTGGATTCCAGCGCGCTGACGGCATTCGCCTCGCGACACTACGGCGGTCGGCTCGCGACCTATTCGGCCGGCTTCGATTTCGCGCGCGACGAGGGTGAGCTGCAGAAGGCGCAGCGGGTGGCCGCTTTCTTCGGCACAGGCATCACGAGATTCACATCAGCGGTACCAATGTTGGCGATCTGGTTCAGGGAACTCGTTCAGCACCACGATATGCCGTTCTCCGATACACCGAACATCCGCGCCTGATGGCGTCGAAGATCAGTGCGCACACCAAAGTAGTGCTGCAGGAGATGGCGGTGATGAGCTGTTCGGCGGCTACAGCCGCTATTTCACCCTCGGTCACTGGCCTCCTGCGGCTGCCGGCGCTGGTCGTCCAGCGCGCACCGTCTCGCGCCGGATACCGCATTTCACGGCGCCGGGTGCGGCGTTGCATTGCGCGTGCCGCTGCGCGGCCGGGGACATGGCTGCCACCATGGCGCTGCTCACGGCGTCGGAGGATCGCCGTTCCATGGGCCCGCCGCGGTCGCACGTGCACCCGTTGCGAGAGAGCGTCGAGCAATACGACCCGCTTTCGAGGCGTCACCGTGAGTGCCTGCGGATGTTCGTGGATCAGGATCGCATCAACCAGATGTCATTTCTCGATCTGATTGATCGCCTTGCCCGACACTTATCTGGAGAAGGTCACGACCGCTCGACGATGGCCCGCAAGCCTGGAGGGTCCGTGTGCCGGATCCTCAGGTCACGGTGGTGGACTTCGTAGTCTGGACTCCCCGGCGAAGCGAAAAACGCCGCGCGGCAATCAGAAATGGCTGCTGAAAGCTGCTCTCGAAGGCGTCGTTGCACTGACGAAGGGTCCTGCACATGGCCCCAAAGGTCGGGCTCGATGCCGCCTACGGCGCGTGGCTGCGGGGAGCGCTGAAGCCGCTGTTCTTCGACCATCTGGCGATTGTTTCGGGCGCCGCGACCCTGACGCGTTGTTGGATATGAGGCATGTCGAAAACCTGTACCTGAACCGTTACGGGGGCCGAAGGCGTCGTGATGACTCGTACATGCTATGGAAGGTTCTGGACTTCATGATCTGGGCGAACCACTCGGACGTTCGCTTCGATGCCCGCAATCGCGAGGTTAGATGACGCGTACGCCTTCGTTTCCGGAGCGCGTCTGCCCTGTCGATCAGTCGCGCATCACCACCGCCGACGCGGGCGGCGGTCTCTGTTTTGCTCGTTGAGCCCATCGCTGCCCGATTCGGCAGGGCATCCCGCGGCTGCTTGACGCCGGAGCGCAACTATCGCAGAGGCGTTTCGGCGCGCGCAGTGGCGTCTCTACCGCGTTACGCAACTGGACTCCTACACGAAGACCAACCCTGTCCAGGGGACCGGTTTACGCCGCTGCATTGGCGATGAGTTGTGGCATGGCCTGCAGCGTCCAGAACCTTCCGCCGCTTCGAAGTTCTCGAAGCAGGTTGCGGCGCGGGGGCGGTTTACCGAGATCTTTGCTGCAGCTCCCAGCGGCCTCGGTGACGTCCACTGACCCCAGTTCCGCCGATCGGGCCGAATCTGGGAGAATTTGTCCGCAATCGGACCGCCACCGCATCATCGGTGCGACATCGGTCTGGCTTCCGTTCCGGCCCGCCCAGTACGATGTCGTGATTTGCCTGGGCGTGGTGCAGCACACGCAGAATCCTGAGGCCACCATTGCGAACCTCTACGGGCAGAGTGAAGCCAGGGAAATTGGCGGGTGCTTGACCGTGGTCGGCGCTCGTTCTCCACCACACGCCGGTTCCGGTGACATGGTGCTGCGGCCCTTTCTGCAAGCGGTTGCCGCCGGCCGAAGGGCATCGCTGTCACACGGGCATTGACTCGCTGGTTCTTTCCGTTGCACCGGGCCGTGAGAAACGTTCGGCCCGCACAGATGCTGCTAACATCTCGTTTCTCGCCGTTGCTCACCTACTACCGCAATGCTTTTCCGAGCTGGTAGCGCCCGGGCTTTGCCATTACGAATGGGCGGAACTCGACACGCATGACGGTCTGACCGATTGGTACGAGCGTCTGCGCACTGCGCGTTCGACCCGTGCGGCGTTTTGCGGGCGCAAGCGGGCGCGCAGTATCTGGGTCGCGACCGGCGGCAGCGGTATCGGTGCCCGTTGCCCGGAAGACCGCTCTGACCCGGATGCCGCGTCGAGGCTCGCGTCGAGTCGAGGGCATGAAGCTGAAAGCCAAAGCGGCTGCTATCGGGACTGGCCACGTCGCGTTTCAGGCTTCACGACTTCGCGAGCAACCGGGGGGACGGAGTTCCTGGCGGCGCCGTGTTGCTTTGCTCCGTGTTGGCTGCGCCACCTGCTGGACCGCGCGTGCGGCCGGCGCCGTACGCGCCATCCGCGCACTGTCGCACGAGCTTGGACCACCGGCGACTCAATCGGGATCGGCCTCGCGGCGCTGCTGTCCCGGCGTCGAAGCTTACTACGCTCGCTCGATGTCGTTTCGTTGCTCGGACCCTAACGAAACGGCTTGATACTCGCCAGTCACTTTGACGAGCTTTGTGCGCGTTTCCGGCGGCGTACTGCAATCCCGGATCACCAGGAATTCCCGCACGTGAGGCCGACGCTTGCGAGCTACAAATTTCCACACGACCTGCTCAATGCGAGCGTGCGCTCGAACACTGCGCTGGACCGCGAACGCGTTGCGGACATCCGTTTGTCGATCGCGCGTGTGGGGAATGGCCGCTCGCGCATCGTATATCGCGCGCCGTGGACTGATCCGTCGGTTATCCAGGAAAGAGCGATCGACATGATCTATTCACAAGCGGTGCTGGAACACGTCGGGGATGCTTCCAGCGTAGCATGGGCGCCATGCGACGCTGGCTCAAGCCCACTGGCTTCATGTCACGCCAGATCGATTACCGCTGCCACGGCAAGGCGGATAGCTGGAACGGTCACTGGACCTATTCGGACGCCGCTTGGGAAGAGGTCATCGTCGGGCGACGACCGTATCTTCTTAACCGCATGCCGCACTCAGAGCGCGTGCGCCTGTTATCCAGCGCGGGGGTTTATCGTGCCCAGCGCGGTCCCCGGCGCGCGCCTTCCTCGCTGCGACGACGCCAGCTGGCCGAGGCGCGCTTCCGCAGCTTGTCCGACGACGATCTGAGCACCTGCGGCGCCCCACCATCGTCACGCAGTTGTGTCGCAGCAACAGGCTCTGCCTGTCGGCACGTGATCCGAGTGTTGCTGATCGGGCCTGCTGCCGCGCTCCCATGGGTGGCGACACGCGGCATTCGCCGCGCTGGCGGAAGATCTGCAGGGTCACGAGCGTTTCGGCAGCGTCAAGCTCGTGAATGCCTCCGTGAGACCAGCGGCATTCGAGTCGCGCCGCGTCAATCCCGGCATAGCGTTGCGGGCCCTGCTCGCCGGTGCTGCCAATTGGCGGCGCAGTGTTGACGTCATTTCGTTTTCCGCAACAGTGATCAGGGCATCGTTCTGGTTCAGACCGCTGCTCATTGTCGCATGAGACAAGCTCACCGAGAATGCCCACGGTCTTGCGCGTGTTCGGCGGAGTGTCTTTGGAGATTCACCACAGGGCTGGCAACGCGCTGACGAAGGTAATATCATCCGCGAGAGGATTCATTCTGTCTCGCCGCCAGCCATGCTGCCTGCCAGGCCGCGGCGAGCGGTCCCGTCGCTGGCAGCGGCAGTCGACGGGCAAGCTGGTCTCGGTTTTCCGGCGTACATCAAGCTGGGGCGCAAGCCGCCTGCGAGAAACTCGTACTGAGAATCAGCGCGAGGATATCTGTCGGCGATTCGTTTTTCACCGGGCAGCAACCGGCGGCGCACGAAGGAGCATCAGGGACGATTCTCCGGGCGGCTCCCGGCACTGCCCTGATGGATTTGCAGTATCGACCTCTTTGGGCCACTTGATGAGTACACAGCGGAGGCCACTCGAGCGGCGCGAGCGTTGGCCGGGTCCATTACCGGGGTTTCCTCGTCACGACCAGGTGGAGGCAGCGCTCTGCGGGAATACGATTGTCTCGTTCTGCCCACCACCACCGGCGCAGAAGCTACCAGGCGTGATCGCCGAAGCATTTGCGCCTGGCTTGCCGGTGATTACGACCAGGTGGCTCGCTATCCCGAGGATCGTCGATGAGACCTGCGGCATATTGATAGAGCCGGAAAACACGGCCGCGTTCGTTGCCGCGCTGACGGCACTACCGCGACAGCCATCGCTAGCGACAACTGAAAGTGGGCGCGCGGGTCCGAGGCTGCACAGTTCGACCAGCCAAATCTGGTCGAAGAGTTCGAAGAGATCGCGAAACGCTTGGTCCAACTAGATGTGCGGGCATTCTTGGCTTCTGCAACCTGCGCAGCTACGGCTCGATCGTGAAGCAGCTCGCAGCGGCGTGTCGCGTGCGGGCTCATCGCCCGGACCGGATGGGCGTGGTATGCCGAAGCTACGAGGTGGCCAGTGTGCGCTCGTGCTCGCGCACCAGAGCTGTCCATCATCGATCTGAGTGATGCAGGGTCTGCAGCCCATGGCGTACCGCGGAGTGGAGAGGAAGCCTGATCTACAACGGAGAACTGTACTTCCTACCTGGAGTTGAGGACTGAGCTCGCGGTTCTCGGCGCCAGGTTTTCGACGCGGACCGATACTGAAGTACTGCTATCCGCGCTGCATCACCTGGGGCCCAGAACGCGCGCTCGGCAGTTCAACTGGATGGGCGCGTTCGCCTGGTTCGACCGCACCCGCGGACGGCATCGTGCTGGCTTGCGACGCCGGCTCCAGAAAAGCCTCTCTACTACTGCGTCGATGGCCCTCGGTTTGCCTTCGCCTCAGGAGATCAGGCACTGCTCACATTGCTTGGTCGTAGTTTCCACTCGATCGCGACGTCGTTGGGCAATTCGTGTTTCAGGGTTGAGCGATGCCTCGACGCGCACGTTTCGACGGAATCCGGCGTCGATGGCCAGCAGCTATGCTGGAACTCGACCTGAGTTCGCAGGCACGCGTGATCCGCGCCATGCGATTCGGGTCGCCGGTCCATGCTGGAGATCCGCGAAGATGTCCTTGCAGGAATTCATCGAGCAATTGCGTCTCACGTTCACCGACTCGGTTCGTATCCGGCTGCACCGTGATGTTCCTGTGGGCGTGCTTCTGATGAGGGCATCGATTCTTCCTCGATCGCTGCCGTATCGCAGTCACTGGTGGGACACGACCTGGCGCCACGGCTGTTGTCCGCGGTCAGCGACGACCCGCGATTCGATGAATCGCCTCACGTCGCATCCATGGGCGTCACCTGCGGCAGCAGGCGCACAAGATCAACTTGCGCATCGTGCCGGACCGGCTGCTGAGCGAATTGAGCGAGCCAACTGGTACCAACGACGCACGCCGTTGCAGGGCTGTCGGCACTCGCGCACCGCAAGCTGATGGAACGAGGCGAAGGACCTGCCGGGACTGAAGGTGATTCTGAGCGGGCAGGGCGCCGACGAGATTCTGCTTGGTTATCGCAAGTTTCTCGGCTTCTCACCTGCAATCGCTGCTCAGGCGTGGCCGCGTTTTCAAGGCTGCCGCCGTGCTCTCGGCGTTCCTCGTCAATCGCACGGTCGGTGACCGATATCGACCTCGGCGATGCCAGGCGCTATCTGCCATTTCTCAACCGAGTGAGCGCGAGCGAACGCTCCGAACGGCTATCAGGGGTCGTGGTTGCAGGGATGGCAACCGCGATCGTCGGGCCTCGGGTCGGGTCGCTGGTGGACCGTCAGTGGCTCGGCGTCACGCAGCTACTCGGTTCCCGCCCTGTGTCACTTCACGAAGACCAATCATGTCGATGGCCGCAGAGTCGCGAAATACGGCTGCCGTTTCTCGATCCGCGGCTGATGGATCTACTCATGCGCGCACCGATTCCTTCCAAGCTGCGCAGCGGCTGGACCAGTACGCCTTTCGCAAGGCCATGGAAGCACTGCTGCCGCACGAGGATCAGCTGGCGCAGGATAAAGGCTTCTCGAACCCTGAAGGCGAGTGGCTCAAGCACGAACTGCGTGAGGGCAGTACAAGGGAGCGTTTGCTTCGGACAGCCTGATATGCCGGGCTGGAATCGTGCAGAGCAAGCCCCTGTTGCGCAGATACGAGCAGTATCGTCGCCAACGAAATGCCGGCACGATCTGGTACCGGGAAATCTTCGCGCGCTTTCTCACTTGAGCTCTGGATGCGTCGCTATGAGGCGTGGATCGCATGAACTGGAGAATGAAGAGCCTGGTATTCCACGCCTTTGCCCATGTACCCGGACGCGCGTCGCTGTATCGAGCGGTGCAACGGTACGTCACGCGAGGCCACTTCCTGACGATCGCTCCGCCGATCCTGCGCCTGCATGGCTTTCATGTGGCGAACTACCGACGCACTACATCCGGGGCGTGTTATTGAGTTTGGAGGAGGCCGGGACTTTCTGAGTCCGTTGCTCCTTTCAAACGTGGGTGCAAGCGAGATTCGCGTGTACGACATCCAACGCCTGAGTAGTGTCGAGCAGGTGAACCACACAATCAGGCAACTTCGTTCGCTGGTGCCGGGAGAGTGGCCGGAAATCCGAGGACTGCAACGCGGATCTGACGCGTAAATATCGCATCCGATACTGCGCACCCGGCGATGCCGCGCAACCGGATTACCCGGCGAGCGTGAACTTCGTTTGCTCGACCAGTACCCTGGAGCACATTGCGCCGACGGACATCGAGCTGATTCTGCGAGAGTGCACTCGGGTTGCTGCACCCGGCGCGATATTCAGCCATGTGATCGATTACACGGATCACTACCGCTATGCCGACGCATCGGTTCCCATGTTCCATTTCTATCGTTCTCACCGACCAGCGCTGGCGCCTTTGGAACCCGCGGGACCATTTCCAGAACCGACTGCGGCACAGCGACTTCGAGAGGTTGTTCGCCCGCGCAGGCCTGCAATCCGTCGACATCAAAGCCTGCCTCGCCCCGCCAGAAGTGCTCGCCTCGACGCCGCTGGCGCAGCGGTTTCAGCGCTATCCTTCTTCCGATCTGCTGACCGAGGCAGCGTACTGCGTGCTTGTGCGCGCCTGACCTCGTAATGCACGTGTGGCTGGTGACGGTCGGCGAGCCCCTGCCAGTGCTTTCGGGCAGTTCGCGCCTGTGGCGAACGGGAATGGTTGCGCAGGAACTGGTTCGCCGCGGTCACTCGGTTATCTGGTGGACCTCGCGCGTGGACCACTTCCGCAAAGAGTTCTTCACGGCCGCTGGTCCGTCCTTGCTGAGGCCGTACGCCGGGCTCACGATCCGCTTACTCGAGGGGACCTGTACCGGCGCAATGTTTCGGTGGCCGGGCTCATCAATCACTGGCAGATCGGGCGCAACTTCGCCCGCGAGAGCCGGAGCATGCCGCCGCCGGATTTGATCCTCTGTTCGTTTCCCACCATCGAGCTGTCACTCGCGGCGAGTGCGCCTCGCGCGCGAGCGCGCCATCCCCATAGTGCTGGATGTGCGCGATTTGTGGCCCGACATTTTTCTTCAGCCTGCCCCGCGCTGGTTGCGCGGCCACGTTGCGTGCGCTGCTGTGGCCCGTACTTCGCCGCGACGCGGCGCGCGCTGTCCGGCGCCGATGCGATCATCGCGGTGTCGGGCGGCCTACCCCCAACTGGGGACTTGCAGGTGCCGGCCGCGCTGGCCGGCCGCCGGATCGAGTCTACCCGCTGGCCTACGACTTGCCCGGGAAGAAGGACTCGGCATGCACCGCAGGGGCTCGAAGTGTTTCGCAGTTTCGGCGTAAAGAGCGACTGCATCGTGTGTCTGTTCGCCGGAACGCTGGGACGCACCTATGACCTCGCTCCAGTGCTCGAGTGTGCTACTGGGCTCGCGCGCAACACGCGATCACGTTTTCATTTCGTGATCTGCGGTGACGGCGAACGCGCGCGGGAGTGGCGCAAACGCGCCGCTGACCTGCCCAACATGACCTTTACGGGGTGGCTGGAACAGGACGCGATGCGCGCCGCGCTGGCTGCGGCGGATATTGGTCTCGCCGCGTACGCACAGGCTGCACCGCAGGGCTTGCCGAACAAGGTCATCGAATACCTGGCCGCGGGCCTCCCGGTGATCTCCAGCCTCCGCGGCGAGACCGAGCGGCTCCTGTCGGAAGACACTTGCGGGATCACGTATCTGGCAGCCGACGCCGCATCCTTCGGTGAAGCGCTGTTCGCACTCGAGGCTGCCGACGTCAGAGGGGCGACTCGCACGCAACGCGCGACAGACGTTCGAAAATCACTTCGACGCGCGGACCGTCTACGGTCAGCTCGCCGAGCATCTGGAAGCGGTGGCGAGACCAAGCTCAACCGGGTAACCTACCGCACCTTTTTCGCATGACCCGGCACGGGCGTTGGAGATTCAGGGGATCGTGTTCACAGAATTTTCCGAAGTTACGGAGCTCGCCGGATCTGAAATCACCGAAGAACAACTGCAGCGCATGCTTCACCGCTATGGCTGGGCTGCGCGCTACTGCCCGTGGAAAGGACGTCGTGGAAGTCGCGTGCGGCAGCGAGACGGGGCCTCGGAATTCTAGCCAGTGTGAGCCGGTCGCTGGAGGCGGGCGACTACTCGGACCAGATCTTGGAAATCGCCAGGGCCCACTACGGAAGTCGTGTGCGAGTGACCCAGCTCGACGCGCAATCGCTGCCCCTACGCCGACGGATCCAAGGATGTGATCATCCTGTTCGAAGCCATCTATTACATTCCGGATGCAACGCGTTTCGTACAGGAGTGTCGTCGTGTCCTGCGACCAGGTGGGCGCGTACTTGTGGCCACGGCGAACAAGGATCTCTGGGATTTCAGTCCGAGCCCTCTAAGCCACAGCTACTACGGAGCCGCTGAGCTTGTCGCGTTGTTCGCGGCTGCCGGCTTCCGTGCGGAGGTGTACGGATACATGCCGGTGGAACAAGTCTCCTGGCGGCAGAGAATCCATGCGTCCAGTCAAGCGACTTGCCGTTGGGATGGGAATCATGCCGAAAGTCCCTCAAGGGGAAACGCTTGCTCAAGCGATTCGTCTTCGGTCGAATGATCGCAATGCCGGCAGAGCTGCCGGCGTCTAATGATGACGTCGAGAGTCCGACCCTGCTTCTGCTCGGCGAGCCGGATCGTCGGCACAAGGTGCTGTACTGCTGTGCCACGCGGTCTGCTGGATAATCGGTTCCAATGAGATGAATTCGAGGTCGCTCCAACAACAGAGGCCGCTTGCGATGCTGAGCAGAAGACAGATTCCGTTCTTCAATTACCCGGCGCTATTCGCCTCGCACGAGCAGGAGCTCATGCAGTTGCTGCGCGCAGGTGATGGGGCGGGGCGCCTACATCCTGCAAAGGACAATCTCGAGTTCGAGGCCAACCTGCAAACGTTTCTCGACGTGAGACATGCCATCGGTGTCGCGGATGGCACCAATGCGCTGAAGCTCGGGCTGCTCGCCGCTGGAGTCGGGCAGGGCGATGAGGTCATCGTTCCGGCGCACACCTACATTGCGAGTGCCGCGGCAATTCACTTCGTGGGCGCCCAGCCAATGCTGTGCGAGTGCGGGCCGGATCACCTCGATCGACGTGCAATCGGCGCGCAAGCTGATTTCCTCGAGAACGCGGGCGATCATGCCGGTACAGCTCAACGGGCGTACGGCGAACATGGGCGCAGGTGTTGCAGCTCGCGCGTGAGCACGAAGCTGCACGTGATCGAGGGATGCAGCGCAGGCGCTTGGATCAAAGATTTGACGGACGTTTCTCCGGGACCTTCGGCGCCGCTGGCACGGTTCAGCTTCTATCCCGCAAAAGTACTCCGGGTGTTTCGGTGACGGCGGCGCATTGGTGACGAACGACGACGCCGTCGCGGAAAGGTGCGCTTGCGCCGATCACGGACGCAACGCAGACGGGGAAGTCGTGGCGTGGGGCACCAATAGCCGTCTCGACAACATCCAGGCAGCAGTTCTCAACTTCAAGCTGAAAACGTTCGCCGCGGAACTGGAGCGGCGTCGGGCGCTGGCGCGCATTTACGATGCCGGCTTACGTGATGTCCCAGAGCTCGCGTTGCCGCCAGGGCCCGACCAACCGGGACCTCATCGCTGACATCTATCAGAACTACGAGATCGAGGGGCGGAGCGGCGCGACCAGCTGAAGCAGCACCTGGAACAGAATGGAGTGCGGACCATCGTGCAGTTTGGTGGCAAGGCAGTGCATCAATACGCGGGTCTGGGGTTCGATGCAGTGCGCCTGCCATACACTGAGCGGTTGTATGCGCGTCTATTGCTGCTGCCGATGAACACGACCCTGTCGGATGACGACGCTTACTACATCGTGGACGTTACCAGACGCTTCTATGGCACCCGCAACTGAAACGACAGGACCCACGCGCGCAACTCCGAGCTGGGGGCGCTGGGCGATCCAGGCGCGCAACTACCGGCGCTGGACCCGCTGGCTTTGAACCCGAAGCCTGCGTCGCTTTCTCGAGAGCATGCTTAGAATTCGTTTCGCGGAAGAGGCCATCGGGCGCCTCGTCGAAAGCGGACGGGCGCGTGCCCCGTGTCACCTCGGTATTGGCCGGGAAGCGATTGCGGTCGGCGTGTCGCATGGCCTCATCGCGAGCGATCGCGTCTTAGGGCCATCGCTCCCACTCGCACTATCCGCGCTGGGCGGCAGCGTCTACCAGGACTGCTCGCTGAAGTCCTGGGCAAAGCTGACGGAACGTCCAACGGCATGGGTGGCTCGATGCACCTGTACGGCAGGGAAGTCGGCTTCTGCGGCAGTGTGCCCACTCGTCGGCGCGACAATCCCGCTCGCCGTAGGCGCGGGACTCGCCGCACGCCTGGATGGCGGGCAAGGCTGTGGGTGTCGCTTACTTCGGCGACGGCGCTGCCGAGGAAGGCGTCTTCACGAGTCCATGAACTGGCGGCGGCGCTTACACCTGCCGGTGCTGTTCGTGTGCGAGAACAACCTCCTTTCCAGCCACCTCCATATCACGTTGAGGCAGCCGAGCGACCGGATTGCGCGTTACGCGGGGCACACCGGATGGCGAGGTGTCACCGTGAATGGGAACGATGTCGCGGCGAGCCAGCGCGCGCAGCGTGCTTCTCTCCTCGACCACGTGCGCGCCGGGCAGGGCCCGCTGCTCGGAAGCCGTGATCCTATCGGCATCGCGGGCACGTCGGTCCCAAGGAAGACATCGACGTCGGCGTGCAACGCAGCCTGGAAGATCTCGCAAGCTGGAAACGGCGCGACCCAATCGAGCGCTGGTCCTGGCTCTTGGTTGCTGCTGAACTTGTCATGACGAAATCCAGAGGTGCGACACGATGGCGGCGCACGCGCAGCAGGCAGCGCAGGCCGCCGGGACGCGCGCGGAAGCTGCCATATCCACCATTGTCGGCGCTCCTCGGCAGCGTGTACCCCGGGGATCACGCGTGAACTCTGCCCAGCCCGTCGGCCTACGGCGACGCCATTCTGCCGCGCGTTTCGAGTACCTGCTGCGCCATTGCCCGAACGTGTCCGCCATCGGGCCGAGGGACTGTGGAGTCCATGGTAGTGCGGGCAACTTCGATGACCGACCTCGACAAGAAGTTTCGGGCGGAGCGCGTCATCCCCGATACGCCCAGATCTCGAGCTCGCTTGCACCGTGCCGCCATCGGCGCCTCGTTGTGCGGCGCGCTATCCCCCGATCGTCGTCCATCCACGCACTGGACTTCATGCTGCTGGCGACAGATCAGGATCGTGAACCAGGCAGCGAAGTGGTCGCACATGCTGGGCGGTCAGACTTCGCCCGCGGTCACCTTTCCGCGCCATCATCAGCCGTGGTGGGAGACGGGGCGCGCAGCGATTCCAGGCGCTGCGCGCCTGGTTTGCGCATATTCCTGGGCTGCGCGTGGTAATGCCGGCTACGGCGGGCGATGCGCGCGATCGCTGCTCGCTGCTGCCGTGTTGTGTGACGATCCGGTCCTGTGCATCGATGACCGCTGGCTGTACGAACGTACCGAAGCGCTTGGACCGGTCGTCGAAAAGCCATTGCCCAGGAGGGAAGGCCCCCAGGGCGCGCAGGTCCGGGCGGCGATGCCGATCTACCTGGTGGGCTGCGGCTACTCCGCGTTTCAGTGCGGCGCAGGCCGCTGCGGAACTGTCGAGTCACGGGATCCATGCCGAGGTGATCGATGTCCGGGTGCTCAATCCGCCTCGATGCCGCCGATCATCGAGTCGGTCGACTTGAGACGACGCGCCGGTCTGCGCCGTAGATGGGCGGATGGCGCACGGCAGGTTTCGCGGCGGAAATTTTTGCGCGCGTCTACGAAGAGGCCCTGCGCAGCAGAGCTCGCCGCTTCGGATCACGCTGCCGGATGCGCCAGGCGCCACGAGCGCGCCGCCGTTGGAAGCGGCCTACTATCCGTCTCGCCACTTCGATCTGTCGATGCGGTCGTGCGCATGCGCTTGCCCGCTGACGGAGGCCCTCGCGCCCATGAAGCGACTCCCTCGACACGCTCGTCGGATCTTTCCCTTGGGCTGGTCGTTGCGATCCACCCGCTGCTGTATGCCAGTTGTGCGATGTTCCTCATCTGGCGGCAGGGCAAGGATGCTCCGTTCTATGTCGCGCCCTCGCATGGGCCGAGATGAGCGGCCATTTCGCGCTGCGTGTAAGTTGCGCTCGATGGTGATCAATGCCGACAAATCCGGAGTCGACTCCACGGCCCCCGAACGACAGGCGCATCACACCGCTGGGCGGTCAGTTCGTGCGGCGTTACAAGCTCGATGAGCTGACGCAGCTGTGGGAACGTGCTGAAGGGCGATATGAGCCTGGTTGGCCCGCGCCCGAACGTGGAACGTGAGACTCGCATGTACACCCCGATGGAGAAGCGGTCTACTGAGCGTGCGCCCCGGGGATTACGGACTATGCGTCGATCGTGTTCGCGGACGAGGGTGAGATCCTCAGAGGTCACCTCGATCCTGATATCGCATACAACCAACTCGTCCGTCCCTACAAGGGCGAGCTGGGCCTCTTTTACATCGAGCGCCGCGGTGCTGTCCTCCGACCTGAAGCTGATCTGGCTCACGGTTGTCTGCCATGGTGTCGCGTGAATCAGGACTCGCGGCGGTCGTGAGATCTCGAGAAGCGAGGCGCGGGCCGCCCTGGTCCGAGTTGCCGCACGCCGCGCACCGCTGGCGCCCGCGCCCCCGCCTGGATCGAACCAAATCGTCACTGAACGCTAATGGCGCTGGGGCAAACGCCAGCCCTCATGGCGAGGAGCTGCGTTTTCGGCCTCTCTGGCAGGATTCGCGGCCGCGCTGGAATCGAGTCTGGGGCATGCTGCAGTAAGATTCACGACAAGATCACCGGTTGGATCGCGGCCATTGTGATCGGCCTCATCGGAGTGCCGTTCATTTTCTGGGGCATCAACGTCGGCTTCGGCGCTGCGAGCTACGCCGCGAAGGTCGCGAGCAGTGACTGGCCGTGGTGGGAAACCCTCTCCCGAAGATTTCCGCTGAGGAGGTTCGGCGCCTACCAGAAGCCAGTTGGCTGCAATACCAGCGGCAGCTCCGCAAGGATGTCCCGCCAGAAATGCGCAGCGAGATTCAGGGTAGAACCTGCTCGAAGGCGTTCGTCCGCAACGAGCTCATGATGCAGCATGTCGCGCGAGCTCGGGTATCGCGTCAGCGATCAGCAAGTGATGAAATCCTTCGAGGAAATCCCACAGTTCCAGATCGATGGCAAGTTCTCTCAAGAAGTCGCGATGCGCTTGCTCCAGGCGCAGGGCATCTCACCGGCCGCGTTCGAAGCCGATCAGCGCCGCGGCTTGCAGATTTCCCAGCTGCAGAATGGCCTCGCTGTTTCTGCGTTCGTCACTCCGGCAGAGGCTGAATCGGGCCCGGGCGTTGGGCGCGAGCAGCGCGAAGCGAGCTGGATGCTGATTCCGTCCGCCGATTTCGCCGCCGGGTCGGTGCCCGACGATGCCGCCGTCAATGCCTACTACGTAGAAAAGAACAAGTCGAATTTCATGACGCCCGATACCGTCGCGCTCAAGCACATCGAGCTGAAGGTGGACGACATCGCCGCGCAGGTGAAAGTCAGTGCTGACGAAGCGCTCGCGACTTACTATAGAGCGTCAGGACCGTTACGTCGAAGCGGAGAGGCGGCGCGGGTCGGCACATCCTCGTCCAGGGTGAGCAGCGCGATGCGACTGAGGATGCGGCTGCACGCAAGAAAGCCGAGAACATCCTGGCCAAGGTGAATTCCTGGGGGCGATTTCGCTAAGCTGGCCCGCGAGCTGTCGCAGGATGCCGGTTCCGCGGCGCAGGGGCGGCGATCTCGGGGTGGGCGGAGCGCAGTTTCGTTGGGCCATTTGCGGACGCGCTCTTCAGCATGAAACCGGGCGAGGTGCGAGGTCGGTACGCACCCAGTTCGGGTATCACATCGTCCGATCTCGACGAGATCCAGCCGGTCGAAACAGAAGACGCTCCGGGACGTACGTGCCGAGCTCGAAGCTGAGCACCGCAAAGCGGGAAGCCGAGAAGGTATTCGGTGAACGCCAGGAGCAGCTCGCAGACAAGGCCTTTGAGCATATCGACGATGTTGGATGCGGTCGGTAAGGAAGTGTCGTTACCCGTGCAGGAAATCGCCGCGCTTACGCGTGAGGGCGGCGCTCCGCTCGGGCGCCGCGACGAATTGATTGCCGCGATCTTCGACAACAATGAGGTGCTCAACGGACAGAAGCAGCAAGCGCCGTGTCGAATTGGGCCCGGGCGATATCGTAGTGTTGCACGTAGTGTCGCGAGTCGAGCCTCAACAGAAGCCGCTTGCGGACGTGCGTGCACAGATCGTGGAGCAATTGATTCGGGAGGGAGCGAGCGCCAGTGCTCGGCGCGTGGCGGCGGAACTTGCCGAGAAGCTGCGCGCGCCGGAGCAACGACCTGGAATGAGGTTGCCACTCAGCGCAAGCTCAAGGCAGAAGGCCGGAATGCCTCTGGCCGCACCGATACCACGCTCCCGATCGAGCTGCGCAACGCACTCTTCAGCCCACACCTGCGCCGGAGTCGGGCGCGCGCCTATCGGTCGGTGCCGCTCGGCAGCGGCGATGCGGCACTGCTCGCGCGTTTTCCGGCGTGCGACAGGACGCCTCCGTTGAGGCCGGCACAGGATCAGCAGAACCGGGAACGCGGTTTGAACGCACGGGTCGGCACGCGCGAAGTCACGAGCTACATGCAGGCATTGCGCGCTGAATCCAAGGTCAGCGAAGAACACGGAAGATGCTTCGAGTAGGCGGGCGTTACTTTCGGTTAGCTGCTCGCACGATTCCACAGCTGCGGCGGTTAGACATGAATACGAACCTGATTTTTGGATCCCGCTCCATTGGCAGATTCTGATCGCCATCGCGATCGGTGCGCTCGCTGGCTACCTGACTGGGCCAGAGGGCTCGATTTTCGGGGTCTCGCTGATCTCGATCTACGACTTCCTCGGCAGCCTGTTCGTCAACGCGCTGAAGATGCTGGTCGTGCCGTTGATCGTCTCCTCGGTGATCAGTGGCGTGGCAGGCATCGGCTCGGCGCGTGACCTCGAGCGCCTCGGCAGCAAGACGCTTCTTTCTATGTCCTCACGACACTGATAGCGGTGCTCGTGGCCCTCACTTTGTTGAACATCGTCCGGCCGGGGATCGTCGATGGCGTCCCCGCGCGCGAACTGCTCGCCCTCGCGGCGTCCGAGCAGGACGTCTCCAGCACTGTGGGCTCGGGCAGCGGCAAGCTGGTGGACATCCTGCTGGGCATTTTTCCGCCCAACGTCATCGAGGCGGCGCTCAACAACAAGCTGCTGGGCCTCGTGTTCTTCAGCATCCTGTTCGGGTTTTTCATCACGCGCGTGGAGTCCGACGTACGCGAAGCCGGTGCTCGGGTTCTTTCACGGCGTGTTCCAGGTGATGATGCGCATGACCGAGTTCGTCATGCGCCTCGCGCCGATCGGTGTGTTCGGCCTCGCGGCGCGCGTGGTTGCGAAAACCGGCTTTGGCGCCGCGGGTCCGCTGCTGGTTTTGCAGTGGGACCGTGCTCGCCGGGCTCGCAATCTACTTCCTCGGTGCTGCTGCCTGCGCTGGTGCGCTTCGCCGGGCGGGCCAATCCGTGGCAATGTTCCCGGCCATGGCGCCGGCACTCCTCACAGCATTCTCCACCGCATCTTCCTCTGCAACGCTTGCGATGAGCATCGATTGCACCGAGCGTCGGGTCGGCGTGTCGAACCGCGTCACTGGGTTTCGTCATGCCGCTGGGCGCCTTCACTCAATCATGCCGGCACCGCGCTCTACGAATGTGCCGCGGCGATGTTCATCGCCCAGGCATACGGCCTGCACCTGACCTTCGGCCACCAGTTCACGATCGCGGTGCTGGCCCTCGTCACCTCGATGGGCATTGCCGGGATTCCGGCCTCATCGCTGGTGGCGATCACCGTGATCCTGACAGCGGTGGGGCTGCCGGCGGAAGCGATCTGGGGTGCTGCTCGTGTTCGACCGCATCCTCGATATGTGCCGCACGGCGGTGAACGTCTTTGCCGACTCATGTTGCGCGGTGATCGTGGCGCGCCTGGAAGGAGAGGAAGGGATTCCTCTGACACCGTTCAGGAGGTGACATCTCGGGAGGTTCAGTCGCCTCGCGGATTCTTCGCCGAAGCTCATCCCGACGGTGTTGTAGCCCGCATCAACATACAGGATCTCGCCGGTGATGCCGGCCGCGAGATCGAGCATAGGAAGCGCCGCGGCGTTGCCGACGTCTTCCAGCGTTACATTCCGGCGCAACGGCGCAGATGTGCGCGACGTGCGCCAGCATCTTGCGAAATCCGGCGATCCCCGCGGCCGAGCGTCTTGATTGGGCCGGCCGAAATGCCATTTCACCCTGATTCCTGTCGGACCGAGGTCCGCCGCCAGAAACGCACGTTGGCCTCGAGGCTCGCCTTAGCCAGCCCCATGACGTTGTACGCGGGAATGGACCGCACCGCGCCGAGATAGCTCAAGGTGAGCAGCGCGCCATTTCGCCCCGCCATCAGGGAGCGCCCTTCGCGCGCCAGAGCGGTCAGGCTGTAGCTCGAAATCTCGTGCGCGACGCGAAACGAGTCGCGCGAAGTGCTGTCGACGAACCCACCGGCCAGTGCTTCGCGCGGAGCGAAGGCAACCGAGTGCACAATGATGTCGGCGCTGTCCCAGTGGCGCTTGAGGTCGGCGAACGCGCGGCTGATCTCGTCGTCGGACTCCACATTCATGGGCATCGTGAGCTTCGAACCGAGCTCACCGGCAAGGTCCACCACCCGGTCCTTGAGTCGCTCGAGATACGTGAATGCCAGCTCCGCACCTTCTCGGTGCATGGCCTGGGCAATGCCGTGCGCGATCGAGCGCTCGGTGGCGAGTCCAACAATCAGAGCCCGTTTGCCGGCAAGGAATCCCATGAGAGGGCTCCCAATGTGGGGATGCGAGGGATTGTAGCCGAGCGGCTTGGGATGCTGTGCGATTACGTCCCTGCGGACCGTCCGCCCCGTACATCGCATGTATGGGGCGCTAGAAGGATCGACTAGCCTTTAGCGCGGCCGCTGACGTACATCACGAGCCGCTGGCCGGGCATCAGCGCGTCTTGCTTACTGAGGCCGTTCCAGTTGAGAAGCTGAGCGATCGACACGCTGAAGCGACGCGCAATATCGTAAAGGGGTGTCACCGCGACGCACGGTGTAGGTCATGGCTTCGCCCGCGGCAGTCAGCACTGTCGCGACGGATGAATTGCTGCTGTGGCTACTACTGCTACTGCCGCGAAGGCGCAGTTTCTTTCCGGCAGAAAGAGTGTCACCTGGCGCCATGCCATTGATACTCGCCAGCGTATTCACGTTGATACCATTGCTGCGTGCGATGCTCCACAAAGACTCGCCCCGACGGACGACATGGAAGGTGCCGCGGGTCGCGGGGCGCGGCCGTCCACACGAGCGGCTGCCAGCGCGATCTTCGGATGCAGTGCGCCGCCGCTTGCGGGGACGAGCAATGTTTCGCCGGACTTGAGTCGTGTGCCCTGAAGGTTGTTGATCTCACGCACCACAGCGACCGTCGTGTCGCAGCGCTTGACAAATGCAGTCAGGTTTTCCCCTGCCCGGACGTCGTAGCTGGCGTAAGGGGACTCGGTCCGCGTAGGCACCTGCGCCAGCGCATCGCGAAATCCTTCACTGGTCTCAACCGGGAGCAGCAGGAAGTGGGGGCCGTCAGGGTCGGTGGCCCAGCGATTGAAAGCCGGGTTGAGGTATGCGAGTTCTTCAGTCTCGACACCCGCGATTGCTGCCGCGAGCTTCAGGTCGATCTGTCCGCCGGTTTCCACACGCGCGAAGTACGGCTCGTTCGGGATGGTGGAGAACTCGAGTCCTACTGCGGCCGGATCCGCGACGATGCGCCGCATGGCGAGGAGCTTCGGCACATATGCGCGAGTCTCCTTCGGCAGATTGAGATGCCAGAAATCGGTCGGCCGTTTGTGTTTCAGGTTTTCCTGGACCGCCCGATGCACGTTGAGCTCGCCGGAGTTGTATGCCGCGATCGCAAGCAGCCAATCACCGTTGAATTCGGTGTTGAGGAATTGCAGGTAGTCGAGCGCAGCGCGGGTGGATTCGACCAGGTCGCGACGACCGTCATACCACCAGTTCTGCTTGAGCCCGAAACGCACGCCGGTTGCAGGAATGAACTGCCACAGGCCCGCGGCGCGTGCCCGCGAGTAACCGAAGGCTCGAAGGCGCTCTCCACAATCGGCAAGAGCGCGAGCTCGAGCGGCATGTGGCGTGCCTCGAGCTCGGAAACGATGTGGTACAGGTAACGCTGGCCGCGCGTAAACGTACGTTCCATGTAATCGGGATGGTTCACGTACCAAGCCATCTGCACATCGATGGCCAACTCTGACTCGTCAGGCAGGGGCGAAACCGTTCCGAATGCGATCGAATAGGTCAGCGTATTCCACCGCACGCTGCTGCTGCTCGGCAGCGCTGTCCGCAGCCACGGCTTCAATTGCCGGCACCTCGGGCTGCGGAGCAAATCTAGGGTCTACAGGCGCCTGGTAGTCCGGCGGTAAAGCGACGGATGCAGCCACCACGCTTGCATCAGGCTCCGGCTTGCGAACCACACTGGAGCAAGCGGAGAGAAGCAGCGGTAATGTCATCAGTGTCGCCAGAAAGACGCGACTAAAGTATTGCTCTGTCAATTCTTGGCCCTCGATCAGCTAAACCCGTCTTTCCATTGTCGGATCGTCGCGAACACCTCGACCGGGTTGTCGAGGGAGCGTCCAGCCTTGCGCTCGGCCGACTTCTGTACGGTCGGCTCGTCCCAACGCAAGAACGGGTTCACGGCGATCTCCAACGCCATATTCGACGGCAAGGTCGGGCGGCCCTTGGAACGCATATCCTTTGCCGTCTCCAGATACTCGCGCGTGACGCCGTTGTCGGGTTCCACCGCGAGTGCAAAACGTAGATTGCTGAGCGTGTACTCGTGTCCACAATAGACGCGCGTATCAGGTGGCAGTTCGCGCAGCGTGCTCAGTGAGCGCTGCATCTGAGCAGGGTGCCCTCGAACAGCCGCCCACAGCCGGCGCTGAAGAGGGTGTCGCCGCAGAACAGCGCCCCGTGTCCGCAATAAGCGACATGGCCGCGCGTGTGGCCGGGGATGTCGAGGACGTCGAAGTCGAGCTCGAGCTCCTGCAAATGCACCCGAGCGCCACCCGCGACGCTAACCGTCCGTTCAGGTATCGTCTCGCCCGCCGGGCCGTACACCGGGACGTGAAAGCGTTCCACCAGCTCGGAAACTCCACCGACGTGATCGGGGTGATGATGAGTGACGAGAATCGCGCTGAGCTGCCAATGCTGCTGCTCGAGTGCAGAAATTACCGGCCCAGCCTCACCAGGATCCACCGCGGCGACGCGCGTGTGCTGACGTGCGCCGTGGATGATCCAGATGTAGTTGTCCGAAAATGCCCTGACCGGCGTCGCCTCGAGCATGGCTCCCATTCCGTGTGGGCAGATGTTCGTGGAATTGCTCGCGAATTTAACTTCAAGGGCTCAAAATTGCCATCGGTTTTCCCTCTTAAAGCGTTGATTTTGTGTGAACCAGTCCACGATGGCTGAACGCGCCGACCGCCTGCGTCATTGGCTCACGACGCCACTCGGTGCGCTGCTCGCGGAGCAGGAACGTCAGGTGCTGAACGAGGCCCTCGACGATGTTTTTGGCATTCAACTTGTGCAGATCGGCACATGGGGCGACCCGAAAACGTACTTCCCGGCGGCCAGAACCCAGCGTCAAACTGTGATCTGTTCCGCACTGACAGGAGCAGGCCCAGGTGTTCTGCAAGACCGAGGCTCTGCCCGTCGCGTCGGACTCCGTCGATGCGGTCCTTCTGCCGCACACCCTGGAGACTGATAACGATCCGCACGCCGTGCTGCGCGAAGTGGCACGCGTTCTCGTGGCCGAGGGCCAGCTCCTGGTTCTCGGGTTCAGCGCGGTGGGGACGTGGGGGGCGAGGCATCGCCTGTCGAGCGAAGGCTTTCCACCGGGACTTGCGAGGCTTATTTCGGAGAGCCGGGTGCGCGATTGGTTTGCGTTGCTCGGATTCGAAATCACGGCAGTGCGCCGTTATCTTTATCGCCTGCCGCTGACGCCGCGCCGGGCGACCTCGATCTCCGCGCAGACCGGCGGATTCACGCCACATCGGCTGCTGCCGGCGGGTGCGCTATCTCATCAAGGCGCGCAAACGCACCTACACCTCACCGATCCGCCCGAAACGGCGCGAGCGGCACGCTCGATGGTCGGCGGGCTGGTCGAGCCGACACCCCGAATGCGCTCGTGACCGACGTAGAAATCTGGACCGATGGTGCGTGTCGCGGCAATCCGGGTCCCGGAGGGTGGGCTGCCGTGCTGATCTTCGGCGAACATGAGAAGGTGCTCAAGGGCGCCGAGGATCACACCACCAACAATCGGATGGAGCTCACGGCTGCGATTCGTGCGCTGGAAGCCTTGCGGCGCAAATGTAGCGTCAGCCTGCACACGGATTCGGAATACGTGAAGCGCGGAGTCACCGAGTGGCTCGAGCAATGGAAGCAGCGCGGTTGGAAGACCGCAGCCCGCAAGCCGGTAAAGAATGTGGATCTCTGGCAGGAGCTCGATGCGCTGAGCCAGCGCCACGAGATCGAATGGCACTGGAGTGCGGGGGCATGCGGGCATTGCAGGCAACGAGCGCGTAGATAGACTTGCCAACGAAGCAATCGATGAACTAGTGGGGTTCGATGCGTCAGATCGTCCTTGATACAGAAACGACCGGGCTGGAACTCGGCCTCGGCCATCGCATCATCGAGATCGGCTGCGTAGAGCTGATCAATCGGCGCCACACCGGGCGCAACTTTCATCGCTACCTATGCCCGGACCGCGAGATCGACTACGGCGCGCGCAACGTACACGGGATCACGAACGAGTTTCTCGTCAATCAGCCGCGCTTCGGCCAGGTTGCCGAGGAATTCCTGCAGTTCGTGGCAGGTGCCGAGCTCGTGATTCACAACGCGCCGTTCGACGTCGGCTTTCTCGACATGGAGCTGAGCCGCCTCGAGAGCGCGCGCCAGCCGATGAATGGGCTGTGCACGGTACTCGACACGCTGGTGCTCGCGCGCCAGATGCATCGGGCCAACGCAACAGTCTTGATGCGCTCTGCAAGCGCTACTCGATCGACAACTCGCATCCGGGAGTTGCACGGCGCACTGCTTGATGCGCGGATCCTCGCGGATGTGTACCTGGCAATGACGGGTGGGCAGGGCGCCCTCGATTCTGGGTGGAGTCGAAACCACGCGGGCAGATCCGGGTGCAGTCGGTTCCACGCACCGTGAGGTCGGAGGTGCAGCTGCTCGTGCTACGCGCCAGCGCCGGGAAATCCAGGCGCATGAGCGATTCCTGAGAACCATCGACCAGGTCTCGGGGGTGTGGGAGCGCGCTTTTGAGGGCCGCAGACGACGGACTTGCGAGCCAATTCTCGTCCGAGAACCCGCTGAATTCGGGACAATAGCTACCAACAACAAATGCGAATTCGTCGAGTCAGGGCATGCCCGGGTTGAGAAACTGTCGCATCGGCGTTATCGGTCTCGGCTATGTCGGCCTGCCGCTGGCGGTCGAGTTCGGCAAGCACTTTCATACCGTGGGCTTCGACATCAAGCCGCAGCGCATCGCCGAGCTCAAAGCGGGAAAGGACAGCACCCTGGAGGCGACGCGCGCGGAATTGAAGTCGGCGACGCGCCTGAAGTTCACCACGCAGGATCGCGGACCTCAAGACGTGCCGCGTGTTCATCGTGACGGTGCCGACGCCGATCGACAACTACAAGCGGCCGGACCTGACGCCGTTGGTCAAGGCGAGCGAGACGGTAGGCCAGGTGCTCAAGAAGGGCGACGTCGTCGTGTACGAATCGACGGTGTACCCGGGCTGCACGAAGGAAATATGCGTACCGGTGCTGGAGACAGCACTCGGGCCTCAAGTTCAACACCGGATTTCTTTGCCGGCTACAGCCCGGAGCGCATCAACCCCGGCGACAAGGAACATCGGCTGACCACGATCCGCAAGATCACATCGGGCTCGACGCCGGAAATCGCGGAGTTCGTCGATTCGCTCTACGGCGCGATCATCAAAGCGGGCACGCATCAGCGCCTCCAGCATTCGGGTGGCCGAGGCCGCGAAGGTCATCGAGAACACGCAGCGCGACGTCAACATCGCGCTCATCAACGAGCTGGCGCTGATCTTCAATCGCCTCGGCATCGACACCGAGGAGGTACTGCTCGCCGCCGGCACGAAGTGGAACTTCCTGCCGTTCCGGCCTGGGCTGGTCGGGGGCCACTGCATCGGCGTCGATCCGTACTACCTGACGCACAAGGCGCAGGAGATCGGCTATCACCCGGAGATGATCCTCGCGGGGCGCCGGCTCAACGACAACATGGCGCTCTATGTGGCGAGCGAAGTGGTGCGGCGGATGAATCTGCGCCGGATCCACGTGAAGAGCTCCCGCATCCTCGTCATGGGGATGACATTCAAAGAGAACTGCCCGGACGTGCGCAACTCGAAGGTCGTCGATGTCGTGCGAGAGCTGGAAAAGTATGGCGCCAAGGTGGACATTTACGATCCGTGGGTCAATGGGCACGAAGCACACCACGAGTACGGGCTGAAGCCGGTAAAGACGCCACGCAAGTCAGGCTACGATGCGATCGTCATGGCAGTTGCGCACAAGGAGTTTCGCGACATGGGACTTGCGAAGATCAGAGCGCTCGCCAAGCGCGATCACGTCCTCTACGACATCAAGTATGTGTTCCGTTCTCACGAAGTCGACGGAAGGCTGTAGAACGTGAAGATTCTGGTCACTGGTGCGGCGGGGTTCATCGGCTATCACACTGCGCGCGCGTTGCTCGATCGCGGCGATGAGGTTGTCGGGCTGGACAATCTCAACGAGTACTACGACGTCACGCCTGAAGCAGGCGCGACTCGAGCAGCTCGAAGGCAATCCGCGCTTTCGTTTCGTGAAACTCGATGTGGCGGACCGCACGGGGATGACGGCGTTGTTCGAACGCGAGAAGTTTCCGCGGGTCATTCATCTCGCAGCCCAGGCGGGCGTGCGCTACTCGCTCACCAACCCGGATGCCTACATCGATAGCAATGTGGTCGGATTCATGAACGTACTCGAGGGCTGTCGACACTCAGGCGTCGAGCACCTCGTGTACGCGTCGACCAGCTCCGTGTACGGCGCGAACACCAAGATGCCGTTCTCGGTACACCAGAACGTCGATCATCCGCTCTCGATGTACGCGGCGACCAAGAAAGCCAATGAGCTCATGGCGCATACGTATTCTTACTTGCATGGCCTGCCGACCACGGGCCTGCGTTTTTCACCGTCGTACGGGCCGTTTGGTCGTCCCGACATGGCGCTGTTTCTCTTCACACGCAACATCCTTGCAGGCAAGCCGATCGATGTATTCAACTACGGCAATCATCGCCGCGACTTCACCTACGTCGATGACATCGTCGAAGGCGTGATCCGCGCCTCTGACCGCGTTGCGAAGGCGAATCCGACCTGGGATGGCGATCAGCCCGACCCGGCTACGCAGCCGCGCGCCGTACCGGATCTACAACATCGGCAACAATCAACCGACGGAGTTGATGCGCTATATCGAGGTGATCGAAGCGGAGCTGGGGCGCAAGGCCATCAAGAACATGCTGCCGATGCAGCCGGGCGACGTGCCGGACACATTCGCGGATGTCGAAGACCTGGTGCGGGACGTGGGCTACAGGCCAGCGACCCCGGTTGAGGTCGGAGTGAAGCGGTTCGTCGAGTGGTATCGGGGCTACTACGGCACCAACTAGAGTATCCAGATAGGCTCTGACGGATACCCCCGCAGCCGCGCTCCTGCAATACTCTCGGCAGGTGCATTAGCAAGGCTCTCGGCCATGGCCGCTTCTTCGCGCTCGAGATCTTCCTGCCTGGCAGGCGCTCAACAAGCACCGCGAGCAACTCGGCGCCCAAAGGTGCGCGACATGTTCGCCGCAGATCCACGTCGCTTCGCCAGCCTGTCGCGTGAAGCAGTCGATCTGCTGCTTGATTTCTCGCGCCAACACTTACAGCCTGAAACGATCGCGCTCCTCATCCAGCTGGCACGAGGTGCGATTTGGAGACGCGTATTGCCGCCCTCCTGGCGGGTGAGCGGGTCAACAACACCGAAGACCGGCCGGCGTTGCACACGGCACTGCGCCGGTCCCTAGATCACTCGCTGCTCGTTAACGGCCGACGACGTCATGCGCGACGTCAAGGCCGAGCGAGAGAAACTCCTCAACTTCGTGCGTGACGTGCACGAGGGACGAATCACCGGCCACACCGGCAAGAAATTCGAGGCGGTGATCAATATCGGCATCGGAGGGTCCGACCTCGGCCCCGTGATGGCAGTGGAAGCGCTGGCGAGATTTCGCGCTCGCGGGCTCGAGATGCACTTTTGTGTCGAACGTCGACGGTTGTCAGCTTGCCGACGCGATTGCGAGCACGAATCCGGAGACAACGCTTGTCATCGTTTGCTCGAAGACCTTTACGACACTCGAAACAATGTCGAATGCACAACTGGCACGTCGCTGGATTGTCGAGCGTCTCGGCGCGGCTGCGTTGCCAAGACATTTCGCTGCGGTGTCCGTCAACCAGCATGCGATGGACGAATTCGGCGTCGGCCCTGCGCTGCGTTTTGCGATGTGGGATTGGGTAGGTGGGCGGTATTCGGTGTGGTCTTCAATCGGAGCATCGCTCGCGCTGGCTGTTGGTACGAGAGAACTTCCAGGCGTTCCTCGACGGCGGTCGGATGATGGATGAGCATTTCGCATCAGCCCCGCTCGAGCGGAACTTGCCCGTCTTGCTCGGGCTGGTCGGCGTCTGGAATCGCAATTTCCTCGCAGATGCCGAGTCACGCAGTGCTGCCATACGATCAGCGGTTGCACCGTCTGCCAGCGTACCTGCAACAGCTCGAAATGGAGAGCAACGGCAAGCGCGCGTGACGCGCGACGGGCAGGAAGTTGAATACCAGACTGGAGCGGTGCTATGGGGCGAGCCCGGCTCGAACGCACAGCATTCATTCTTTCAGCTCCTGCACCAGGGCACGGCGGACGTGGCGCTCGACCTCCTGGCGCCGTTGCAGAGTTCGAGCGGCTTTCCGGATCAGCAGAACCTTCGCGGCTTGGCAAACTGCTTCGCACAGGCACAGGCATTCACTTTGGCGGGGCAGGATGAGACAGCAGGTGCAAGCGGATCTCTGGCGGCGAGAGCGGTGCCGTCGGGACCAGACTCGCCGAGCTCGTACCACACAAGGTACACCCGGGCAAAATCGTCCGAACGGCATCCTGCTGTTCCAGCGGCTCGATCCCGCTCACGCTCGGAGGGCTGATCGCCCTCTATGAGCAACAAGGTGTTCGTGCAGAGCGTCGATCTGGGACATCAACCCGTTCGATCAATGGGGCGTGGAACTCGGCAAGAAAGTCGCGGACAAACTGATTCCAGTCGTGACCGATCCCGCGCCGGCGATCGCAAGCGGGCACGAGCTGAGCGGGCTGCTCGAATACGTAGCCCGTTGGCGTTGAGAGACAAGTAAAGCACACACGAACACAAATGAGCCCGGGTGATCTCCTTCCGCGTCATTCGTAAGCTTGCGCTTCGCGTCCGTTACGCTAACCTCGCGCGCTTCGCCCAAGGAGCGGAGTGGATGAGGAGCAGCCTTCACAACGCTTCGATGAGATCCGGAATGACACGACGGGCCGCACTTCTTGCGTTCTTTCTGTTGCTGTCGCTACGAACGTCGAGGCTGAGGCGTGGCTCGACGCTGGCGACAGTGCGCTGCGGAGTGATGTTCAAGTACCTCGTGGTCGATTCCGGCGTCATCGATGTTGTGCTGACCTCGTGGCCGATTCCATCAGCCGACATCGCCTGGTCACTCGAGAATCGTCAAAGACCGCGCACATCTCTCGGCCGGCCAGCTCGCTGCGATCGGGCGGGTGCAGCGTCGGCTGTCGATGTTTCGTCGCGACGCATTCCGCGATCACCAGGACATGCGTCCGCCGCCGCGAACCCCGTCGTGCTGCGAACGTTCGAGAAGACACGCCGCGTGAGGAAGCCGAGATCGGTGGCACGCTGAGTGATGCCGGCGAGCGATTTGCCGGTCGCCTTGCCGTGCAACTGGTATCCGACCCGGACGATAGACAAATCCGTACGGCTCGATGGCACGTACGGTTCGATGCGCCCTGGGCAACTGGCTCCGGACCGCAGGTTGGCTCGATCGATGGTGGGGGCCTGGCTGGGACGGAAGCCTGCCCTTCGAACAATGCGCGGCCCGTCCCGAGCGTCGTCCTCGATCGCGAACTTCAAAAGCCGTTTGAATCGAAGTGGCTGTAGCTGATCGGTCCGTGGCGTTTCACGACGTTCATGGGAAGAATGGAAGAACACCGCGAGGATCGAGATCACCCCTTGCTTTTTGGGACGCGACTTTCGCTTTCGGCCGTTCTCCGGAAACATCAAGATTGGCTCCGTGCATCCGTTTCGCGGTTCGAGTTCGCCATCGAGCGAACGGCGCAGTGGTGTGCGGAAGGTCTGCCCTGCGACCTGGATGCCTTCTGGCACGTACTCACTGGCAAAGGACAGCGCGGGCGTTGTCGTGAGTACGGCGGACGAGCCCGGGCAATCAGCTCGGAGGCTATAGTTTCCGGTGGGGGTCGCCGGTCACCTGGCTCCCCGTGAGTTTCTACTATCAGAAGACCGGCGAGTCCGGAGACCTCAACGGGACGAGTGTTCGAATCGGAAGGCAACTAACCCTCTGGGGCGCGAAACCTGGGTTGCAACGCAGGCGGGTTACCTGGCGGGGTCACGCGGAAGTGGCTTATACGACGTGTGGCAGACAGCTCGGGCGGTGATTCGGTGCTGTTTGATTGCGCGTACACGCATCACCTCTTTCCGGTGGAGGGCTATCGATATCATGGCCGCCCCGGTGGGCCACACGCCAATCGATGGCAGGCAGTTACGCCATACGTTGGGTCTGCAGCTTGCCACGCCGCTTTCGGTGAGCGGGTCGTTGCTGTTGCGTTACTCGGAGCTGAACAACGTGGCGGTGCAGTTCCCGACACCATCAACCAGCCGTCGCCCAGGAACCGGTCGACGACTGGGAGTGGAATTCGGGCCCGTGCTCCGAGGCAGACGCAGCGAATTGAAGCGTTGGCTGGGTTCGATCAAGCGACGGATCAGGTGACGGATGAGGTTGACGAGCACGTGCACGCCTTCGCGACCTACCAACACCGATTTTGAACCAAAATAGATGCGATCGTGCCTCGTCCTGTCCGTGCCAGCCGGAGCTTTTTGCGGCATCAGTCCTGGCCTCGTCACTCGCGTCCGCCGACCCATGGCTTGCAGCCGGGGATGAGGTACTGCGTCACGATATTGAGATGCTGGCAGATGCCGGCGTCATCAAGGGCCCGATCACTCAGTGGCCCATTCCGTGGCCAGATATTGCGCGGACAGTCACTGCACTCGATCAGCTCGGTGAGCTCACAGGCGGCGAGCAGGCGGCGTTCAGTCGGCTAAAACGGGCCGCGCACGTGATGATGCGCACCCGTGCTCCGGGCCCACGCGCGGGTTTCGGGCACGACCGACCCCGATGAGCTGCGTGGATTTGCGGCCACACCTCGTGAAGAGGGGAACTCGAAGCGGGCATCGCATGGACCGGAAATTCCGTCGCGATTCGCGGTGCAGGCGACTGCCGTTACTGATGCCGCCGATGGCCAGACATGGCGTCCCGATGGCTCGTATATCGGCGCAACTCGCGGGAAGCACTGATGCTGTCGGCACGGCTACATGGATCGGTGGTGGGGATCCGGGTTGGGACGGCAGCCTCATCCTCTCGACCAGCGCACGGCCGATACCCGCAGTCACCTGGGAGCGCAACTACTCCGACCCGTTCGATATTCCGGTGCTGAAGTGGTTCGGTCCGTGGCGAGCGAGCATCTTGGCCTCGGCGCAGCTGGAGGACCATCGCGAGGATTTCGATCGCACGCGCATCTTCGAAGCGCGCGTGACATTCAAACCGTGGAGACATCTGGAGATCGGGTCTGTCACGCACGGCTCTGATATGGCGACGGACGTCCATGCAGTCTTGGCACGTTCTGGGACATGTTCAGGGGAATGACAACGATCAGGATCCCATCACAGCAACCGGGGGTGATCAGCTCGCCGGCTACGACGTTGCGCTTTTCCTCGCCTTGGAAGCACATTCCGTCTGCGCTCTACGGCCAGATGATTGGTGAAGACGAAGCGGGCGCGCTTCCGAGCAAGTTCCTTGGCTTGTTCGGGCAGTCGAGCATTGGGGGCTCAGTGGGTCAGGTGGCAGCTATCGCGTGCACATCGAATATACGGATGCCACATGCGATTTCTCGCGTCAGATGCCAGAATTCGATTGCGCGTACGAGAGTGGCATTTACACCGTTGGCTATCGATTCCGCGGGCGAAGCATCGGCCAGTCAGTTGACTCGGATAGCCGGATGACAACAGTGAGGCGCGCTCTTGGTCACCCGCGACTGGCGCGTCCTGGGGAATTCGATCGTACGCAACGCCAACCTGAATCGCGATGCGACTGCTGTGGCAGAACCTTCCCAGACGATTGCACCCCCTCGCCACCGACGTGGCAAACCGTTGACTTGCTTTCTATCGTGGGAAGCTTTTCTGGTGGCAGGCTCACGACGCTGGCTGGCTTTGAGAGTCGAGAGCGCTCCCCGTCAGCGCCGAATGATCAACACTGGCGTGCTATGGCCGAGTGGGTCCGCGAGTTCTGATGAACACGGTAGGACTATCGTACTGGCGTTGACAACCCTCTACTTCGAACCGGCGCGTGTCCCTGATTGGCGACTCTTGGATTACCTGACCTTGGGCCACAGCTACACAGTACGAAAGGAATGCTATGATCCGCCGCCGGAGCAGGCTTGCGACGCCCGGTGACTAGCTCAGAACAAGCAACGTTCCAGATCGTCGCACGGGTGATTCGGAATTCGGCCCGGGCGCTAGTGATGCGCCAGAGCCGTCACAATCAGGAAAGTGAGCCGTGATGAAGGATCAAAGGACGAAAATTGCGCGCTGCTTGCAGTTCGTAACCGAGCTGCCACGCAGCACCAAGCGTTTCATCATGGTCGTGGCCGACGTGGTGATGAATCCCGTTGGCTCTTTACACGGCTATTACACTTAGACTCGGTACAGTCGAGCATGGCCTCGGCATCAGGGGTGGCTGTATCTCGTCGTCCTGCTGACCAGCCTCCCTGTCTTTGCCAAGCTCGGTCTCTATCGCGCTGTCATCCAGTACATCGGCGGAGGGGCGGTGCTGAAGCCATGTTCGCTGGCGTGACTCTGTCCGTCGCGCTGGTGACTATTCTCAATTTCACGCTTGCGCATCGGATGGTCCCGATCAGCGCGTTGGTTATCTATTGGGCGCTCGGCTCTTCTTTATGTAGCCAGAGCCGATACTTGGTTCGGCTCGCGCTCCAGAGTGCCAACGGCGCCGGCGAAGCGGGTAGCGATCTATAGCGCCGGAGAAGCAGGGGTGCGTCTGTCAGTGGCGCTCCAGAGCGGCAAAGAGTTCAAGCCCGTCGCCTTCGTTGATGACCACCATGCGCTCCATGGCAGCGTCATCAATGGCATCGAAGTCTTCTCGCCCAGCGAACTGCCGACGATCATTCCCGAATTCAGCATCGCGGATCGCGGCTGCCGTGCCCTCCTGAAACAAGGCGTCGTCGCCGCGACGTCCTGACGCACTCGAGTCACTTGGCACTCGCGTGCAGACGATCCCAGATCTTGGCTGACCTGGCCGCCGGGCGCGCGCGCGTCGATGAGATCCACGAGGTTGAGGTCAGCGATCTGCTCGGGCGCGATCCTGTTCCGCCAAACCTCGCGTTGCTGCGTGGATGCATAGAAGGCAAATCTGTGTTGGTCACCGGCGCCGGCGGATCGATCGGTTCAGGTTGTGTCGGCAGATCGTGTTGCGCCCCGAAGCGCCTGCTGCTACTCGGGATATCGGAGATCGCCTTTACAACATCGAGAAGGAACTCCGCCTTGGAAGCGCCAGCGCAGAACCTGCATCGAGCTCGTTGCATTACTTCGGTAACGCGCATCACAAATATCGCGTTCGCGAGATCATCGCAAACCTACGGCGTCCAGACGGTCTACCACGCGGCCGCCTACAAGCACGTGCCGATCGTCGAGCAGAACATCGATCGAGGGCGATTCATAACAACGTCTATCGCGACCTGGCATGCGGCAGAGGCGGCCGCTCGAGACACGGTGTCGAGACGTTCGTGCTGGTTTCCACTGACAAGGCGCGTCAACCCGACCGAATGTCATGGGTGCGACCAAGCGCTTCGCCGAGCTCGTGCTGCAGGCGCATGCAGGAGCGCGGTTCCACAAACACGATTCTGCATGGTTCGTTTCGGCAACGTGCTCGAGCCTCGTCGGGCTCGGTCGTGCCCGCTGTTTCACGAGCAGATCCGCCGCGGCGGTCCGGTGACCGTGACGCATCCGGATGTGATCCGCTACTTCATGACGATTCCCGAAGCCGCACAGCTGGTTATCCAGGCGGGTTCGATGGCCAAGGGCGGCGACGTGTTCGTGCTCGACATGGGTCAAGCCGGTCCGCATCGATGATCTCGCGCGAGCGCATGGTGAACCTGATGGGGCTTACGGTTCGCGACGAGAATACATCCGGACGGCGACATCGAGATCTCTCTACACGGGCCTGCGGCCGGCCGAAAAGCTGTTCTGAGGAGCTGCTGATTGGCAAGAACGTCTGCCGGCACCGATCACCAGATGATCATGCGTGCCATGGAGCATTCTTTGCCCTGGGAAAAGGTTCTGGCGCTGCTGGACGACCTGTTGGTCGCGATGCGCAAGTTCGATTGCCGCAGAGCGCGCGAATTGCTACTGCACACGATCGCTGAGTATCAACCGAGCGCCAGGGATCGAGGACCTCGTTTGGCAGCAGCACTCCGGAGTGAGCGTAACGCTCTGCGGCAGTCTGCAGACGATCACAAGGTGACCGAGCTGGCCACGCGGCGGGCCGCCAGAACCCGTCTACTCGGCCTCGCCGACGCCGCCCGGGCATTGAGGCGGTTGCGCTTCACGCAGCGCAGATACTTACTGCCTTGTGATCCCTTGGCAGCTTGCAGTGCCACCAGCCGAAAGAGCCTTGGTGTTCCGCCCGAACTCCTCGTGCGCGCCGCGAGCCCGCTTGAGTAGTACGCGCCCTGCGCTTTGCCTGGCGGCATCTGTCCGCTACATTCCGCGCCTCTTTTTCTCTTTCAATCAGCGTATTAGAAATCTGCCATGCGTGTGACGATCTTTGGCTCGGGCTACGTCGGTCTGGTCACGGGCGCCTGCCTGGCGGATGCCGGCAATCACGTCCTGTGCGTCGATGTCGACGCGAAGAAGATCGAGCAGCCTCAAGCCAGGGCGATCGATCCCGATCCACGAGCCCGGGCTCGATGCGCTGATCAAGCGCAACGTCGAGGCCGGACGCCTCAAGTTCACCACCGACGCGGCGAAGGGCGTCGACGCACGGGCTGTTTCAGCTCATCGCCGTCGGCACGCCTCCGGGCGAAGACGGATCGGCCGATCTGCACCTACGTGCTCGCGCGTCGCGCGACTCGATCGGTCGAGCACATCGGCCGATTACAAGGTCGTCATCACCAAGTCGACGGTGCCCGTCGGGCACCAGCGACAAGGTGCGCGCGCAGGCTCGCGCGATACGCTCGACAAGCGCAATGCGACGGTCGAGTACGACGTGGTCTCGAATCCCGAATTCCTGAAGGAAGGCGCGGCCATCGAGGACTTCATGCAGCCGGACCGCGTGGTCGTCGGCACGGACAACCCGCGCATCACCGAGCTTGCTGCGCGCGCTCTATGAACCGTTCACGCGCAGCCGCGACAAGCTGCATCGTCATGGACATCCGCTCCGCGGAGCTCACGAAGTACGCGGCCAACGCGATGCTCGCCACCAAGATCAGCTTCATGAACGAGCTCGCCAACCTCGCCGAGCGGTTCGGCGCGGACATCGAGAAGGTGCGCGTCGGCATCGGCTCCGATCCGCGCATCGGCTATCAGCTTCATCTATCCGGGCCTGCGGCTACGGCGGCTCGTGCTTCCCAAGGACGTGAAGGCGCTCTCGCGCTCGGCGCGCGGACCTGGACTACGACGCGGCAGATTCTCGAAGGCGGTCGAGAGCGGTGAACAAGCGCCAGAAGGAAATGCTGTTTCAGAAAGATTCAACGGCACTTCGACGGCAAGCTGAAGGGCAGCACCGTTGCGCTGTGGGGCCTGGCGTTCAAGCCAAGCACACGGACGACATGCGCGAAGCCCGAGCCGTGCCCTTGATGGAGGAGCTCTGGGAGCACGGCGCCAGGGTGCGAGCTTACGATCCGGTAGCGATGGATGAGGCGCGTCGCACGTTTCCCGGACGTCGCAGGATCTCACGCTGATAAAGAATCGCCAATGCGGCGCTCGTCGGCGCCGATGCGCTGGCGATCGTGACCGAGTGGCGGGAGTTTCGCAGTCCGGACTTCGATCAACATCAAGCAGCCAGCTCAAGACGTCCGGTAATCTTTGACGGCCGCAATCTTTACGATCCCGTCGTGCCTGGCGCGGCTCGGCATCACGTACTACGGATGGATCGCGGCGCCGAACTGATCTCAGCTGAGTCCGGCGCCGCCGGCGACGTACAATTGCAGCGCACTGGTTGCGTATTGTCATTGCAGGCCGAGCATGCTTATCCCGTAATACTCTCGGGTGGCTCGGGCACGCGATTGTGGCCGCTGTCGCGCGAGCTCTATCCGAAGCAGCTGCTGCCGCTCCTATCGGAGCGGCACGATGCTGCAGGACACGGTGCGTACGGCTCAAGGGACTCGAGAACCTCCGCGCTCCCGTCGTCGTCTGCAACGAGGCGCACCGTTTCATGGTCGCCGAGCAGCTGCGTCGGCAATCGGTGCCGCAGCCAAGTTCGATCATTCTCGAGCCCGTCGGGCGCAACACCGCTCCGGCGGTTGCGGTAGCGGCGTTGATCGCGCATCAGAGTCCGCACAGACAGCTGGACCGATCCGATTCTGCTGGTCCTTCCAGCGGATCACGTTATCGACGATGTGCCGGCTTTCCACGGCGCGTGCCCGGGTTGCACTGGCACAGGCGGCCGGAGCGAGAAACTCTGGTCACCTTCGGGGTCGTGGCCCGCACGCCTGAGACCGGTTATGGCTACATTCGTCGGGCCGGAGGAAGGGGCCAGCGTACCCCGTGGCTCGAGTTCGTCGAGAAGCCCGACTCGCGACGTGCGCGGCAGTTCATCGCGTCCGGCGAGTACTTACTGGAACAGCGGCATGTTCGTGTTCAAGGCGCGCCGCTATCTGGAGGAACTCAAGCGTCTTGCGCCGGACGATATCTCGAAGTCTGTGAAAGGCGGTGGCTGGGGCGCAGGTGGATCTGGAGTTCACTGCGCTGCCGGCGGCGGTTCGAGCGTTGTCGCAGCGCGACTCGATCGACTACGCCGTGATGGAGAAGACGCGCGGTCGCGGTGGTCGTGCCCCTCGATGCCAGGCTGGAGCGATGTTGGCTCCTGGGCGGCGCTTGCACGCGGAGCATCGCGGACCGACCCTTCAGGCAACGTCATCCACGGCGATGTCATCTGCCAGGACACGCAGCGACTGTTTCTGTACTCCGGACAGCAGGCTGGTGCGCCGACCGTCGGCACTCAGCGATCACGTCGTGGTCGGAAACCAGGACGCCGTGCTCGGTCGCGCCTAAAGCACGTGTCCAGGACGTCGAAGCTCTGGTGAATCGGCTGAAGGTCGCAACAGCGCGGCGAGCGCGCTGCTCCATCGCGAAGTGTTTCGGCCCTGGGGCAGTTACGACAGCCTCGAGCAAGGGCGCGGTTGCCAGGTCAAACGCCTCACGATCAATCCCGGCGCCGCGCTCGATTTCGCTGCAACCATCATAGTCGCGCCGAACACTGGGTCGTCGTTGCCGGGACACCGCGCGGATTACGCGCGACGACGGGATCTTTCTCGCAGGAGAACCAGTCGACCTACATTCCCGTCGGAACCAAGCACCGCATCGAGAATCCGGGCACGGTTCCGATGTAGCATCATCGAAGTGCAGTCTGGAAGCTATCTCGGCGAGGATGACATCGTGCGCTTCGAGGATCGTTATGGCCGCGGGGAACGAACAAACGGAGCCTGGGGCCGTAGAACTGGCACTTCGGGATGTGCGGGAGATGACGCCGCCAGTGCCGCTGTCCGACCCGCCGCGATGAAGGTTCCGCTGCTTGACCTCGGAAACCGCAGTATCAAGCACTGGGAAGTCCGGAAATCGATGCCGCGATCGCGCGCGTGTTGCGCCAGCCAGATGCGCATCCTGGGACCCGCGGTGAAGGCCGAGCTCGAGCGGCGCGACTTGCCGAGTACAGCCAGGCAAAGTTCGCAGGTGGCCTGTCGTCGGGCGCCGATGCACGTTGCTCCTTCGCGCTCGTGGCGCAGCGACATCCCGGAGCCGGGCGATGAAGTGATCACGAGCCCATACACGCTTTTTGCGACCGGCAGCGGCACGATTGCGCGCACGTGGGTGCGCTGCCCATCTACGTCCGATATCGTGGCCCGGTACATTCCGGCATTTCACCGGCGGCCGTCAGGGAGTTTCTCACCAGCCAGTCGCTGAGAAGCGTGAGGGGACGCGCGTCAATCATCGGCGCGCTACTCGGCCGGGCGAGTCGTTGTACGTGCGCTTATGCCCGTACCACCGCCCCACGGTCGAGTCGGCGGACCGCTGGACCCTCTCGCCCTGGAGCTCCGCGGCGCACCTTCGATCTCGCGACGTCCATCCAGGACGCGGCCGCAGGCGAGTCGGGTCAGAGTATCCCAAGGGACTTGCCGCGTGGGGGCGATTACGGCGCGATCGGACGTTGCCTCTGCTTGCTTTCCACCAAGAACGCCTCCGGTGCACTTTTGGCGATGCGGGCATGTGCGTCACCAACTGACCCCGAGCTCGCACATCGCTCAAGATCCTGCGCGTGCATGGCGGTGAGCCCGAAGTGCTACACGCGCTCATCGGCGGAAATTTCCGCATCGATGCGGATCCAGGCGGCGGTACTCAGCGTAAAAGCTGACCCATCTGGCCGAGGTGGTCGCGCGGTCGGCAGGAGAGCCGCCGCCTTCTGTGACTCTGCATTCAAGGCCGCGGGTGGATCGGGAATCGTTCTGCCAGTAATGGCGCAGCCACCGGCTATCGGCACATCTACAGCCAGTACGTGATCCGGGTGCCGAAACGAGATGACGTGCGAGAAGTATCTCTCGGAGTGCGGCGTCGGCACCGAGGATCTACTCCCGGTGCCCGCTTGCATCTGCAGGAATGCTTTGCGTATCTCGGCTACCGGGAAGGTGACGCATGCCGGAATCCGAGCGAAGGCGGCGCAGAAAGCCGTCGCGCTGCCGATCCCTATCCTGAGCTGACACGCGAGCAGCTTGCCCACGTGGTCAATTGCGTCGTGAGCGGCGTGCGTTCCAATTCCTGAAGGCATCGAAATGAAGATCACGTCGTTCAAAGCCTACGATGTCCGCTGGCCGCCTGCCGGATGCGAGCTCAACGAGGACATCGCCTATCGCATCGGCCGGGGATTCGCCGAGTTCGTGAAACCGAGGAAAGTTGCAGTGGGCCGTGACATCCGCCTGTCGGCGCGCGCAACTGCGCGATGCGCGTCGTCAGGGGTCTCACCGACTCGGGTGTCGATGTGTACGACATCAGGGCTCTGCAGTACCGCGAAGGCGTGTACTTCGCGACCTTCCACGAGTCCCTGGACGGCAGGATCGTGGTGACTGCGAGCCACAATCCGCCGGATTACAACGGCATGAAGATGGTGCGCGAACAGGCTAGCCGATCAGCTCAGATACCGAAGGCTCGAGGATATTCGGGTCATCGCCGAACGAGGCGAGTTTGCTTCGCCGCCGCGTGCCGGGCGCCGCCGGGATCTCGATACCAGCAGAGACATACCTCGGGCATCTTCTGAGCTACATCGAGGCCCAGCAAGCTCAAGCCGCTCAAGATCGTGGTGAATGCGGGCAATGGCGGTGCTGGGCCCATTATCGATCCAGCTGGAGAAGCACCTGCCGTTCGAGTTCATCAAGCTCTTTAACCAGCCGGACGGTCATTTCCCGAACGGCGTGCCCAATCCGATGCTGGAGGAAAACCGCGCGCCAACTGATAGACGCGATCCGCAAGCACAAGGCGGATCTTAGTACTTGCCCGGGATGGCGACTTCGATCGCTGCTTCTTTTCGACGAGGGCGGTCGCTTCATCGAGGGTTATTACATCGTCGGGTTGCTGGCTTCGGCGTTCCTCAAGCGCTATCCGGGCGCGAAGATCGTGCGACCCGCGTCTCCACCTGGAACACCGTGGACATGGTGAAGTCACTGGGCGGGATTCCAGTACTTTGCAAATCCGGTCCACGCGTTCATCAAGGGAAAGATGCGAACCGAGGATGCCGTCTACGGCGGCGAAATGAGTGCTCATCACTGCTTTCGCGATTTCCTCCTACGCAGACGGCGGCATGATTTCGTGGCTGCTGGTGACGCATGATCGTCTGCGAGTCCGGCAAGTCGCTATCAGCACTCGTGGACGAAAGGATCAAGCTGTTTCCCGCCAGCGGTGAAATCAATCGCAAGCTCCCGGACGGGCGAAGGCGGCGATCCAGCGTATCGAGAAGCTCTATAAGTCAAGGCGCAGGCGTCGATTACGCCGACGGCCTGTCGATGGAATTCGATCGCTGGCGCTTCAATCTGCGTACTTCAGACACCGAGCTCCTGGTGCGGCTCAACGTGGAGTCGCGCGGCGATGAGGGGCTGATGAAGGCGAAGACCGAGGAGCTGCTGAAGGCGCTCGAAGGCTGAGAGCCTCGCAGGTCGCGGAAAAAAGCCGGTTCATTGGAGGTTCTCGTGTACCTGACCTGGAAGGTATTGCATGTCATCGGCGTTGTGCTGTTCCTCGGCAACATTATTACGGGCGTATTCTGGGCGTATCACGCGGGCAGGACCCGCGACCCGAAAATCATCGGGCATGCCTTCGAAGGCATTACGCGCAGCGATCGCTGGTTCACAATGCCCGGCGTTACGCTGCTGACGATTGCTGGCCTCGCTGCCGCGATTACAGGCGGCTTCCCATCCTGAGGACCGGGTGGATTTTCTGGGGCCTCGTATTGCTGATCATCTCTGGGCTGTCTTTCATGTTTTCAGTCGGCCCACTACAGCGAAAAATCACGGCGCTTGCCCGAGCGGGCAGCACCGGCCAGTTCGACTGGGCACGCTATGAATCACTACATCGAAGCTGGGCCATCTCGGGGCTCTGTCGCGACGCTGGCCCCCTCATCGCCCTGGTGCTGATGATTCTCAAGCCCTACCTTGCCCTGCGCTCTAGTGAGCGCATTCGGTCTGCGGCTGGCTCTCTGTGCCGTCCTGCTGGCGGTAGCCGGCTGTGAAGCGACGGTCAGTATGAGCGAGCACACGATGAACTCCGGCGCCGAAACGGAGCCCGCTCCGCGCCGCGGTCCACCGCCGGCGCTGGTGCCCATGACTGTTCGATGACTTCAGTTACAGCTCAGCGCGCGAATTCGAGCACAACGGCTGGATTCTGCGCAGTGAACCGGGTTGGCCGGGAATCAGCGGTGCGCTCTGGAATGGCAATGTGACACTGGGTGTTGCGGACCCGGAACGCGCCGGCAACTTCCTCGTGCGCATGACGGCTACGACGGATGGTACGACCACGCGGCAGGCGCAGTTCTGCCATCAGCGCAAGTACTACGAGAGGTACCTACGCGCGCCCGTGTCCGTTTTCATGACGCGCCAGCCGAGGGCCCGACGGCGACCAGGTTGTCGAGACTTTCTACATGATCAGTCCGCTCAAGGCGCCGCTCGATCCCGATTACAGCGAGCTCGATTTTGAGTACTTGCCAAACGGCGGCTGGGGTGGAGGGGCACTCACTCTCTATGTAACGACTTGGGAGACGTTCCGCCCGGAACCAGAATGGCTGCAGGTGAATACGCAGTCAGGCGGTGCAGGAAGTCGCGAAGGCTGGCACACGTTAGTCGTCCAGGTGGGCGCGCGAACCGTGAAGTACTACATCGATGGCGAGCTGCTGGCGACGCATGGTGAGCCGCTACTATCCCGAAGAACCGATGTCCATCAACTTCAACCTGTGGTTCATCAAGGACGGCCTCGCGCAGAGCGGCGAGGCGCGCCATTACGTGGAAGACATCGACTGGGTCTTTCATCAGAAAGACGCGACGCTCGACGCCGAGGCGCGTGGAAGAGCTCGTTGGCGAGTTACGTCAGGCAGGTGTGAAGTTCCGCGACACCGTCCCGGCTCTCAACCCGGTGCTCGCGTCGCCCTGTAACTTCTGAACGCAGGCTTGAGCCTGTCAGCGCAGGCTCCGATCGGGTACGCGCCGCTCCAGCCGGCGCAGAATCCGATCATGCACGCGCTGTCGCCATTCCGGGTGTCACTGCGGGCGGGCGCAGCGATCTCCGGCGGTCGTTACCTGTTCTGCTTCAGCCATCGGGCGGCACCGTGCCGAAGGCCGATGAATACATCGGTTCGATTGCCAACGCCGCCGCTGTTGGTCTGGACGAAGAACGGCAGGAAATCGCTTCCTGTGCTTGTGAGTGCCTGGTAGTCACCGAGGAAGAGACCGCCGGCATCCGGTGCGCGGATCGAGATCGAATGGTCCGCTCACGTGCGACTCCGTGAAGGTGAGCGCATCTGTGGAGGTCGCGATCCAGTAGTCAGTTGGAAGCGTCCTCGGGTCGTTGCAGTGTTGCTGCGGAAATCGTAGTACGTCACGCCGATCACTCCATCACTTCGCACGTGCACGGTGGGCGTAGAACGCTGCAGTCGCTGTGGTGGAATTCACTCGCACCGGCGTGCTCCACGTGATTCCGTCATCCACCGGGCGAGAGTGCAATCGCATCGCGCTGGCCGCTCGAGAATCGCGCATCCTGCCACGCCAGCGTGCTACGACGCCGCTGCTGTCGACGCGCCATCGCTGGTATATCGGAGCCATCCCGCACCGAGTCCGGTGTCGGGGTCCGCAGCACCGATCGCCAGGAGCTCCGCTACCGTTACTGGTGCGCTCCACGTATCTCCATGGTCCGTCGAACGGATCGCGCGAATCGCAGCTGATGCGCGACCTGCGACGATATCGATTTCCGTAAAGACATTGATGATCCGAGGCCGTCGAGGAGTACCCCGATCTGGTTGCCGATGGTCTGATTGCCGGGTCCTGGGTCGTAGATGCTGCGGGGTTTGCCACGATGCGCCGCCATCGAGCGTGCGTGCAAACCACGTCGGCCCGTCCTGGGCGATGGTCAGTCGATCCCACACCGCGTACACGAAGCGCGCGTCACTCACGTCCGCGGTTATGGAGCCCTTGTCATTGAAGAACTGATCACCATCGCGGATCAGCGTGACCGGCTGGCCCCACGTCGAGGCCTGCCATCGGCCGAGCGGGATACGAGCATCGCACTCGCTGAACCGCGGCGCGAGCGTTGCACCGCTGAATGAGAGCGCCAGCGCATACGCGATGCCGCCGGGTGACACGGCCATCCATGGATCCGGTGGTTCGCTCGAAATCGCCGCCATTGGTGGCGTTCCCGCCGTGCAGTGTGCGAAGGGTATCGCGGAGACGGTCCAGCTCCGTCCGTCATCGAAGGACGCCCCCACCAGCAGTCCCTGTGCGCCGCCGTTCGACCAGCGATCCTGTTGCCAGGCGCCGATGAGATTGGTCGGGTTGGACGGATTGATCGCCACGAAGAGGCTCAGACTTCCGCATCCACGTACAACGTGCCCGTCTGTGGCGAACCGTTTGCAGCCCGCCGCCAAGGTCAGAGGAGCGGCGGAGACGCGGACCAGCTGAACTCGACGTGATTGGCGGTGGCACCGGCACGGAGCCGCCGCCATCATCACCGCCGCCGCAGGAAACGAGCAGAACAACTCCTGCCGCGGCCAACACCAGCTGCCGGACCAGTTCGTTGCCCACAGTTGCCTCCGCCGAGACGCTTCGCGCCGGCATGTAAGCCGGCAGGCCAGATCATGCGGCATTCTTGGCAGCGCCACGAGGGCGCCTCATGGCTTCTAACCCACGACGCGCCCGGTTAAACTACGCGCCCCAAAAAGGGCGGTTAGCTCAGCGGTAGAGCACTGCTTTCACACGGCAGGGGTCCTGGTTCGATCCCAGCACCGCCCACCACGACAAATGACTGGGTTATCTGTCGGCGTACTTTCCGGGTGCACTGACGTGGGTGCGGAGCCGCCATGGGACAACGGCGACGAATGAACCACTGGGACAAACTATTCGCGCTGGCGTTCTCCATAGAGCGACGGCCAAAACAGTTTTCCGATATTTATGTGAGTGCGTCTGGGTCAAAATTCAAGTCGGGCGTACACTCGCACTGCGAGCCGAGCAAAAGCGTCGTCGAGGAGCATCAGCCATGCCGCGCATTTCTAGCATTGCTACTTGTCAGTGCGTCGGCCCACGCGACTCTCCTATGTTGAGATCGAAAACTCGCTTGCTCCGCCCTCGCTTCAGGATTGGCGCTTGCCTGCACCGCTGCCGTCAGCCTTCCACCGTATCCTTTGACCTCGACACACTCTCAGCTGATTCCACGAGCTATCTCCTCGGGACGTCGGGTGGGGGCGGTCGCCCGTCTTCTGAGGTTCGACTACCAAGGCCTGAATATCGTAGTAACGTCGCCGGCTACCGCCGACGGCATGACTCTCTCTGGCGGTCTTCGGCGTTGAACGCGCATTTTGCAGGAGATAATCCGGAGGCTGTCCCGGAGGCTTTTAGTTGCGCTGGTCTTCGGGACTCAACCGCTAGATTTGGGGCTTCTCCCGACGTATCACCAGGTATGAGTCAAGACGCCTTTCTGCACAGCGGCGATCCACTACGAGACCTGTTGCTGGGATTTGACGCTTGGTCCGGAACGAGTGCTCTGTCGCGATTGGGCCGCCTGATTGGCGACACCAGATCTGTCCAATTGCGCGCGTGCCTGAACCACCTACCGGTTTATTGCTTGCTGGGGCTCTGCCGCTGCTGACCACGATTTGGATGCGCCGAGAGGCGTCTCTCTCGCTGCTGCCTGAGAGCACGCGCTGCGAAATGCCCAGATCACAAACACGTCCAGCGCGAGGTCTGGTCGGAGTCCATCCGGCATCACAGCGCGACCTCATGGCTCACAATTGCCTATTCAAACGGCAGCGGTCGCTGGTTCGATCCCAGCACCGCCCACCATCGGAACCTGACTCTTCCGTAGCTGGAACGCACGCGTAAAGACGCTGCATCAGGCCGTCAGTGCGCACAGCCATGCGCACTGACTCCTTGGAGATCCATCCACGGCGCCAATCGCCAGCGGCGGCCCGATGCCCGATCTGCACCCAGATCTGGGTTGTCATGCCCGAATTCCAGCGCCCGTTCCTGGCACACGAAGATCAGCACGCCCGGAGATAGCCGTTCGATCTGCACGCCCTGCCACCCGACACCGGGCGCGAAACGTGGCGGGCCTGCGTACACCTCCGCCGTCGATGAAGTGATTGCGCGGGCGCTGCACTCCTGGGCGTGCACCTCTGAGGCATGCGAGCAAACCTGCCGCACCGAGCAGCGCCACTGCCAGGCCAGCCCTGAAGAGCGATCGCCATCTCGAGCTACCTCTCGCGCCCAGCGTCGGGCGTCCTGACTTGACTCTGTCGTGAGGCGCGCGCCTATCTCAGGCGTAAGCCGCAAGGAATGGGCGACTAGGGAACGACCGGCCCGGCGAGCCGCAGCGGAACTGCGGCTGCCGCGCCGGGCCGTGAACAGATGGCGGGCAATCGGTGGCCGTTCACCTCACTAGGTGATGCGGCTTCTTGATCTTGGCGTCGTTGTCATCGTGGTGCTTGTGACGACTATGAGACGCGCGCAGCTGGGTGCCGGTGATGTGATCATCCGGCATCGTCGCCGCGAAGGTCGGCACGTTGTCTCTGCGTACGTGCGTTACCGCTTCGAACCCCGAGGCCAAGCTCGATGAGCGTCGGCTCGCTGAAGGCCGTGCCGAAGAAGCTGATGCCGAGCGGCAGTCCGAACACCATACCCGCCGGCACCTGCACGATCGGATAGCCGGGTCCCGCTGCCAGGCCCGAGCTGCCAAAGATGAAGTGATCGCCGTAGAGCAGGTCCGTGGACCATGCCGGATTGTCGGTCGGCGCAACCACAGCATCGAGATTGAAGTCCGTGAGCGCCTTGTCGATGCCATTGACGCCTGCCAGCCGGTCGATCTCGAGCGCCTGGTTGTAGGTCATGCCCGCCGAAGATCCGGCTTGCGGATCGTTCGGTCCCGACGGCCAAGCGACATCCGCGAGCTCGAAGATCTCCTGCTGGAAGAACGGCATCTCCGACGTCGGCGTTCGTCATTGTTGAAGTCGATCGCATCGGCGAGCGTCTTGCCCGCCATCGGCACGCCGCGTGCGAGTCGCGAAGTAGTTCCTGCAGGTCGATCGCGGAACTCGTAGACGCAGCACCGAGGAATTCACCGTCCGCCGGCGCGAACGTAAACCCGGCGGCGTCGAGGTCGATCACCGTGGCGCCGGCTGCCTCGATGGCGTCCACCGCTGCATCGAAGGCGTCGATGACCGGTTGTGGCGCGGCGTCGACGCCTTGTCGCGTAACGCCGATACGCGCGCCCTGCAGGCCGTGCGGATTGAGGAACTGCGTGTAGTCAGTCGGAATGTTGGCGGGCCGTGTCTTGCCGCTGCCAGCCGAGCGGCACGCCGCCGGTCGCCGGATCACGGCCATCCGACGTGCGGCTCTGGATGACGCCGAGAGCAATCGCCGCATCGGCGACGGTACGGCCATGTGGACCGACGGTGTCCTGCGTGTGCGAGATCGGCACGACGCCGGCGCGGCTGGTCAGCCCGACCGTCGGCTTGATGCCGACGACGCCGTTCGCGTTGGCCGGGCAGACGATGCTGCCGTCGGTCTCCGTGCCGAACGATACTGCGGCAAAGTTCGCCGACGCCGCTGCACCGGATCCGGAGCTCGAGCCGCAGGGATTGCGGTCGATGCCGTACGGGTTGTGCGTCTGTCCGCCGACGGCCGGACCAACCGCTGGATGAGAAGAACGAGCGGAAGTTCGCCCACTCGGACAGGTTCGTCTTGCCGAGGATCACGGCGCCACCGGCGCGCAGTTTCGCTGCGACCGTCGGAGTCACGCACCGCCGGCGCGCCGCATGAGCGCGAACGAGCCGGCATCGGTCTGCATCTGGTCGCCGGTGTCGATGTTGCCCTTGAGCAGCACCGGGATGCCGTGCAGCGGACCGAGCACCCGTGCCGTGCCGTGCGCAGGGCATCCGCACTGCGCGCCATGGCGAGTGGCGTCAGGATTGAGCTCGATAACCGAGTTCACGCCCGGGCCGCTCTGGTCGAGCGCGATGATGCGCGCGATGTATTCGCGCGTGAGCTGCTCGGAAGACAGACGGCCGCTGGCCATCTGCTGCTTCAGCTGCGCGACTGTCGCTTCGTTGTGTTTTGTGGGTATTGAGTTATCGCGGTCGGCCATCGTCGCCAGGGGCGCGAACAGAACAGCCAGGATCATGGTCCGTCGAATCAGTTGAGGCGTCATGTGGTTCCTCCTGCGAGCACGGCCCGCTGACGCGCTTGAGTCGAATCAGCCATTGATTTGCTCGCGCATGCGAGGTCGCAACTGCTGCGGAAAACCCGCACGGCGGCGCGAGCCAACATGTTCATCAGAACTTCCCGCCAGTGTTTTTATTGATTCGGCCGCAGACCGGGCTGCGACCTTGAGCGGCATGCTACTCGCGCCGCAAACGCCTCTCAATTTCGAAAATATTACAAGCGAGTGAGCGCACGCGGCGGTACGTTCCGCGCTATCAGCCGAGGGACTCAGGTCGTCCTTGCAGCCAACGCTTTTTCGGGCTCGAGCTTCGCGAGAGCGATCGCGGTTCGATAAGCGAGCGCGGCTTCGTCGTGAAATAGTCGAATGACCCGACCGGAATCGACAACCTCAGCTGGAAGTCTTTACCGGTGCCAGGCGCGAGGCCCTTCAAGAGCAGGGCGAGGCTGACGAACACGAGCGCTGCCGCTGCGGCAAATGGCGCGCCCAGGAAATGGTAAATGCTGTCGGACGCGCGTGAAGTGCTCGAAGAGTCCGGTCATGAGGGGAGGGCCGAGGATGGAGCTCAAGCTGTAAAGGCTTTGCCACTGCTCCCTGCAGTTCTCCCTGCGCGCTCGCTGGAATCTGGCCAGACATCCAGGGCGTTCATCGCGGGGGTAGGCGAGGGCGGCCGGCAACCAGGCGGCAGCGCGGCGTATCATATCCAGCGCTTAGGTCAGCGGATGCGTATCCAACGGTAGGTGATCGCGCCAAAGCAGCCCGACGATGACTGCCTCGACGATCCCCGCCGAGCCGCGGGATCAGCGTCCGGGTGAGGAACCCTTGGCCGATCACCATCACTACGCCCGCCACTGCGAGTGAGAAACTACCGCGGCAGTCGACCAGCCGAATTTCAGGATGGTGTAGAACGACCACCGTTCGGCAGCACCTGGTGGCCGAGCGCTGCCAAAGAACGCCGCCGCGGCCATCAGGCGACCGACGGGTAGTGACGGATCTGCAGCAGGGTGCCGAGTGGATTGGCACGTGACCACTGAAATGGCCGCCGCGATTCAGGCGGCAGAGACTCGGGCAGCGCGATCAGGCCGAACCCCGTATTGAGCAGCGCCAGGACGGCGGCGGCGATAAAGGCGCGCGCGGCCCAAGCGTGCCGACCAGCCCGCCGGATCACGGGACCGATGATGAAACCCATGCCGAATGCCGCACCCACCAGGCCGAAGTTCTGCGAGAGCGCTTTCTCCGGCGGACTGACGTCGGCTATGTACGCATAGGCTGGTGTGAAGGAGGCGCCTGCGATACCGGCGATGATGCGCCCCAGGAAGAGCCAGCCGATCGTCGGTGCAATGCCCCATCACCAGGTAGTCGACCCCGAGCGCAAGAGAGCGCGCCGAGCAGGACGGGGCGACGTCCGAGACCGATCGCTCAGGTTGCCCGAGCACCGGGGCTAGAAGAACTGCACGACCGCATGGGCGAAGGCGAGCCAGCCACCGTAAGCCGCCGCGCTGCCGAGCCCCAGGCCAGTGAGCTCGACGATCAGCTGCGGCATCACCGGCGGGATCAGGCCGAAGCCAATCGAGTCGATGAGCACGGTGACGAAGATGAAGAGGACTGCCCGTCGGCTGGAAGCGGAGCCAGGCATCGCACTACTCCGGGAAGTATCCGCGCCATAATAGTCAAATTAGACTATTATTATCAAACTATGAAAGCGCAACTCCTGGTGCTGGGTGCGCTGCATCGCGGCGCCATGCACCCCTACGAGATCCGCGTCGTCGTCTCAAGGCGGCGCTGGTCGGTGCTACACCGACGTCGATGTGGGCACGTTGTACTACTGCGTCCGTCAGCTGGCCGCGGCGGGCCACATCGAAGTGCATGGCACCGAAAAAGTGGCACGCGGTGGCGCGCGCACGATTTACCGCATCACGCGCGGCGGACGGGCGCGGTTTCGGCAGCTCCTCATGGAGCCATTTCACCGCGGCAGGGTCGGTCGCGGGAACGCTCTATGCTGCCTTGCTATTCCTGCACTTGGCCGATCTGCCGGCGGTTGCGGCCGCTACTGCGGGCGCGGCTCAAGCGGCAGGAGATCGCATTACAGGAGGCACGCGTCGTCCGGCGACCGGATCGGCAAGTACGCCGGCACCGGAGTGCGGCATCTCCTCGATCACCTGGCAGCTCAGCGCGAACTCGATCGCAAGTGGTTGCATCGGGTCCTCAAGGACGTGGAGCGCGACCAGGTCCGCGATTCGAACCTGCCCAAGTTGCACGCGCACCTGCGACGCTCGGCGCGCCGACCTCGCGCGGCTTCGGTCAGGTGGAGAGGACCATGTCTAGAAGCGATGCCATCCTTCATATCCCGTGAACATCGCGGCGAGCACCAGCATTACGCCCACGCTGCGCGCCAGGACTGAGTTGACCGCGGGATTGGTCTCGAGCCAGCCGCGCGCCTGTGATGCGAGCAATGCCACAGCTCCGTAGACGGCCGCCTGCGTCACCGCGATGATCAGCCAGAGCACAGCCGCCTGCACCCAGAGCGCTCCGTACTCGGGACGGAAGAACTGCGGGAAGATGGCGAGCATGAAGACGTACGCCTTCGGGTTCAGGAGCTGGTGAGCACACCTTGGCGGAACGTGGCTGACAGGGAGCGCGGTGAAGATCTGGATGCCGCGCTGAACGAACGCACGGCTGCGCAGCAATGAAATGCCGATCCAGGCCACATACAGGGCGCCGAGCAACAGCACGACATTGAACGCGGACGGAAAAAGCTTCAGCAGCACCGCGAGTCGGTGGCCCCCATCGCAACGTGACAGACCCCTCCGGTCATGATCCCAGCGACCGCAGTGAGTCCTGACCTTCGTCCACCGGTGAGTGCACTGGCGAGAATGAAGGCCATGTCGAGACCGGGCAGCAGGATCGTCCCGAGCACGAGCACGAAGAACAGCCACAGGTGAGCTGCCTGGTCCATTTACCGCGAGCTCACGACTGCCGCGTCAGTTCGGGTGAAGTCCATCGTCCAGTTGGTTTCCCAACTCTTACCGCCATCCACGGAGAACGCCTGCTCCCAGCGCGGGTGGCGCGTCGTGACGCGTGACCACGTGAAGCGCACCCGGATCGGCCGGCCCTGGTACTGATCCGATCCTTCGAAAATGCCGAGCGTCCCCCGCAAATGCGCCGATCACCGGCGGTTGCAGCGTGCCGCCGCGATTGTCTATCCAATAGATCGACCAGCGGCCACTCTGCAAATCGAAAAAGCGCAGGCTGAGCCCGACGAATCCTTGCCAGAAATCGGTGTGATATGCGTCCTGGTTGCCGAGCCTGGCCGGGCGAGGAGGTGCACACGCTATGCGCTTCGAATTCCTGCCATTCATTCGACCCCTGCAAGCGCTTAACCAGGCGGCGATTGTGGATCTGCCAGCGTCCCTCGAGAAAATCGAACGCGCGAGCCTGATCCTCGGCCTGCCGCGCCTGACTGACTGCGAGAAGCCACTCGGCTCGGACGTTTTCTGCGCTGCCCGAGTGAGGGAATGAGCCCGAGCCCCAGCACCAGGGGCAGCGCGATGCTCGTTGCAGAGATGCGCATGGTGTTTAGCTCCTCGTGAGTCAAAGCAATCCTGATGGCGGCAGCCTAATGCCTTATTTAGGGCGGAAACCGCCCTGATTCGGCGTACCATGTGTACTCTATGTATCACCCACCACACGCGTGCTCGGCGTGCTCGAGTTGCTGCAGACCCACGGTCGTATGAGCGGCGCGGAACTGGCGCGGCGAATGAAGGTGGATGCGCGCACCCTGCGTCGCTACATCGCGCGGCTGGAGGAGATCGGTGTGCCGATCACGACCGAGCGCGGACGCGTATGGCGCGTACATGCTGGTCGCGGGCTACAAGCTGCCGCCGATGATGTTCACGGACGAGGAAGCGCTGGCCTTGTCGGTTGGGCTGCTCGCTGCACGTAGCCTGGCGCTTTCCGGCGCAGCTCCGGCCGTGGCCAGCGCCCAGGCGAAGCTGGAGCGCGTCATGCCCGCGAATCTCAAGCGGCGGGTTCGCGCGATCGACGAAACCGTGGCGCTGGATCTGTCTCGCCACTCCAGCGTCTGCTGGAAACGACGCGCTGATGGCGCTGAGCGCTGCCAGCACAAGCGCGCGAAAACGTGTGGCCATGCGCTATCGCGCCGCGCAACGCGACGAGACGGAACGTGAGTTCGATCCCTTCGGGCTCGCCTTCCGCGGCGGTCGCTGGTACGTCGTAGGGATGTGTCACTTGCGGGGCGGCCTGCGATCGTTTCGGCTCGATCGGGTCCAGTCGGTTCGCGCGCTCGAAACTGGATTCACCGCGGCCGGATGACTTCGACGCGTTGGGGCATCTCGCCTTTTCAATCGCGACGATGCCGCGCGCACACGCGATCGAGGTGCTGCTCAAGACCGAGCTGGAGGTCGCACAGCGTGAACTGTTTTCATCCCTCGGAATCCTGGAGCAGCTGAGCGAAGGTGTGCTGTGTGCGTGCGCAGGCCGGACGACCTGGGTGGTTCGCTCGCGAGCTGTCACGCCTGCCGTTTGACTTCGAGATCCGCCGCCCATTGGAATTGCGTGAGGCGCTTTCCAGGTGTGCGCTCCGCATCCAGCGGATGGCTGGAGCGACGCCGCCATCCTGAGTCCCGTGCGCTGCGATTTCCGGGAATATGTCGTCAGGCGCCGACGGTCTGGCGCGCTGCCAGCAGTCGTGACACGATCTTTAACGCATGCAGGGATGGGTTGAGGGTAAAACGCAGTTCAGGGTGGATAGTTGATCATCAGCGCTTCGATGTCGCGACTTGGCGTGATCGTCGCCGCCTGTCTCATTTCCGCGTGCGACCTGGTCGGTGTTGAGAGTAATAACGACGACAACATCGCACCCGGCTGCACCAACGGGTTTGCAAGCCTACAGCACCGGATGGAACGCACGTACAGCTGCAGTGGACTGCATCGCCTGACAGCGACACGGCGGGTTATCGCGTATTTCGGAGCGATCTCTCGACGTCAATTGCAACGGTCACAACCACTACCTATACGGACGCTACTGGTGGTACCGGCGACAACCTATGGATACTTCGTTGTCGCATTCGACGACGCTGCGCCACCCAATGAGTCTGGACCGACGCCCGTAGTACAGATACGAACGCCTTCTGCGGCTGACACAGTTGCGCCCGCGGTTCCGGCCAACGTGCAGGCGGTCGCGAGCGGACCTACTCAGGTCAACCTGACGTGGGATGCGTCGGCGGATGCCGGCGGCTCCGGCCTGGCTGGTTATCGCATCTTCCGCAACGGCGGCACGGCACCCATCGCTACGGTCGCGATCGCCAGCTATTCGGACATCAACCTCACGGCGGGAACCGCTTACACCTACGTCGTGCGCGCTTTTGATGGGGCGGGAAATGTTTCAGGGCCATCAAACGCCGTCAGCATCACCACGCCAATTCCGGCCGATACGACACCACCGACCGTCGCCAGGTGCGCTCACGGCAGTCGCGCAGGGAGCGGGCGCGGTGCTCCTCAATTGGACTGCATCCACCGATGCTTCGGGTATTCAGCGTCTACGAAATCCAGCGCGACGGCGTCGAAGATCAGCGGCCCGGTTGGCAATGCGACCAGCTTTTGTTGATTCCACTGTGAGCGCGGCGACGACCGTACACGTATGCGGTGCGCGCCATCGATGGCGCCAATAATGCTTCTGCATTCTCGAACACTGCGTCCGGTCACAACACCTGCCGCGACAGACACCGACGCCACCGACCGCGCCGACAGGTGTGGCAGCCAACGCGACGAGTTCTCAAAGCGTGGTGCGTGACCTGGCAGGTTCGCCTCGACCGATGCGGGCGGCTCCGGTCTCGCAGGCTACCGGATCTTTCGCGATGGTGGCGCGAACCCCGTGGCAACCGTTGGTCGCTGGTGTTCTGACCTTCACTGATACGGGGTTGCAACCAAACACAGCCTACAGCTACGTCGTTCGCGCCTTTGATGGCAGATGGCAATGCGTCCGCGGCATCGAACACGGCGTCCGCCACCACACCCCAGGACACGACTCCGCCTTCAGTGCCGATCAATGTCGTCGCGACCGCGCTGACTTCGACCTCAGTGCGCGTCAACTGGAGTGCATCGACGGACACTGGGGGATCCGGGTTAGCGGGCTACCGCATTTATCGAAACGGCGTGTTGCTGAGCGCCGCTGCAGCCAGCGCGACGACGTTTACGGACGCGACCGCAACGCCCAATACGGCCTACGACTACCGGGTCTCGGCAATCGATAACGCGAATAACGAGTCCGCCCAGTCGAGCGCCGCTCGAACGTCACCACGCCGGCCGACACGACGCCCCCGTCAGTTCCTGCGCGGGCTTACGCTGACGAACGTCACTGCAACGCAAGTGGGCCTGAGCTGGAGTGCCTCGACCGACACAGGTGGTTCCGGGCCTCGCTGGCTATCGTGTTTTTCCGCGACGGTACGCAGATCGGCACGCCGACGACTACATCGTTCAACGACACCACCGTAGTTGCCGGGACGACCTACACATACACGGTTCGCTCCGCGGACAACGCGGGCAACGTCTCTGCCGATTCGAATCCTGTGACTGCGACACCGCCGGCGTCATCACAGTCGGGACTCGACTCGCGTCCGAGCAACACCACGTGCATCGCGCCCAATCAGCCGACGACGAACACTTCGGTCGCGACTCAGCGCGTGTTTCCGAACCTCTCGTTCGCCAGCCCGATCCGGAATGACTCAAGCGCCGGGTGAGGCCGACCGATCGCTGGTACGATCTGAGCAGCGCGGCACGATTCAGCGCTTCGAGGGCGCGAATCCGACAGCCGAAGACGCTGTGGGCCGATCTTGCGGGGCATCGTGGATGACGGCGCGCTCGAGGCTGGGTTGCTCGGCATGGCGTTCCACCCCAGCTACGCCGCGAACGGCAGAGTGTTCCTCTTCATATACAGGTGCGGGCGCAAGTCCCTTCCAGTCGCACATTTCGGAGTTCCGTCGCGGCACGAACGGCCTGCTCGATCCGACGACCGAGCGCATCCTCATCCGGCTCGATCAGCCGTTCGACAATCCACAATGGCGGCAACATCCTGTTCGGGCCGGACGGGAACCTGTACATCGGCTTCGGCGATGGCGGGTCGGCGGAGGCGATCCCGGCAATCGCGTCGCAGAACCGCAATCTCCTGTTCGGCAAGATCCTGCGCATCAACGTCGATGGCGCCGACTGCCGTACACGATCCCGCGTGACAATCCCTATGCCGGTAACCCGATGTGCGCCGGCTGGTTCGGGCTCGGCGCCATGCCCGGAAATCTATGCCTACGGCTTCCGCAATCCGTGGCGCTGGAGCTTCGATCGCGCGGCGACGGAGCCGGATCTGTGGCTTGCTGACGTCGGCCAGGACAGTTTCGAAGAGGTGGACCGGATCGTCAAGCGGTGGCAACTACGGCTGGAAGATCCGCGAGGGCCGTCATTGCTTCAGCCCCTCGAGCAATTGCCCGCTGCACCGCGAATGGCGCGCCGCTGATCGATCCGATCGCTGAATACGATCACAGCATTGGCCAGTCGATCACGGGCGGCTATGTCGTATCGAGGCAATGCGATTGCCTCGCTGCGCGGCCGCTATGTGTTCGCCGATTTCGTGAGCGGCCGGCTCATGTACCTCGCCACCAACGCTTCGGGTGGCTTACGATCGGCGCGATCTCATCGTGTCGACGGGGCTGAGCATTTCGCTCGTTTGCGGAGGATCCGAACGGCGAGCTCTACATCACCGACTACAGCGGCGGGATCTATCAAGATCGTGCCCGGCAGCGGCACGATCAGCGGACACGATACCCGCCAACCTGCATCGACACCGGCTGCGTGAGCATGGCGGATCCGAAGCAGCCCGCGACTCGGTCTGATTCCGTATGCGCCGAATGCGCCGTTCTGGTCCGACGGCGCCGACAAGCAGCGCTGGATGGCGCTGCCCGACACCGGAGAAGATCACGATCGGTGACCGGATGGCGACTGGTCATTCCCCAACGGCACCGTGCTGGTGAAGAACTTCAAGCTCGGCAGCCAGCTCATCGAGACGCGCCTGTTCATGCGCCATTCGGATACCGGAAACTGGGGCGGCTACACCTATCAGTGGAACGCCGCGCAGACGGCGGCGACGCTCATCAAGGGCGGGCTCATCACTCACATCGCGTCGCCAGCCAACCAGGACTGGATCTATCCGAGCGAAGCGCAGTGCCTGCAGTGTCATACCAATGCCGGCGGGTCGCAGCCTCGGCCTCGAGACCGCGCAGCTCAACGGCGATCTCACGTACCCGACGACCGGGCGCACCGCGAATCAGCTCACCACCTTGAACGCGATTGGCATGTTCACGACGCCGCTGGCGCAGCCACCGAGCGCGCTGCCCGCGTATCGGAATCCGTACGGATCGACCGGAACCGTGATCGAACGGGCGCGCGCCTACCTGCACACGAACTGCTCGCAATGCCATCGACCGTCGGGTGGCACACCGTCCAACATGGACCTGCGTTTCGGCACGCGCGATCGGATCGACCGGCACCTGCAACGTTGCGCCGAACAGTGGTGATCTCGGAATCTCAGGTGCGCGCCTGATCGCCCCGGGCAACGCAGCGAACTCGCTGATCTACGTGCGCATGAGTCGTCGCGACCTGCACCAGATGCCGCCGCTGGCCGAGCAATCTCGTTGACACCGCGGGCGCCGCGCTGATCCAGAGCTGGATCAACGCGATGAACGCGAGCTGCCAGTAGTTCCCGCGCGCCACTCTCCTGTATCCTTGCCGCCCCGTTCGCCCGGCAGGCGGCGGCTACTCACAACGCATAACTCGTGCACTGACTCGCATCATGACCGTCCGCACCCGTTTCGCTCCCAGCCCCACCGGATTGCTGCATATCGGCGGCGTGCGTACCGCGTTGTTCTGCTGGCTCCACGCGCGTCGGCACAGTGGCACCTTCATCCTGCGGGTCGAGGACACCGATCGCGAGCGTTCCACGGACGAGGCCGTGCAGGTAATCCTGGACGGCATGGCGTGGCTGGGGCTCAAGGCCGACGAAGGTCCCTACTACCAGACGCGGCGCATGGACCGTTATCGCGAGGTGATCGAGCAGCTGCTGCGGTGAAGGCAAGGCGTATCGGTGCTACTGCACGAAGGAAGAGCTCGAGGCGCTGCGTACGGAGCAGCTCGCGCGCAAGGAGAAGCCGCGCTATGACGGGCGCTGGCGCGATCGCACCGACTCACGTCCCGGCGTTGATCCGGTGATCCGCTTCAAGAATCCGCTCACTGGCGAGGTGGTGGTCGAGGACGTTATTCATGGGCGCGTAGTGTTCGACAATCGCGAGCTCGACGATCTCATCATCGCGCGCGCCGATGGCTCGCCTACCTACAATTTCTGTGTCGTCGTGACGACATGGACATGAAGGTCACCGACGTGATTCGCGGCGATGATCATCTCAACAACACGCCGCGCCAGATGAACATGCTCAAGGCGCTCGGCGCGACACCGCCCGCGTACGCACACGTGCCGATGATCCTCGGGCCCGATGGCGCCAAGCTCTCCAAGCGACACGGCGCGGTGAGCGTGCTGCAGTATCGGGAGGAGGGGTATCTGCCCGAGGCGTTGCTCAATTACCTCGTGCGTCTCGGGTGGTCGCACGGCGATCAGGAAGTGTTCACGCTCGAGGAGATGGCGCAGCTCTTCGATATCAAGGACGTCAACAAGTCAGCCTCGGCCTTCAATCCGGACAAGCTCCTCTGGCTCAATCAGCAGCACATGATGCGCGCACCGCTCTACGATCCTCGCGCTGCAGCTCAAGTGGCAGCTCGAGCGGCTCGGGGTCCAGGCAGAACGATCTCAAGCAACTCGAGGGCATCGTCGCCGCGCAACGGGAGCGAGCCAAGACGCTCAAGGACATGGCGCAGGCAAGCCTGTTCTTCTTTCGCGAGTTCGAGCAGTACGACGAGAAGGCAGCGCGCAAGAATCTCACCGCCGAAAGTCGGCCCATTGCTGGCAGCAGTTCGCGAGCGACTCACGCAGCTGACGCCGTGGTCCGCACCGGGCGTGCACGCGGCTCTCGAGGACATCTGTGCGACCGCTGGCGTCGGGCTCGGAAAAGTAGCGCAGCCACTGCGCGTTGCCGTTTCGGGTGGCGCGGTGTCGCCACCGATTGATGCGACGGTCGCGCTGCTCGGAAAGGAGACCGCGATCCGCCGCATCGATCGTGCGCTCGAACATATCGACAAAGCCTGACGCAGCCAGGGACGTCTGCTGACGGCTGAGCACGATGCCTTGCGGCGTGCCGACTCGTAACCCTCAGTAGCGGCTCGAATTGTTGACACACCCGCGAGACGCTACGTACAGTCGCGCCCCTCGCGTGGGGCTGTAGCTCAGCTGGGAGAGCGCCTGAATGGCATTCAGGAGGTCGTCGGTTCGATCCCGATCAGCTCCACCAAGCCCGCGCCCAAGCTGGTTTTTCGACGTCCCCATCGTCTAGAGGCCCAGGACACCGCCCTTTCACGGCGGCAACGGGGTTCGAATCCCCCTGGGGACGCCAAACCGGACTCCGACGTGAGCTTGCGGTGCTGCTCGCATGGGCCGCAGTACTGATTGCTGGTTGCGGCGGTGGCGGCGGGAGATTCGCAGTCGAGCAGTGCACAACCTCCGAGCGGAACTGAACTCGGCGCCCGTAATCTCCGGACAGGCACGAACATCCGTCCGCGTTGGTGAGGCTTACTCATTTCAGCCGACTGCCAGTGATGCGGATGGCGATTCGCTGCAGTTCTCTGCGACCAACCTGCCGTCCTGGGCGAGCCTCGACACCGCGACCGGACATCTCAGCGGCACACCTGCAGCAGCGAACGTCGGCAACTATCCAGGTGTCACCATCAGCGTCACCGACGGCAGGCGACTACTTCGCTCGCGGCCTTTACGATCTCGGTGACACAAATCGGCACGGGTGCCGCCACAGTTTCGTGGGTTCCTCCCACGACGAATGACGACGGTAGCGTGCTCACGAATCTTGCTGGCTACATTGTTCGATACGGGCGCAGCAGCACTGACCTCGACCAGTCGGTAGCCATCAACAACCCGGCGATCAATACGCATGTGATTGACAACCTGAGCGCCGGCACCTGGTTCTTTGGCGTAATCGCCGTGAACAGCCAGGGCCACGAAAGCCGGCATTTCCAACGTCGCTTCCAAGTCGATCTGATCTCGTGGCGCAGATAGCAGGCGACATCGGACCGTCAATCAGCCACTTCAACCGGCGTCCTTGCTGGAGTGACACCGTCGCCGTTCCAGTTCTGGAGGCGGCCCCGCTGCCGCAGCGTGCCGATGTAGTGGTGATCGGCGGCGGAATCACCGGCCTTTGCGCGGCGCGAGCTCTCGCCAAGCGCGGTGTCGCATGTCGTCCTGCTCGAGGCGCAAACGATCGGTTGGGGCGCGAGCACGCGAAACGCTGGCATGGTGCTGACCGGACTCAAAGTTGGCGGCCGCGCTCTGCTCGACCGTTTTGACCGCGACCTGGCGAAGCAGCTCTTCAGAGCGTCGGTGGAATCGGTCGATTACGTTGAGCAGCTCGTCGGCAGCGAGCGGATCGACTGCGACTTCCATCGCAGCGGTCACCTGGCGCTCGCGAGCAAACCGGCGCACTACGATGACTTTGTGCGCGCGGCCGAAGGTCCTGTCGCGGGACTTCGGACATGAGGTGCGGCCCTTGGCGCGCGCCGATCTTTCCGGCGAAATCGGCTCGGGCATCTACTTCGGTGGCTTGGTGGATGAGGCCAGCGGTGGCATCAATCCGGCAAAGTACGTGATGGGACTGGCGCGCGCGGCCCGCGACGCAGGCGCTGCGCTTCACGAGCACACGCCGGTCGTTGCCATTCAACGTGTCGGCGCCCGCTGGCGAGTGGATACGAAGCGCGGAGCACTCGAGGCGCAGGACATACTGATCGCCACAAGTGGTTATACGGGCGCAATCACTCCGTCCTTGTGTCGGAAGATCCTGGCGATCGGCTCGTATGTGATTGCAACCGAAACGCTGCCGGAATCATTGGCGCGAGAATTGTGTCCGGGCGATCGCATGATGTACGACTCGCGACATTTCCTGCACTACTTTCGCCTGACGTCGGATCGCCGCATGCTCTTTGGCGGGCGTGCGCGTTTCGTGCCCGAATCGCCATCCACGATCAACGAGAGTGCGACGATTCTCCGACGGGAATGCTCGGCGTGTTTCCGCAATTGCGGGACGTACGCGTCGAGTACGCCTGGGGCGGTACGCTCGATTTCACTTTCGACACCCTGCCTCATGCGGGAATGATCGAGGGCATCTACTACGCACTCGGCTATGCCGGTCACGGTGTAGCCCTCGCAACGTATCTTGGTACGCGAATGGGGAGACGCTCGGCACCGACGCGGTCGACTCCATCCCGTTCGCGCGTGTGCCTTTCCCCGGTGCACCTCTGGGGCTGCACTGGAGCAAGCGCGGCTTCCTGGGTCTTGCCGCCATCTGGTACAAATTCTTGGATTGGGTCGCGTGAGGCGCATAATGACCCGGCAATTCTAAGAACAACCGGGGAGCGCATATCCATGAGTAAGATGCGGCGTTGGTTACCGCTGGTTCTCGTTTCCCTGTTGCCTCGCAGTATCCGCATGCTCGAAATCGAAAGCAAGGCGCCGGCACGGCGCCACCGCCGCCGATGGAGCTCGCGGTCCTCGAGTGGGCGGGCTACGACGCCAAGGATTTCTGGATCGACTTCAGCAACAAGCACCCGACAGCGAAGGTGAGCTTCGAGATCGGCTCGTCAGATGCAGACGTCTACGGCAAGATGAAGGGCGGCGCCAAGGCCGACATCTTCCACGCGTACACCGGCTGGCTGCAGTTCTACGTGGATGAGGGCCTGGTCGAGGAGATCGACGTCTCCAAGCTCTCGAACTGGAGCAAGGTGCCGGAGAATTTCCGGACCATCGGGCAGATCAACGGCAAGCAATATTTCATCCCCTGGGATTGGGGTTTCACCTCCGATTCTTTATCGAACCGACAAGGTGAAGAAGAAGATCGATTCGTGGTCGGCGCTGCTCGATCCGGCCTTCAAGGGACACATCTCCACCTGGGATGATGGACCGGGCATGGTCACGGTCTCCTCCTACATTCACGGCTACGACGAAACGAACATCACGCGCCGAGCAGCTCGCCGCGATCAAAGCAGAGTGGATCAAGCAGCGTCCACTGAACCTTTTCTACTGGGCGGGCGAGCCGGAGTTGATCGACGGCATGGCGAACGGCGATGTGTGGGTGGCGTACGCCTGGCAGGGTGCTTACGCGACGCTCCTCGGCAAAGGGCGTGCCGGTCGCCTACGCCAATCCGAAGGAAGGTCGCAACTCCTGGGTCGGCGTGTACGGCATCCGCAAGGGCACACCGAACCTGGAGCTCGCGCTCAAGTTCCTCGACGACAAGCTCGCCAATGCCACCGTCGACGAACGTCGTGAATCAGTTCTACTACGGCTCTTCGAACCAGGAAGTGATGAGCGCGATCACCGATGCGACGCTCAAGCAGGCCTTCTCGGTCGGTGATCCGACGATGCTGCAGCGGACCAATTTCACGCCGAACCTGACTGCCAAGCAGCGCGACGACTGGACCGCGATGTGGACGGAAGTGAAAGCCGCGCGTTGAAGCGCCCGCAGGAGCGCGGCCCACTGACGGGCGGCGCGCGGCATTCTGGGTTCTCTACGTCCCGCCGGTCGGATGGTTGGGCCTGTTTTTCCTGGTGCCGATCGTCCTGATGTTCGCGCTCAGCTTCCGCGCGCGACATGCAGGGCGATCTGCTCAGCCTCTGGTCGCCGACGCACCGCGCAGTACGCAGACGCTCTTCGCGGTGCGGCAGCTACTGGCGGCTGCTCGCGATTTCGATCGCCATGGCGTTTTGGGTGGCGCTCGCTGCGGTCGCCATGGCCTATCCGATCGCCTACTTTCTGGTCTTTCGCGCTGGGCGCGCCGCGGGCTTCTGCCTCGTCCTGCTGCTCATTCCGTTCTGGACCAGCTTCCTGCTCCGGGTCATGAGCTGGAAGTTCCTGCTAGGCTCGGAAGGCGCGATCAATTCCGCTGCTCGCCTATGTCGGACGTTATCGCGGAGCCGCTTGAGCGGCATGCTCTACAGCCGCAGCGCCGTAGTCGTCACGCTCGTCTACGTATGGATTCCCTTCGCCGCGTTGCCGATCTCAGCGGGCTCTGCAGCGCATCGAGCGCGAGCTGCTCGAGGTCGGCTGCCGACCTCGGCGCGCCGCCGTGGCGTAGCTTCTGGGCGCATCACTTTCCCGCTCAGCCTGCCCGGCGTACTTGCCGCATTCTTCATGGTGTTCATCCCGACCGTGGGTGAGTACGTCACGCCGCTTCTGATCGGCGGCAGCAGCGGCAGCATGTACGGCAACATCATCCAGGACTTCTTCACCAAGGCTGCAAACTGGCCACGAGGCGCGGCGCTCTCCATGATCATGCTCGCCGCTACTGCCGCCGATCAGGAGTGGCGTGACGTACTCACCCACCGTCAGGGATGAACACCATGAAAAATGCGGCCAGTACGCCTGGCAGACTAAGGGGAAAGTGATGGCCCAGAAGCTACGCCACGGCGGCGCGCCAAGGTCGGCAGCCGACTCGAGCGGTTCGCGCTCGATGCGCTGCAGGCCCGCTGAAAGGGGATCGGCAACGCGGCGAAAGGGAATCCAGACGTAGATGA
>ERZ1370068.4422-contig-3498_pt1 | contig 60791 bp, 87 predicted proteins | sample MGYA00561227_ERZ1370068 | MGnify/ENA primary metagenome ERZ1370068 (study PRJEB38410, sample SAMEA6850437) | metagenome | study: Metagenomic assessment of the ecological functions of the soil: analysis of the soil microbiota associated with the... | reverse complement strand
GTTGATACTAATCCGCCCGATCAGCGATTATCACGGAGCATCGATCGATGGTCGTAAGGATTACGATGGCACATCGACGCGGTGCTCTTCGCCGACGGCAGAAGATCAGCGACGAGAACACCAAGAATGAGCGCAAACGAAGGGATCGCGCGAGCTTCGCCCACGCGGCCTGAGGATCCGGCAAGATGACCCAGACGCCGGCGAATACAAAGCGTGTTCGACCGGGAGGGCGGCCGTCGCGACGCCGACGCAGGTCTGACGACATGCGCTGGCTCACGAACGCGCCGGAAGATTATGCCAGACACCATGCGCACCTGCGTATGCGGCCGTGCTTCGCCGATTTATTCGTTCGGGAGTGGCGTGGCTGCCTCACACGCCTGAAAGCCGTTCACTGAATTCGGTGAAACGTCCTCCCCGTCCGCACCGAAGCAGGTCTGCGCGTTCATTGGCACTCTGCAGCTGCTGGCAATCATGCCGGGGGTCACTGTCGCAGCATTACCGCGACGCCAGCTGATCCGATGATCGGCAGCGCGCCGGTCGATCCAAAACCTGATCGTGCGCCGATCCGCAGGATCAAACGCTGATCCAGAATAAAGGCCGACGCCAAGAGCCAGCCCACGCCTCCTCACACGGGCATTCGAGCGTTGTTCGGCAATCTGGGGAGGACGCATCTGCCCGAGATGCAGAACGTCTACATCGCGGCGGTCGGCGGCGGGTTTGTGGCCAAAGCGCATATCTGTCGATCAGATGTTCAACGTGAAGGCTGATGAGTTCAACACTGTCGCCGCAACCGTACTATGACGTTCTGCGGCGTCCCACGGGTTGCCCGCAGATCGAAGGTGAAAGCACCTTCGGCGATGGTCCGCCTTCAGCGCGATTGTCCAGTTCCACGGTTCGCCGTCCACCGCGAGTCGACTGCGCCGTCGCAGGTGACGTTTCAGACCGCTCGAGACGATGCCACCTGATGGAGATTGGCATTCATTGACAAAAACTGTACACATGTCAGCATGACGACGTAACGCCTCGAGCGACGTAATGAGCCAACCAGGCGTCGCTGATGGTGTCGAGGACGCGCCGGTCCTGCAAGCGAACAAAACGAGCGTTTATCTCCTTCGTCCAGTTGTCCGATATCGTCGCCTGGTACGTTACGACCGGGCACGATCGTCGTCGGTGGGCCGAAGAGGCCGGCGGGAATGTGGCCCACCACTCTTCTGCCCTCGCCGCGCCAGGTCCGGGCCGAGGCTGCGCGCCGCGATCGCTCGGCGCCTGACCGTCTGACCTCTTCCGCCGGCTGGCTGACGCCGGCGCGCCCGCCGCTGCGGGCGCTGTTGTTCGCGATCGCTGGTGGTCGCCTGTCGAAAGGCGACTGCCTGGCGCGGGCGCGACGTGATGATACCTGACGAACGGGGCGGCTGGCTGATCGATCTGGCAGTTATCGACAGAGGGTGGCGCCATCGTGTACTGCGCAGTCGGCTTCGGCGGTGTTGCAGCGATCACCGACGAACAGACGGAGATCAACTGTCTTCCTACAGAGCAGTGAGCGCGAGGCGGCAGGGCACGCCGGCGCGTCAGGGAAACCTGGTTCGAACCCATCATGTAGCGGAGGTTCGTTTGTCGGGGATGATGGCGGTCGCCGGTCGCCTGGGTGGGTCACGCTGGAACGTCGCTCGCGGCGGCGGGGGCGGTGGCAGGGACCGGCGCCATCAAGAGCCCAGACTGCGGGAATGGTTACCTTCGACGATCGAAGGCCGGGCGGTAGCCACCACGGGCTGACTGGCGGCTGATGGTCAGGATCACCTCCGCGTTCATGTCGTCTGCCGGTTTAATCCCGTCCGGCGCGCTCGGGGCAGCCAGTGATCGAACGTCGCGCTGCGAACGAGAATTCACGATGCACGCTTCCGCGGAACATGGGCGGCAAGCGTCGTGGTCGCCACGGTGACCGCGTGGGAGTTCGCCGGTGCCGCCACCTGATTTCGCGGCAGGACGCAGGGGGCGGCGGTCGCACTTAACGGCCCGATCTCAGCGTGTTCCGGCGCGTAGCCTGGCGTGACGCAACCGTTACGCGACCGAGCAGCTTGCCGCGGCGGCAGCATCGGCCTGATCCCTGAGCGCGCGAGGAAGGAGGGAGGGGTGGGGATCAGGTGTGAAGGGCTGGAGGGGCGGCGCACAGGCGTGATGACGTGGCGTTCACCACGACACCCAGCGGCTTCTGACGCGCCGACGCCTCCAACGTCGCGAACGCTGTTCGTCATGCCTGCAAAGATCGAGAGCTGGCTGCCCGGCGCAGGAGAATCCGCCGTCGTTCGTGCCGGGCGACGATGTTCAACGTGGACGCGACGATCGAATCGCCGGGTAGTCGCAGCTGATCACGTCGTCGGCGGGTCGATGGCGACGCTCACTTTGAAAGGCAGCTCCTACGTCGGTAAAGGCTCGGCGCACTACGACCACGCCGGCAATGCCGAGGGAGACGACGCGCTTGCGGCGCGCCGGTGCGCCATGTTGCGTGACTCCTCGGGCGCTGAAAAACGATCGCATCTGACGACGGGGTCCGGGACCACAGCTGGCCAGCCTTCTCCCTCTTCTCGAGGCGTAGGCGCTCGCCGATATACATACTGCCGATTACCGGTAGCCGTGATGGACGCGATCGGCGCAGCCGGGTCGACATGGTCGATTAACGTTATCTTATTGAAGGCCAGCGAATGGCGTATTCCGTCGGGTCCAATGAATGCCACCGCGTCGCCACGCATGCCGAAGTTGTCACGCCAACTACGAGTTCAACGACCGACCCGAGCAGATCTACTACCGCAAAGACACTACAGCTATGCCGCCAGCGTCCCGATCACACGATCGGGCTGCACCCGATTATCATCGCGAACACGACGAAGGTAGTCGAAGATCATCGAGTTCGCGGAATCACGCAGATGGTGAGAGATACCGGCCTGGCGGCCGGCATGATCACGTGCCGGTGACTTATCGTAACAGGTGGCCGGCGCGCTGTCCACGCAAAAACCCGCGTCGTAGCTGCGGCCTCCCCCAGCAGCCGCTCTTCAGCCCGCGCAATCCCGGCGTGAGCGTCGAAGTCCTCCACATCCGCATCGTGGCCGGATCCGATGTCGCTGTCTGACTGGGATTAGCAGCGGTTTCACTCACTCGACGGTCTCGTCCGGCCACTACCCAGTAGTCGGCGATCAGTTCTGGTTCTAACAAACAATGCGCCCGGTTCCAGATGCTTCACTCTTCGAGATGCCGGACAGTACACGTTCTTCTGTTGAATTTGCCGTTCACTATCCTTGCGGCTCAACACACCATCACTTCGATCGCAGTCTGTTTACGGTCTCCATCCGGCTCAGACGGCCGTCTCATCGATATGCCCACGGTAGGCTATTGACCGAAAATGAATAGTAACGCCATCGTAATTAATATATGCCGAACCATAACGAAAGTCGACCGACGCGGGCGCTCCGAGCCTGTCGATTTACTTCAGATGTCGCGCATTCAGGCGCGGTCGAACGAGTCGCCTTCTCGACGAGGTCGAGGGATGCAGACGAATCTTCCACAGCACGGCCTGCGCCGACGTTTTCCAGACGCTGCAGGTGGCGATCGAAGCGGAACTGAACGCCAAAGCTGCGCAGCCTATCCATACTGACAGGGCGGCGATTTCCAGCCATATCATGTCTGGTTCCACCCATTCGTTCGAGCCACGCAACGGACGCGCATCGCCGACGCGATCGTTGTCGCGAGATGGGGCCGGGCCGGGCCCTACGCGGTCGACGCTGACGAGCATTCTGCGGCCCGCGGCTTTCGTGACGCGCGAAGTCGGCAATGACGCCGCACGTTAGGTTGACCAGGCAATGGGCATCTCGTCGATCTCGATGGCCGTGGGCCGCGCGGGTCACGTTTACGACGAGAGGGTAGTTCGGCGAGGTAACGCCCGGCCGTCGAGCGCAGGACGGCGCGCTGAACGTCCGGACGGCGCTGCGCGAACGCCGCACGCTCGCGATCGCGGGCTGCGACGCGCCGGTTTGTGCGCCTGCATGAAGGCCGGCGGAAGCACGACGCGTCGCGCGAGAGTTTCGCCGAGACGTTGGTCGCTTACCTGGTTATGCGGATGAACATATTCGTCCGGCTTGAAAGATCGGCGCAACCGTGCCTCTTTGATCCAGCCGAAAAACAGCACGCATACGTCGCAAGCGGAAGCTTGATCACTGAGCATCAACTCCATGTTTTCCAGGAAGCCGCGGTCGGTTGCGGAGCGACGGACGGAGCACCCAGCTGGTGGTTATCCAGGTCGCGCCATTGTCCGACACATCGCGAGTATCGCAGTTTATCGCCCGCGCATCGTCGCGCGTCGCACAGTTGCGAAGTACATCGATTCCCGACGGTCACGTCGATCTCTCAGGTTATTCGGGATTTTCGCAGCTCATGCCGTGCCGAGTGTTCCGCACGATTTGCGGGCGTACCATACGGGCGGTGCCGCCTCGATGGGCGACGGGGAAGGTCGGCGCACCCGGTGCGGCAGTTGATTACGGCAACAGGTCGGGTTTTTGCATCGTCGTGCCGATCGTGGATCCTCTCCGACGGTAGATCCCGGCGCCAGCCTGAGGGGCAGCGCAGAAGCGGAGCGGAGGCTGCAGTCCAGGCATGGCCCGGTTGACCGTGATCGAAGAACCGGAGCCCGCAGGAGCGGTAGACACGCGCAGTCTTCCGGAGGTGACGCCGTCTACCTATTAACGTCACCCAGATCGCGCAGACACTGCCTCTGCCCAGACGGAAAATGATTCACGACGCGCGATCGTGCTGATGGACGGCGTGGCACGCGACGCCACCCGATGTGGGATGGCGATTCGCGAGCAGATAGTTGTCATCGACATCGATCACTGTCGATCGCACAGGCCGGCGCTAACCCAGCATCTGCAGTGACGCGCATGACGCCGAGCATCTATCGGCGCCACCGCCGAAACCCGCGGCTGCCGACGGTACGTACTGATCGCCAACGGAGCTGTTCGCTCGAGGGCGTTTACGGGACAGGCGCGCGCCGTTATTAGAAGCTCGCTGATCGAAGCTGAGCGATAAACATGCCTCCGACAAATACTGTCGGTCAGAATATACGCTCGATCTGGTCGCCAGTGTCACGGCCACGCGGACTGCGGCAGCTGCCATCAGTTGTTGAGCCACACGCGTGCGGAGCATCACGCGGCGCTGGCGATGCTCGGTCAAGATTTGACCGCTTTATCGACTCGCTCGATTGCGCCGAAAGCGCGTGTCGATCAACGAGCCGTTGTATCAGGGCGAGCCGATAGGCGGCGACGAACGCACGGCCGCGAGCTCATCGAGCGGATTGACTTTGAGGTTCAGACCGATCTCGCGCCTGCGTCGCCGGGCAGACTGGACGGCAACGCCGCTGCCTGCGCCGCCCGGGCGGAGTTCGCCCGCCAGAAGGCGCAGTCGAAATGACGGAAGACGACTTTGTGATGCGCCCGAGAGGCGTCCAGCGTCGGCAGACTGACGCCGGTTCGCCGCGATCACGTGGACGAGACATCGCGGCAGCGACCGCGATCGCGCCGATCGCGCAGCGCGACGGTTCACTGGCAGAACGGAAGCTTCACCGTCGGTTCGCATGGGGTTCGCGCTGGAATCCAAATGATCCTGGCTTCCGGTGCGACGACGATCGAACATCGTCCCGATCGCGAGATAGCTGGCAGTAGCGGGCGCCGGGGCCAGCTGATGGTGGATTCTCGCCGAAGAAGGCTGGTAGTCAGCATCAGCCGCGACTACACGGCAGATTCGGCACCGGATTGTCACGCGAAGCGTCACAGCAGCGACGCACGACATCTTCACAAGACATGCTGGCCGATGGGTGACGCCAGCTTAAGCCACTGGCAGCTGGTCGCGATGCGGTCAGCCGATTGCAGGCCCATCAGCCGCAGTCCGTTGTTGGCGTCGGCGCAGCACGCTGAAGGCGCTGATCGTGCGGCGCGGAGCCAGGGGGAAGGTAAAGGTGCGCTTTTCCGGCAAACGCCAGATCGGCGTTATGTCGCGGTGGGGATCACCAGTACGATGGTTGAGATTTTTGGCAGTGATGCGCTGGCGTCGGCTGGAACGCAATTTTTCGGCATTACCCGCACGCGCTGCCGCTGACGCCTCGCACCTGCCGGGATTAAGGCACTGCGAAGAACACTGCGCTGGTCGGCAGCCAGACACGACTATGCCATCTGGCGGGCGTGAGAATGCCTGCCCAGACTCCAGGAATCGCCGCTCGCGGCACCGGTACGAGGAAACGAAAGCGCACCAGTCGCCGCAACCCGTCGCGCGGTTGCCGCATGCACAGCGGCGACTCAGCATCGTTCGGCGGGAAGTTCGATCAATGAGCGCCGTCCGACGAAGCATCGTTGCCGGCCTGCTCGATGGGTGTCGCGAAGGAGCCAATATCAAACATGATGGCAGATCACTTGCCCTCGTCACCGGTTTTGCGGAGTGGAGGTCGATGCCGAGCATCGGTAAAACACGCCCAGCCACTGCAATGGTGCAGGGAATAACCTAAAGCCGCTGGCGGTAATAATCTCGGCGCTGGTGCCATGCTGCAGCAGAGAAAAATGACCCGCACCATGGGTGCTGCTTTTATCAGTGCCGCCGATACGATTCTGACATCCGCGAAGGCTGGAATGATTGCGCTGGGAGTTCCCGCGATCGAACAGGCGCGGCGAGCGTTCGCCGGGGCCGGTTACGTCTCGGCGTGACGATCGCGGATGCAGCGGGTGAAGATCTGTGAAGGCGCCGGGTGACGGCCGACACGTGCCGCCCTAGAACAGGAGGCGAATATCGATCCCCGCCTCATCTCGACACTACTAAGGGTCGATGGCTGGTCGGTTGGCATCGGCTTCAAGATTTACGGCTTACCATCCACCATAAAGCCATCAAAATATTGTCAGCCACGCTGGCGCTATTACCAGCCGACATTTTATCATGGTCAGCATGCCGCGCAGCGCAAGCCGTTGTCTGTCGCTGACTGCGACGATTGTCGGTGTTCATGGCGCAGGTTCCAGCACCTGATGCTGTGTCCGCGCGCGGTGATGGTGCGCCCGCACGACGATTTCGATTTCGAGCATCGTTGTTTTGACGCGAGTCGATCGAACGGGCGCATATTGCCTGCCGCCTGAGCAGGACGTTCGTGACGGCTGATCCGGCTGCCGCCGCCGATCGCGAGGACGGCTTCCTGTCTTTCGCATGAGCGTCGGAGGCGAAGCGTCGTACGCCGACTATTATCGCCCGGGCTGAAGGACGAATGAACATCGCCCATCCGGAAGTCCCGAGAGAGTACAGAGCAAATCGCGAAAGAGTTGCCCGAAAGCGGGCGTCGCCGAATAGGCCTGCCCCATCCACACTGTTGTCGCCGGTCGCGCCGGTTTCCGTTCCCGCGGCGGGCGTGAGCTCCATCGTGGTGCCTTCATCACGGGATCGAACTTGAGCGAAGCCTGTCAGCAGCAGTTCGACGCGATCAGCGATTTGAACCCGCGCTCGCCGGACGTGCCAGACTGGCATTACGCCGAGCTTTTCGATCGTCTGCACCTGCGATAGTTTGTCGGTTGACGCCAGCCGCCTGTGGATCACGCCTCTGAGGATGCTGAGCGCCTCCGGAGCAGGACCGGTCCCTGATCCACGGGCCGGCCTTGTGAGATCGTTGTCACCGGCTTCTGATCGTGCCAGGACGTGCTGAACATGCCGTTGCTGGCGAACGGCACGCGAGGATGCTCGGTGTGGTCGTGCCGTCACAGGTGTCGGCGAATTGATACTACGGCGGTTTGGCACGAGTACTGGCGCGGCCTGGCTGCCGGAGCGATCTCTCTGAGCACGCGACCGTCGGATAGAGTGTTGCCTCTCGACCACCCCACCGCCGGTGTCGCCTGTACCGCCGACGAAGAAATTGAGGAACGCCGCACATCGGTTGCACGGCGAGTCAATCGTGGGCCGCAGCTATCTGACCGAGGCGCATCATCGCGTCGAAGCACGCTGGACCGTCGCGCCGAGCTTTTTATTGTCGTTTTTGGCACGATCGCAGGCGGCGGCCTTCGGCGCGGGATCGACCGTTGATGACGATGATCTACCGCGTCGCGCCGCCGCCGAAGCGAAATCGCGAAAACGCTGCAGATCGACGTCGAGGCGACGTTAAATGTCTTGCGAATGCCGCAGTAAATACCCGGCCGCGACGATGCCGCGTGTCCCGAGACGGTCGTATGGTCAGACGCGGGGGTTTGCTGATACGGAGCCGGAGCGCCTTGTGGACGGCGACCGCGACACGCCCCGAGCGACGAAAGATAACTCCGCTCATGTCGGCTGATCGCATCACGATTCGCGACGCCCGCTCCCTCATCATCTCGTCGATCTCGCAGGGTTCGGGATCATCATCCTGTTGCGCCGTTCGGCGCGGAAATTATCTTCGCCGTTGTCATCGCCTGTTGTTTGCCGTGTTCGCTCTTCATGGCTGCGCCCTTCATGATCTGCCCGACAGCGGCCGTCGCCTCGATGCCTCAGCGGGCGGTGAAAGGTGATGCGGCCGCCATTAGTAGCCAACAGCGTCGGCGGTGCGCATCGTCGAGTTTACCGGGCAGTAACGCGATCGCGCGGCGTCTATGTGGTGCCGACGTCACCGAGCCCAGATCGCGCGCAGCGCTGTGGCGCGGCGTTCCCGGTTTGCTGCACCGGCGTCTATGGGTCGTCGGGTCATTTTCATCGCATCGCGCCAGGTACGCCAGCTGCTGCTGCGCTGATCTCGAATCATTCGCGTCTGGCTGGTGTTGGGCGCCATGGGTTGGTGTCGACGGAGAGATTCGGCCAGTGATGGGTCGCGACCTTCGATCGCCGAGTCTCGTCAGTTTATTGCGCGGGGATTTACGTTAGGCGCGGCGAAGCTGCCGGCTGACCATTGCCCGCAGAGTCGCCTCTCCGCAGTATGGTGATCGTCGAGCCTTTTCCTGCCGCTTCCAGCTCACGAATGTCCCGCCTTATAGCCGACGTCGATAGCGTTTATACTGAGCAGGCTGAATGTTCAGCGTTTGAATATCGACGTGAGAGCGCGGCATATTAGCTGTCGCGGGGAAACATTTGGCTGAAGAGTTGATCAGCCGCCTCGAACTGTCAGTCGGCCAAATGTTTCCTCGCGACGGCGGCAACGCCGGCGCTTCTGGCGTCGATGATTCAAACGCTGAACGGTCTTCGCAAGCCACCTCGGAATGGTGAAGCCCCACTGAGCCTCGGCCGTTATCGACCAGCCGTCGAGCTACAAAGGGGCGGGATGTCGGGATTTTTCGACGTGAAAGCCGACGCTCAGCAGGAAAGTCAGCAGGAGAAATGCGGCGGCTGAGATGTATGGCATCGATTCGCCGTACTGCTGTAGCGAGGCATTTCCCCACACGGGACCGATCGTCCGGCCGAGGCTCTCGACCGCGCTCGCCGCGCCCTGCACGCGGCCCTGCTCGTCCCCGCGCGGCGACCAGGCTGACGAGACTCGACATCGTCGGATGGCCGAAGCCGATGCCGAGCGCGAGCGGCACGAGCGCCAGCCGCGAACATCGCGACCGAATGCGCGAGCGCCGCCGCGACCAGGCCGACGGCGCCGAAGCCCAGTCCGAGCGAGAAACGTCGGTTTGTCGCCGAGCCGCTTCACGACCGGGCCGGATGAAGCCGCCCTGAATGACCGCGCCGAGCATGCCGAACGCCGCGAAGAAGTAGCCGGTCTTCGCGACGCCGAAGCCGAACCGCCGCGCCACGAACAGCGAGAACGTCGTCTGGAACGTCGCGAACGCGAACCAGTAGACGAAGTCGATCGTCGAGGATCGCGCCGGACGGCGGGCGCTGCAGCAGCGCCGGCAGATAGCGGAACGGATTGCCGGTGCCCGCCGTGCGCGCGGTGGACGGTCTCCGGCAGCCACAACCACGCCATCGCCGTCGCGACGAGCGTCAGCGCCCGCGGCCGCCCAGATCGGCGCGGTGTAGCTGATGCCGCGACGAGCACGCCGCTGAGCGCCGGGCCGAGGATGAACCCGAGCCCGAACGCGGCGCCGATCAGGCCGTACGCCCGCGCGCGATCCTTCGGCTCGGTGACGTCGGCGACGTAGGCGCGCGCCGTCGAGATGTTGCCGCCCGACAGGCCGTCGACGATGCGCGCCGCGAACAGCATGGCGACGCTGTGGGCCAGCGCGAGCATCACGAAGCTGACGACCGTGCCCGGCGAGGCTGAAGATCAGGATCGGCCGGCGGCCGTAGCGATCCGACAGATCGCCGAGCGCCGGCGCGGCGACGAGCTGGCAGAGCGAGAACACGGCGAACAGCAGGCCGATCGACGAGCGGCGAGGCGCCGAACGTTTCGGCGTAGAACGGCAGCAGCGGGATGATGATCCCGAACCCGACGAGGTTGACGAAGATCGTAAGGAAAATGATGAGAAGCGGGCGCGTCACGAGTCTCGACATTCTATACAATCAGTCCGCATGAACGAGAGCGATTGCGACTTTGCGGCATGGCGACTCGGCGGCGATCGTCGCGATCGCCGCGGTCACCGTCGGCGCGCAGCAGCGTGCCGGTACCGAGCGACCGCGTCCGCGCGCCCGCGCGTCGAGACGATGCGGCCGGAGATCCTCGGGACGCACGGCATCGTCGCGGCCGGACGGCACTACTCGGTCTCCGCCGGCGTTCGCATCCTGCAGCAGGGCGGCAACGCGGTGGACGCCGGCGTCGCGTCGGTGCTCGCGGCGTCGGTCTGCGAGATCTCGCATTTCGGCTTCGGCGGCGAAGCGCCGACGATGATCTACGACGCGAAGACGCAAGCGAGATCATCGTCATCAACGGCCAGGGTCCGGCGCCGAAGGCGGCGACGCCGGCGCTGTTCGCCGAGCGAGGGCTACGTGCCGCGGCAACGGCCCGCTCGGCGCGACGATTCCGGCGATGCTCGACGCGATGGCGCTGGCGCTCGAGGCCAAGGGCACGATGCGCCTCGAGCAGGTGCTGCAGCCGGCGATCGAGCTCGCCGACGGCTTCCCGATGTACGCGTTCCTCCGCAATTTCCTCGATCAGCGAGCGCAAGGCGACCGAACAGCATGAGTGGTCGGCGAAGACGTACTATCCCGACGGTCGCGATTCCGGAAGTCGGCGAAATCTTCCGGCAGCCGAACCTCGCGCGCGACGCTGCGCGCGATCGTCGCCGCCGACAAGGCGTCGTTCGCAGAAGACGCACAACCGCGTCGACGGCGATTCGCGCCGGGCGCGACGCGTTCTACACCGGGCGATATCGCGCGCCGCATCGCCGACGCCGAACAAGGCCGCCGGCGGCGTCTTCACCTACGACGACCTCGCGTCGTTCCACGGCACGATCGAACAGCCGGCGACGACGAGCTTTCACGGCTACGACGTCTACAAGGCCGGACCCGTGGAACCAGGGACCGGTGCTGCTGCAGACGCTCGAACATCCTCGAAGGCATCGATCTCAAGTCGGTCGGGCGTCAATTCAGCCGAACTACATCCACCAGGTGCACGAGGCGATCAAGCTCGCCTACGCCGATCGCAACGCGCTACTACGGCGATCCGGCGTTTGCGACAGGTGCCGATGGCCGGTCTGCTGTCGAAGGCCTACGCCGCTGAGCGGCGCGCGCTGATCGGACGCGCAGGCGTCGCTCGAGCACCGCGCCGGCGATCCGTTCAGGTTCGATCCCGTCGGTGAAGCCGCCGGCGACCCGCTACACGCCGCACTCGCAGGGCGCGAAGACCGGCGCCACGGCCGGGCGACACGACGTGCGTCGACGTCGTGGACAAGGACGGCAACCTGTTCAGCGCGACGCCGAGCTCGGGCTGGCTGCTCGGCGGCGCGTTCGTCGCCGGCGACACGGGCGTGCCGCTGTCGAACCGGATGACAGGTGTTCGACCTCGATCCGCTCGAGCCCGAACGTGCTCGTCGGCGGCAAGCGGCCGCGGACGACGCTCACGCCGACCGCTCGTGCTCAAGGACGGCAAGCCGTTCCTCGCGATCAGCACGCCCGGCGGCGACAGCCAGGATCAGCAGATCCTGAACGTGCTGCTCGAGATGATCGTGTTCGGCAAGGACATGCAGGAAGCGATCGAGGCGCCGCGCATCAACTCGCTGCACCCGTTCGGATCGTTCGACAACCACGAGAGCGAGCCGGGCGTGCTCGAGATCGAGAACCGCGTGCCGGAGGAGGTCCGCGACGCACGCTGACGCGCGCGCGGCCACAAGCTGAAGGTGCTCGGGCCCTACGCGATGAGCACCGGCGTCGTCGCGGTCGGCGTCGATCCGCAAGAACGGCACGCTGCGCGGCGGCGCGGACGCGCGGCGCGAGCGCTACATCTTCGGTTGAGTGAGACAGTACCGAAGAGACCGCAGAGAACGCAGAAGATATTGTCTCTGCGGCCGTTCGAAGCCATGAATCTTCGCGAGCAGCCGTAGCGATGCTCCGCGGTTCTGCGTTAAAGGTGCGACGCGAGCGGATCGTGCATTCGCTTCCCGTGCTCGAGCGACATCAGCACGATGTCGGCGGTCACCGGCGCGCGCCGGAACGCTCTCCTCGCCGACCGCATCCGCGATCGCGTTCATCACCGACCCGTAGCCGGCGCCGACCGGCGGCTCGCCGACGCCGCGCGCGCCGACCGGCGTTTCCGGATCGGCGAGGCCGAGCGCCTCGGTGCGCATCTCCGCCGGGATGTCGAGGATCGTCAGCGGCTTGTTGTGGTAGAAGCGCTTGCGCCAGCGGCACGCCGTAGTGCGGGTCGTAGACCCACTTCTGCTGCAGCGCGTGGCCGATGCCCAGGTTGATGCCGCCGAGCAGTCTGACCGTGCAGGCTGCGCGGGTTGACGACGGTGCCGACGTCGCCGACCGCGAGGTAGTCGACCAGGCGCGTCTTGCCGGTTTCGACGATCCACTTCGACTTCCGCAAAGCCGGCGACGAACGAGTAGGTGTCGCCGTCGTGCGGATAGGTGTCCTTGGCGACGCCCATCAGGCCGAGACCGGCAAGCGCCGTCGCCGACTGCTTCGTCATCGGATGGATGTCGTCGGGCAGCTCGTGGCCGTCGAACTTCCCGCCGAGCGCGATCGCGCGCGCTCGCGGCCTGCGCGTAGGTCAGGCCGCGCGACGGGTTGTCGCGCCGATACACGCGCTCGCTCGCCGAGCGTGTAGTCGTGCGGCGCGCCGCCGAGATCCGTTGGCGGCGATCTCCTGCAGCTTCAGCCGCGCGTCGACCGCGCCGGCCAGATTCGCCCGCGTCATCGCATGCGTCGTCTGGCTGCCGACCGACATCGCGGACCACGGGATGTTCTTCGCGGTGCTGCCCCAGTTGACGACGACCTTGTCCCACGGCATCGCGAGCACGTCGGCGGCGACGCGCGCGAGGTCGATGCACGAGTGCGTGCCGAGGTTGCCGACGCCCGACTGCACGTACAGCTTGCCGTCGGGGCTGAATCGTCATCAGGCCGTCGTAGCCGATCGATCCGGCGCCGTGCGGTCCGACGGCGACGCCGATCCCGCGCACCTTCGATCCCTGCCGCTTGCCGGACCGCGCCTTGCGCTCGTCCCACTTGAACAGCTCGGCGCCGCGATCGAGCGCCTCCTTCACGAACGCGCTCGTGATGTGCGCGCGCGCTGCCCGTTCGGCCGCGGCGGGCCGTAGAGCGCCTTGCCTTCGGGCGAGTTGATGCGGCGGATCGCCAGCTGATCGAGGCCGAGCTTCTTCGCCGCCTTGGTCACGACCGGCTCCATGATCGCGTTGGCCTGCATCGGCCCGGGCGAGCGCTGCTGCGACCGCGGCGGCGTGTTGGTGAGCACCGCGACGCCGCGCCAGCGCATCGCGAGCGGCTGCCAGATCAGCGACGCGGCGTTGCCGGCCGATCGGTAGTCGCCCATCGGCCCGTATGGTCCGTTGTCCTCGACGATGAAGAGGTCGAGCGCGGTGATGCGGCCGTCCTTGCGCGAAGCCGGCCTGCGCGCGGCCGACCATGCCGGTGCGCGCGCGGCCGATGTAGTGCTCCTCCTCGCGGCTGATGCGCATCATCACCGGCGCGCCGGCCTTCTTCGACAGCAGCGCCGGGATCGCCATCGACACGGCGCCGCCGCCTTTGCTGCCGAAGCCGCCGCCGCAGTACTCGCTGATCAGGACGATGTTCGACGGCGTCGATGCCGAGCCAGCTGGCGAGCGGATCGAGCGTCCGGGTCGACGCTCTGCGTCGACCCGTGGAGATAACAGCTTGCCGTTCTGCCAGTAGGCCATCGCGCTGCGCGTTTCCATCGGCTGATGGCCGGTGGACTGCACGACGAACGTCTCGTCGACGACGACCGCGGCGCTCTTGAAGCCGGCGTCGAGATCGCCGTACGACCACTCGTCCGGCGCCGTGCCCATCGGCAGGCGCGCCTTCGGGCGCGTTGGCGAAGTCCTGCGTCGGTCCACTTCAGCGTCTGCGACCTTCGGCCTGCGGCGGCGCGGCCGGCCGTCGCGCCGCGCGGCTGCGCGCGCGGCGGCGGCGTGATCCAGACGTTGCCGTCGAGGCGCGCGTTGGCGCTGCCCGGCCGCAGGCTCTCGACCGGATCGACGACGAACGGCAGCGGCTCGAGATCGACGTCGATGCGCTCGATCGCCTCCGCGGCGGTCGCTTCGTCGACGGCCGCGACGGCGAGAATCGGCTCGCCCTGATAGAACGGCTCGTTGGTCAGCGCGCGCTCGGCGCCGCGCAGATCCGGGCAGATCGTCGGCGGTGAGGATCGCCTTGACGCCGGGCATCGCCAGCGCCGCGCGCGTATCGACGCTCGCGACGCGCGCGTGCGGCATCGGGCTGAGCAGCAGCTTGCGTGAACAGCATGCCGTCGGCGCGATAGTCCTCCGGCGTACTCTCGCGCGGCCGGTGACCTTTGGCGACCAGATCGGGGCGGTGTGCCCTGTCTGGCCGAGCGATTTGTCAGACATGGTTATCGTTCTTTCAGCTCGGTCTCCCGGCGAGCTTCTTCGTAACGCGCGCCGGTCAGGATGTCCTGCGTAAACCGTAGTTGCCCTCGTGGCAGGCGAACTCGTAGATCGGCCCGTTGGGCTTCACGATCGGGGCATGACACCGTCCACGGCCGCGTCCAGGTCGTCGGATCTTCGACGCGTGAAGCGGTAGTCGATCGTGTCGGCGTCGATGCGCGCGTGAGCCGCTCGACCAGGTGCGAGGCTGGCGCCGGACCCGCGAAAGTTCGTGCGATCGGTGAAGTTGGTCGTGCCGATGACGAGCGTGTCGCCTTCCCACCGGCCGCGCGAATCGCCCATCCACGATCGGAGGCTCGGGCTGCTGTGCGGGCCGCCCGTCCATCGGCACGATCGCGCGCGTCGTGAATCATCTCCGTGAACATCACCACGTAGCCGGGCGTCTGCACGATCTGGAGGTTGTTGTTGTAGGGCCGGGCAGCGTTGACCTCGGGCAGGCCGCGCGTGATGCAGCGCTCCTGCAGGCTGCGGTTCTCGCACGAGTCGGCCGGGCCATGTGTGTCGCGGCCGCGGCCCGACGCGCCGCGCTGCTGCGCTGCCGCCTTCGGCAGTCAGCGCCGGGGATCCTGCCTGTCGGGAGGATCCGACGATGAGCGAGGTGCGCCGGCTTCTTGACGACCGTCTTGCCATAGTCCAGCCACCACACCGGGTGCACCGACTGCTCCGTCCGCCCATCGTCAGGCGGGCGCCCGTCTTCGCGTTCGAGCGCCTCCTGCTCGTAGCGCGATCGACTTCCGCTCGGCGGTCATGAACTCACGTCCGGCGAAATCGTGCGTGGACGCTCGAGCGCGGTGGCGCTGCGGAAATCCCAGATGCCCTGAAGATCGGGATGACCGTCAGGGTCCGCGGCAACGCTGCGCTTCTGCGGCTTGCGCGAACGCCGCTGACGACGACAGCGACCGACGCGACATCCGCAGGCGATGAGGAGCTTCCAGGGCAGGCATGCAATACTCCTGACTCTCGCGTAAACCGATCGAGGAGATTATGGCGCAACCGCGGATGCTGCTGTTCGTAATTGTCGGCCCTGCTGGCAAGTGCCCGTCCGGCCGCTCTGCGCAAGCCAGATCTCGACCTCAGCCGCTGGCGGTCCTGGAAAACGTGGAGCTGATGGATCTCATGATCAAGCCCGCGTACGACGCGCTGCGCCACGGTTGTCTGAGCACGCGCCGGCGGATCGAAAAGGCTGCGGCCGCCATCGACCAACAGGCGTGCCCGCCTGGCCGAGTTGGAGAACCTTCTGTTCCTCCGCACACGCGGCCGGGTAATGCGCGGCAAGCCGAGTGGGCGGCCTGGGCGGCGCTCGCGCGCGACGCGTCGGCTCAGTGCCGCTTCCGCTGCAGCGCTCTGGGTTGCGGAGCGCACAACCGCGGGACTTCGAGCGCGTTCGCGCGGCGTTCCCCGCGATCGCCGAGGCGTGCACGGCTCTGTCACCGCGCGTTCGCACGCGAAGCGCCGGCGATCAAACCGTAGGACCTTCGCCCGGCGCAGCGCCTACTTTTCTGCGTCCGCTTGCGCGCTTCGTCCTCGACGGCCGACACGACCTTCATGAACCCTTCACATCGTCGGCGGTGACGCTGGCCGGCCGACCGCCTCTTCGAGATCGATGCAGGTGCCGGTGCACGCGCCTGGCGACCTGATGCCCTTCGCGCGTCGGCGTGATCACGAACGTGCGGCGATCGTCGGCGCCGACCTCGCGCGTGATCGAAGCCGCGCGCCGCAAGCCGATCGAGAATGCTCGTCAGCGTCGAGCGCTTGTGCGCGAGGCCGCGATGCAGCTCGGCGATCGTCGCCGGCGCCCGACGCTCGCGAGCAGCGCCAGGATGTGCGCCTCGCCTTGCGACAGGCCGTCGTCACGCAGGTCGGCCAGGTAGAGGCCGATCCGGTGCGTCGCTCGATGAATGGGTGGAACCAGACGCAATGACATGGCTGGAATCGTCCGCGCGAATGAGGTTCTTGTCCAGCAGCCGCGGATAGGCGCGCAGCACGGCGTCGAGATCGGCTTCGGGCATCACCGCCCGCGCCGACGCCACCTGCAGCATCCAGAACACCGTCGTCGGCTCTGGAAATTTTGTCGGCTTTGCCGACCGATGCCGCGAAGCGGCGCAGCGTCGCCGACCATCCGCTCGACGGCCTCGTCGAGAGACGGCGACTCGTTCAGGTAGACCCATGCCACGCGCAGATGCGACGGCATGCGGGAACCCGTCGGCTGGAGCACTCGCAGCGCTCGAGCGCGCGGGTCAGTTCGACGTCGTTATGGTTCAGCATATTATTACGATATCGTACTATCCATCAATACCGGTGCAAAACGGACTTGTCGATCGGGAGACGGTCCCGTTCGACCAGTCTGAAGCCGGATGAACGCGCACAACATGGAGAAACGTCATGAGAGTGATGGTGATGCGTCAAGGCGAGCAAGGAATCGGAAGCGGGCGCGATGCCGGACGCGAAGATGCTCGAGGCCATGGGCAAGTTCAACGAAGGAGCTGGTGAAGGCCGGCATCATGCTGTCCGGCGACGGGCTCCACGCCGAGCTCGCTCGGCAAGCGCGTCCACTTCTCGGAACCGAGCCGCACGGTGACCGACGGCCCGTTCGCGGAAACCAAGGAGCTGATCGCCGGCTACTGGGTCTGGAAGGTGAAGTCGATGGACGAGGCGCTCGAGTGGGTGAAGCGCTGCCCCAACCCGCACGCGAGCGACAGCGACATCGAGATCCGGCCGATCTTCGAGATGGAGGACTTCGGCGACGAGCTCACGCCGGAGATGCGCGAACAGGAAGAGCTGCTGCGCAAGGAGCCGCCGCCTGACGCAGTCTACTGCGTGAGACGGCCGGCGCGCGGCCCCTGGTTGTCGCGCACCGGCGCGTGATCGAGGTTCGCGAGCCGCAGGCCGGTCTCGTAGACCATCTGCGTGATCCGCGTCATCTTGTCGAACTCGATCTTCGACACCTCGTCGGTGTTGGCGTGGTAGTCGGGGTGCAGGCCGGTCGTGAAGAAGATGATCGGAACGCCCTTCGCGGCGTAGCTGTAGTGATCGCTGCGGTAGTAGATCTGCTCGAGATCGGTCGGATCGTTGAACTCGTAGTTGAGCGTCAGCGGCTTCGGCAGCGCGGCGTTGGCGGCGCGATTGAGCGCGTGCAGCTCGGTGCTGATGCGATCGGAGCCGACCAGATACACCGTGTTCGCCTCGCTCGCCTTGTCGTCGCGGTTGCGGCCGATCATGTCGATGTTCAGCTGCGCGACGATCGCGTCGATCGGCACCGTCGGGTAGTCGGCGAAATAGCGCGAGCCCCAGCAGGCCGCGCTCCTCGCCGGCGTGCCAGACGAAGATCAGCGAGCGCTTCGGCCTGCGGCCCTCGGCGAACGCTCTCGCCAGCGCCATCATCGCCACGGTCCCCGACCCGTCGTCGTCGGCGCCGTTCCAGATGCGATCGTCTTCCGCGCCCGGCGGTCACGCGGCCGGCGCGCCGGCGCGCCGCGCGCCGTCGTCGCCGTGCGTCACCTCGCCCTCGGCGTAGCCGACGTGATCGTAGTGCGCGCCGAACGCGACGTAGGTGTTCTTCAGCTGCGGATCGGCTGCCCTCGACGATGCCGACGACGTTCTGGGTGAGCTGCGTGCGGACGATCTGGTAGTCCGCGTCGACGTTGAACGTGATCGTCACGCCCGGTCAGCGCGAAACGACGGCAGCGCCTCCTGCGCGGCGGCCTTGCGCTTCAACTCGTCGTAGTTCACCGGCGCGCTGGCTGAAGAGAAACGTCGAAGAAGGCGTCGTTGGCGCTGACGTTCGGCGGCGCCGGCGCGTCGAGCCGCTGCACGGTCGTGAAGTCGGGCGCCGGCAGCGGCGCGCCGCGTCCGCCTCCCGCGCCCGCCTCGCGCCTGCCCGCCCGCCCCGCCTGCCGCTCCTGCGCCCTCCTGCCCTGCCGCCCCGCCGCGCTCAGCGAAGCGGGCCGATGCTCGCCGCTGCGCCAAGCTGCTCGGTCGCGTAACGGTTGCGCCCGCCGAGCAGCGCGGCGGATAGACGCCGGATCGAGGTTCTTCGGGCCGTTCGTGCCGAGCCAGACGACCGCCGCGTCCTTGCACGTCCTTGCCGCGAAAATCGCATGTGGCTCGCGCCCGGGCGCGTCGAGGCCGTAGCCGGCGAACTCCACGCGGTCGACCGTGAACCGACGCTTGCCGCCCATGTTCCTCGGAAACGTGATGCCCGTCGCCGTCGGCGAACGTCCGCGTCTCGCCGTTCACGGTCGACGGTGACGGTCGAACGCGAGGTCGTCTTCACGCCGAGCACGCGGACCGTCTGCAGATACGACCCGTGGTCGCCGGCCGGCTTGACGCCCCAGGCGTGGAGGTGATCTTCGATGTAGCCAGCCGCGAGTCCGAAGCCCGTGGTGAACACCGCCCGTCCTTCGAGCTCATCCGAGGCGATGTAGGTCAGCCACTCCCGCAGGTCGGGGCTCTTGATGGCGCGCCGGCGCCACCGCCTGCGGCCGTCGCCCCGCACGCCGCCACGGCGACCAGCGCGGCAACCCACCCTCGAATCGACCGGCGACCGCCGACTCATGCATCCCCCTTGGCTAAACCCCGTGAAGGCTTTACTATAGCCTCCGCTTGCACCATGACGGGAGTTCAGGTAAGGTTTTTCCCACTGAAACCGGCTGCCAGCGTGTGCGCCTGCCACCTCGCGCTTCCTTGCCCCTTCTTCCCATATTAGGAGACAGTTGATTGGCCGTCCGTCTGTTCGTCGGTAATCTCGCCTACAGCACCACCGAAGCCGACTTGCGCACGCTACTTCGGCGCCGTGGCGCCGCCGTCGCAGGTCGTGCTGCCGGTCGATCGGGAAACCGGCCGCCCGCGCGGATTCGCGTTCGTCGAGATTCATCGATCGCGCGCACGCCGAACAGGCGATCCAGCGCTTCAACGGACAGCCGTACAACGGCCGCCCGCTCGCGGTCAGCGAAGCGCGCGCCCGCGAAGACCGCGGTCCGGGCGGTCCGCGACCCGGCGGCTATTCGTCCGGGCCCAGGCCGGCCGGCGGCGGGTTCGCGCCGCGTCCCGGACGGCTTCGGCGGCCCGCCGCGCCGTTCGATTCGGCGGCGGCAGTCGCGCCGGGCGGCGCCGCGGCACGCAGCCGCAACTTCGGTCCGGATGCCAAGCCGCAGCGCGGCGGCAGCGCGAAGGGCAAGAAGAAGGGCGAGGACAAACCGCGCGGTCCGATTCCGATGAAGAACACCGGCCGCTCGTTCAGCCTCGACGACGTCGATGCGGTCGACGAAGCGATGCCGGAAATCGACGACGTGCGCGACGAGCAAGCCGTCGGACGAACTGGACGAGCGAATAGACGACGTCCCGTCTTGTTCGCTACCGATTCCAGCGCGTCCTCGACACCATCAGCGCGCACGCCGCCGCCCGGAACGGCCACCGGCGTGAACGCCCAGTAGTCAGCCGCGTGATGCACGACGGTGCGGCCGGCAATCGTGCCGACCGCCGCGCCGAAGACCACGTCGCTCAAGTAGTGACGGTTGTCGTGCATGCGCGACATGGCCACATACGACGCAATCGCGTACGCGAGCACCGAGTTTCTCCATCCGAGGTGACGCTCGATCACGGTCGCGGTCGCGAACGTCACCGCCGCGTGTCCCGACGGAAACGACAGGTTGTTGCTGCCGTCGGGCGCTCGCGGTGGACGGCGAACTTGATGGGCTCGACGAGCAGTCTCGCTGAGGATCTGCGCCTGCAACGGAGATCCATGCCGAGGTGCGCCACCTTCGGCTGATCGCGCAGACGCCCGACCGCGTAGGTCCCGATGGAGAACGCCACCTGTTCAGGGGTGTCGCCGAGTGCATTTACCTGGTGCGAAAACGCGTTCACATAGTGGTTGAACTCATCAACCTCGCGTTGAACGTCTGATCGGCCGGATGCACGGCCAGCGCGAGCCCGCCGCCGATCGCCGCGATGTAGACGTTCTGCATCGCGGGCAGATGCTTCACGTCCTCGCCCAGATTGCCGAACAAGCGCGCGAATGCCCGTGTGCGGAGGCGTCGGCGGCTCCTTGGCCTCGGCCTTTTGATCCTGTGGATCGGCGTTTTGATCCGGTGGATCGACGCTTTGAGTTTGCCGATCAGGTTTTTGGATCTTGCGGATCAGCCGGCGCGCTGTAATCCTTCGATCAGCTGGCGTCGCAGTATGCTGCGACTGAGCTGATCCCGACAGCGCCAGCGCGAGCGCAGTTGCCAGCAACATCATCGGCAGATGCACGTCCAAGAAGGGTGCCAATGAACGCCTGGGCCGAGATTCTCGAGAGAATGCGGGCGAAGATTCCGGAGGACGATTTCCGGCGCTGGTTCGGCCAGACGGCATACGCCAGCGACTCAGGCGATCAGCTGACGGTGTGGGTGCCGAGCGAGGCCATCCGACGGCACATCGCCACGCACTACGAACGGGCCATCGAGCGGGAGCTCGAAGCGTCGGGCCGCGGCTATACGCACGTGCGGATGGTTGTCACCGGCGGCGGCGAAGATGATGACGACGAGTAATCGCCCGAGCGCGTCCGGCGTTACGGCGTATCGGCGTCGTAGACCTGCGTCAGCGTGCGCGGCTGAGCCGAACGGCCGCCCTCCATCACGACGGTCAGGCGCAGCTGCTTGTGTTCCTGATCCACCGCCAGCGTCTGCGTCATCTTGCCGGATCCGAGGCCGTTGATCTCGGTGACGAGCTTCGCGCCGTCCCACTTCGTTTTGCGCTCGATCTTCGTGTTCTCGTCCTTGATCTTCTTGCCATCCGGTGAGAGCTGCGTCGTGTGGCCGTCGGCGCCCGTCAGCACGACCATCGAATCGGTCTGCGTGATGACGAGGTGATCGGACGGGTTCGTGATGTCGCGCATCGCATCGCGCATGCGCGCCACATCATCCGGATTCATCGGCGCCGCGCTGCTGCGGCCCATGCCTCCGCCACGGCCGAAGCCGCCACCGCCATAGCCTCCGCCTCCCACCGCCGCCCCGGCGGCGGCCACCGCCCACCGCCACTGCCGCTGCCCCGGCCCTGACCGCTGTCGTCGCCCTGTTTTCCCTGTCCGGGCGGCGCGTCGCTGAGATCGGCGTTGCGCGTCCAGCCGCCCACGAGCGACGGCCCCGCGGCCGGCGCTTTCTCCTGAGCCGCGATCGGATTGGGAGCCGCCGCCACGGCAGCCGCGAGAATGCCTATCGACAGAAGCGTTCGCATGACTCGATTATCCGAAACCGTCGCCGCGGAGCGCTCGTGAAAAGACTGTGACAGCCGGACGCAGGGACTGGGGGCTGGGGACTAGGGCTAGGATTCAAAGAGCAGGAATACCATGTCCGCGAACGCCTTCTTTTTCTCTGCGATCGTTGCGCCCCTCGGCGGTCTCTTCCGGTCGTGTCAGATGACCTGGTACAAAAGCCTGTACTGGCGGATTGCGCTCGGTGTGATCGGCTTTCTCGCCGCCATGCTGATCGTGCAGGCGATGCTGTTCGTGTGGGCCGTGTCCCAGTCGGGACGGTCGCTGCCCGGGCAGTCGCCGGCGCGGTTCAGCGTGACCATCGCTCTCGATCTGTCCAGCGCCCTCGAGCGCGATCCGCAGACCGATCTCACGCGCTACGTGCACGATCAGTACGCGCAGTACACGCACCCGTTCTTCGTGATGCTCGCCGACGGCAGCGGTCATCACGAGCGGCAAGTTCGACGGTCGCCGAACCGCTGCTGGCGATGGCGCGCGCCACGCTGCTGCGCTGGACGGAGCGTCCGCCCGGCCGGCGCGGCGAGCGGCCCGACGGTCCCCGCTTCGAACGTCAGTTCGGCGGACCTGCCGAAGGCCCTGAAGGCTCGGGACGCGGCGGTCCTCCGCCGGGTTCCTTCGGCCGCGGCGGCGGCGAGCGCTTCGCCGCCCGTCCATCGCCGATCATGGTCGACGGACGCCTGGCGGGCGTCGTCGTCGTGCCGCCGCAGGCGCCGTTCGGATTCCTGCTCGGCCGCTTCGCGCCGATGCTCGCGCTGGTCGCGGCCGGCGTGCTGATCGTCGGCACCGTGCTGACCTCGGCGATGATCTTCGGCCCGGCCCGGCGACGGCTGCGCTCGCTCGAGACCGCGGCGCGCCGTCTCGGCGCCGGCGACCTGACCGCGCGCGCGCCCGATCGCGGCGGCGACGAGATCGCCGCCGTCGCCAGCGCCTTCAACGCGATGGCCGGCGACCTCTCCGCGCGCGCCGAGGCGCTCGCCGCATCCGACCGCGTTCGCCGTCAGCTGCTCGCCGACGTCTCGCACGAGCTCACGACGCCGGTCACCGCGATGCGCGGCTATCTCGAAACGCTGACGATGCCGGAGCTGACGCTGGACGCAGCGACGCGGGGCCGCTACCTGACGATCATCAGCGACGAAACGCAACCGGCTGGAGCGGCTGATCGGCGAACTGCTCGACCTGGCGCGGCTCGACGGCGGCGGCGGATCGCTGCAGATCGGGCACGTGCCGGTCGCCGATCTGTTCGGCCGCGTCACCGCGCGGCACGAGCGCGCCGCCGAGTCCGGCGGGCGTCGTCGCTGGCGACCGTCGATCGAGCCGGGCGCGGAGCAGGTCACCGGCGATCGCGATCGCCTCGAGCAGGCGCTGCAGAACCTCGCCGCCAACGCCATGCGCTACGCCCCGCGCGGCAGCTCGCTGCGTCTGGCTGCCAGGCCGGTCGACGACGGCGTCGCGCTGTCGGTCGAGGACGAGGGCGTCGACGGGCATCACGGCCGGAGCACCTTCCGCACATCTTCGACCGCTTCTACAAGGCGGACGCGTCACGTGTCGGGGTCAAGGGCGGAAGCGGTCTGGGACTGTCGATCGTGAAGGCGATCGTCGAGCGGCACGGCGGCACGATTTCGGTGGCCAGCCGCCCGGGTCGTACAGTCTTCGAGATGGTGTTGCCCGCGCGGAGCGCTCGGCTGAAGGCGTCGCGCTAGCAGGCTGCCGACCGGGTCGCTGACTCTACGCGGCTTCGTCTGCGCTCCGGCTTCGGTCCTCGCTGCGTCGGCTTTGCCGCCTCGGCTCGGATCTGCTCGCGCAGCCAGTTGACCGGCTGCGGCTGGCGGGCGATGAACGCCTGCCATTCGGTTTCCGACAGGGTGATGGAGATGACGCGTTCGCGCTCGTTGCTCATGGCATACAGGATACGCACCAGCGACGTACTCGGAAAATAGAATGATCTGATAGAACCCATCTGAATTGGTGATGGGTCATCCGGCGACGCCGTCGCCGCGGCCCCGCGGCGCCAGCCTGAGCTTGTCGCGGATCGACGCCGAAGGCCAGCAGCAGCTCGTCCACGATGCGCGGCACCCGGTTTGCCCGAGCGTAGACCCACCCGGTCTCGCGCACCAGCTCGTGACCCTCGATCCGGGCGCAGAACAGCTGGCCGGCCTTCACCTCGCGGGCCACCGCCTGATAGGGCACGATGCCGACGCCGAGGCCGGTTTTGACCATGGCCTTGATGATCTCGACGTTTTCGGTGTCCATCACGATGGTCGGCTCGATGCTCTGGGAGGCGAAGAAGCTGATCGATCACCTTCCGGGTCGCCGAGCCGACCTCGAACAGGACGAACGGCAGCCCCGCCAGGTCCGCGGGCCTGCACCTTGCGCCGCTTGGCCAGCTGATGCGTCGGCGACGTCACCAGCAGCAGCTCTTCGCGGAGCGCGGGCACCGTGACCAGATCGGTCTCCTCGACCGGCAGCGTCAGCAGCCCGGCGTCGACCCGGCCGCCGCGAATCTCCTGCACCGACCGCCCCGCCAGTGCGACCGTGAGCCGGACGTCGAGATGCGGATGGACGCGCCGCAGGTGCTTCAGCAGCGGCGGGAACACGTAGAGGCAGACCGTCATGCCGCCGGACAGCCGCAGCGTGCCGCGCAGCTCGCGCGTGCGGTCGGTGATCGCGCCGACCGTCTCGCGGACGTCCAGGAACACGCGCTGGCCGAGCTGCACGAGGCTCTCGGCCGCCGGCGTCATCCGCACCTGCCGGCCGACGCGCAGGAACAGCGGCTCGCCGAGCTCGTCTTCGAGCAGCAGGATCTGACGGCTGATCGCCGACTGCGACACGTGCAGCTTCCGCCCGCACGCGGTGAAGGAACCGGTTTCGGCAATGGCCTGAAGAATCTCGAACTGGCGAAGGTCCACGGCTCAGTATATTGTTCTCGCACGCCATGCGAACACGCGCGCTGATGAAAAGTCTCTACGTACAGGTGCTCGTCGGCATCGCCGCCGGCATCATTCTGGGGTTCGTGGCGCCGGAGAAAGGGGCCGCGATGCGGCCGCTCGGCGACGGCTTCATCAAGCTGGTGAAGATGCTGATCGCGCCGATCGTGCTTCTCGACCGTGGTCGTCGGGATCGCCCACATGGGCGCGATGCGGGAAGTCGGACGCATCGGCCTCCGGGCGCTGCTCTATTTCGAGGCGGTGTCCACGCTGGCGCTCGTCATCGGCATGGTCGTCGTCAACGTTCTCCAGCCGGGCAGCGGCCTCACGATCGATCCGGCGTCGCTCGACATGAAGACCGTGTCGACCTACACGGCGGCGTCGAAAGGGCTGACGACGATCGACTTCATCCTCAACGTCATCCCGACGACGGTCTTCGACGCCTTCACGAAGGGCGAGATCCTGCAGGTGCTGCTCTTCTCGGTCCTCTTCGGGCTGGCAGCGCTGTCACTCGGCAAGAGCGTCGCGCCGCTGGTCGCGCTGCTCGATCAGACCGGGAAGACGCTGTTCGCGATTGTCGGGATCATCATGCGGCTGGCGCCGATCGGCGCGTTCGGCGCGATGGCGTTCACCGTCGGCCGCTACGGCGTCGGCTCGCTGATCTCGCTCGGGCAGCTGATGGCCGGCATGTACGTCACCTGCCTGCTGTTCGTGTTCGTCGTGCTCGGCGCCATCGCTCGCGCCGTCGGCTTCGGCATTCTGCCGTTCCTGAGCGTACATCAGCGAGGAGATCCTGATCGTGCTCGGGACCTCCTCGTCCGAATCGGCGCTGCCGAAGATCATGGAGAAGCTCGAACGCATCGGCTGTCCCAAGCCGGTCGTCGGGCTCGTGGTGCCGACCGGCTATTCCTTCAACCTCGACGGCACCTCCATCTACATGACGATGGCGGCGCTGTTCGTGGCGCAGGCGAGCGGCGTCCACCTGTCCTTCAGCCAGCAGCTGTCGCTGCTCGGCATCCTGCTGCTGACGTCGAAGGGCGCCGCGGCCGTGACCGGCAGCCGGGTTCATCACCCTGGCCGCCACGCTGTCCGCGTTTCCCAACATCCCGCTCGCCGGCCTGGCGCTGCTGCTCGGCGTGGACCGCTTCATGTCGGAGGCGCGGGCGATCACCAATCTCATCGGCAACGCGGTGGCGACGATGGTGATCGCGCGGTGGGAAGGCGCGCTCGACATGCCGCGCGTCCGACAGGATCCTCGCGCACGGAGTGCCGGAGCTGCACGACGAGAGCTCGACGCCGTCAAGTCGGCGTGAGCACGAATTCGGCGACTTGCCGAATTCGCGAGCTGGTGAATGAATTCACCAACTCAGGAAGTCGCCAACTCACCAACTTCGGCTCCGGCGTGCCAACGCCGCAGTGGGCGCTGCCCGCTGCGAAGAATCCCACGAACCACGGCGTAGTCGTGACAGCGGTTTGAGCGCCGGAATCACGAAGCCGCCCCAGGCGAGGAAGCAGCCGACCGGCGGTGGCGGCAATCGCGCGCATGTTCCAGCCGCCGTATTCGCCGTCTGCCAGGTATGAGATCCTCGAGTCGCAGCTCACGGCGCCGCACCAGCCAGTAATCGACGACCAGCACACCGGCGATCGAGCCCAAGCCCTCCGGAGTAGCTGAGCAGCCACGTGTAGATGTAGCCCGAGGGATCGGCGAGCAGCCGCCACGGTTGAATGGCGATGCCGAGCAGTCCCGGTGATCAGCCCGCCGGTCTTGAAGCTGATGAAGCGCGGGAAACGCGTTCGCGAAGTCGTTGGCCGGCGAGACGACGTTGGCCGCGATGTTGACGGCGATCGTCGCGACCACGACGGTGAACATCGAGATCGCGACGACGACCGGCGAGCTGAACTTGCCGACCAGCTGCACCGGATCCCAGATCGCCTCGCCGTAGATGATCGCCGTGGCGCTGGTGATCATCACGCCCATCGCCGCGAACAGCGACATCGTCGTCGGCAGCGCGACGACCTGGCCGATCGATCTGCTCGCGCTGGCTGCGGCCGAAGCGCGTGAAGTCCGGCATGTTGAGCGAGAGCGTCGCCCAGAAGCCGATCATCGCGGTCAGCGACGGCACGAACACCGGCCAGAACTCGCGCGAACGTGTGGAATTTGCCGGGCTGCGCGAGCAGCGGTCCGAGGCCGTTCGCCTTCGACACCGCCCACCACAGCAGCAGCGCCGGTCATCACCAGCACGATACGGGCGCCGCCCAGTTCTCCACCTCGCGGCAGCAGATCCATGCCGCGGTAGATGATGAAGACGTTGAGGCCCCAGAACAGCAGGAACGACAGCCACTCGGTCGTCGTGTGACCCGCCGAAGCCCGGCGCCGAGCAGCAGTCGGCCAGCCGGGGACCAGCGTCTTGAAGAACGTGTGCAGCGCTTCGCCGCCGATCCACGCCTGGATGCCGAACCAGCCGCACGCCACCAGCGCGCGCATCAGCGCCGGCACGTTCGAGCCGAGCGTGCCGTACGCGGCGCGCGCGAACACCGGAAACGGAATGCCGTACTTCGTGCCGGGATGCGAGTTGAGGAGGATCGGCGACGAGGACGATCGTGTTCCCGAGCAGAATCGTGATGAGCGCCTGCGACCAGTTCATGCCCGACGCCATCAGGCCCGACGCCAGCATGTAGGTCGGAATGCAGTGCGCCATGCTGACCCACAGCGCCGCGTAGTTGTAGGTCGTCCAGTTGCGCCGGCGACAGGGCACTGGCGCCAGGTCGTGGTTGTACAGTGGGCTGGCTTCGACCCGCCGCGCGTCGATCAGCTCGACCCGGCCGTCGGCAAGCCGCCGCTCGTTCGTCATCGTCGTATAGTAGTCGCACGCTCTGGAGGTTCCGCATGAAAACGCTGCTCCCGTTCCTCGTGGCGGTCTCGGTGGTGGCGGCGACGACGCCGCGGCGCGGCGGCCGGGCAGTCCAAGAACGCCGGCAAGACGCACGTCCGTCACATTTTTGTCAGCGTGACCGACTCGAAGGGCGCGCCGGTCGAGGGACTGTCGGCCAGTCGACTTCGAGGTCACCGAAGGCGGACAGCCGAGAGTCGTCTCACAGGCCGGGCCGGCGAAGGATCCGATGCGGATCGCGCTGATGCTCGACACCAGCGACGCCGCGGCCCCGGCGCTGACACACATGCGAGCCGCAGCGCCCGACGTTCCTCGACGCGCTGCCGCCGGAGGACGAGGTGATCCTCATCACGACCGGGCCGTCAGACGCGCGTCCGCGTGCCGCCGACCACCGACCGCCGAGAAGCTCAAGGAAGCGGCCGCCGGACTGTTCACCGACGGCGCGGGCACGGTGCTGATGGACGGCCTGCTCGAGATCGACGATCGCTTCTTCAAGAAGACCGACGATCGCTGGCCCGTGCTCGTGATCTTCACCAGCGACGGGACGGAATCGAGCACCGGCGCGCGGGAGAAGGAATTCATGAAATGGTCGCCGTTGCTGGCGCGCGCGGCTTCACGGTCCATGCGTTCGTGATGAAGACGGCCAAGGGCAGCGGCATGCCGGACATCGTCGTCGAGAACCTCACGCAGAACACCGGAGGACGCTACGACGTGATGAACACGACCACCGCGCTGCCGGACAAGATGAAGGCGCTCGGCAGAGCAGCTGGCCCTCGATCACCGCAACATGAGCATGTGGTGCATGAGGTGGATATCCAGACTGATGCCGCCGAGATCACCCCGGTCAACGTCGGGGTCATGCGCGAAGGCGTCAGGCTCCAAATCTCGAACAGCCGGCACGGTCAGTAGCGCCGCAGCGGGACTATACTCCCGCCGATGCCTGACACGACGATTCCGGACAAGTCGCTCACCGCGATTCTCGACGTGCTCGACAAGGCGAACGTCGCGCGTCGCCGAGCGCTTTCCGGCGACTCCCCGCGCGCGTCAGCCGGTCCACGTCGTCTACGGCGGCGCGCATCTGTTCACGGCCGACGCCGCGCGCCAGAAGCTCGGCGCGCGTCGCGCTGCGGACGCTGCAGCGAGCATGCGCCCGACGCGCGCCACGCTCGCGCGCGCCCTCGGACTCGATCCGGCGCTCGCGCAGCGCGATCTATCCGCGCGTCGTCGAGAAGCTGACGCGCGAGCCGGTCGAGGACTTCCGGATCGATTTCGAGGACGGCTTCGGCAACCGGCCGGACGCCGAAGAGGACGAGCACGCGCGTCGCGCCGCCGTCGGACGTCGCCGGCGGCTGCAGCGACGGCACGCTGCCGCCGTCAATCGGCATCCGCATCAAGCCGCTCAACGAGGAGCTGAAGCGCCGGAGCCTCCGCACGTTCGATCTCGTTCCTGACGCACGCTGCTCGAGCGCAGCGGCGGCACGCTGCCGCCGAACTTCGTGGTCACGCTGCCGAAGATCACGGCGCCCGAGCAGGTCACGGCGCTGGCGGCCGGCGTGCGACGCGTTCGAATACTGGCGCGACATCTGCCGGCCTGGCACGCTGCAGGTTCGAGCTGATGATCGAGACGACGCAGTCGGTGTTCGCCGCCGACGGCAGCGTCGCGCTGCCGCGCCTGATCGCCGAAGGCCGCGGCCGCATCGTCGCCGCGCATTTCGGCACCTACGACTACACCGCCGCCTGCAGCATCACGGCCGCGCACCAGCACATGCTCCACCCGGTCTGCGATTTCGCGAAGCACGTGATGCAGGTCGCGCTCGCCGGCACCGGCATCTGGCTGTCGGACGGCGCGACCAACGTCATGCCGATCGGATCCGCGCGACGGTCGTGCACCGCGCGTGGCGGCCTGCACGCGCGAGCACGTCGCGCCACTCGCTCGTCACCGGCTTCTATCAGGGCTGGGATCTGCACCCGGCGCAGCTGCCGTCGCGCTACGCCGCGGTCTATGCGTTCTTCCTCGAGGGCCTCGACGCCGCGTCCGAGCGGCTGAAGAACTTCGTGCAGAAGGCGGCGCAGGCCACGCTCGTCGGCGACGTGTTCGACGATGCGGCGACCGGACAGGGACTGTTGAACTATTTCCTGCGCGCGATGAACTGCGGCGCGATCACCGAAGAGGAAGCCGTCGACAAGAGCGGCCTCACACTGGCTGAGCTTCGCGGGCGCTCGTTCGTCAAGATACTCAAAAGCAAAAGCAAGAGCTGACAGCGCAAACGTCGGGGACGCGTGCTGCGTATTCCCACGCATGATCGGAGGACACATATCATGCGCCGCTCGCTCGCGCTGTTCTCGCTCGCGCTCGTCGTCTTGTCCGCTCGTCCTCAGAACGCACAGGACGTAGGTCACGTCGGACTGACACATCGCGTTTCCCGCGGCGGTCGGCGTCATCTGGCAGGCTACAGATCGGCTGGCGATCAAGACCCGACTTTCAGTTCTCCCAATCGAGCACTGGCTCGCTCAGTTCCTCGAGTCTCCCGACGGCCGTCGGCGTCAGCGCACTGTTCTACGTCCGCAAATGGGACAACCTCCGCGCGTATCTGAGTCCCCGATTCGGATTCCAGCACACGTCGTTGACTACGACAGGCCTCGACGGTGAACCCATTCTCACAGGACCAATACAGCTACGCGGGGTCGTTCTGGCGCCGAATATCAGCTTCATCGCCGATTCGCCGTGTTCGGTGAAGCTGGCATTGGATACAGCCACACGGTCGTGGACAATCCATTGGATTCGAGCCTCGGTGAGCAACACCGGCCACATCTGGGGCACGCGAGCAGGCGTCGGCGCTGATCAGTACATCTCGATCGGTCAGAGCGTGAGAGGTCAAAACACGATCGTCAGGAGGCAGTCAGGGCGGCGAGCGGCTCAGAGGATTTCCGCAGCACCGCCATGAGGTTCGCCTTGACATGCCCGCAGCCGACCGCGACGCCCGGCACCGGACCAACTTGATGTCGGTGGTATTTCTGTTCGGGTATTGATGTACGCGGGCGTCAGCGCGCCAACTCCCAGGAACCGGCAGCCGGCGGAAGAAGCGGCGCAATCCTGGAACTCCGCGCCGAAGCCGAGACCGGCAGAACCAGTCCACGGTTGCTGTTGCGCAGCGCGTCGGACTTCGACGAAAAAGCGCTCGAGCTTCAGGTAGTAGCGAAGCCCGAGCCCCCAGTTGTCCTCGTTGTAGTCGACACTGCGATCCACGTGATAGCTCAAACCCCAGACCATCATGCCCCAATGCTGATCGGTCGGCGCGCGCGGCCGGCGGCAGCGCAAATAGCATTGCGAGAGTCAGCAGCAGGACTCATGAAGGAATGATCTGAGTCCGTGCAGTGCAGGCCTCCAGCCTGCCCACGACCACGCGGACCTGAAGGTCCGCACGACATCGGTTTGAAACACGCTCAGGCGGGCGTCGGCTCGGCGTAGCCTTCCGCTGTCGTAGCCGCCGCGGTAGTCCTTCTCGTCCGGCCGGCGGATCTTCGACTGCGCGACGACGCGGTCGCGGCGAAGGCCGACGAAGTCGTCGACGCGCGTCCAGCCCTTGTCGGCGTGCTTCTCGAGGAAGCGCGCGAGCCCGTCGTTCAGCTCGCGGATGACGTTCGGGCCGATCGCGTGATCGAGCATCGCCGCGGTGCAGACCTGCACCGTGCCGCACCCGAGCAGGAAGTAGTTCAGCGCGTGCTCGAACGTCGAGATGCCGCCGATGCCCGAAAAGCTCTTGTCGGGAAACGCCTGCGTGAGCTGCGACATCTTCGCGAGCGACAGCGGCAGGATCGCCGGGCCGCCGAGGCCGCCGGTCGACACGAGGCCGTCGACGTGCACCTCGAACTCGAGCGTCTCGGCGTCGATCAGCGGCAGCGACGTGAACGTGTTCGACGAGACGATGGCGTCGGCGCCGCCGAGAAACGCGCCGCGCGCCTCGACGACGATGTCGGTGGTCGACGGCGTGAGCTTGGCCCAGACCGGCATCGTTCGCGACTTCCTTCACGACCTTGCGTGACGATCGACACCAGCTCCTTGTCCTTGCCGACGTTCGATCCCATGTCCGGCCGATCCATGTGCGGGCACGACAGGTTCGAGCTCCAGCGCGTCGCAGCCCTGCGTCCTGGCACGCCACGCGCCAGCGTCCTGCCAGTGCCGCAGCTCGGTGTCGTTGCCGGAGCCGGCCATGATCGACGCCACCAGCACGTGGTCGGGAAACGCCTGCTTGATCCGGCCGAGGCGCGGCACCCACCAGTCGAGCGTCTTGTCGGAGATCAGCTCCCAGTTCCACGACGAGTGGAGCGCGGCGCCCGGGCGCTTCTTCATCGACAGCCGCGCGCGAATCCGCGTCGGCGCGCAGGAACTTCGTCTTCGGCCCGAGCGACGTTGACCACCGGGTGCAGCCCGATGGTCTTGGTGACCACGCCGCCCCAGCCGGCCTCGAACGCGCGCAGGATGTTCGACTCCGACTCGGTCGGCGGCGCCGACGACAGCAGAAACGGGTTCTGGAATCGCACGCCGGTGAACGTCGTCGACAAGATCGGCGGCCATGGTGTCTCCTCGGCTCGGACGGCTGAAGGCCGTCGTCCTACGGCTACGCAGCGGCGCTCGTTCGGCCACCGTCCTACGACTCGAATACTGTGAGCGAACGAGGACGGCCTTCAGGCCGAGCTTCAGCGTCTGATCGTCGCCTCGATCAACCCGAACGGCTGGTCGGTCGCCACGAAGATCTCGTTCGGGTTGTCGAGGCCGAACGGCGTCAGGTCGACGAGCAGGTGATGCCGGTTCGGCAGCGTCAGCGTGATCTCGGTCGACGTCGGCGCACGCCGCCAGCGCCGCCTCGCCCATCGCGTAGAGCGTGTGCTGCACCGAGCGGCTCGCGTGCGCCGCGAACGTCTCGACGAGCGCGCGCGCGCATGCCGCTCGCGCGCCGCGAAGTCGATCGCACCTCGGCCGATACGTCCACGCCGCGGTGATCGAGGTCGCCAGGATCCGATCGTCGGTCTCCGGCAGCGTCGTGTACTCGTCGCGCGGAAACCCCGCAAACGCCGAGTCGGCCGTCTTCAGCACGACGAGGTTCGCCAGCCCGAGACGACGTCGATCGCCGCTGCGCGTCGCGCGTCACGACCGCGGTCCACTGCTCGCCGCCGGCCTGCACGAACGCGTGCGGGTGCGGCTGTCCGCCGGCCGACAGGCGATCCCAGCGGCTGCTCGACGACGCTGATGCGGACGCGCTGCGACCGCGCGGCTTCGCCAGCGAAATGCTCGGCGAGCCTCGAGCGCGAACGCTCTCGACGTGGTCGATCGGATCGCTGCCGCGCCATGCGCGTAGACGGTGTTCTTCATCGTGTCGGTCGCCAGGCACGGCGCGTTGTCGCCGTCGACGTAGACCGCGTCGAACGCGCCCTCGAGCTGCACGTCGATCGTCAGGTCGACGAGCTCGTGCGGCATCGCCGTGGCAGTCCGGCACCAGCCCGGCCGGCGCACCTTGACCAGCCGGATGCGCGACTTGCCGTAGCGGTTCCAGCTCAGATCAGACATCAGCTAGCTCACGGGACGATGTCACGCGGTCCTCGCGCTACGGTAGGTCGCGTAACCGAACGGGCTGAGCAGCAGCGGCACGTGGAAGTGCTCGTCCGGATCGCGCACGTTGAACGTGATCTTGACCTCCGGAAAGAACGCGACGGTGAGCCCTGGCTCGCGATGGAAGGCGCCGATGTCGAACGTCAGGCGATACGTGCCCGGCGACGAGCGGGCCGTCGGTCAGCGAGTCGACGCGCCCCTTCTCGTCGGTGGTGCCGCGGCCGATCGGCGTCCACTCGCTGGCCTGGCGCAACTCGAGGATCGACGGTCACGCCTGCCGGCCGGCTCGCCGCGCGCGATGTCGAGCACGTGTGTCGTGATCATCGGCGTATCCTGTCTCCTCTCGACGAGCTTCGCCAGCCGCAGCCGCGTGATCTTCCGCTGCTCGCTCGCCGCGATGCGCAACTCCTCGATCCGGATCGTTCGCGCAGCCGGCGCCTCGAGCGATGTCGAGCATCTCGTCGGCCGATCTTGCCGGTCGCGCAGACGATGAAAATGTATCCGAAGCGGGCCTGGTAGTCGCTCGTTGGCTCGACGAGCCGCCGGCGCGTCCGGCGCCGCCGACCGACAACGCCGGCCTGCTCCGCGTCCGACCAGGCGGCGGTCCCGTCCGGCCGGCGGCTCGCGCCCGCGTCCGACCTCCCGGCAGATCCGCCACCAATCCTCGGATGGGCGGCGAACGCTTCGAGCCAGTCGGCCCGATCGAGCGCACTCCAGACCGACGTCGGCGGCCGCCAGTCATCGCGCGTCGACGCTCGTCGAACGGCCGTGCGCTGGCCATCTGCCGCGCCCAGCGCGACGAGCCGCAGCAGCGCAGCAACTCGCGCCGCCGCTGTTCGTCATCGAGCGCGTTGAGATCGGCGAGGCGCATCTCGACTCTAACCGCGGAGGTCGCGCACGCGGAACGCGGCAGCGATGCAAATCGCCGCAGTCTTCGTCGCTCGCTCATCGCGGCCGTCCCGAACAGCCGCAGGCGGCCGACGCCGCCGTCCGGAAAAATGTTGAACCGCACGTGCGTCGACGTCGCCGATCGGCGCGCAGCTCCTCTTCGAACGCATGTCGCGCATGCGGCTGCAGCGGCGTGCGCGGCAGCAGCTCGCGCCACGCCGTCGCGTTCGAGCAGCTGACCTCCGCGAGCCGGACGCGCCGTCGAGGCTGCACGCGCCCGGCGCGTTGCCCTTGAAATGGCGCGTGTCGACGTCGACGCGCCGGATCGTGCCCTCGGCGCCGAGCCGGACGATCGTCCAGTCGTGGCCGGGGCCGCGGCGCCGCTTCGTTTCCCATCCGTCGCCCATGTGCGTCGCGTCGCCGGGCATGATCAGGTTGTGCGCGCGATCCGTAGAACATGTCGCTGCACGCGACGACGGCGCCGCCGTGCTCGGCGGCGGCCAGGTCGACGTCGCCGCGACGGCGCAGCCGATCCCAGTCGGCGACGACCTCGCCGTGGACGCGCAGCCGCGCGACGCCGCCGTCCGGAAAGATGCGCAGCCGCAGGTGCGTCGCCGCCGGCGCGCTGCGTCGATGGCGATGAGGTTGTGCGCGTCGCCTGTGAGCGGCGTCGCGCGGCAGCAACTCGCGCCACGCGCGCCCGCACGAGCTCGTCCGGCGTCGGCAGGCCGGGCAGATCGCAGGCGTCGATCGCGCACGACTCCGGATAGTTGCCGGTGAAGAACGCGGTGTCGACGTCGACGCCGCGCACGATGCCCGCGCGCCGCAGCCGCACGATGCACCAGTCGTGCGCGTCCGGGCCCAGATCGCGCGCCGGCGGCGCGTCTCCCAGCCGTCCATCCACTTGCCGCGTTCGGTGTACTCGCCTTCGCGCCACACCGGCGCGCGCGGCCGTGATCAGGCTTCTCCTTCGGCGCGAAGAACTCGTCGTTGGCGGCGACCACCGCGCCGCCGAGCGCGCTCGGACGCGAGATCGATCGAGATCGACGAAACGATGCGCTTCATAGCAGCCGGCCGCCGTAGGCGCGCGCGAGCCGGTTCTCTGTCCCACACGCGTTCGCCGCGCACGAACGTCGTGAGCACCGTCGCCGAACAGCGAGCGGCCGGCGTACGGCGTCAGCTTGTGACGCTGATGCAGCCGCGACGACTCGACGACAGAACTCGCCGTCCGGATCCCAGACGACCAGATCGGCATCGCAGCCTTCGGCGATGCGCCCCTTCCGATGGCCGAGCCCGGCCAGCGACGCCGGGGCGCGCGCTCATCCATCGCGCGAGATCGGCGCAGCGCGGCGCAGGCTCGACTCTCGAGCGCTCGACGTCGCGTCGACCGACGCTGAGCGCTGCGACGACGCCAGTGCGCGGTCCAGATCGCCGGCAGCGACAGCTCGAGCGACGCGATCCCGCCCCACGCGCGTCGCAGAAATCGCCGGGCGTCTTGAGCGCGCGGCGGCGACGGCGAGTGATCGGTGGCGATCGAGATCGAGCGCCCCGCTCGCCAGGCCGCTCCCACAGCGCGTCGCGATGCGACGCCTCGCGAATCGGCGGCGCGCACTTGAACTCGGTGGCGCCGTCGGGGATCTCGTCGGCGGCGAACGTCAGGTAGTGCGGGCACGTCTCCGCGGTGATCGGCACCCAGGCCGCCTTGGCGCGCCGCGATCGCCGCGACGCCTTCCGCCGACGACACGTGCACGATGTGGACGCGCGTCCGGAACTCCTCGGCCAGCCGGATCATCAGGCGGATCGCGTCGAGCTCCAGCCTCGGCCGGACGCGTGGCGAGATAGGTCGCGTATATGCGCGTCGGCTGCGGATCGCGGATTGTCGGAGCGAGTCTGCAGGCGAGCGGATCCGCCATGATTCCGCGTGCACCAGCAGCGGCACGTCGCGGCGCGCGAGAATCGGGCAGCGCCTCGCGCAGATCGTCCTCGTCGACCGCGCGGAAACTCGTCGACGCCGGACGGCACCAGAAAGCACTTGAACCCGCGCACGCCGGCGTCGACGAGCGGCGTCGAGCTCGCCGGCATTGCCCGGCACCACGCCGCCCCAGAACCCGACGTCGACGTGACACTGCGCCCGCGCCGCCTCGCGCTTCGCGTGCAGCGCCGCGACGCTGGTCGTCGCCGGCACGCTGTTGAGCGGCATGTCGACGAGCGTCGTCACGCCGCCGGCCGCCGCGGCGCGCGTGGCCGTATCGAAGCCTTCCCACTCGGTGCGGCCCGGCTCGTTGATGTGCACGTGCGTGTCGACCAGGCCCGGCGAGACCACCAGGTCGCGGCACGTTGAAGCACCTCGCGCCGGTCGGATCGTCGCTGGCGTAGTCGACGATGCGCTCGATGACGCCGCTGTCGATGTGCAGCGCGGCGGACGCGCTCGCCTTCCGGCAGGACGATGCGGCGTGCTGCGGACGACCAGCACCGATTCGACGAACGGCATCTCAGATGGCACTCGAGCACTGTTCAGCTCTGATCGGCTCGTCTTCAGAAACGAGCCCGCGCCCGCGCGCCCGACGAACGTCGCCGTTCTCGATCACCACGCTGTCCCGCGCGAGAGCACCGTGTCGGTCGCGCCGGTCACCTGACGTCCCTCGTACGGGTTGTAGTCGACAGTTCATGTGCAGCGTCTTCGGCCGCGAGCGTGATCGTGCGGTTCGGGATCGAAGACGACGATGTCGGCGTCGGAGCCGGGCGCGATCGTGCCCTTGCGCGGGAACAGGCCGAAGATCTTCGCCGGCGACGTCGACGTCAGCTCGACGAAGCGGTTCAGCGAGATCCGCCCGGCGCGCACGCCGCCGTCGTAGACCAGGCTCATGCGCGTCTCGACGCCGGGCGCGCCGTTCGGAATCTTCGAGAAGTCGTTCTCGCCGAGCTCGCTTCTGCTCCTTCATGCAGAACGGACAGTGGTCGGTCGAGATCGCACTGCAGATCGTTGAACGCGAGGCCGCGCCACAGCTGATCCTGCTTCGCTCGATCGCGCAGCGGCGGGCTCATCACGTACTTCGATCCGCCGAAGTCCGGCTCCTCGTAGTTGTCGTACGACAGGAACAGATACTGCGGGCAGGTTTCCGCGAACGCCGGCAGGCCGCGGTCGCGCGCCTCGGTCACCATCTCCAGCGCCTCGGCCGCCGAGAGGTGGACGATGTAGATCGGCACGTCGGCGATCTCCGCCAGCGCGATCGCGCGATGCGTCGCCTCGGCCTCGGCGCGCGCCGGCCGCGTCAGCGCGTGATACTTCGGCGCGGTCTTGCCCTCGGCGAGCGCGCGCTGCACCAGCACGTCGATGACGCCGCCGTTCTCGGCGTGCATGCAGATCGTGCCGCCGTTCTTCCCCGTCCGCAGCAGCGCCTTGAAGATGCTCGCATCGTCGAGCATGAAGACGCCGGGATAGGCCATGAACAGCTTGAACGACGTGATGCCCTGCCGGACCAGCGCGTCCATCTCGCTCTCCACCTGATCGTTCAGCTCGGTGATGATCATGTGGAAGCCGTAGTCGATGACGCGCCTTGCCCTCGGCCTTCTTCGCCCACGTTTCCCAGCGCGTGGTGCAGCGTCTGGCCGCGATACTGAATCGCGAAGTCGACGATCGTCGTCGTGCCGCCGAGCGCCGCGGCGATCGTGCCGGTCTCGAAGTCGTCGGCCGACGTGGCGCCGCCAAACGGCATGTCCATGTGCGTGTGCACGTCGATGCCGCCGGGCAGCACGTACTTGCCGGCCGCGTCGATCACCTTGTCCGCGTTGGCGCCGGAATGTCGAGCGACGTGCCGATGACGGCGATCTTCTCGTCCTCGATCAGCACGTCGCCGTGTACTGATCGACCGCGGTGACGATCGTGCCGTTCTTGATCAGTGTGCGCATGTCTCGGTCTCGCGAGATTTCAGAGTTCGGATTTCAGATTTCAGATTCGAAGGCCGCCGCAATCGCACAACAATCCGCAATCAATCTGAAATCTGCCCTCTGAAATCTGAAATCTCAAATCAAACGGCGCCCATTATAGCTACTGCGGAGCAGCACCGGGCGGGCTTCGCGCGTCCAGCCTTCTTCCCAGGTCGGCTGCGCGAGCTTGCGCGCGCCGGTGCGCAAGCGCTCGAGCGCTGTCTGATCCGCGGGAAACGTCTCGAAGAGATCGAAGAGCACGTCGGCGAGCTGGCGCGCCGTTCGAGAACAGCAGACCGTTGTCGCCGTGGCGCACGCGCTCGGCCAGGCACGCGCCGTAGTCGAGCGCGCAGCACCGGCACGCCGGCGCCGAACAGATCGGCAATCTTCATCGGGATGTCGAGGCCCGACGAGGAGCGATGGAGGCACAGACCCAGATCGGCGCTGCCGACGACGCGCGGATAGTCCTCGGGCTCGAGCCAGCGCGCGCGCAGCTGAATCCGTCGCGCCGGCAGGCCGGCGAAGCGCCGCTCGAACTCCGCGCGCCGCGCGCCGTCGCCGGTCACCAGAATCACCAGATCCGGGAAACGCCGGCCGCGACTCGCCAGCTTCCCAGCCGCGGATGCGCTCCTCGAGCCGCATCACCGCGTCGATGACGACGTCGAAGTCCTCGTCCTCCGTCCAGCTCGTCGGACACACGATGAAGCCGACGGTGCTCGCCGCGGATGCCCGAGCCGCGCGAACAGCGCCTGCCGGAAGCGCTCGCGCTCGGCGCGCTCGATCGGCGCGAACGCGGACGCCGGCCGGTCGTACAGCACGCTGCGCGTGCGTCACGCCGAAGCGGCTCTCGAGAAACGCCGCGAGCCCGCGCGACACGCACAGGTTCGCGTCGACGCGTCGCGCATCGCGGCGCTCGAGCCAGCGCGCGAGCCGCACCGCCGGATGCCACTGGCCCGAGCCGCAGCTGCAGCAGCGTGTAGCCGAGGTTGTGCCAGTCGATGACGAACCGCACGCCGCGACGGCGCAGCGCGAACCAGCGTGACCGCCAGCGTCGGAAACGCCGGCGGATTCTGGACGAGCACGAGGTCCGGCCGCGGCAGCGTCCGCAGCGATGCCGCCAGAGCCGGAAGCTCGATGCGCATCGCGTCGAACAGCCCGGCCACGGCGTACGGTCGAGCCGATGCAGGCTCCGCGGATCTTCAGTCGCGGGCATCGCCAGGCGGTGGACCGTGATGCGCGGATCGTCGGCGATCGCCGCGCGGCAGCGGCGTGCCCTTCGAGGCCGACGAGATCGACGTCGACGCCGTTGGCGCGCCAGCGCGTGCGCGTGGTACCGCATGCGGGCGCTGCGTCCCAGATCTCCGAGCGCAGACGACGGCGGCTCTCATGCGGGAATGGTCGAGTGACGGGGGCGAGGATTATTCTACCCGCGTTGCGTCGTCGGTCCAGAAACCGCGCGAGCAGGTTGGCGGCGACGCGCCGGCGATACTCGGCCGTCGAGCGGATGTCGTCGATCGGCGCGATCTCCTCGACGAGGATGCGCTGCGCATCGTCGATGCGACGCGCCGCCGGCCAGCGCCGCTTCGGTGCGCGGCGCGCCGGACGACGGTCGGCGCCGACGCTGCCGAGGGCGATCCGCACGGCGCCGTCGCCCGCCCCGAGCGCTCGGCCTGCCGTCGCGCCGGTGCGACGGGGCCACGCCATCACGACTTTTGAAATCGCCTGCGCCGCGCGCGTGCCGACCTTCCGGAACCACTGGCGCCGCGCGATCGCCGGGAATCTCGAACGCCGACGATCGAGCTCGTCCGGGCGCGTGCACCGACTGCCGGTAGCCCGTGTAGAACGCGGTGAACGGCATCGCGGCGCGATGCCGGCCGCGCTCTGCAGCACGACGACGCGCATCGGCGGCGGCCAGCACCGGCAGCGTGTCGCCGGCCGGCGAGGCGTTGGCGACGTTGCCGCCGAGCGTGCCGCGATTCTGAATCTGCACGCCGCCGACCTCGCGCGCCGCGGCGGCAGGCATCGGCATGCGCCGGCGCACGAGCGGCGACCGGATCAGATCGGTGTGCGTGGCGCAGCGCGCCGATCGACAGCAGATCGCCGCGCATGCTCGATCGTCCGCAGCGCGTCGAGGCGCCCACAGGTTCAGGAACCGCGTGTCCTTCAAGCGTGCCGAAGTTGAGCGACGACGTAGAGGTCGGTGCAGCCCGCCATCGGCACGAGCGGCGCCTCGTCGCGCAGCATCGTCAGCGCGTCGGCGAGCGACTTCGGCTCGAGCAGCGTGCGGTTGCGGACATCAGCTCGATCTGCATCTAACCGCGTGAGCCCGCCGAGCCCGCTGGAGTCGACACGGTCTTCCGGAAGCGATTCAGCGCTATCTCCAAGCGTTCGTCGATTCGACGCTTTGACTAGCTGATCGTTGCAGATTCTTGTTGCTCCGCGTGTCTCCGTGGCTTCTGCGGTTAACGGCCAGCCGCCTCGATCGATCGGTAGATCGCCGAGTAGCCCGTGCAGCGGCACAGATTGCCGGCGAGGCCGACTTGCATCTCTGATCGAGCGTCGGTTCTTGCCGAGCGCCACGGCCGCCATGATCATGCCCGGCGTGCAGATGCCGCATTGCGCGCCGCCGTGCTCGACGAACGCGCGCTGCAGCGGATGCCGGCCGCTCGAGCCCTTCGATCGTCGTCACGCGCGCTGCCGGCCGCCTGCGCGACCGGGACCAGGCACGGAGTTCACCGGCACGCCGTCGACCAGCACCGTGCAGGCGCCGCACTCCCCTTCGCCGCACCCTTCCTTCGTGCCGGTGAGCGCGCAGTCCTCGCGCAGCACGTCGAGCAGACGCTTGCATCGGATGGGCAGCGACGCTTGCCGTGCGCCTGGCCATTCAACACAAGAGGACACGACGGACACGAGGTCAACGCGCAGACTGCCCTTGCTTTGTGGCTTGTCTCCTCTGTGTCCTTTGCCGGTGCTGGCGCAGCTCGACGACGCCGTTCATGATCCGCTCGGGCGTCGCCGGGATCGCGCGCAGATCGAAGCCCGCGTGCCGCAGCGCGTTGATCACCGCCGGCGCCGGACCGTCGATCGGCATCTCGCCGACGCCCTTCGCGCCGAACGGGCCGTGCTGGTGCGGGTTCTCCAGCATCACGACGTCCATCGCCGGCGTATCGAGCGTCGTCGGGATGATGTAGTTGGTGAGCGAGGCGTTCGCCATCCGGCCGTCGCGCATCACGACTTCCTCGAGCAGCGCGTAGCCGAGGCCCTGCGCGCTGCCGCCCTCGATCTGCCCGGTCGCCAGCATCGGGTGAATCGCCTTGCCGATCTCGTGCACGCGTCGAGAACGCGATCGGCTGCACCTCGCCAGGTCGTCGCGATCGACCTCGAGCTCGACGACGTCGCAGCGCCCAGCCGTAGCTGCCGTACGCGTCGCCCCGATAGCTGCGTGTCGTCCCACGACATCTCGGCCGGCTGCTCGTACTCCTTCGTGACGACGAGCGGGCCGTGCCGCTGCAGATACTCGCGCGGCGTGAGCCGGCCGAGCCGCGCGCTGCATCTCCTCCGCGCAGCGCTGCAGGATGCGGCCGACGACCATGCACGTGCGCGAGGCGACGGTCGGGCCGCTGTCGGGCACGACCGCCGGTGTCGGCGGCGTTGACGTCGATGCAGTCGTACGGGCACGCCGAGCGTGTCGGCGACGATCTGCGCGTGCATCGTCCGCGTGCCCTGGCCGATCTCGGTGCTGCGCGACGAGGATGCGCGCGCCGCGCTCGGTGAGCGCGAGCGACGCCTTCGACGCGAGCTTGACCTCGCCGCCGCCGGTGAAGCCCGAGCCGTGGAAGAACAGCGACAGACCGATGCCGCGACGGTTCGGCTGGCTTCCGCGCCGAGCCGCGATGCGGCGACGCGCTGCGCTTGAAGTCGGTGCGCTTCACCGCCTCGCGCAGGACCTGCGAGCGCGCTGCAGTCCTTGCCGAGCCGCTGACCGGTCGCCGTCGTGTCGCCCGGCCGCAGCGCGTTGATCTCGCGCACGCGCACCGGATCGAGGCCGAGCTGCTCGGCGATGCGGTCCATGTGCACTTCGGCCGCGAACTGCGTCTGCGGCGCGCCGAAGCCGCGGAACGCGCCGTTGGGCGGCGTGTTGGTCATCGTCGCGCGGCCGCGGATGCGGACGTGGTCGCAGCGATACGGACCGCTCGCGTGAATCACGCCGCGCGACAGCACGACGGCGCTCAGCGTCGCGTAGGCGCCGCCGTCGAAGACCGCGTCGATGTCGATCGCCGTCAGCCGTGCCGTCGCGCGTCACGCCGGTCCTGATGCCGGACGATCGCCGGATGGCGCTTGGTCGTCGCCAGCATGTCCTCGACGCGGTCGTAGATCAGCTTCACCGGCCGCCCGGCCTTCCAGCGCGAGCAGCGCCGCGTGCCCGGCGATCATCGACGGGTATTCCTCCTTGCCGCCGAAGCCGCCGCCGGTCTCCGTCTGCACGACGCCGCACCTTGTCGCCGGGCAGGCCGAGCAGCACCATCAGCGCGCGGTGCACGTAGTACGGGCACTGCATCGATCCGTATACCGTGATCCCGTCGACGTCGTCCGACTCCGTTGCCCGGCACGGCGATCACGCCGTTCGGCTCGATGTAGAGCTGCTCCTGATGCCCGATCCGGTACTCGCCCTCGACGACGTGATCGGCGAGCGCGAAACCGTCGGCGACGTCGCCCTTCGTCGATGCTGATCGTCTTGAACACGATCGGCGACGCCTCCGGATCGTAGATGCGGCGTCGACGGCACGTAGTCGATCTGGACGTCGGCCGCGAGCAGCGTGCTCGCGATCCTCGTGCGCCAGCAGCAGGATCGGCTCGGCGACATGACGGATCGCGCGCTCCGCCGAGGCACGGCTGATCGTCGTCGATCAGCGCGACGACGTTGCGGCCCGGGATGTCGCGGAAGTCGACGATCGGTGAAGCCGGCGCGTGTCGAAGTTGCAAGCGGATCGGCGGCGATCTCGCCGGCGGGAATCGTCGAGCGGATCGTGCGCGCGTGGAGCGATGTCCGGGAACGAGAGGTCGTCGATGTAGCTTCGCGGAGCCGGCGACTTTCGACGCAGCCTTCCTTGCGGAGCACGTTGCGGCCGACGGCCGACGTCGCGCGAGGCATCGCGCCGATTATACGTAATGAGGTCGGCGTGGCCGATCATCGCGGCCACACCGGCCTCGTCGGTCGCCATCGGCCTGCCGTCCATGTAGGCGGCAAGAATCGCGGGATGGATGTACGCACTTGCGGCACACCGCCTCTGGTGTTGCCGAAGCCGCTCGGCGACGCTTCGCGATCGCCCGCATCGACGTTGCGCTTGGCTTCCGTCTGCGACTTGAACCGCGCGAGGCGCGCCAGCGCCTGCGCGGCCAGCACGGTGCCGGCCCAGGTGCGGAAGTCCTTGGCGGTGAAGTCGTCGCCGCTGATCTCGCCGCAGGTACGCGTTCACGTCGTCGGAGCAGATCGTCTGCCGGTCGCCCTGGTCGTCGACGTACTGGAACAGCTCGTACCCGGGCAGATCGCGGCAGGCCTTGACGATGCGCGCCAGGCGGGCGTCGTGGAGATCGACGGCGTGCGAGACGCCACTCTTGCCGCGAAACTCGAATCGAATCCGACGCCCCGATTGATCCTCGCGTGCCGGTCGCGCATCGTCGTCAGCCCGACCGAGCCGTTGGCGCGCGCGTATTCCTCGTTGCCGATGCGGATCAGGGTCTTCTCGAGGAGCTGGACGGCGGCCGCGAGCACCTTCACGCGCGGGAAGCCCGCGCCTTGCGCACGTCGGCCGCGGTGCGCCGGCGGATCCGGCGCAGCGCCTGCGCGAAGGCCGGGAGGCGGCTGTACTTCACCTCGTCGCGCATCTGGCGGAAGCGCGCGTGATAGCGATATTGCTTGCGGCCGCGTGCATCCCGGCCGGTTGCCTGCAGATGCCCGCGCGGATCCGGGCAGATCCAGACGTCGGTCCACGCGGGCGGGATGACGAGCGCCTTGATGCGCTTCAGCTCGGCCGGCGCCAACCGGGCCGGCCGTTCGGGCCGCACGTAACGAAACCGCGTCGGCGCGCCCGACGCGTCGGATGCCGGGCGGTCTGCCCGTCGGTCACGTGGCGCAAGACCGGCGACATTCGAGATCGTTCGTTTCGCCATCCCAGTCCGTGTTTGAGCAAGAATGACGCCGTGCGCACACGGCTCAGCCTCTTCGCTGCTCATTCTGCTCGCGTTCACCGCCGTCGCCCTTCACACAAACGTCCGGCGTCGCTACGACGTTCTGATCCGCAACGGCCGCGTGCTCGACGGCAGCGGCAACCCGTGGATCGCCACCGACATCGGCATCCGCGGCGGACGGATCGTCGACATGGGCCGCCTCGGAGAACGCCGCGGCGTGCCCGCGTGATCGACGCCCAGCGGACTGACCGGTCTCGCCGGGTTTCATCGACGTGCATTCGCATGCGTCGCAGGGGCTCGAAGGATCGCTGAAGGAGGCGCGCCAGCTGATCGCGCAGGGCATCACCACGGTCGCGCTGAACCCGGACGGCGGCGGCACGCCGGATCTGCGGACGCAGCGCGCCGGCTTCGAGCAGCGCGGCGTCGGCGTCAACGTGGCGCTGTACGTGCCGCACGGCGCGATCCGCCGCGAGGTGCTCGGCATGGCCGATCGGGCGCCGACGCGCGGCCGAACTCGATCGGATGGTCGGCGATCGCGCAGAACGTGGCATGGAAGCCGGCGGCATCGGCCTGTCGTCGGGCCTCTACTACGCGCCCGGCAGCTACGCGAAGACCGAAGAAGTGATCGCGCTCGCGAAGGTCGTCGGCGAGATGGGCGGCGTCTACGAGAGCCACATCCGCGACGAGGCCGACTACAACATCGGCGTCGTCGGCGCGGTGCAGGAAGTGATTCGCATCGCCGAAGAAGGGCACTTGCCGGGCGTCGTCGCGCACATGAAGGCGCTCGGGCCGGCGAGCTGGGGCCTGTCGATGGCGCTGGTCGAGCGGATCGACGCAGGCGCGCGATCGCGGCGTCGAGGTCTACGCCGATCAGTATCCCTACGACGCGAGCGGCACCGGCATCGTCGGCGCGCTCATCCCGCGCTGGGCGGAGGTCGGCGGCCGAGCCGAGCTGCTCGAAGCGGATTCAGGGCGCCGAGCACGACCGGCTCGCGGCCGACATCCGCCGCAACTTCGAGCGGCGCGGCGGCGCCGACACGCTCGTCATCTCAGCGCTATCGCGCCGAACCCGTCGCATCGAAGGCCAGTCGCTCGCGCAGGTGGCGAACGGCACTCGGCAAGCCGGCCGACGAGACGCGCGATGGAGCTGCTGCTGAAGGGCGACGCCAGCCTGGTGTCCTTCAACATGACCGAGCGCGACATCGAGCTGATCATGCGGCAGCCGTTCACGATGACCTGCACGGACGGCGACCTGCGTGCCCTTCGGCCAGGGCAAGCCGCACCCGCGCGGCAACGGCGCGTTCGCGCGGAAGACTCACGCGTCTACGTGAACGAGCGCGGCACCATCGACCTGCCGTTCGCGATCCGCTCGATGACGAGCCTGCCGGCGGCGCGTGTTCGGCCTGAAGGATCGCGGGACGTCTGCGTCCGGGCGCGTGGGCCGACATCCTGATCTTCGATCCGTCGAAGGTGCGCGACGCGGCGACCTACTCAGAACCGCACCAGCTGTCCGAAGGCATGGACTACGTCCTGGTGAACGGCGTCATCGAGAAGGACGCCGACGCCTTCACCGGGCAAGATGGGCGGACGCGGTGGTGACACCGGATCGGAGGTAGACATGGCGAAGAAGCAGGCACAGAGCGACTCGGGGACTGCACTCCACTCGCTTTCCGAACGAAAGCCGCAGCCTATCGCGCCGCGCGCGACAAGCTGCTCAAGGCCGAGATCGCGCTGAGGCGCCAGGTGGAGACGGTCGCCGCGATGCGCCGCGTAAGCTGCTGCCCGGCGGCGCGCTGAAAGAGAACTATGTCTTCAACGAAGGCGGCAGGACGGTCTCCATGTCGGAGCTGTTTACCGACGACAAGAACACGCTGCTCAGGTACAGCTTCATGTTCGGCCCGGACATGAAGTCGGCCTGCAGTTCGTGCACGTCGATTCTCGACGGCCTCAACGGACAGAGCGCCGCACGTCATGCAGCGTGTGAACCTGGCCGTGGTGGCCAAGTCACCCATCGAGCGGATCGGGAATCTGCGAAGGGTCGAGGCTGGAACAACCTGCGGCTGCTGTCGTCCGCCGGTAATACCTACAATCAGCGACTACTCACGGCGAGACCGACACGGGTCTCAGATCCCGACGATGAACGTCTTTACGCGTCGCAAAGGCGGCACCTATCACACATGGAGCAGCGAACTGTTGTTCCTCCGCTTGAACGCGGCGTCAGGACGGGCGCCACGTCGATCTGCTGTGGCCGCTGTGGAATCCTGTTCGATCTACGCCCGAAGGGCGAGGAAGCACCTGGCATCCGAAGCTGCGATACGAATGAATCGCGGCGCATTCACCCGCGTTCTGGCCCGTCCCGAGATAACCACCACAGGCCGTTGGTCACTTCTGGCAAAGTCTTTGATTGAGCTGTCGCGCGATCGCGACGATCTGTCCGCGATGGTGAGCTTCAGTGCGCCACGAGCTACGTCAGCACGTGCCCGACGTCCAGCGGCAGATTGCGCCACACATAGCCCTTCGACGGCGGCAGGACGCCGCCGGCGGCGAAGCCCAATTCCAGGAGTTCCTCCATGCCGCGGCTGCTGCGTGCTTCAGCGCAGCGCTCAGCTGACGACGAGTCACCGCATAACGATCGACCCGCTCCGGCGTGGTCACGCCGTGCTCGCGTCCCAACGTTCGAATCCAGCCGCAGCGCGAATTGTGGAGGTGCGCCGCAATCATCCGGATCGTGCGCCGCGGCGAGCCGGGGACCTCGGCCGACCACAGAGGAGTTGGAAGACCCTCGATCAGTTCGACGGTGATCCGATTGCTGGTCCGCCAGGCCGGCAACAGGGCAGTTCGGAGATCAAGCTGTCTCTGGTGTTTTTCGTCTGTTTGACGACCCACTTTCTTCTCAGCGTTCCTTTGCGGTCTTCGCGGTTTTATCTTGTTACCACGCCACCATCGAACCCTCGAACAGCAGCGCGAGCTCCTCGGGGCCGGCCGGCCGCGGCGACAGCTTCGTCACGCGATGCTGCGGCAGCGTTCCCTCGACGAGCGCCGGAATGTCCGACGATGAGTAGCCGATCGCCTTGAGGCCGTTGGGCATCTGCAGCCGCTGCATGAACCAGGTGATGCGATCGGCGAGAATCTTCCCGGCGTCCTCCGATTTCGCGCCGGTGACGTTGGCGCCGAGCGCTTCGGCAGCCTCGAGATGCGCTCGCGGCGTTCGCGCTGCGCGGTGAACCGGAACACCGCCGGCGCATTGAGAATCACCGACATGCCGTGCGGCACGATCGGATGATCGGCGGCGTAGCCCGGCGCGCGGTAGCTCTTCACGTGTCCCGACACCGGATACGACATGCCGTGCGGCAGGTGCACGCCGGCGTTCCCGAATCCGACGCCTGCGTACGACGCCGCCAGCAGCATGTTCGCGCGCGCCTCGTCGTCCGACGTGATCGTCGAACGCGCGCACGAGGAAGCTGGTTCACCATGCGCAGCGCCTGCATCGACCAGATGTCGCTGATCGGATTCGATCCCTGGTAGGCGGGCCGCATCGCCGGCCGGTCCGGGCATCGGCCGATCGGTGAACGGCATCGCCGTGAACGACTCGACCGCGTGGCTCAGGATGTCGAGGCCGGTCGACGCGGCCACCTGCGGCGGCATGGTCCGCGTGTTCTCGGGATCGAGGTAGCCGAGCGTCGGCTTGAGCCGGCGGTTGGCGATGCCGGTCTTCGCGTGCAGCTTCTTGTAGTCGAAAATCGTGACGCCGGTCGTCTCGCTCCCGGTCCCCGCGGTCGTCGGAATCGCGAGCAGCGGCTTCAGCGGACCCGGCACCGGCAGCCCCTTGCCGATCGGCGGGTTCACGTAGTCGAGAAAGTCGGCGGGCGGATAGGTCGTGTAGAGGTTGACCGCCTTCGCGGTGTCGATCACCGAGCCGCCGCCGACGGCGACGAACGCGTCGAACGGTCGCGCGTTGGCGAACGCGATCGCGTCGAGGAACGACTCGTCGCTCGGCTCGACGCGCACGCGATCGTAGAGCGCGTACGGAATCTTGTTCTGATCGAGCGACTCGAGCACCGTGCGGACCGGCGGCAGTCTGCGCGAGCACGGGGTCGGTGACGACCAGCACGAGCCGCGCGCCCATCTCGGCCAGGTCCATGCCGACCTCGCGCGTCACGCCGACGCCGAAGCGCACGCTGGAAACGGCCATCTCGAACGCGATGTCTTTGCTCATAGGCAGCCGATTATGGACCAGGACGCGGCGACCGTGAGCGACCGCAGGTGCCGGACCCTGATGCAGTGCAGGCCTTCAGGCCTGCTCGACACGGCGGACCTGAAGGTCCGCACGACTTCAGCGATTCGGCAGAAGTTCGCTGGAGTGATCTCGAGTTCCGGCAGCAGCGCCGACTCGACCCGGCCCGCCATCCCGGGCCGTCGACGTCAGAGCGAGTCGCGTGCCGGATAGTCGGTACACTCGACGGATGGCCCGTCGGGCTCGACCAGCCAGATACTCCTGCACCCGATGCCGCTCGAACAAGCGGAGCTTCCGTCCACGGTCGTTGCGCGATGATGTGCCGGGCGAGAGGATCTCGATGGCGAGGTCCGGCGCGTGGCGCGTGGCCGTGCGCATGTCGAGCAGATGCTCCCGCTCGGGCATGAACAACAACACATCCGGCTGCACCACGTCGTAGTCGCTCAGCACGATGTCAACCGGCGCTACGAAGACCGACCCGCCGTGCGCCTGCACGTACGCGGAGAGCACCAGATGCAGGCGCCCAAGGATGAACTGGTGGAGCAGAATTGGAGATGGAATCTCGAAGACCTCGCCGTTGTGCGGACTCGTACGCGGCGGCCATCCTCGGGCCATCGCTCCAGATCCGCGTAGCTCACGCGCCTCCTGCGCAGCCTTCACGCCCGCCATTTTAGCATCGTCGATGCGAGCAGCATGCCGCCTGGAATCATTGGGAAAACGCTCGACCGAACGGAAAACGCTCGCAGCGATTGCACGCGCTCGGTTGACGGACGCGCGCAAGAACTGCGACGTCAGGATTGAGCGGAATGTGGATGACTCGCCGGTAATCAGCCGGACCCGGCGCTGAGCGAGAAGTATGCCCACGCCCATTCCGTCATCACGACGAAGCGGTTGCGGAAGCCGATCAACCAGAAGATGTGCAGGAAGATCCAGAAGAGCCACGCGAAGAATCCGGAGATCTTCAGGCCGAAGATGTCGCCGACCGCGGAGCCGCGGCCGATCGTCGCCATGATGCCGTAGTTCTTATAGCGGAACGGCTCGAGCGGCTGCCCGGCGATGGCGCGCACGATGTTCGTGCCGGCGCTGGTGCCCTGCTGCATCGCCACCTGCGCCACGCCCGGCAGCGGTTTGCCGTCCTGCGACGAACACGCAGATGTCGCCGATCACGAAGATGTTCGGAGTGCTCGGCCAAGGCGAGCGTCGGCTCCGGCGTCACGCGTCCGGCGCGATCGAGCGGGACGCCGAGCGAGCTCGCGAGCGGCGACGCCGCGACGCCGGCCGCCCAGCAGCACGGTCTCGGCGGAGATCGCGTTCGCGGACCGATCGGCGACACCGTCCATCGTCGACGCCGGTGACGACCGACCCGGTGCGCACCTCGACGCCAAGGCGCTCGAGCGACCGCCGCGCGGCGGCGCGCAGCGGCTCCGGAAACGGCGCGCAGCACGATACGGACCGCCTTCGAGCAGCACGATGCGCGCCGATTCGGGGTGGATGCGGCGGAAATCCTGCCGCAGCGACTGTCGCGCGATCTCGGCAAGGGCGCCGGCCAGCTCGACGCCGGTCGGTCCCGCGCCGACGATGACGAACGTCAGCAGACGGCGCTGCTTGTCGGCATCGGCTCTCGCGCTCGGCCGCTTCGAACGCCAGCAGCACCCGCCGCCGCATCTCGAGCGCATCGTCCAGCGTCTTCAGCCCGGGAGCGCGCTCGGCCCATTCAGGATGCCCGAAGTACGCGTGCGCCGCGCCCGTTGCGACGCATCGAGGTAGTCGTAGGGCACCGACTCGCCGTCGATCGATGACTCGCGCGATGCCCGCCGGATCGATCGCCTGCGCGTCGGCGAGCAGCACCTCGACGTTTTTCTGCTGCCGCAGGATCCAGCGGATCGGCGACGCCACGTCGCCGGGCGACAGCGACGCGCGTCGCGACCTGGTAGAGCAGCGGCTGAAAGAGGTGGTAGTTGTGCCGGTCGAGCAGCGTGACGCTGACGTCGGCTGCCGGCGAGCGCGCGCGCCGCGTTCGAGGCCGCCGAAACCGCCGCCGACGATGACGACACGAGGAGTAGACACCGAGAGATGTTATCGTAGCACCACGGCATCAGCAGTGAAACCTGATCGGCTGACGCGCGACCAGGCGCTCGGCGGCCGTCATCCACGGTCGTCGAGACCGCGTGCCCGCTCGACTGTCCCGACGCGTGCAGCCTCGCCGTCACGCGTGCAGCAGCGGCAAGATCGTGACGATCGACGGGTCGCACAAGAACCCGGTCACCGACGGCTACATCTGCGCGAAAGTGCGCAAGTTCGGCGAGCGCGTCTACGGGCCGGATCGTCTGCTCTACCCGGCCGTCCGCGAGCGGACGCAAGGGCGAAGGGCAGTTCAAGCGCGTGTCGTGGGACGAAGCGCATCGAGCTCGTCGCGTCGACGGTTCGCAGCAGGCGAAGGCGGCAGCCGGCGGCGAGTCGATCCTGCCCTACTCCTACGGCGGATCGAACGGCCTGCTGACGCAGGACAACATCGACGCGCAGCTGTGGCGGCGGTTCGGCACGTCGCGCCTGGCGCGCACCGTGTGCGCGGCGCCGACCGGCGCGGCCAACATGGCGCTCTACGGCAAGATGCCGTCGGTCACCTATCAGGATTACCCGGAGGCCAGGCTGATCATCCTGTGGGGCGTGAACCCGTCGGCGTCGGGCATCCACCTGATCCCGTACGTGCGCGAGGCGCAGAAGCGCGGCGCGAAGCTCGTCGTCATCGACCCGCGCGACGACGCCGCTGGCGCGCGCGGCCGACATTCACCTGCCGGTCAAGCCCGGCACCGACGTCGTCGTCGCGCTGGCGATCCATCGGTATCTCTTCGAGAACGGCTACGCCGACGAGGCGTTCCTGCGCGAGCACACGCGCGGCGCCGGACCGCTGCGCGAGCGCGCCGAGCCGTGGACGTTCGAGCGCGCGGCCGAAGTCGCCGGCATCGACGCCGTCCGCGATCGCAGCGCTCGCGACGCTCGTACGCCGAGAGCTCGCCGGCGCTCATCCGCTGCGGCTGGGGCCTCGAGCGCAACCGCAACGGCGGCAACGCCGCGATGGCGGTCCTCGCGCTGCCCGCGGTCGGCGGCAAGTTCGGCGTGCGCGGCGGCGGCTACTCGATGAGCAACTCGGCGTCGTGGAACATCGACCGCGCCGTGGATCGACGCGCCGACGAACCGGACGACGCGCATCGTCAACATGAACCACCTCGGCCGCGCGCTGACCGAGTACGACGATCCGCCGGTCAACGTGCTGTTCGTCTACAACTGCAATCCGGCGGCGACCGTGCCCGATCAGCGCCGCATCATCCGCGGCCTCGAGCGCGAGGATCTGTTCACGGTCGTCTTCGAGCAGGTGATGACGGACACGGCGCTCTACGCCGACGTCGTGCTGCCCGGCGACGACGTTCCTCGAGGGCTACGATTTCGCGAAGGCGCTACGGCCCGATCCACCTCGACCTCGGCCGGCCGGTCATCGACGCGGTCGGCGAAGCGCGGTCGAACGCCGACGTGTTCGGCGAGCTGTGCGCGCGGCTCGGGCTGCTCGAAGGACGACGAGCCGACCGGCGAGCTCGATCTGATGGTGACGGTGCTCGACGCAGCTGCCGCGGCACGATCGGCGACGACCTGCGCGCCGGCACCGTCGCCGACGCCGCCCTGCGGGCCGGCGCCGGTGCAGTTCGTGGACGTGTTTCCGAACACGCCGGACCGGCAAGGTCGACCTCTTCCCGGCGGCGCTCGACGCCAGCGGCGCCGATGGGCCTCTATCGCTTCCAGCCGGATCCCGGCGACCGAGCGCTATCCGCTCGCGCTCATCTCGCCGGCCAGCGAGCGCACGATCAGCTCGACGCTCGGCGAGCTGCCGCGGCCCGACGTCAAGCTGCTGATGCATCCCGACGATGCGCGAGGCGCGCGGGCTGGCGGACGAGCGATCTGGTGCGGATCTTCAACGAGCTCGGCGAAGTGCATTGCCCGCTGACGGTGGCGCCGGCGATTCGTCCCGGCACGGTCAGCCTGCCGAAGGGCATCTGGCGGCGCAGCACGCGCAACAACGTCACCGGCACGGCGCTCGTGCCCGACACGCTCACCGATCATCGGCGGCGGCGCCTGCTTCAACGACGCACGGGTACAGGTCAGCTCGCTACGCCAACGCATGAGTCACGAGCTGGCGAACCGGAGACTTGCGTCGAATGTCATTCACCGATGACTTCGTGCAATTCGCATTTCAGTAACTGAAGAAGAACAGCAGATCGGCGCCGCTGCCCTGCACGCGCTGGAACAGCGACTGCTGCGTGGCGTAGCCCTGCAGCACGTTGGTCCGCAGGCGCAGCCATCGCGTCAGCTCATGCTCGAGGATGAAGTTGGTCTGGCTCTGCGCCGCCGATCCCCTGCTCGCACCTTGACGTAGAGGTTCTGGCCGACCTGCTGGCCGATCGTCACCGAGCGCGTCCGCCGCCGCTTCCGGCGCCGTGCTGATCTCGAACGTGTCGACGCCGAGCGCGTTGCCGATCGACGACGCCAGCTGCGCTGGCCAGCGCGCCGGTCGCCAGCTGCTGCGCGCGCTGCGCGAGCGAGATCTGCTGCCCTCGCCGAGCGAGTTGATCGGCTGGTTGAACACGATCAGCGACAGGATGTCGGCCTGCTCGAGCGGCGGCGTGCTCGAGAGGACGATGTCCGGCTGCTTCAGCGTGCCGCGGACGTTGACGCGCGCCTCGACGCCCTGAATCATGCCGGCGTGTGCGGATGTCGAGCAGCGGATCCATGCTCGTTCGAGCGGCTCGCCGTCGAAGCGGATCGTGCCGTCCCGCAGGATCTCGAACCGGCGGCCCTGGAAATCGTAGGTGCCGCGCACGGTGTTGACCGGCGCCGACGAGCGCGAGCTGCTGCCCGGCGGCCTTGGTCGCGCGCAAGATCGCCGCCGAGCGTGACGTTGATCGCGCCGAGGCTGATCGGCGCGCCCGGCGTCCGCAGCTCGCTCGCCTTGACGACCAGATCGTCCGGCACCGTCAGCGCGCACGTCCATCGTCAGCGCATCGAACGGCGACGGCGCCGTGCGGCGTCGAGCGGCCGCTTCGTCCGGCGTTCGTCAGGTACTCGGTCTGCGCTGGTCGCGTGCGCGGAGTCGCCGGCGAGCGCGAGGATCTCGATCGAGATTGATCGCGGCCGGTCGAGATCGCCGAAATCGCCTTCGATGCGCGGCGCGCGCAGCTCGCCGCGCGATCTCCAGGTTGCTGTTGACGCGGACGTTGCCCATCTTGTTGTCGATCACCTTGAAGTCGTTCGCGGTGACGAACAACTCGACGCCGCCGACCTGCCAGCTCGTGGATCGCCAGGTCGCCGGTGAGTCGACAGCGCGCTCTGGTGGTTGTCGAGCACCGAGATGTGCGTCGATGTGCACCTTGTCCGGCTGCAGGTCGATCGTGCCCTGCAGGTTGCTGTAGCGTGACGCCGGTCGGCTCGACCGTGAACGCCGCCTTGTCGATGCTGACCACGCCGTTCGGATGCGGGTCGGCCGCCGAGCCGGTGACGTCGATCTTCGCCTGCAGCGTGCCCGGTGACGTTGGTCAGCGCCGTGGTGAAGCCCTGCACCAGACCGAGGTCGATCGGCGTGCTCTCGATGTGGAGGTCGATCCGGTCGGCCTGGCGCGACCGTGCGCGCCGTGCGCCGCGCGCGCGCTTCGGCCATGGCGCCGCCTTGAACAGCGCCGTCGGCACGATAGCCCTTGGCCGTGAGGTACGTCGTCGGGTTCTGCTGCAGCCTGCGTGTCGACGCGTCAGGCCGGCGCCTGCTGTAGTTCACGGTGCCGCCGAACGAATCGTAGCGGTATTGCTGGAAGCCGCCCTGTGCTCGACGCGCAACTCGGCCTTGCACCTGCGGCGCGTCCGTCGTGCCGGTGACGGTGCCGAGGCGTTGAGCGTGCCCGGTGAGCTGCGGCGGACGCAGCAGCAGCGCGTCGACGTTGGCGAGATCGACGTTGGTCAGCGTCACGTTCAGCGCGTCGCCCGGGGCGGCCGAACGTGCCGTCGGCCGTCAATCCGCTGATCGCCGTTCACGAGCGTCGAGGTGCCTCACCGTCGACCGCGTCGTGCGCGTAGTTGATCGTCGCCTGCGAGCCTGGCGCGAGCTGCCACGTCCTGCCCCTGCGTCTGGAGGCCAAGCCGCTGCAGATGGACTTCCTGATGGTCCGGGTGCAGCACAGAGCGAGCCAGTCGGCGCCCAGCGATCGCTGCGGCTGTTTGGCCGTCGCGTCGAAGTCGAGCTGCTTCTGCGTAGCGTCGTCTTGTGCGTCGAGCTCGTTGATGTTCTGGCCGGCGACCGAGACGAAGGTCGCGTGGGTGTTCGGCGACCACGTTGGCGCTCGGCGATCGTCAGCTCCGGCACCTTCGCCGTGAAGTCGCTCGAGATCGTCAGCGCGCCGTTGTCGCCGTATATCAGCCTGACGCCGTTGCCGAGACGTTGCCCGCCGCCTTCAGCTCGCGCCGGTTGCCGGTGACCGTCGCGTCGATCTGTGCCGATGCCGGCAGATCGGCATGATCGACGAGCTTGCCGATCGTCTCGAGGCTCGGCGAGTCGGCGTGGACCTTCGAGGTTCGACTGCCCGGTGTCGTTCAGCGCCATCGTGCCGCTCGCCTGGACGTTGACGTCGCGGCCGGCGACGCTCGAGGCGTCCGGATCTCGCCGACTGAGTCGTGATAGCTGCCGTCGAGGAGCGCGCGCGCGATCTCGAGGCCGCCGATGGTCGATGGCTGCCGAGCGTCAGCCGCGTCGGCCTGGACGCTGTCGGCGTGACGCCGCTCGAGACGTCGCGCGACGCGTGGCGTCGACGTCGAGCGCGCCGCGCGATCGTCGCCTTTCATCTCCTGGCTGGCCGCGTCGCGCACCGCGGGGTCGAACTCCGGCGAACTCGCCGGACGCGCTCGACGTGCGCGGTGTCGCGCGGCGAGCGTCGGCGTCGAAGATCGAGCTGCGGGATCGTGCCGCCGAGGATCGACGAATCGTTCAGCGTCGCCGCTGCGCCGTCAGTGTCCGTGTCGCCGGCGTCGTGCCCGTTCCGTCCGCGGTCGACGTGGCCGTTGATGGCGCTCTTGTAGCGGTCGATCGGCCAGGCGCCGGCACGCTGAACTCGCGCCGACGCGCTGCAGATCGAGATCCGCGACGGTCGCATCCGCGCTGATAGCGATGTGCCGTCGCCGTTCACGCGTGAAGCCGGCGGTGCTGCCAGCGGCGATTCGCGCGCCCGCGACGGTTGACGGCTCGAAAGCGAAGATCGCACGTTGGTGCCGGCCGGCGTGCGCCGGACCGAGACGTGACTCCGACGGCGTGGTAGTCCGCATTCACATCCGGTGACAGCCGGCGGAATCGCCAGCTCGCGCGGCAGCTTGCGCAGATCGACGTGCACGCGACCACGCCGTGGACATCGAAGCCCACGATCGTGCCTGTCGCCCCGATCCGGGCAGCGTCACGTTCGCCGGCGACCGTCGCCGCCGCACGCACGCTGCGGCGCTGCCGTCGAGCGCGATCGCGCCGCTCCGTCGATTCCGGCACTTCGCGTGCACCGCGCTCGGCGACGTAGCCGGCCGCCACCGATCCGCGGAGAATCGAGCGATGACGCTCCCGCGCAGCGCGTTCGATGTTCGACAGCGTCGCGCCGCTGCAGGTCCACGCGCGCATTCGGCGGTGATGTCGCTCTTCTGCTTCGGGTCGTTCAGCAGCGGCGACGAGGTCGAGATGCCGCACCGAGAGATCGCCCGTGCACCGACTGCCCGGGCGCAGACGAGATCGGCGACGATCGTGCCGCTCGCCGCCGCCGGCCGACGACTGCACGTTCATCTCGACGCCAAGGCCGATCGAGCGGCCCGTCCGGCCTTGACGTTGAACGACGGCTGCAGCCGGATGCCGGCCAGCGCCGGCACGATCTGCGCGATTTCAGGCAGCGACAGCTTGTCCGAGCTGATCTGCAGGTTGAAGACCGGCTGGTCGAGAGTAGTGCTGCACGGCGCCGTCGACCGACAGCGACGTCTCCGGCGGTCCGCAGCGCCAGCTTCTCGACGAACACGCGTGTCGTCCTTCACCGCGATGCCGCCGGACAGCGCGTTGACGGCGAGCGCCGGCTCCGATCCGCGGAACGACACGTGGGTGATCTCGATCGAATAGCGGACCGGCTCGTAGTTGAACGACGAGCTTCGCGTCGAGATGATCGAAGCGCTTCGGCACCTCGACGCCCGACGTCGCCGACCGGCGATCGACGACGACCGATCCGTCGGTGATGCCGATCGTCGTCGATCGGCGATCGGCTGCGCGGGACCGCTGGCGGTCGGCCTCCGTCTCCTGCTTCTTGACGAGCCGGCTGAGCGACCAGGTGTCGCCTTCGCGACGCAGATAGATCACCGGCTTGTTCGAGGCGGATGCTGTCGACCGACAGCCCCTTCGTGAGCAGCTCGAACACGTTGTAGTCGAGGCCGAGATCCTTCACCGCGACCACCTGGCTGCCGTCCATCGACAGCGCCGATGTTCTCCATCTCGATGCCGAAGAACAGATTGCCGCCGAGCCGCTCGATCGACAGCGTGCCGTTCAAGATACTGGTTGCGCCTCGCGCACGATGTAGCCGCGCAGCCAGTTCTTGAACCACGCGGTCTGCGACACGATGACCGCCGCCGCCGCCGCGCCGACGACGAGCGTCAGCACGAGGATCAGCACGTGCGAGCCGCCTGACGATGCCGCATGCGTCAGCCCTCGGCACTTGAGATCACTCAGCGCCTGAGCCCTCACTAGAACGCCTGCCCGATGCTGAAATGCAGGCGGTAGCGACGCGTCTGCGGGCTGCCGTTCACGAGCAGGCCCGGAATCGGATTCAGCTGATAGCCGAAATCGAAGCGGATCGGACCGATCGGCGTCTGATAGCGCAGCCCGGGACCGACCGCGTAGCGCAGATCGTGCAGATCGAAGCTCGAGCGACTCGGCCCAGACGTTGCCCGGCGTCGAAGAAGAGCACGCCGCCGAGGTTGCCGTGCAGCACGGCGCGCAGCTCCTCGCTGAACGCGAGCATGCTGTTGCCGCCGATCGGCAGGCCCGACGCGAGCGGGCTGACCTCGTAGCGGCCCCAGCCGCGGATGCTCGTCGCGCCGCCGAGGAAGTACTTCTTCGAGAACGGCACGTTCGTCGGATCGTCGCCGACCGGCCGGATGTTGCCGATCTGCAGCCGGCTCGCGAGCACGAGGCTGTCGCCGAGCGGCAGGTAGTGCCGGCCGTCGACCGACGCCGCGTAGTAGTTGAAGCGTGCCCGGCACGACGCGTCCCGCTTCCTCGGCGTGGAACGCGACCTGATAGCCGCGGTGCGCGTTCAGCAGGTTGTCGGCGGTCGAGTGCTGGAAGTCGAAGCCGAGCGCGTTCAGCGTGCCGTTCTGCTCGCCGCGTCGTCGGATCGAGGCCGAGCGCGATGAGGTCGTTGCGCAGCGTCGGATCGTCGAGCGCCTCGTCGGCGATCGAGCTGACTGTCGTGCTCGCTCGTGATCGACACCGCCCACGACGTGCTGCGCGTCTGCGCGGTGCGTCAGCGTCAGCTTCGCGCCGCGTCACCGTCGAGTAGTAGGCCGGCGTGAAGGTATGCCACTGCTGCCCTTCGCGCGCCGAGCGAAAGTGCGGGCGAAGAAGATACGGCTGGTTGAAATCGAGCCGGACGCCGCGATCGAGCGACGACCAGCGCACGTGCGCGCCGGCCGACCGCGCGCCGCCGAGGAAGTTCACGTGGTGGTACTCGGCGTCGACGCGCGCCTTCTCCTCCGTGCCGTAGCCGACGCCGAAGTTCACGCGCTGGTGGTTGCCCTCCGCCACCGTCACGCGGATCGGCACTTCGTCGGGCTGCTGCTCCGGGTTCAGCGGCTCGACGTTGGCGAACTGGAACAGCTCCATGCCGTACAGCCGCCGCTGCGAGTCCTGCACGATGCTGCGCTGATAGAGATCGCCGGGCTTGAACGTCAGCTGGCGGCGGATGATGTGCTCGTCGACGCTCTTGTTGCCGACGACTTCCACCGGCCCGAAATGCGCGAGCTTGCCCGGCTCCGGCGGCGAACGTCAGCGCCGCCTGCTTCGCCGTCGCTCGCCGTCGTCTTCGCTGGTCGAGACCTTGCGCGTAGGGAAAGCCATGGTCCTTGCAGCTCGTTGACCGCCATCTCGTGCGTCGCTGACGACGAGCTGGCGATCGCGCGGCTGCCCGACCTTCAGCGGCAGCCGCTTCTTCAGATCGTCGAGGTGCGTCGGCCGGGATGACGTCGAATCCGATGAAGTCGATCGACTTCGACCGATCACCGGCTCGCCTTCGGCGATCGTCACGGTGAGGTCGACCTCGTCCTGCTTGTCGTTGAGCTTGACGTCGAAGCCGGTGACGCGCGCGTCCGGGAAGCCGCGATCGGCGTAGAACGCCTGAATGCGCTTCAGGTCGGCATCGAAGCGCGAGCGGTCGAAGTAAGTACTTCTTGCCCCACGGGATCTTCGAGCTCTGATGCGTCGCGAGCGCGTCCTTCAGGCGCGCCTTCGTCCACGGCCTTGACGCCCTTGAACGAGAGGCTGTGAACCGTGATCGTGCCGTCTTCCTTGCACGCCGCGGACAGAGCGCAGGACGACAACGGCGAGCACGACGGACGCGTAGACGCATGGCTGCGCATTACAGAACCATAACTCGTGCCAGCCGGAACGGCGACAGGCTGCGAAGCACAGGCGGTGATCGGACAGCGCGCCGCGTCAGCGCTGCGCAGCTGCTTATTCGCGGGTGATCGTGTGGGTTTGCCCGACGTGACGGCGAGCATGATGCCGAGGCCGACGACGATGATGGCGCCGATGGCGATCCACGATGCCGCTCGACGTGGGCGAGAACGCCGGCCTGCCACAGCGCCAGCGCCGCGCCGAGGACGAGGACGAAGTAGCCGATCAGGATAGAGGTGGATGAAGCGCATGGGATCCTCGGTACGGACCGGGGACGTGGCCAGGGCTAGAGGCCATGGTGCGTTCCAGCCTCGAGTCCCTCAGTCCCTAGCTCCCAGTCCTGTCCGTCTACCGCAGATTGACCACGAGCGCCGCGCGCCGGTTCAGGCGGCGCGTTTCTTCGCGGCTGTTGTCGTAAGCTTCGGCCGCTCCTCGCCGTAGCTCACCGTCCGCAGCCGATCGGCCGTGATGCCGCGGCTGACGAGGTAGTCCCTCACCGCGTTCGCGCGGCGGTCGCCGAGCGCCAGGTTGTACTCGGCCGTGCCGATGTTGCAGGTGTGGCCTTCGATCTCGACCCGCAGCGTCGCGTTCTCGCGCATCGCCGCTGATCGCTTCGTCGAGCACGCGCGTCGCTTCCGGCCGCAGCGAGTAGCGGTCGAAGTCGAAGTAGACGTCCTCGAAGGTGTAGCGTCCGCACCGGCGGACGCGTCACCATGATGTTGACCGTGTCGGACGCCGTCTTGTTGTCCGGTCGGGCAGGTCACGGTGACCGTCACCGGCACGCTGCCTTCCTGCTGCGGCGCCGTCCAGAGCGTCGACGCGTTCGGCCGGCTGCGCCAGCGTGCCGCTCGGCGCGGTCCAGCGATAGGTGACCGAGCAGCCGATCGAATCCGGTCACGGTCGCCGTCACCGTCGACGCTCTTGCCGACTTCCACCGTGCACGGATCGCACGCCGCCTTGACGCGTCAGGTTGTGCACGCGGCGCCGGCAGTCGCCGGCGGCCGGCGCGGCGGCGGCCGGTGGCGGCGGCGGCACGTACGCTGCACGCCCGGGTGATAGCCGATCCGGAACTGCATGTCGTAGTAGTCGCCGATCACGTCGGGCTCGTCGGTGAACGCCCGGTTCAGCAATACGTAACTGAACGAAGTACC